>Ga0207647_10000525_pt1 | contig 30595 bp, 26 predicted proteins | sample KBSCornC2_FD_184295 | JGI IMG/M metagenome (GOLD analysis project Ga0207647, IMG submission 184295) | Corn rhizosphere microbial communities from Kellogg Biological Station, Michigan, USA - C2 (SPAdes) (version 2) | ecosystem: Host-associated > Plants > Roots > Rhizosphere ... | reverse complement strand
CGGAATGACGAAATCAGTGAGTCACGACTGCCGCGCCAATGCCCGGTGCCCGATGTCGCGCCGGTAAAACGCGCCATCGAAATGGAGGCGTTCAACGGCGCCGTACGCGCGCTCACGCGCCTGCGGGAGATCATCGCCCAGCGCGCACACGCACAACACGCGGCCGCCAGCCGTAACCACGTTGCCATCGTGATCGAGTTTCGTTCCGGCCTGGAACACCTTTGCGTCCACTCCGAAATCGGCATCCAACCCCGAAATCACGTCGCCACTTTTCACCTTGCCGGGATAACCGTGCGCCGCGATCACCACGCCGAGCGACGGGCGCGGATCCCACTTCGCCTCGGCGCGATCAAGACGGCGGTCCAGCGCGGCCTCGATCAACGTCGCGAAATCCGATTGCAGGCGCTGCATGATCGGTTGCGTCTCGGGATCACCGAAGCGCACGTTGAACTCGATGACTTTCGGTGCGCCAGTTTTGTCGATCATCAAACCGGCGTAGAGGAATCCCGTGAACGGCGCGCCTTCGGCCGCCATGCCGCGCAGGGTCGGCTCGATAACCTCTTCGCGGATGCGGCGTTCGACCTCCGGCGTCACCACCGGCGCCGGCGAATACGCGCCCATGCCGCCGGTGTTGGGGCCGGTGTCGCCGTCGCCGACGCGCTTGTGATCCTGGCTTGATGCCATCGGCAGGTAGTGCGCGCCGTCGGCCATCACGATGTAGCTGGCTTCTTCGCCTTCGAGGAATTCCTCGATCACCACGCGCGCCGAGGCGTCACCGAATGCGTGCGCGCCCAGCATGTCGGCGAGTGCGTGTTCGGCGTCCGCCAGCGTCATCGCGACCACCACGCCCTTGCCGGCCGCGAGGCCATCGGCCTTGATGACGATCGGCGCACCGTGCTTGCGCACGTGTTCGAGCGCGGGTTGCAATTCGGTGAACACCGCGTAATGCGCGGTCGGAATCTGGTGGCGCGCGAGGAAATCCTTGGTGAAGGATTTGGAACCTTCAAGGCGCGCCGCCGCCGCGGTCGGCCCGAAGACACGAAGACCCGCGGCACGGAACGTGTCCACCACGCCCGCGACCAGCGGCGCTTCCGGGCCCACCACGGTGAAAATGACGCGCTCGTCACGCGCGAGTTGCAGCAACCCGTCGAGATCGGTCGCTGAAACATCCGAATTGCGCATGCGCGGCTCGCGCGCGGTGCCAGCGTTGCCGGGCGCGACGATCACTTCGTCGACACGCGGCGATTGCGCGAGCTTCCAGGCCAGCGCATGTTCGCGACCGCCGGAGCCGATCACCAGGACTTTCATTGTTTCCGGGGGATTCCTTGCGAAGCACGCATTCTAGCCGCGCAGCATTTCAAGCAGCGCCCCGCGCGGCAATTTGCCGGTTTCGCTGCGCGGCAGCGCATCGACGAGCTTCAATGGACGTGGCAGGAACACCGGGTCGATCTCACGCCGCAAGGCATCGAGGATCTGCGCGGCATCAATGTCCGGCGCAACCACCAGCGCGGCAATGCGACGCACGCCCATCGCGTCGGTTTCGTCCATCTGGAACACTACCCCATCGCGCACGCCCGGCACCGCCAGCAACTTGTGCGTCAGGTCACCCAGCGACGCGCGCTTGCCGGCGATTTCCAGCAGGTCGGTGTTGCGGCCGCACAGGCGATAGCGCCCATCGGCCAGCAGTTCAACGATGTCGGCCAGCACCACGGGCTGCGCCAGTTGCGGCGCCTCGATGCGGGTGCCATCGGGCTGCGGGTGCAGGGTCACACCCGCGTACGGCGTCCAGGCATCCTCCTGCGCGGTGCGGCGATGCGCGATCACACAGGTTTCGGTGGAACCGAATACCTCCTGCACCGGCGCGCCGTAACGCGCCTCGGCGGCAAGCGCGAGATCGCGCGAAAGCGGTGCGGTGGCGGAAACGATGCCCGAGATCCGTGGCAGCGGGTATCCGGAATCGAGCAGGGCGTGCAAGTGAACCGGCGTCGTCACGAGGATGCGGGGTTCAGGCAGTTGCTGCAGCGAAGCCGCGATGTCGGCCGCGAAGAACGGTTTGCCCGCGCATACCGAGGCGTGGCCGAACAGGGGCAGCAGCACGGAGAATTCCAGTCCGTACATGTGCTGCGGCGGCACGGTCGCCACCACGTGGTAATCGCCGCCGGCAAGCATGCGCAACAGTGCATCGTTGTGCCCGGTCGAGATCGCAAGTTTGTCCCATTGCTTGGGGTTGGCTCGCGGCACCCCGGTCGAACCGGAGGTATAACCGATCGCTGCCAATACCGTCCCGGCAATCAACGTCGCGGGGCGCGCGGAGGCATCCTCTGCGTTCGCCGTGAACCGCAGATAGCCTGGCGGCACCGGATCGAGATCGGCATCACCCAGCGTGTAGCTGTCCGGATGCGCGGCCAGCGTTTCGTCGATGGCACGCGCGGCACGCGACGGCGGCAGCAGGTTGATCTGGCCGCGCGCAAGCAATGCGGCGAAAGCGACCAGGAACGCATAGCGGTCTTCGCACAGGTTGACCGCCGCCTGCGCCGCTGGCAGGCGCGCAGCCAATGCATTGACGTCGGCCAGGAATTGGCCGACGGTCACCGCGCGGCCGTCACGCCACGCGATGACGCGCTGCACGGGCACATCGGCAAGCAAGGGCCGCGACGGCCCCGCCACCTGGCTTTGCGGTGTTGGAAATACGCTCGACACAGGAAACTCCCCGTTCCCTCAGGCGCGGATGATAGCGCCGCTCACGGCATCCGTGATCGGCGTGGGCTTGTCGAGGCCGCCCAGCGGCGCATCCAGCACGCCGTCGGGCTCGTCACCGAAGATCGCACGAATGTCCGCGGCGCTGCGCGCCGGCGCCTCGCCGTGGCGGTTGGCACTGGTCGAAACGATCGGCCCTCGGAAGGCGTGGCAAAGCGCGGCGGACGGCGGGTGCGCGGTAACACGCAACGCGATCCCGGCATGCCCGCCCGCGACCCATTCCGGCACGCGCAGCGAGCGCGGGAAGATGAACGTGTGCGCGCCGGGCCATGCCGCGCGCGCGCGATCGAGCGCCGCTTCGGACGCGTCACCCACCCAATCCCGGATCTGCTCGAAATCGGCCGCGATCAACAGCACGCCCTGCTCCGGTGCCCGGCGTTTCATCACGAAGATCCTTTCGAAAGCCTCGCGATTGTCCGGATCACAACCGAGGCCGTACACACCCTCGGTGGGATAGGCCAGCACGCCACCGGCGCGCAGCAGCGCGGCGGCGGCTTCGATCTCTTCGGCACTGAAAACACGCATGGATCAACCAGCGAATGGCGGCGTATCCGCATCGGCGGGCGCGGACGCCTTCGCGCGTGCGGTCTTTTTCGCGACTGTCTTCTTCGCCGCCGATTTTTTGGTCGCGGTTTTTTTCGCTGCGGTTTTCTTCGCTGCGGCCTTCTTTGCCGGCGCCTTTTTCGCGGCGGCCTTTTTGGCCGCGGTCTTCTTGAAGGCCCCGCGACCACGCCGCACCGGCGCCGCTTCGATCAACGCCTTGCACTCGTCGTGGGTCAGCGATTTGGGTTCACGATCCTTCGGAATCTTCGCGTTCTTCTCGCCATCCGTGATGTACGGCCCGTAGTGCCCGTTCAACACCTGGATGCCGTCGCCGAAATCGTTGATGACGCGGTTGGCGATCAACTCCTGCTTTTCACGGATCAACTCGCGCGCACGCTCCACAGTGATGGTGTACGCGTTGTCGGGATCCTTGATCGAGGCGTACAACTTGCCCTTCTTCACGAACGGACCGAAGCGGCCCATGCCGGCCGAGATGTCCTCGCCGTCTCCATCCTTGCCGAGTTCGCGCGGCAGCTTGAAGAGTTCCAGCGCCTCTTCCAGCGTGATCGTGTGCATGCTCTGGCCGGGCAGCAGCGACGCGAATTTCAGTTTCTCGTCGCTGTCCTTGTCGCCCAGCGCGGCGTACGGTCCGTAGCGGCCGAGCCGCACGGAAACCGGCTTGCCGGTCTTGGGATCGTCACCCAGCAGGCGCGCGCCGGTCGCCTCGCTGCGATCGACGGATTCCATCTTGTCGTCCACCAACGCCTTGAACGGCTTCCAGAAACCCGCCATCAGCGGGCGCCATTCCTCCTCGCCGCGGCTGACCGCGTCGAGTTCGTCCTCGAGTTTTGCGGTGAAGTCGTAATCGACGTATTGCGTGAAGTGCGCGGTGAGGAACTTCGCGACCGCGCGGCCCACGTCGGTGGGCTTGAAGCGGCGCGAATCCAGGATCACGTATTCGCGCGACAGCAGCGTCTGGATGATGCTGGCGTAGGTCGACGGACGCCCGATGCCATACTCCTCCAGCGTCTTGACCAGCGAGGCCTCGGAATAACGCGGAGGCGGTTCGGTGAAATGCTGGTCGGTGGCGATGTCGGTAAGCGGTACCGCTTCGCCTTTCGCCAACGCGGGCAACTTGCGCTTCTCGTCGTCGTCTTCGGCACCCTTGATGTCGCGGCCTTCCTCGTACACCGCGAGGAAGCCCGGGTCGACCACGGTGGTGCCGGTGGCGCGAAAACCGGCGTCGGCGCCGCACGGGAATTCCACGGAAACGGTATTGAGCGTCGCCGGCTTCATCTGGCAGGCGACCGCGCGTTTCCAGACCAGCTCGTACAGTTTCAACTGGTCGGGCGTGAGATACGCCGCGACGGATTTCGGCGTGCGCAGCGCCGAAGTCGGACGGATTGCCTCGTGCGCTTCCTGCGCGTTCTTGGACTTGGTCTTGTAAACCATCGCGTGCTCGGGCAGGCCCTGCTTGCCGAACTCGCGCTCGATGGCTTGGCGCAGTTCGCCAACCGCCTCGCCCGACAGGTGCGTGGAATCGGTACGCATGTAGGTGATCAGGCCGACGTTGCCCTCTCCGCCCAGCGATACGCCTTCGTACAAACCCTGCGCGATGCGCATGGTGCGGCTGGTGGCCATGCCGAGCTTGCGCGCGGCTTCCTGCTGCAGCGTCGATGTGGTGAACGGCGCGGCTGGCCGGCGCTGGCGCTGCTTGGACTGGATGTCGCCGACCGTGAGCCCGCCACCCGCGGCGCGCAGCAACGCGTCGCGCGCGGCGTGGGCATCGTCGGCATTGGTAAGGTCGAACTGCTCGAACTTCTTGCCGTTCAGCTTCACCAAGCGCGCAGTGAATTCGCCATCCTTGTGCGAAAGTTTCGCCTCGACCGTCCAGTATTCGCGCGGCTTGAAGGCTTCGATCTCCTCCTCGCGCTCGACGATCATCCGCAGCGCCGGCGACTGCACGCGTCCGGCCGACAACCCGCGTTGCACCTTGCGCCACAGCACCGGCGACAGGTTGAAACCGACCAGGTAATCCAGCGCGCGACGCGCCTGCTGGGCATCCACCATGTCGTGCGACAGCTTGCGCGGATGCGCCACGGCTTCCTTGATCGCACGCGGGGTGATTTCGCTGAACACCACCCGATGGGTTTCCTTGTCTTTCAGCAGACCGCGCTGCTTCAGGATCTCGCTGATGTGCCAGCTGATCGCCTCGCCCTCGCGATCCAGGTCGGTGGCCAGATAGATCGACTCGGCAACCTTGGCCGCCTTGGCAATCTCATCGACGTGCTTGACGTTCTTCTCGATCAGCGCGTAGTCCATCTTGAAGTCGTGGTCGGGATCGACCGCGCCTTCCTTGGGCACGAGGTCGCGGACGTGGCCGTACGAGGCCAGCACCTTGAAGTCGTCGCCGAGGTATTTGTTGATCGTCTTGGCCTTGGCGGGCGACTCGACGATGAGGAGGTTCTTGGCCATGTCTTGATACGTTCCATGGGCGGCCCGGGCCGCCCCCTATATATAGTGAACACACGCGCAGGGTGGTCGTGTCAAGCTTTCCCGGTGAAAACGCGCTGCCAGCGCCCGTTCACGGCCGGGCCGACCGCGCCTTCCAGTTCCAGCAACAGCAGCATGGAGGACAGCGCAGCGGGCGCCAGCCGGGTGCGCTCGGCCAGTTCGTCCAGCGACGCCGGCACGTCCCCAAGCGCGGCGAGAAGTGAAACATAATCAGGATCTTGGCCGTGATCGTCACTCGACGACTGCGGTGCCTCCGGGGTGCCGGCGGTCTCCAGCCTTGCGCGCAGACCGGCGCCCTGCGCCTGCGCTGCGGGCACCAGGGCTTCGATCACCTCGGCGGCGGTTTCGACCAGCCGCGCCCCATCGCGGAGGAGGCGGTGGCAGCCCTTGGCGAGCGGATTGTGGATGGAACCCGGCAGCGTGAACACTTCGCGGCCCGCTTCCACCGCCAGCCGCGCGGTGATCAGGGATCCCGATTGCAAGCCCGCTTCCACCACCAGCGTGCCGAGCGCCAAGCCCGCGATCAGGCGGTTGCGACGCGGGAAATGATCCGGCCGCGCCTCGGTTCCCGGCGGAAACTCGCTGACGATTGCGCCTCGTTCGACGATTCGGGCCGCCAGATCGCGGTGCTTGCGCGGATAAACCAGATCGGGCCCGGTGCCGACCACGGCCACGGTTTGGCCGCCCGCTTCCAGTGCGGCGGCGTGTGCCGCACCGTCGATGCCATCGGCCATGCCGCTGGTGACCGTGAGGCCCGCGTGGCTCAAGGTGCGGGCGAAGTCGCGGGCATTGGCCAGGCCCTGTGCGGTGGCGCTGCGGGCGCCCACGATCGCCACCTGCGGCCCCAGCAGCGCGGCCGGATCGCCGGCGACAAACAACGCCGCGGGTGGCTGCGGGATGGTTTCCAGTTGCGGCGGGAAATCGGCTTCGTCGCAACGCAGCAGCCGATGACCGGGCTGCGCCAACCATGCCAGGTCCGCATCCAGCCGCGCGGTGTCGGGATCGGCCATCCATTCCAGTGCGGTTTGGTCGAGTCCGGCTGATGCGCGTAATGAGCGCGGATCGCGGCAAATCGCGCGCGCCGTCCCTGCCCGCTGCAGCAAGGCGCGCAGCCCTGCGCCGCCCAATCCTGGCGCGCGCAGCAGGGTCAGCCAGGCAAGCAGCTCGTCATTGTCACTCATGACGGCAAGTGTAGGGGCGGCCGCAAAAACAAACGGCGCGGTCGAAGCCGCGCCGTCGTGTAAGGCTTTTCCTTTTTGTTACGTTATTCGGGCGCTTGCACCGCGTCGCCGACCTTCACCGGACGGATGCCGTCCATCACCAGCCCGTAACTCACGTGCGAGAAGGTGCGGAACACCATCAGGTGCCCCACGAATTCGCTGGGCAGCTTGACCTTCGGGCCGAACTCGCGGCGGTTGGTGTTGCCCTGGACCAGGTCGGTCACGGTGTCACCCGGCTGGTAAATCGCGAAGGTGGTACCGTTGTCCACGCCGTCGTCGCTGCCGACGTTGAGCGCGACCACATCCATCGGCCCCTGGAACGAATTGCTGTCGTAGCCATTGGACAGCGCCATGATGTGGGCGTCCGCGGGCGCGTTGCGCGGGGCGTGCGGGTAGTAGGTGAAGTCGTACGGAGTATCGTCGACCGGCATCAGGCGGTCGCCGGCGCGAATCTCCATGCGGGCATTGGTGAGCAGCAGCGTGGCCGGATCGCCGTTCTTCAGCACCTGCGCGGTGCCGATCACGCGCACCTCGGTACCGATTTCCGTGCCGCGGCCGAAGTGGCCGTCGTTGCGGAAATCTTCCTGCCACGGACCCGGTGCGAGGTCCACGTTGTTGTTGACCAGGTGCCCCACGTCATCCGTCCGGCCGCCATCGTTGAACTGGCGGAACACGTGGGTCGGGCGCACGATCGCGAAACGCTGGCCGACGGCCGCCGCCGGCAGGTTGCGCACGTACACGTTCATGCCTTCGGTGGCGCGCGGCTCGTTCTCCTCGGCCGCCACCACATACGGCGTCTGGCGCAACTGCGCCGCCGTGAGCACGCGGAAATCCTTGAGGAAGGGCTCGATCGCGGACAGCGGCACCGTCGGGATCGGATTGGCCTCGACCGTGGCGCGCTTGGCCACGTGCAGGCCATTCACGTCAAGGTCCAGCACGTCGCCCGGATAGATGCGGTGCGGATTGTAGACCTGCTGGTTGACGTCCCAGATCTCAGGCCACAACCACGGCTTCTGGAGGAAACGCGCCGAGATGCCCCACAGCGTGTCGCCCTTCTTCACCACATAGGTGTGCGGGTGATCGGCGCGCAGCTGGGCTCCAGCTGCGTACGCGGCGAACGTGATCAACAAACCCGCGCTCAGCGCAAGCAGTTTCTTAAACATGACCGGCAATCCCCCGATCCCCCACGAGTTTCAGCCGAGTGTACCCGAAAGGCCGGCGGCGGCAAGCAAAAACTTCACGTTTGGTGACGGGGTGTTCGAAACCACGGGGAAGATCACACCGCTGCTAGGCTATGCCGGCGTGAAAACGCCTCCGGCAGCCCCCATCTGACCCTTGCTCCCTGATACCGCGCCCGTCATGGCCAAACTCGACATCCTCGAATTCCCCGATCCGCGCCTGCGCCTTGTCGCGCAAAAGGTCGAGGCGTTTGACACCGACCTGAAACGCCTGGCCGATGACATGCTGGAAACCATGTACGCGGCGCCGGGCATTGGCCTCGCCGCGACCCAGGTGAACGTGCCGAAGCGGCTGCTGGTGCTGGACGCGTCCGAGACCCACGACGATCCGCAGGTGTTCGTGAATCCCGAGCTGTTGGAAACGCGTGGTACCGAGGTCTGCCAGGAAGGCTGCCTGTCGTTCCCGGGCGTGTATGCCGACGTGGAGCGCAAGGAGTGGATCCGCGTGCGGGCGCAGGACGTCGCCGGCAGGACGTTCGAACTCGAAACCGGCGGCCTGCTCGCGGTGTGTATCCAGCACGAGATGGATCACTTGGTCGGCAAGGTGTTCGTCGATTATCTGTCGCCGCTGAAACGTTCGCTGCTGCTGCGCAAGCTGGAGAAGCAGCGGCGTCACGCGGGCTGACGCGCTCGTGCCGACGCGCCCACTGCGGCTGGTGTTCGCCGGCACACCCGAATTCGCGGTACCGGGATTGCGCGCGTGCATTGATGCCGATACGGACGTCGTCGCGGTTTACACGCAACCCGACCGCCGCGCGGGACGCGGGCGCAAACTGGCGCCCAGTCCGGTGAAACAGGCGGCGCTCGCCGCGGGCATTCCAGTCGAGCAACCCGAATCGTTGAAGACGCCGGAAGCGCAAGCACACCTGCGCGACTACACACCCGACCTGATGGTGGTGATCGCCTACGGCTTGATCCTGCCGCGCAAGGTGCTGGCGATCCCGCGAATCGGCTGCTGGAACGTGCACGCGTCGCTGCTGCCGCGCTGGCGCGGCGCGGCGCCGATCCAGCGCGCGATCCTGGCCGGCGACGCGGAAACCGGCGTGTGCCTGATGCAGATGGAAGCGGGACTCGACACCGGTCCCGTGCTGCTTTCGGAATCGACGCCCATCCGCAGCGACGATACCGGCGGTTCGCTGCACGACCGGCTCGCGGAAATCGGCGCACAGGCGTTGGCGGCAGGATTGCGCCACGTGATCGCCGGTGGGAACCTGCACGCAACGCCGCAGCCCGAAACCGGCGCGACCTACGCACACAAGCTCGAGAAATCCGAGGCCGGGCTCGATTTTTCGCGGCCAGCGATCGAACTCGAACGCAAGGTGCGCGCATTCGACCCGTGGCCGGTGGCGGAAGCGGTTTTGGCGGGCGAACGCGTGCGGGTATGGGCCGCATCGGCATTGCCCGCCACACCGGAACACGCTGACAAAAGTCCGGGCGCAATCGTCAGCGCATCCAAACTCGGCATCGACATCGCCTGCGGCGAAGGTGTATTGCGGATTCTGAAATTGCAACGTGCAGGCGGACGCGTGCTAGGCACCGCCGATTACTTGAACGCGCGCAGCGACCTGCGCACGGCATGACCGATACCCGCGCGCTGGCGGCGGAAGTGCTCGCGGCGGTCGCGCTGCGTGGCAGCTCCCTGCGCGAACAACTGCGGCCCGCGCAGGCGAAACTCCCCGACGCGCGCGATCGCGCGCTTCTCACCGCGTTGTGCAACGAAGGCGCGCGCTGGTGGGTGCGCTTCGACAAGGCACTCGATGGATTACTGCAACAGCCGCTGCGCAAGCGCGAACCCGCGCTGCACGCGCTGCTGGTGCTGGGCCTCGTGCAACTGGAAACCCTGCGGTTGCCGCCGCACGCGGCGGTCGCGACCACGGTCGAGGCCACGCGCGCACTGGGTCGCGGCGGTTTCGCGAAACTCGCGAACGCGGTGCTGCGGCGCTGGTTGCGCGAACGCGATTCGATCAACGCGCGGCTCGACCGTGACGTCGAGACGCGCAGCGCGCATCCGCACTGGCTGATCGATGCGCTGGCGCATGACTGGCCGGAGCAGACGGACGCGATCCTCGCTGAAAACAACGCGTCGACGCCGCCGATGTTGCGCGTCAACGCCCGGCGCACGACGCGCGACCGAATGCTGGCGGCGCTGGCGCAAGCTGGTTGCGAGGCACAACCGCACGCTTTCCTGCGTGACGGCGTCACGCTGTCAGAGAATACCGACGTGACGCGCCTGCCGGGATTCGCCGAGGGCCATTTCTCCGTGCAGGACGGCGCAGCGCAATGCGCCGCGGACCTGCTGGACCTGCGCGACGGCTCGCGCGTGCTGGACGCCTGCGCCGCGCCGGGCGGCAAGGCCTGCCACATGCTGGAACGTGCCGACGTGCAACTCGTTGCGCTCGACGCGGACGCACGGCGCACCGACTCGATTCGCGCGAACTTCGAACGGCTTGGTTTGCCCGGGAACATTCAAACAGGCGACGCGGGCGAGCCCGCGCAATGGTGGGACGGCCAGCCGTTCGACCGCATCCTGCTGGACGCACCGTGCTCCGCCACGGGCGTGATCCGGCGGCATCCCGACATCAAGCTGCACCGGCGCGCAGGCGATATCGCGCAACTTGCGCGCGGACAGTCGCGGCTGCTCGCGGCACTCTGGCCGTTGCTGACGCCCGGCGGACGGCTGGTATACGCCACCTGTTCAGTGTTGCGCGCGGAAAACGAACGCGTCGCGGGCGCATTTCTCGATGCGCATGCGGATGCACGACCCGAACCGTGCGACTTGCCGGTGGGTCACGCGGCCGGCCCCGGCCGACAGATTCTGCCTGGCGAAAGCGGGCTCGACGGGATGTATTACGCGATCCTCGAAAAGCGCTGACCCGAGCGCGCATACAATCGCGCCGTGACGAACAAACCGGCTTCCACCAACAACCTTCGCTGGATCGATGATGAACGCGCGCAACTCGCGCTGCTGTTCGTGTTCGCGTTGCTGCTGCTGGGGCTCGGCATCGGGCTGCGCGATCCGTGGCCATCCGACGAACCGCGCTTCGCGCTGGTCGCGCGCGACATGCTGGCCAACGGGCAATGGTTGTTCCCGCACCGCGGCGTGGAGCTGTATTCCGACAAGCCGCCCGTGTTCATGTGGCTGGAGGCCTGCGCGTATTTCCTGACCGGCGGCTGGCGCGGCTGGTTCCTGTTGCCGTCGCTGCTCGCCGGCCTGGGCACGATTGCGCTGGTGTACGACTTCGTGCGCCGGCAATGGAGCCATCGCGCCGGATTGTTGGCCGCCGCGGCAGTGCTGGTGAGCTTCGATTTCACCTACCAGATGCGCGCCGCACAGATCGACGGCGTGGAGACGTTCTGGATCACGCTGGCGATGTACGGCCTCTTGCGCCACCTGTTGCTGGGCCCCGCGTGGCGCTGGTACGCGATCGGTTTTATCGCGGCGGGCCTTGGTGTGATCACCAAGGGTGTTGGCGTTGTCGCGCTGCTGGTGTTCGTGCCGTTCTGGTTCGTGCGCTGGCGCGGCTGGAACAATGTTTTGCCTGCGCAGAATCGCGATGCACGCTGGTGGTTGGCACTGTTGTTGCTGGTTCCGGTGTTCGGCTGGGCGCTGCCGATGCTGTGGTCGGCGCTGCACCTGCATGCAGGCGATGCAGCCTATGCGCGTTACGCGCACGATATTCTTTTGGGCCAGACAGTGTCGCGCTACGCCGAACCCGCACACCACATCCATCCATGGTGGTTCTATCTGCCGGTGATCGCGTTCGAATGGTTGCCGTTGTCGCTGGCGATCGCGTGGGCGATTCCGGGCTGGTCACGCGCCTTGCGCGCACGCGATGCGCGCAGCGTGCTGCCGCTCGCGTGGGTCGTCCTGGTGGTGTTGTTCTTTTCGCTGAGCGGCGGCAAGCGCGATGTCTATATCCTGCCGGCGCTGCCGATTACCGCAATCGCGCTGGCGCCGCTGTTACCCGACATCATCCGTGCGCGCTCGTTCCGCTGGGCGTTGTGGCTGTCGACGCTGCTGCTGGCGCTGGTGCTGCTGGTCGCGGGCCTCGGCATGCATTCGGGCCATCTGCACAAGCTGGTCACGCTGGCGACATCGGTGCTGGACGGTGCGCCGCAGCCGCTGATCGCCATGATCATCGGCATCGGCGGTGCGGGCGCCGTGATCGCGCTGCTCGCGCGACCGCGTCACGCGCCGTGGGGATGGGCTGCTTTCGCATTGATCACCTGGGGTATCTGGGGGCTGGTCGCGTATCCGCTTTTGAATGGTTACTCGTCCTCGCGCGCGGTGATGGCGCGTGCCGCGAGCCTGGTTCCCGCGGGCGATCCGATCGCGCTGGTGGCGTGGAAGGAGCAAAACCTTTTGATGCTGGACATGCTGGGTCGCGACGCCGTCAACTTCGGTTTCAAACTCGCCTGGCACGATCAGTTGCGGCAAGCGCTGGAATGGCAGGCCGCCGATCCCGCGCACCGCTGGATCTTCGCCTATGCCAGTGTGCTGGCGCCGTGCGTGCGCATGGCCGATGCGATCCACGTGGGCCACGCCAACCGGCGCGAGTGGTACGTGTTCAACCGCCACGCCGTGGTGCCGGGCTGCGTGCCACCCAGGAGCGATGATGCAGGACAATTCGGCGCCCGCGAGCTCGATGACTGATTCCACGCCCCTGTCGGTGCACCTGCTCGGTTTCGACAATGGGGTCGGCCTGTCGCGCGATCTGCGTCTTCTGCGGGAAACCTTGCGTGGCCTTGGCTATCGGGTGGACTTCACCAACACGCGCCGGCGTGGCGGCCTTCCCGGCCTGGTCCAGCGCGCGAAAGGGCAATGGCATGCGCGGCAACTCGCGTGGAGGCGGCGCCGTGGCTTGCCGCCGCCCTTCGATCTCGTGTTGATGGAGGAACACGTCGCGCCGGCATTCCTGGACGATGCGCGGCATCGCGTGCTGCTGCCGCACCCGGAGTGGTTCCTGCCGCGTGACATGGAAGCGCTGCCGCGCATCGATCTCGTGCTCCCGAAAACACGCGAAGCGCAGCGGGTGTTCGCGGCGCAGGGTTGTCGCGCGCTGTGCATCGGCTTCACCAGCGACGATCGGCGTGACGCGTCGGTGCCGCGCGAACGCGCATTTTTCCATCTCGCCGGTTCCAGCCGCACCAAGAGCACCGAGCCCCTGCTGGCACTGTGGCGTCGTCATCCCGAATGGCCGTGCCTGACCGTCGTGCAGCACCCGAAGGAAGCGAAACCCGGCGCACCGGCGGCAAACATCGTGCACCGCATCGGCTACCTCGAAGATGCCGAATTGAAGCGATTACAGAACGCGCACCTTTTCCACTTGTGCCCCTCCGAAACCGAGGGCTTCGGTCACTACATCGTCGAGGCCATGAGTGTCGGCGCGGTGGTGATCACGCTGGACGCACCGCCGATGAACGAGATGATCACGCCCGAACGCGGTGTCCTGGTCCCATGGTCGCGCACCGGCAGCCAGCATCTCGCGACCACCTACCACTTCGATGCTGCTGCGATGGAAGCGGCGGTAACTCGCGCGCTCGCGGCCGACGGCACACGTTGCGCCGCGATGGGCACGGCCGCGCGTGCCTGGTATGAATCCGAGCGCGCGGCGTTTCCCGCGCGCCTCGATGCTGCGCTGCACGACCTGGTTGCGCGGACATGATCCGGGTCAACCTGATCGCGCGTGACAACGGCTTCGGGCTCAGCCGCAACCTGCACTTGCTGCACGATGTGCTGGCCGCTGCCGGATTCGATGTCACGATCAGCGGCATCCGCCGTGGCGCGTTGCGCAAGGCGCTGTATCCGCTGAAATTGCGCCTGGGCACGATCGCACGACGCTTGACCGGCCGCAGCGCGCAACGCTGGGACGTCAACCTGATGCTGGAGCGCGTGCGGCCGGAATATCTTCCGACCGCGCAACGCCATGTGTTGATGCCGCACCCCGAGTGGTTCGACGAGCGTGATCGTGCATGCTTGCCGATCCTCGACCGCGTGTTCGCGCTGACCCGTCACGCCGTGCCGATCTTCGAGGCGCTCGGCATGCGGGTCGACTACACCGGCTTCACCAGCGAAGATCGCCTGGATGCCAGGGTGCCGCGCGAGCGCGCGTTTTTCCACCTCGCCGGGCGCAGTTCCAACAAGGGCACCGACACCTTGCTGGCGACGTGGCAGCAACATCCGGAGTGGCCGCGGCTCACGGTGCTGCAGAGTCCGCGCGTGGCACGCAGCATCGTCAACGCGCCCAACATCGCGCACCGCGTCGACTACGTCCCCGACGCAGAATTGAAGCGGATGCAAAATTCGCACCGCTTCCACCTGTGCCCGTCGGAAACCGAAGGCTTCGGGCATTACCTCGTCGAAGCGATGGGTGTCGGCGCAGTGACGGTCACGCTGGACGCGCCGCCGATGAACGAAATGGTCACGCCCGTGCGCGGCGCCCTCGTGCCATATTCGCGTACCGGCAGGCAAAGCCTCGCGACCACGTATTTCTACGACCAAGCCGCGCTGGAAACCGTGATCGAACGCCTGCTGGCGACGCCCGACGCAGACCTCGAACGCATGGGCGCCGCCGCGCGCGCCTGGTTCGAGGGCAATGATCGCGCGTTCCGCGCGCGCATCGCGGAAGCGGTGCGCATGCTCGCGGCATGACTCAACTGCTCTCGTACATCCAGCGCAGCGTCGCTTCCAACGCAATCGACGGCGCGAAACCGGTCAACGCGCGCAAGCGTGCGTTCGAGCCGACCAGCCGCTTGACTTCGTTGGCGCGCACGAACGCGGGATTGACGCGCACCTCGATGGCGTAACCCGCGATCCTTGCCATCGCCGCCAGCACCTCGTCGAGCGAGTGGCCGATACCGGAACAACAGTTGACCGTGGTGCCGCGCGGTGCCTTGGCGACGATCGCGGCGTAGGCGTGCGCGACGTCGCGCACGTCGGAGAAATCCCGCGCGACATCGGTATTGCCAAGCTCGATCACCTTCGCGCCGCGCCGGAAGTGCGCGACGATCTTCGGAACCAGGAAGCTTTCCGACTGCCCGACGCCGGTGTAGTTGAACGGCCGCAGGATCGTGACCGGCAACCGGTCCAGCCACAGCCGCGCCATCTGCTCCATCGCCAGTTTCGACACCGCGTAGTCGTTGGCTGGCGCGGCCGGGGTGTCCTCGTCGATCGGCTCGACTTCGCTGTTGCCGTAGATGTTGGCGCTGCTGGCCAAGACCACGCTGCGCGGCTTGTGTTCCGCGTCGGCCAGGGCAGCCAAGAGGTTGCGGGTACCAACGATGTTGGTGCGGTAGATTTCGTCGACGTCGCCGTGTGCGACGAACGAGATCGCGGCCAGGTGCACCACCACCTCCGCGCGTGCCTCGGTCACCGCACGGCGCACCGCGTCGCGATCCAGCAGGTTCGCGCGCAACACGCCGTCCGCCGGCGGATCGCCGTCGTGCGCGATGCCGACCACTTCGTAACCGGCGGCTTCGAGCTCCGCCGCGACATAGCGTCCGGTGAAGCCATGACAGCCGGTCAGCAGCGCGCGCGGCTTGTCAGAACGAGACGCCACGCTCAACCCTCTTCAAATCCGCTTCCACCATCATCCGGCACAGCTCCTCGAGCGGGGTTTGTGCTTGCCAACCGAGCACTTCGCGCGCGTGCGCGGCGTCGCCGATCAGCAATTCCACCTCGGCCGGACGGTAGAACTTCGGGTTCACCTTTACCACCACCTTGCCGGTGTCGGTGCGGATACCGGTTTCACCCTCATCTTTGCCCTTCCACTCCAGGCCGATCCCCACGGCCTTGAACGCCAGCGTCGTGAAGTCGCGCACCGTCTCGGTGCGACCGGTCGCGAGTACGAACGTGTCGGGCTCGTCCGCCTGCAGCATGCGCCACATGCCTTCGACGTATTCCTTGGCAAAACCCCAGTCGCGCTTCGCATCGAGGTTGCCAAGCTCCAGACATTCCAGCTGCCCAAGCTTGATGCGCGCCACCGCATCGGTGATCTTGCGGGTGACGAACTCGCGCCCGCGCAGCGGCGACTCGTGGTTGAACAGGATGCCGCTGGCACCGAAGATCCCGAAGGATTCGCGATAATTCACCGTACTCCAGTGCGCGAACAGCTTGGCCACGCCATACGGGCTGCGCGGCCAGAACATGGTGTGTTCGTTCTGCGGCATCGCCTGCACCTTGCCGAACATCTCCGACGTGGACGCCTGGTAGAAACGCGTGTCGGACTTGACCGTGCGGATCGCGTCCAGCAGGTGCAACGCCCCGAGGCCGGTGATCTCGGCGGTCGTGATCGGCTGCTCGAACGACACCCCGACGAAGCTTTGCGCCGCGAGGTTGTACACCTCGTCCGGCCGTGCCCTTTCGATCAGGCGCAGGCTGCAGCCCGGATCGGTCAGGTCGTACTCGACCAGTTCCAGATTCGGGTGATTGACGACGCGGAGGTCTTGCATCCGCCAGAAGTTGACCGAACTGGTGCGCCGGTACGCGCCGTACACCTTGTACCCCTTGTCCAGCAACAACTGCACGAGATAGGCGCCGTCCTGCCCCGACACCCCGGTGATCAGTGCGGTTTTCATGCGACTTGTCCTTGCCCGGATCGAAGTGAAAGGCGGCATTCTGACAGCGCGCCCATGCCATCGCGAGCGGCGATCACCGGCCGCCGTGCTGAAGCAACCACAGCCTGGCGAATTTCTCGCGCACGTAATCGGCTTCCATGCAGGCGAACAGGAACCCGCGCCAGCCGTCCAGAAAACCCGCGCGCAGCACGTAACCGCGCAGGAAGCGCCAAAAGGGATTGAGCACGAGGTTGTACAGATGCGCGCGCCTGCCGCTGGCGTGCATGTGTACCGCCATCATCGCCGCATAGCGTCGGTAACGCGCAAGCTGGTCGTCCAGTGAGCGATACGCGACATGTTCCAGATCGCCCGCGAGCGTCCTGACATTGCCATCGACCACGGCGTGTTCGTGGATTTCGCGGCCGGCGCGCCAACCGCCGCGCCGGCGATCGAACAAGCGCAGCACGCGATCCGGATAGGCGTTGCCGTGGCGCAGGAACGCACCGAAGTATTCCGTGCAGCGCGCGAAACGATGGCCGGCGGCATCCGCGAAGCCTGCGTCCCGCGCCGCTTCAATGGATGCGCGCAAGCCTGGCGTGACCCGTTCGTCGGCGTCCAGGCACAACACCCAATCGTGCGCGGCCTGCGCGACCGCGAAATCCTTCTGCGCGCGGAAGCCTTCGAAGGCATGCTCGATCACCCGCGCGCCGTGCGCTGCCGCAATTTCGCGCGTGCCGTCGCGCGAACCCGAATCGACGACCACGACCTCGTCGCAGAACGCAAGCGATGCGAGGCAGTCGACGATGCGGTCGGCTTCATCGAGGGTGATCACGCAGGCGGAGAGCCGCAGTGAATATGTAGGCGACATGGGACGTGCGCAGCCTCGAAGGGGCGGCGATGCTGGGACAGAGGGTAACCGAATGCCTTGGCCCAAGTCACCGCATGCGAGCCTCGCTTCACTTCGCAACCGGGTGTCATCTGAACGGTGCCGGCGACGTACTTGCCGCGGGTCAGAAAGGGTACAGCGCAGACGGACCCGCATTCAGGTTCGGGCAGCCCGGAACCGATCAACATGCACCATAATCGTTCCGATACAGGGGCCAACAAGGATCAGCCACTGTGAACACGCATCGGATGCAACACGCATGACCACCGTAAATCTGGCTTTTTGGGACAACGGGTTCGGTCTGTCTTGCGATGCCCGCCTCCTCGCCGAGGCATTGCGGTGCAATGGCTGCGAGGTCACGGTGACGGCGCTCGGTTTGAAACACGAACACCGTCGCCGCCGCAAACGGATGCGTCCCTACGTGCGCGCGCAACAGCTATGGGGCGGGTTGCGTCGCCACTTGCGGTCCGCGCCGCGGACGTTCGATCTCAACATCATGTTCGAGCACTTGTGGCCGGAACAGCTGGTGCGTGCGCGCTGCAATGTCGCGCTGCCCAACCCGGAGTGGTTCGATCGCCGGGACCGGCATTTCCTGCCTTCGGTCGCCCGCGTCTGGGCGAAAACGCACAACGCCGCCTTGATTTTCACCCGCCTGGGTTATCCGACCAGTTGGGTCGGTTTCCACAGCGATGATCGCTACGATCCGACCATTCCCCGCGAGCGCAAGTTCTTCCATCTCGCCGGCGGCAGCCGTATCAAGGGCACGGATCGTCTGCTGGCGGTGTGGCGGCGGCATCCCGAATGGCCGACATTGACCATCCTGCAACACCCGCGCGAGGCGCACCCCGGACCGTCCGCACCCAACATCGTGCATCGGCTGGGCTATCTCGATGCGTCCAATCCCGCGAACTACGCCGAGCTGAAGCGGTTGCAGAACAGCCATGCTTTCCACCTGTGTACGTCGGAGACCGACGGTTGGGGCCATTATCTGGTCGAGGCGCTGGGCATCGGTGCGGTGACGGTGACGGTAGACGCGCCTCCGATGAACGAATTGGTCACCCCGGAGCGCGGCTTGCTCGTGCCCTACGCGGATACCGGCAATATGGCGCTGGCCACGACCTATTACTTCGACGAGCGAGCGCTGGAGGAAACCATTGAGCACGCGCTGAGCCTCAGCGAGGCCGAGCTGCGCACACTGGGTGAGCGTGGCCGCGAGTGGTTCATCCAGAACCGCAACGCGTTCGTGCGGCGGGTCGGCGACGCACTTGCCGCGACGCTGCATTGAGCGGCGCGACGACATTCCGTGTTTCGTGGCCGGAGTGGCTGGCCTGGGCGGCATTGGCCTTCCAGGCGTTCTTTGCGATGACACACTTCAGCGACGGGCTGCGACAGGAATACGGCGGCATCGCTGCGTTGCTGATTCTGGTGGCGGCAGGCGGCAAGCGCTGGCGTGCCCTGGCCGCACACCCGCTGCCATGGCTGGTGCTGGCTTTCATCGTCTACTCCGTGCTGCAGGCAGCGTATGCCGCACGGTTGACACCGGCGTTGTCGTTCGCGAAACATCTTTCCTACAACACCGAGCCGGTCCGCGTCGGCGTACTGGCGTGTGCGATCGGGGCGTGGCTGGCGCGGCGGCCGCGCCGAATACCGCTGTTACTCGGCTTGATGGTGGCAGGGTTCGTGCTGGCGGGCTTGGTGTGCGCGCCATGGACCCGCATCGATGCGGTCGTCACGGGCGCCCTGGCCCTGCGCTTCCGCTACGCCGAGAACCTCGTCGGTGAATACGCGGCGACAGGGTTGTTGTTGCTTTCACTGTACGCGCTGTCAAGGCAATGGCGCGACCGCGCAGCGATCACGACCGCGGTGTCCCTGATCCTGACGGGTGTGCTGCTGGCGGCCTTCCTGCTGTATGCGCAGTCACGTGCCGCCTGGCTGGCCGCCGTGCTGGTCCCGTTGGCCGCCGTCGCCTGCCTGCGCGATGTCCAGCGCCAATGGCGCCGCCCGGCAGCAATCGTGCTGGGGGCGGCGGTGCTCACGGTGGCCGCAGCGCTGGTCGTCGGCTACGCCTTTGTTGCGCACAGGCTCGCCGGCGGACAGACCATCGTCGGGGCGCTGGTGCACGGTGACGCGGCCGCGCTGCCGCCCAGCTCGGTGACCGTGCGCATGCAACTCACCCTGCTTGGCTGGCACGCTTGGCAGGTCCATCCGCTGCTCGGGATCGGCCTGCACGGCATCCAACCGATGATCGTCGCCAGTGGCATCCACATCGGCGACTACGTGCCTCCGCACCTGCATAACGCCTACCTGCAGACCGCGGTCGGCCTCGGTGGGATTGGCGCGGCGCTGTTGCTGGCCACGCTCGGCGTGCTGGTACGCGAACTGTGGCTGGCGCACCGCGAAGGCGCGGTGGGCAGCGCACTGTACTGGGCGCTGCTCGGCAGTCTGGGCATCGTACTGGTGGTCAATGTCACCGACTGCCTGCTGTGGCGTGTGGCCTACATGCGGGCACCACTGGAGCTGCTGCTGGGCTGCTGTTTCGCCGTGTCACTCCACCGTCGCAGGACCGGTCGTGAAACGGCCCGGCAGGAGCAGGTGCCAGCGCCGTCATGCGCGGCCCAGGCGAGCTTGCACGCGCCGGGCATGCAGCGCATCCTTGGCGCCTGACGCCCAGGCCCGACGCAAACCCCTGCGCGCCCTGTTGTGGTGTTGCCACAAAGACCGTCGACGGGAAGCCGCGCCCAACCGTACGCCGCCTATACGTCCGCCCATGCCCACCAGCTTCGCCGCGCCCCTCGTGATTCGCTTCGGTGCCTTCGGCGACATGGTGCTGCTGACACCCTTGTTGCGCATGCTGCACCGCCGCTACGGGCAGGCGTGCCGTGTGCTGGGCTCGGGCGGCTGGCTGCAGCCGCTGTTCGCGGAACATCCCGACGTGCGGACCACGCTCAAGCTGTCCAGCCGCAAACGCCCGTACTGGCTGGACGCGAGCCAGCGGCGCCTGGTGTCGCGGCTGCGCGCGCAACCACCCGGCCCGGTGTATGTGTGCGACGACTACTCGATCGACAAGATCCGTTGGCTGCTGCGTCGCGCGGGCATCCCCGAGGATCATTGCGTGTTCGCCAACCCGGATTGCATGCTGCTCGGCGGCGAACACTGGATCGACCGCTGGCACCGCTTCGGCGCGATGACACCCGCCGCATTCGCGTCCGCACGGCCGGCCGATGGGCTGCAGGCACCCGATGCTCCCTGCCTTGTTGTACAACACGCGGATCGCGCGGACCTGCACGCATGGTTACGCGCGCATGCGTTCGATGCCGCGCCATTGCTGCTGCTGCAACCCGGCAACAAGCGCACCCTCAAGCGCGGGCGCGCGGGCCGGATCGGCGACGACAAGCAATGGCCGCTGTCCAACTGGACCGGCCTGATCCACGCGGCTCTCGCACGCCAGCCCGAACTCAAGATCATCTTGTGTGGGGCGCCACCTGAAGCCGCCCTGTTGCGACAGATTGCCGATGGCGTGCGCTCCGAGCGCGTGCTCGCTGCCGGCGACCAATTGCCGCTGCGCCGCTTGCTGGCCTTGTGCGAGCATGCGACCGCGATGATTTCCATCGACACCGGTCCTGCCCAGGCCGCCGCGGCCCTGGGCTGCCCACTGGTCGTGCTGTATGGTGCGCAGCCGCCGACGATGTGGTTGCCGCGCAGCCCGACGGGCAGCCTGGTCGTCGCGCTGGGCGGCCTGCCCGAGCGCAGCCGCGTCGACCAGATCACGCTGGATGAAGTGATCTCCGCATGGCAGGCGTTGTCCATGCGATCTTCCCTGATCGCTCGTTCGTGCGGATCCGGCGCAAAAGAAAACGCTTCCGAGTCATCAATACCACCACGGCCATCCATGGCCTGACGTTTCACGAAAGCGCAGACATCGAAATCTTCGTATGCAACCGATCGTGATCCGTTTCGGTCGGCTCGGCGACATGCTGCTGCTGGCGCCGCTGCTCGATCGCCTGCACCGCGGTTACGGCGAACCGTGCCTGCTGCTCGGCACCGGTCCGTGGAGCGCGGCGTTGTACGACGCGCATCCGGATGTCGCGCGGGTGCTGCAGGCGAACGCGCGGCATCGGCCGCTTGCGCTCAGTCCGGAACGCTGGCGCATGCTGCGCGCATTGCGCCGGCGTCGCGGCGCGCCCGTGCACGTGTGCGAAACGGAGCCACGCGCCTTGGCCAAGATTCGACGCATGCTTGCACTCGCGGGCATCCGGCGAACTCAATGCGTGTTCCTGACCGATGTGCCGGCTGCAGCCGGCGAACACTGGATCGAGCGCTTGCTGCGCGGGTGCGGACAACCACCACCATGCTGCCCGGATGCATGGCAGGCACCGGCATCCGCGGTTGCCCCGGCTCCGCGCCTGGTGTTGCGCGAGGCGGATCGCCACGACCGCGATGCATGGCTGCGCGCACGCGGCTGGCGCGGCGAACCCCTGTGGCTGGTGCAGCCCTACAACAAGCGCAGCATGCGCTGGAATGGCCCGCGCAAGATCACCGACGATGACAAGGCATGGCCCGTGCCCCATTGGATCGCGACACTGCAAGCCATGCGCGGAGATTTCCCCGGCGCGCGCATCCTCCTTTGCGGCGTGCCGCGCGAAGCGTCGATGCTGGATGCCCTCGCCCGCGTGCCCGGCGTCGAAATGGCGGCATGCGAGCTGCCACTGCGGCGGATGATGGCGCTGGCGGAAATCGCCGACGGCATGCTGTCGGTGGACACCGGGCCGGCGCACGTGGCCGCGGCGATGGGCTGTCCGCTGGTGGTGTTGTTCGGCGCGCAGTCGCCCGTCGCATGGTGTCCGCGCAGCGCGACAGGCAGCGCGGTGATCGCGCTGGGTGGGCCGCCGCAACATGCGTGCGTCAGCGAAATCAGCCCGCGCGAAGTGATTGCCGCGTTGCGCGACCTGCCGCTGCGCAATCCGGAACTTCCACGCACTGCCTGAGCCGCCGATCGCAGGCTCGACAAACACATCCATTACAATTCCGCCACGCGCCGCTGCGCCCGCGAAATCTCCCCGTGACCGACGCTTCCTACGCCTTCATCGAACGCCTGCGCAGCCTGCTGTGGTGGCTGCCGCTTTATCTCGCGGTCGCGCTGATCACGATTTTCCTGCAACCGCCGATTCCGCTGCATTCCACGCGCGCGTTGGCGGTGGCGTGGGACATGTGGGTTCACCACCAGTTCCTGGTGCCGCAGATCAATGGCGCGCCGTATTCTGAAAAGGCGCCGCTGCTGTTCTGGCTGATCCACGCGGGATGGGTCGCGTTCGGCGTCAACGACGTGTGGCCGCGCGTGCTGATGGTGCTGATCGGCGCCGCGCAGCTCGTCCTCGCGCAGTCGCTGGCACGCCGGCTGTTTCCCGAACACGCGTGGGTCGCGCGCACCACGCCATGGCTGTTGCTGGCGCTGTCGTTCGGCTTTTTGTACGGCCTGCAGATCATGTACGACGGCCTGCTGGCCGTGTGGGTGCTCGGTGCGATGCTGTGTCTCGTTCCGGGCCCGCGGCGTTCGCGACCGCAATGGATCGGCTTCGCCGTCTGCATCGGCCTGGGCTTCCTGACCAAGGGACCGGTGATGCTCGTGCACGCGGCACCGGCATGGCTGCTTGGTCCGTGGTGGTGCGGTTACGCGCGCGAACATCGCACGCGCTGGTATGCGTTGGGCCTTGCCGCAGTCATCGGCGCCGGCCTGATCCTTGCGGCGTGGGTGATCCCGGCGACCCACGCGAGCGGCGGCGCCTATACCCAGAACCTGCTGTTCAAACAGACGAGTGGGCGCGTGGTGGACGCCTTCATCCACAAGCGGCCGTTCTGGTGGTATGTGCCGTGGGCATTCGTGCTGCTGTTTCCGTTCGTGCTGTGGCCACGCATGTGGGCCGGCATCCTCGCGCTGCGCCGACCGCTGCCTGCGGGTTTGCGGATGCTGCTGGCGTGGCTGGTCCCCGCCTTCCTGATCTTCAGCGCGTTCAGCGGCAAGCAGAGCTACTACTTCGTGCCCGAGTTGCCCGCGGCTGCGATCGTGATGGCGGCGGCGATCACTTTCCTGCGCACGCGTGGCGACCGGGCGGCACACGCCGCGTGGTTGGGTGCATGGCCGCTCGCACTGGGATCGTTTGCGATGGCCGCGCTGTTGTTCGCGCTGCCACTTTTGCAGAACGCGGGCAAGCTGCACGATCACTGGCTGCACGACTGCGCGACGGTCGGCGCGCCGTTCGGCGTGCTGTATCTGTTGTTGGGCGCATTCCTGTTGCTGCCGGGACGCGGCGAGCTGCGCCGGATCGCCGGCGCCAGCCTGATCGGCACCGCCGGCGCCTACGCCCTGTTTGCGCTCGCGTTTTATCCTGCGTTCGACATGCGCCCGGCCGCGCATCTGCTCGCACATGCCGAAACGCAGGGCCACGCGATCGGCAACCTCGGCATCTACGACGGCCAGTTCGAATTCGCCGGCCGCATGACCAGGCCGATCGACCGCCTGTACGAAGGCCAGTTCCTGCAGGACTGGGCGGCGAAGCATCCGCATGGTCTGGTGATCGCCTACCCGGAACGCTTGAACGCCGAAGACCTTCGCTACGCGCGGCTGGTGCAGCCTTATCGCGGCGTGTGGATGGTGGTCTGGGACGCACCGACGCTCGCGACGCTGCGACGTGGCCAGCAACCGCCGGAATCGTTCACGCCCACGGTCCTGCTGCCGGCGCCGAGTTACTGGCGCTATGCTCATATCAGCGATCATCCCTGATCGCTGCATCGACGAACCAGGCCGCACGCTGGAGCGCGCGAACTTCATGGAGACCACCACGGCCTTAAAACCCACCATCCATGGCCAAGAGCTCCGAGGCCTGACTTTCCACAACAGCCGCTCCACATGAAGCGTATCGACGTCTTGAGGGCGCAATTGAACGGCCCCCGCGATGGTGCGCTGCTGCGCTATTCGCTCGGCACGGCGTTGCTGGAAGCCGGCGACGCAGCGGAAGCGACGGTGCACCTGCGCGCGGCGCTCGATTTCGACAGGGGCTATTCCGCGGCGTGGAAGCAACTCGGTCACGCATGTCTGCGCGCCGGCGATGCACCTGCCGCCGCGGACGCGTGGCGGCGCGGCATCGCTGCTGCCGAAGCGCGCGGCGACGTGCAGGCCGCGAAGGAAATGCGGGTGTTCCTGAAGCGTCTCGAAGCAGGCGGCTGAAACAACGCGCGCGGTGTACGCCTCACCGCTGGGCATTCGATGCCGGGCGCATCGCGCTATCATCATCGGTTGCATCGATTCCATCCGGCACGGCCATGTCCCTCCGTCGTTCACCCTTTCGCTGGCTGCTCGCCGCCGCAGCCCTCCTGCTGCTCGCCGCCTGCGCGGCGCACCCGCAGTGGCAACTCGACGACGTGCAGGGCCACCTGCCCGACCTGAAATTCAGCATGACCAACGATCTCGGCCAACCGGTCACCGCGGCGGACTATCGCGGCAAGGTCGTGTTGCTGTACTTCGGCTATACGCATTGCCCCGACGTATGCCCGCTGACCCTGGTGCACCTGCATACGGTGCTGCAGAAAATGGGCAAGGCCGCGGATGACGTGCGCGTGCTGTTCGTGACGGTGGATCCGGCGCGCGACACGGTGCCGGTTTTGCACCAGTACGTCACCGCCTTCGACCCACGCGTGGTGGGACTGACCGGCACGCAGGATGCCATCGCGCAGCTGGCCAAGCGCTATCGCGCGTTCTACAAACCCGAAACGCCGAACGACAAGGCCGGCGACTACGACGTCACGCACAGTTCCGCGATCTACGTGTTCGACCGCGAAGGCCATGCGCGCCTGCTGGCGACGCCGGGCTCGTCTAATGACGAGATCCTGCATGATCTCGACATCCTCGTCGGAAAATCGTCATGACGTTCACTCTTCACAAGATGCTGCGCGCCGCCATTTGCGCAAGCCTGCTCGCGGCCAGCAGTGCGGCGATGACCGCAACGCCTTCCGTCCATGTCGAGCACGCATGGATCCGCTGGCTGCCCGCCAACCTGCCCGCGGCAGGCTACGCGACGATCGTGAATGACGGCGACGGCGTGCAGCGCCTCACCGGGGCCAGCAGCGCCGATTACGGTTCGGTGATGCTGCATCGTTCGCGCCTCGCGCAAGGCGACAGCACGATGGAAATGGTCGATCACCTCGACATTCCCGCGCACGGCAGCGTCAAGCTCGCCCCGGGCGGCTACCATCTGATGCTGTCGCATGCGACACATCCGGTGAAGCCGGGCGACAAGGTGCCGATGCGCCTGCACTTCGCCGACGGCAGCGTGCTTCAGGTGGACTTTTCCGTCCTGCCCGCCAACGCTGCCGGACCCTGAGTGCGCGCCACCACGCGCGCGCGCCAGGCTTCACGTCGCGCCTTCCGCGACGGCAAGCGTCCCCGCGAATCGAGCGACAGCCAGTGGCCGAATGCGACGGCCGCCGCCAGCACGCTCATCATCGCCCCCGGTATCCACAGGATCAGGCCACCCAGGTATTGATCCGTGGCGGGCGTGATGCCGTTGAACGCGCGTCCGCACAGGCTGTAGATCGGATACAGGTCTTTGGTAGTGAATGTGATGTACGCGCCGGCCAGGATCAGCGGCACCATCACCAGCATTTCGACGAGTATGCGCATTCCGGGCGACAGCCGCGCGGGCGGTTTGGGGCGGCTGTCCAGGATCAGCCACCAGTACAGCAGCCCGGCCAGGACCATGCTCCAGTTCATCACCCGATACAGGCGCCAATCCAGCATGGCGTAGAACAGCACGGACGGCCACAGCCAGAACAGCATCACGCCGACGAACACCAGGGACGCGATCCACGGATTGAGCAGGAAGCCGGAAACCCGACGCCGCGGCGCGCGGCGCGCAAACGGACGCAGCCAGCGAACGCGCCACCGCAGCGGCAAGCCGCTGCGCAATGTCGCGCCGGGATACGCCAGCACGACCATGAAAGGACCAAGGTGCTGCAACCCGAACTGCTGCAGGCGGTTCACGAAGAATTCGTGCTCGGCGTAATAGTCGAGGTGCGTGTGCAGGCTGACATAGATGATGAACAGGCCGAGCCAGAACAGCAGTTGTCGATGCCACGGCGCGGTCGCAGGCGAGCGCCGCGCACCACGCCAGTACAGCCATACGGCGAGCGCGAACACCACGACCACGATGGCGGACGGTTCCCAGGGGACCCACCAGCGCAGGAAATCGAGCAACACGTTCAAGACTTCATCCGTTACGCAGTGACTACCGCGCACGCATCGCGACACGGCAATCGCTTATCACACCACAACGGAGCCACGCTAGCCAGCCCTTCGACCGGCCTTGCCGGCCGCGAGTTCGATCAGGAACCCGGGCACCGCGTCGACTTCGAGCGGTCGCGCGTACAGGAATCCCTGCAGCAGGTCGCAACCGAATTCGCGCAGCATCTGCATCTGCTCGGCGGTTTCCACGCCCTCGGCCACCACCTGCAGGGCCAGGCTGCGGCCGAGCGCGATGATCGAGCGCACGATCGCGCGATCGCCCGACTCGGTCATCAGGTTGCGCACGAAGGCGCGGTCGATCTTGATCTGGTTGACGGTCAGGTTCTTGAGCGATTCGAGATTGGAATAGCCGGTGCCGAAATCGTCGATCGACACCCGCAGGCCACTGGCTGTCAGGGCTTCCAGCAACGGCAGGCCGCCTTTCACGTCCTGCACCAGGTGCCGTTCGGTGATTTCCAGCATCAGCTCGTCGTTGCCGATGCCGTGCTTGCGCATGGCTTCGGCAAGCACCTCCTGGAAGGCGCCGCCCACGCGCAGCTGCATGCCGGAAACGTTGATGCCGACATAGAACGCCGGCAGGCCGACATGTTTCCACGCCGCCAGCTGGCGGCACGCTTCCTCGACCACCCACGCGCCGATGGATTCGATCAGCCGCGATTCTTCGGCCAGCCCGATGAACGAACTGGGTCCGACCACGCCCATGCCCGGGCGATTCCAGTACAGCAAGGCCTCGAACCCGCGCACGCGGTTGGCGCGCGCGTCCACGATCGGCTGGTAGCGCAGCACGAATTGCGAGCGCACGATCGCGGCACGCAACGCGGACTGCATGTCGTGGCGCCAGGTCACGGCTTCACCCATCCACGGCAGGAAGCGCATCACGGTGTTGCCGCCCTCGGCCTTGGCACGGAACAGCGCGGTGTCGGCTTCGCGCACCAGGTTCTCGGCATCCGTCGCATCGTCGGGGAAGATGCTGAAGCCCGCGCTGGCCGCGATGTCCAGCGACCGGCCCTCGACATCGACGGGCTGGCAGATCCGTTCGATCAGGCGCCGCGTCATGGCTTCGGCCGCCGCGGCACCCGTGTCCGGCAGCAGCAGCAGGAATTCGTCGCCGCCGAACCGGCACAGCACGTCGCCCTCGCGCACGCCCTCGCTCAGCCGCTGCGCCACCGTGCAGATCACGTCGTCGCCGACGCTGTGGCCCGCGGTGTCGTTGATCTCCTTGAAGTTGTCGAGGTCGAAAAACGCCACCGCCAATGGCCGCGCGCCATGCCGCGCCGCCGCCAGCGCCTGCGCGAACTGGCCACGCATGTGTGTGCGGTTGGGCAAACCCGTCAGCGGATCGAAATAGGCAAGGTGGCGTATGCGCGCCTGCGCGTAGCGCAGCTCGGCGGTATCGATGCAGACGTGGATGTGGAACGCGACTTCGCCGGACGAATCGCGCACCGCGACCACCGAACTGTCCAGCGCCTTGCCCTCGCCGTTGCGGCGTCGCCAGGCGATTTCGCCACTCCACTTGTCGGATTCGCGCAGCGCCTGGTCACAGGCGCGTGTCGCGGCGGACGGAACCTGCATGTCGCGTACCGGCCGCCCGGTCAGCTCCTCGCGCTGGTAACCGGTCACGCGCATGAAGGCGCTGTTGACCGAGACGATGCGCTGCAGCGCGTCGCTGATGAGGATGCCGTCGCTGCCGGCATCGAACACGCTGGCCGCGATCTGCAGTTGGCGCTCGTCGCGCAGGCGCTTGGTGATGTCCGTGTACGAACCCAGCACCCGCACCGCCGTGCCATCTTCGGCGTACTGGACCACGCTGCGCGCGAGCACCGTCAAGACCCGCCCATCCCGGGTGCGCATGCGCATGACGCGCTGCAGTTCATCGGTGCGGCGCGCCTGCATGTGCGCGTAAATCTCCTCGCGCGAGCCGGGGTAGTCTTCGGGGGAAACGATGCGCTGCAGATCCTCGGGCGTGTTCAACGTGCCTTCGTCGTAGCCGAGCAGGTTGTACAGCCGCCGCGAGAAGTCGAAACGCCGCGACGCGACGTCGAATTCCCAGGTGCCGTCGTTGGCGCACTCGGCAAGCAGCATGTAGCGCTCGCGGCTCGCCGTCAGGTCCTTCAGGATGCGACGTTGCTTGCGCAACGCCCACGCCGCCAGCGCGATACTGATCAACGCGGCGACAATCGCCACCACCAGCAGGACCACGTTCAAGCGCAGCCAACCTCCGGCCTGGGAGCCTTGGCTCCCGATACACCACCCGCGCCGGCCGCCTGCCCGCGCCTGCGCCAGCTTACCCGATCCGCTGCAGGACGTACCCACCCACCCGCACCACCGGCGCGGCCAGCCAGTGGTCGGCCAGCAGGAAGCTGAACAGGGCGATCAGGTACACGATGGAATAGCCGAACGCGCTCATCGCGAAGCGCTCGTCCGGCGGCCGCATCAGCCGGACCGCGTAGTACAGGTAGGCGATGCCCAGCACCGCGGCGCCGCCGAGATAGAGCAGGCCGCTCATGCCGGTGAGGTACGGCAGCAGGCTCACCAGCACCAGCAGCACGGTGTAGAACAGCACGTGCCAACGGGTGTATTCGACGCCGTAGACCACCGGCAACATCGGGATGCAGGCGCGCCGGTAATCCTCGCGCCGGAAGATCGCCAGCGACCAGAAATGCGGCGGCGTCCACACGAACACGATCAGCACCAGCAACAAGCCGTAGGCCCAGTCGCTGGAGGCCTGCATCCCCGTCACCGCCGCCCAGCCGAGCAGCGGCGGGATCGCGCCGGCCAGCCCACCGATCACGATGTTCTGCGGCGTCGCGCGTTTCAGGAACGCCGTGTAGATCACCGCATAACCGATCAGGCCGATGAAGGTGAGCAAGGCGGTGAGCCAGTTCACCAGCAGGCCGAGGATCAGCATCGACGCAACGCCAAGCAGCGTGGCGAACGTCAGCACCTGGTGCGCGGTGAGCGTGCCCGTGACCAGAGGACGATGCGCGGTGCGCGCCATCACACGGTCGATGCGCTGGTCGATCAACTGGTTCAGCGCCGCGGCCGACGACGACGCCATCCAGATGCCCAGCGTGCCGAACACCAGCGCCCGCCACGGCGGCACGCCCGGCGCGGCGAGCAGCATGCCGATGACGGCGGTGAACACCAGCAACGCGACGATGCGCGGCTTGGTGGCGGCGAGGTATTGGCCGGCGAGGGTACTCACGACAACGTTCCGGACACGAAGGACTATTGTAACGGCATGGATTCCCTTCCCCCGCTTGCGGGGGTGGGAATCGGCGCTTTCGAACTGCCGGGGGCAGTTCGAGCCGATTCGAACGCCTGAGGCAGGATGCCGAAGGCCGGGTTGTCTGACGAGCGCACGATGCGCGAGTCTGACAACGGTGCCCGAAGGGCGGATGGGGGGAAGTTCGCGATTTGCTCATCTTCGCATCGCGCACGCGCAAGCAGCGTCACCAGTGCGAATAAAAGAAGCGCCGCGCCGCCTGTGTGCGCGACCGCGATCGCGAGCGGCAGGCCCAGCATCACGTTGCTGATGCCCAGTGCGACCTGTGCAAGCAGCAGCAGCGCGAGCGCGACGGCGTGC
>Ga0207647_10000524_pt1 | contig 30598 bp, 26 predicted proteins | sample KBSCornC2_FD_184295 | JGI IMG/M metagenome (GOLD analysis project Ga0207647, IMG submission 184295) | Corn rhizosphere microbial communities from Kellogg Biological Station, Michigan, USA - C2 (SPAdes) (version 2) | ecosystem: Host-associated > Plants > Roots > Rhizosphere ... | reverse complement strand
GCACGGCTGCGGCAGCTTCCGCCTCGCGCGACAGCGCCCGGAGCACGTCCAGGCACATCACATTCCCCGATCCTTCCCAGATCGCATTCACCGGCGCCTCGCGATAGTGCCGCGCCAGAATCCCCTCCTCGACATAGCCATTGCCGCCGAGGCACTCCATCGCCTCATAGAGAAAACCCGGCGCGTTCTTGCAGGTCCAGTATTTCACCACCGGCGTCATCAGCCGCATATAGGCGGCTTCCTGCACATCCTGCGGGGTTCGATCGAAGGATTGGCACAGCCGCATCACCAAGGCGATCGATGCCTCGACATGCAAGGCCATGTCGGAAAGCACCGCCTGCATCAATGGCTGATCGGCCAGATGTTTCTGGAACACGCTGCGGTGACGGGTGTGATGCAGCGCATGCGCCAGCCCGGAACGCATGAGGCCGACCGAGGCGATGGCGCAGTCCTGCCGGGTCAGTTGCACCATCTGGATGATGGTGCGGACGCCCTTGCCTTCCTCGCCGACGCGCAAGGCATAGGCGCCCTTGAACTCGACCTCGGAGGAAGCATTCGACCGATTGCCGAGCTTGTCCTTCAGGCGCTGGAACTCGATCGCGTTGACCGACCCATCCGGCGCAAAGCGCGGCATGAAGAAACAGGTCAATCCTTGGTCGGCCTGCGCGAGCACGAGAAAGGCATCGCACATCGGCGCGGACATGAACCATTTATGGCCGGTGATACGATAGGCCTCGCCGTCGCGCTCGGCGTGCGTAAGATTAGCGCGCACATCGGTGCCCCCCTGCTTCTCGGTCATTCCCATGCCGAGCGTCATGCCGCGCTTGGTCCACCAGGGCTTGAATTCCGGATCATAGGCCCGCGTTGAAAGTACCGGCATGGCGCGGGCGAGAAGCGTGGGCTCGGTGGCGAGCGCCGCCACTGACGCGCGCGTCATGGTGATCGGGCAAAGATGACCCGTCTCGACCTGGGCGGCCATATAGAACTTGGCAGCCCGAATTACCTCGCTTGCGCCACCGGCCGGGCGTCCTTCCCCATTCCAGGTGGAATTGTGAAGGCCGGCATGGGCGCTATTGGCCATCAATTCATGATAGGCGGGATGAAACTCCACCACATCCCGGCGGTTTCCCCGCGCATCGAAGGTCCGCAGTTTCGGCGTATTCTCATTGACGAGCCGGCCCCGTTCGGCCATCGCCCCCGAACCCCAGTGACGGCCGAAATCCGACAATTCCTTTGCCGCCTGACCGCCACCATTGGCGGCAACTGCCGCCATCAATGGCTGGTCTACCGCAAACAGATCGACGTCCTCGAAGGGCGGCGACTGGTTGAACACTTCGTGGGTCGCGAAGGAACCCTGGGTCATGGCCGTGCCTCATTCGGGCGTGGCGGATATCGCCCCTTTTTTCCGCCCTTGCCAAATCCTTGGCTCGAAATTCACGGGCGCGGGCGGATCGGGAAATCATACTCGCCACCGCCCGCTCCCGGCAGCGAAAAGTGCCACCACTCCTTCGAATAGTTGACGAAACCCTGCCGCGTCATCGCGGCCAAAAGCTGGTCTCGCCAGCGACGCTGTACCGGGGTGATCGATTTTGATGCGGTATGGGCCTTGGCGTCTGAACAATCATAGCCCGTGCCCATATCGACGCTGGCTTCCGGCGCGCGTGTTGCCGCCGATGCCGTGCAGTCGGCGTAGTTCCGCGTAACGTCATAACGAGCGGCGTTGTCGGCCTTAAGATCCATCAGCGTGAGATCGACTGCCGCGCCGGTCGAATGGCCGGAATGCTCGGCGATATAGCCCAGCCGAAACAATTCGCTTTTGCTGAAAGCCGGATTGTATCGCCGCTCGCCCGGCGTCTCCCGACCGTTCTGCGCCCAGGCCACCATGTCGCGCACGGCCCGCGCCGGCCGGTAGCAATCCAGCATCTTCAAGGAAAGCTTTTGCGGCAGAAGTTCCTGCTGCACCCGTTGCAGCGCCAGACCGACCTCGCGTTTGACGATGCATTCCCCGGCCTCGTAGCCCGCGAGCGGCCGTCCGATAAAATTGTTGGCACCGGCATAGCGAATGTCCTGGCGAATGCCGGGCTCAATGTCGCGGAGATAGACAAAACCACCGGGCAAGGATTGGGCGCACGCAGGCGACCACAGCCCCGTTAACGATAATATGCCGATGGCGACCCCCTTCCACATCGCGCTTTCTTTTCGTTCGTCAGGCTTTCCCGGGAACTACAGACCGGGGGATAACTTGGTTGCAGGTTCTTCGTGCTTGCCCCGCCCCCCATCTCTGCCTATAGCTCTGGCTTTAATGGCATCCGCAACGAAATCGACCTTCGTCCTCGGTCACCGGCACCTGCTGGGAATCGAGGGCCTTTCCGCTGCCGATATTACCGGCCTGCTCGATCTTTCCGAGGAATATGTCGAGCTCAATCGCCAGGTCGACAAGAAGCGCACCAGCCTGCGCGGCCGTACCCAGGTCAATTTGTTCTTCGAGGCTTCGACGCGAACCCAGTCCTCCTTCGAGATCGCCGGCAAGCGCCTCGGTGCCGATGTCATGAACATGTCGGTCTCCTCGTCCTCGATGCGCAAGGGCGAGACGCTGATCGATACGGCGGTGACGTTGAACGCCATGCACCCGGACATTCTGGTGGTGCGCCATCACGCTTCCGGCGCGGTCGAATTGCTGGCACGCAAGGTCGACGGCTCGGTGATCAATGCCGGCGACGGCGCCCACGAACATCCGACCCAGGCGCTGCTCGATGCGCTCACCATCCGCCGCAACAAGGGGCGGATCGAGGGATTGGTGGTGGCGATCTGCGGCGACGTCATGCATTCACGCGTCGCCCGCTCCAATATCCTCTTGCTCAATACGATGGGCGCACGCGTGCGCGTGGTCGCACCATCCACGCTGCTGCCTCGCGGCATCGAGCGGATGGGCGTCGAAGTCGCCCGCGACATGCGCGAAGGACTGGATGGCGCCGACATTGTCATGATGCTGCGGCTGCAGCGCGAACGGATGAGTGGCTCCTTCGTACCGTCGTCGGGCGAGTACTTCCATTATTTCGGCCTCGACCAGAAGAAACTCGCCTATGCCCGGCCCGATGCGCTGGTGATGCATCCCGGCCCGATGAACCGCGGCGTCGAGATCGACTCCAGTGTGGCCGACGGCGCGCAATCGGTCATTCGCGAACAAGTCGAAATGGGTGTGGCGGTGCGGATGGCGGTGCTGGAAGCGCTCGCCCGCAACCTGCCCAACGCCTGAAAGGCCCGGAAAGTGGACGCTGGCCCATGCTGACCGAACGCCGCCCGATCCTGCTCGCCAACGCCAGGCTGATCGATCCCTCGCGTGATTTCGACGGCCCCGGCGATGTCCTGATTGCGGATGGCGTGATCCGCGACTCTCGCCGCGGCATCGGCGCGGCCGGCGTGCCGGAAGGCACCGACATTATCAATTGCTCGGGAAAGGTGGTTGCGCCTGGCCTGATCGACATGCGCGCCTTCGTCGGCGAACCCGGCGCCAGCCATCGCGAAAGTTTCGCTTCCGCCAGTCAGGCAGCGGCCGGCGGCGGCATCACCACCATCATCTGCCAGCCGGATACGTCGCCGGTGATCGACAATTCAGCGACAGTGGATTTCGTGCTGCGTCGCGCCCGCGATACCGCCATCGTCAATATTCATCCGATGGCCGCGCTCACCAAGGGCATGCGTGGCGAGGAGATGACCGAAATCGGGCTGCTGAAGGCGGCCGGCGCGGTAGCTTTCACCGATGGCGACCGCAGCGTCACCAACGCCCAGGTGATGCGCCGCGCCCTAAGCTACGCCCGCGATTTCGATGCGCTGATCGTACACCACACCGAAGATCCGCATCTGGTCGGCGAAGGTGTGATGAACGAAGGCGAGTTCGCCACCCGCCTCGGGCTTACCGGCATTCCCAACGCCGCGGAAGCGGTGATGCTGGAACGTGACCTGCGGCTGGTGGCACTGACCGGCGGCCGCTATCACGCGGCCTCCTTGAGCTGTATCGACTCGCTCGAGATTTTGCAGCGCGCCCGCGAGGCCGGTTTGCCGGTCTCCGCCTCGGTCTCGATCAACCACGCGACATTGAACGAGAACGACATCGGCCCCTATCGCACCTTCCTGAAATTGTCGCCGCCGCTGCGCACCGAGGAAGATCGGAACGCGCTGGTCGCGGCCCTCGCCTCGGGGCTGATCGACGTGATCATGTCCGACCACAACCCGCAGGACGTCGAGGTCAAGCGGCTGCCCTTCGCCGAAGCCGCTCCCGGCGCCATCGGCCTCGAGACCATGCTGCCGGCCGGACTGCGCCTGGTCCACAATGGCGATCTCGACCTCAAGACCCTGATCCGGTCGATGTCCACCCGGCCCGCCGAACTTCTTGGGCTGCCCGGTGGTTCGCTGCGCGCAGGCTCGCCGGCCGATGTGATCGTGTTCGATCCGGACGTCCCCTGGGTGCTCGATCCGGCCGATCTCAAATCGCCCTGCAAGAATACGCCGTTCGACGAGGCACGCTTCTCGGGCCGCGTGGTGCGGACCATCATTGGCGGACGCACGGTCTATGAACATGTCTGAGGCAGTTCGTTCCACGGGGCAGTCGCCGATGAAGGGAGAGCGCCATGTCGCCTGAGGTGCAACTGCTCGCAGCCTTCGTGCTCGGCTATCTCTGCGGGTCTATCCCGTTCGGTCTGATCCTGACGCGGCTTGCCGGCACCGAGGATTTGCGCTCGATCGGTTCGGGCAATATCGGCGCCACCAATGTGCTGCGCACCGGGCGAAAGGGTCTCGCCGCCGCGACGCTGATCCTGGATGCCCTTAAAGGCACGGTGGCCGTTGTGATCGCCGGCACTTTCGGCGGCGCGGAGGCCGCAATGCTGGCCGCGTTAGGGGCGTTCCTCGGCCATTTGTTTCCTGTATGGCTGAAATTCCGAGGGGGCAAGGGCGTCGCCATCTATATCGGCGTCCTGATCGGACTGCTCTGGCCAGCCGCGCTTTTGTTCTGTGCGGTGTGGCTGATCACCGCCGGCATCTCGCGCTATTCATCACTTTCCGCGCTCATTGCCAGCGTCGTTACGCCCATCTTCCTGTGGTGGTTGGGCCAGCCAGCGCTCGTGATGCTGTGTTCGGTGTTGTCGATCCTCCTGATCATCATGCACCGGGAAAACATCAAGCGGCTCGCCGCCGGCACCGAGGGCAGGATCGGGAAGAAGTGAACCACCCCTTCCCTGCACTCCCAGGTTGATCCATTGTACCGGGCATGGATCGCCGCACACCGATTTCCAACGACCTCACCTTTGCCGAACGCGTGGACTGGCTGCGGCTGATCCGCTCGGAGCGGATTGGGCCGCATACCTTTCGCGCGCTGCTTTCACGCTTCGGCACGGCGCGGGAAGCCCTTGAACGCCTGCCCGAGCTCGCCAGACGCGGCGGCGCCTCACGAGCCGGACGCATTTACAGCGAGGACGAGGCGCAGGCCGAACTCGAAGCCTATGAGCGCGAAGACATTCGCCTGATCGCCAGCGTGGAAGACGACTACCCTTCGCGATTGGCCGCGACCGAAGATGCGCCGCCGCTGCTTGCCGTGCGCGGCAACGGCGATGTCCTGAGCCGGCCGGCCATTGCCATCGTCGGTTCGCGCAACGCGTCCGGTGCCGGATTGAAATTTGCTCGTGCCCTGGCCCACGATCTCGGCCAAGCCGGCTTTGTCATTATTTCAGGGCTGGCGCGCGGCATCGATTCCGCCGCCCATCAGGCCAGCCTTTCCAGCGGCACCGTTGCGGTGCTGGCCGGTGGCCATGACCGGATCTATCCGCCGGAACACGAAGATCTGCTCGCCTCGATTCTGGCGAATGATGGCGCGGCGATTTCCGAAATGCCGCTCGGCCATGTGCCGCGCGCGCGGGACTTTCCCCGGCGCAATCGGCTAATCTCAGGCTGTGCGGTCGGCGTCATCATCGTAGAGGCCGCGCTGCGGTCGGGTTCGCTGATCACCGCGCGAATGGCCGCCGAACAGGGTCGCGAGGTCTTTGCCGTTCCGGGTTCGCCGCTCGATCCGCGCGCCGCCGGCACCAATGATTTGATCAAACAGGGCGCCACCCTCATCACCGAAGCCGCCGACGTCATCCGCGCCCTAGAGCCGATTCTAGAGCGGCCGTTGTTCTATCCAGCCAAGGAATCAGAGAGCGAGATCATTGACGGCGGACCGGAAGACCATGATCGCGTAGAGATCATCGGACTGCTCGGACCGGTGCCGATCTCGATCGATGATCTCGTGCGGTTGTCGGGCGCGCCCCCGGCTTTGGTGCGGACCATTTTGCTTGAACTTCTGTTGGCCGGAAGGGTCGACTGGCAGGGTGGCGGCCGGGTGTCGCTGGCTGCTGACTGAACGCCGCCGGTTTCCGGGCTCGAATGGTATCCAAATACTTAAAAATCCATAAGACAGCCCGGCGGGAACGCCATCCGTAAGTTGTATTTTACAACCAAAAATATAGGGAACTGGGGCTAGTGAGCGGCCCTTGGGGTGACGCCCATTTGACAGCGGCGACCTCACCACCCATGTTCGGCTCAGACCGGCCGCACCGAATCTGATCGAAGCTGGCCGCAAAACTCCCCGTAAGCCATTGGAAATACATGAATATCGTCATCGTGGAGTCGCCGGCGAAAGCCAAGACGATCAACAAATATCTAGGCCCCTCCTATGAGGTTCTGGCCTCGTTCGGGCATGTCCGCGACCTCCCCGCCAAGAATGGTTCGGTCGATCCGGACAATAATTTTCAGATGATCTGGGAGGTCGACCCCAAGGCGGCCGGCCGGCTCAACGACATCGCCAAGTCCCTGAAAGGCGCCGAGCGCCTGATCCTGGCGACCGACCCTGACCGCGAGGGTGAGGCGATTTCCTGGCACGTGCTGCAGGTTTTGAAGGAAAAACGTGCGCTGAAAGACCAGAAAATCGAGCGGGTGGTCTTCAATGCCATCACCAAGCAGGCTGTCACCGACGCGATGAAGCATCCGCGCGAGATCGATGGCGCGCTGGTGGATGCCTACATGGCGCGCCGGGCGCTGGACTATCTGGTCGGCTTCACCCTTTCTCCCGTGCTGTGGCGGAAGCTGCCGGGCGCACGCTCGGCGGGCCGCGTACAGTCGGTCGCGCTTCGGCTGGTCTGCGACCGCGAACTCGAAATCGAAAAGTTCGTCCCCCGCGAATACTGGTCGCTGGTGGCGACACTTCTCACCCCGCGTGGCGACGCTTTTGAGGCGCGTCTGGTCGGTGCCGATGGCCAGAAGATCCAGCGGCTGGATATCGGCAGCGGCACAGAGGCCGAGAATTTCAAGCAGGCCCTGGAAGCGGCCAACTTCACCGTGACCTCGGTCGACGCTAAGCCGGCCCGGCGCAATCCGCAGGCGCCCTTCACCACGTCGACCTTGCAGCAGGAAGCCAGCCGCAAATATGGTTTTGCCCCCGCCCACACCATGCGGATCGCGCAGCGGCTCTATGAGGGCATCGACATCGGCGGCGAGACCACCGGACTCATTACTTATATGCGAACCGATGGCGTGCAGATCGATCCATCGGCGATCACGCAGGCGCGCAAGGTGATCGGCGAGGACTACGGCAATGCCTATGTGCCGGAGGCGCCCCGCCAGTATCAGGCCAAGGCCAAGAACGCGCAGGAAGCCCATGAAGCGATCCGGCCGACCGATCTCTCCCGCCGTCCGGCGGCGATGGCGCGAAAGCTCGATACCGACCAGGCCAAGCTTTATGAACTGATCTGGAAACGCACCATTGCGAGCCAGATGGAAGCTGCCGAACTTGAGCGCACCACGGTGGATATTGCTGCCAAGGCCGGCGGACGGACCTTGGAACTGCGCGCCACTGGCCAGGTGGTGAAGTTCGATGGCTTCCTGGCTCTTTATCAGGAAGGGCGGGACGACGAGGAAGACGAGGATTCCCGCCGGCTGCCGGCGATAAGCGAAGGCGAGTCGCTGAAACGAGAGAGCCTCGCTGTTACCCAGCACTTCACCGAGCCGCCGCCGCGCTTTTCGGAAGCCTCGCTGGTCAAGCGCATGGAAGAACTCGGCATCGGTCGGCCCTCGACCTATGCCTCGATCCTGCAGGTCCTCAAGGATCGCGGTTACGTCAAACTGGAAAAGAAGCGCCTGTATGGTGAGGACAAGGGCCGCGTTGTCGTCGCCTTCCTGGAAAGCTTCTTCCGGCGCTATGTCGAATATGATTTCACCGCCGATCTTGAGGAGCAGCTCGACCGCATCTCCAATAACGAGATTTCCTGGCAGCAGGTGCTGAAGGATTTCTGGCGCGACTTCATCGGCGCGGTCGACGAGATCAAGGATCTGCGGGTCGCACAGGTTCTGGATGTGCTCGACGAGATGTTGGGTCCGCACATCTATCCGCCTCGCGCCGATGGCGGCGATGTCCGGCAGTGCCCGACCTGCGGTACCGGCCGGCTCAATTTGAAGGCCGGGAAGTTCGGCGCCTTTGTCGGCTGCAGCAACTATCCGGAATGCCGCTATACCCGGCCGCTGGCGGCCGATGGCGAAGCTTCCGCTGACCGCCTACTCGGCCAGGACCCCGACACCGGCTTCGACGTGTGGGTGAAGGCGGGACGCTTTGGTCCCTATATCCAGCTCGGTGAGCCGAAGAACTATGCCGAGGACGAAAAGCCGAAGCGCGCGGGCATTCCAAAGAACATGTCGCCGGCCGATGTCGACCTGGAGCTGGCGCTGAAACTGCTGTCGCTCCCGCGCGAGATCGGCAAGCACCCCGAAACCGGACAACCGATCACGGCCGGCATCGGCCGCTTCGGACCGTTCGTACGCCATGAGAAGACTTATGCCAGCCTTGAAGCGGGCGATGAGGTCTTCGACATCGGGCTGAACCGCGCCGTCACCTTGATTGCGGAAAAAATCGCCAAGGGTCCGAGCGGCCGTCGCTTCGGCGCCGATCCGGGCAAGCCGCTCGGCGATCATCCGAGCCTTGGCGGGGTCGTGGTGAAGAACGGACGCTATGGCGCCTATGTCTCGGCGGGCGGCATCAACGCGACGATTCCAAGCGACAAGACCCCTGATACGGTCACGCTGGAAGAGGCGATTGCCCTGATTGACGAGCGTGCGGCCAAGGGTGGCGGCAAGATCAAGCGCTCTGCCAAAAAGCCGGCTGCCGCCAAGGCCGAAAAAACGGCGGAGGCCAAGCCAACCAAAAAGGCGGTCGCCAAGAAGGCGGCAGGCAAGTCGAAAGCAGCGGCGGCGAGCAAGGCGCGGGCACCGGTGACCGCGAAGACCTCGCCAGCCAAAGCTTCCAAATCACCTGCTGCCAAAAAGAGCGCCGGTAAGGCGCGCGGATAAACGTGGCCAGGCCGCGCGACCAGGGATTTCCGGATCGGGATGCCATCATTGCGTTCATCCGCAGCCATCCCGGCGAAGTCGGCACGCGGGAGATTGCCCGCCAGTTCGGACTGAAAAACGCCGATCGGGCGGAACTGAAGCGCGTGCTGCGCGACCTCGCCGATGAAGGCCGCGTTGCCAAGAGCCGCCGCAAGATTCTCGAGCCGGAGGTGCTGCCGCCGACCATCGTGGCCGATGTCACCGGCCGGGATTCCGACGGCGAGCTGATCGCGACCCCGACCGAGTGGGATGAAGTCGACCGTGGAGCGCCGCCGAAAATCCTGATCCATGTTCCGAGAAAAGCCAGGCCCGGCACGGTGGCGGGTGTCGGCGATCGCGCGCTACTCCGCATCGAGCGGGATCGTGACAGCGGAGTCTATCGCGGCCGCGTCATCAAAGTGCTCGACCACACCCGATCGCGCGTGCTCGGCATCTTCCGGAAATCGCCGGCAGGAGGGGGAAGACTGATCCCGGTCGACCGTAAACAGGCGGGACGGGAGTTGAACATCGCCGCCGCCGATACAAATGGAGCGGAGGATAATGATCTCGTCAGCGTGGACCTTGTCCGCTCGCGCGGTTTCGGCCTCGCCTCGGGAAAGGTGCGCGAGCGGCTCGGCTCGATTGCCACCGAAAAGGCGATCAGCCTGATCGCCATTCATGCCCACGAGATTCCCTTCGTTTTTTCGCCCGAAGCCCTGCAGGAAGCGGACCAAGCCCGCCCCGCTGCCCTCCAAGGGCGGGAAGACTGGCGCGCCATTCCCCTCGTCACGATCGATCCGCCGGACGCCAAGGATCATGACGACGCCGTTCATGCCGAACCGGATAGCGACCCCAACAACAAGGGCGGCTACGTCATCCACGTCGCGATTGCTGACGTCGCGTTCTATGTGCGGCCGGGATCGGCGCTCGACCGCGATGCGCTTATCCGCGGCAATTCGGTGTATTTCCCCGATCGCGTCGTTCCGATGTTGCCGGAGCGAATTTCCAACGATTTGTGTTCGCTGGTCCCAGGCGAGGCGCGCGGAGCACTCGCCGTGCGGCTGGTGATCGCACCCGACGGGCGAAAAAAGTCACACAGCTTTCACCGCATCCTGATGCGCTCAGCGGCCAAGCTCCATTACGCGCAGGCCCAGGCGGCCGTCGACGGCCATCCCGACGACATCACCGGCCCGCTTCTCAAGACCATTTTGCAGCCGCTATACGAGGCCTATGCGCTGGTGAAGCGGGCGCGCGACGAGCGCGATCCGCTCGACCTCGATATTCCCGAACGCAAGATCCTGCTCAAGCCCGACGGGACGGTGGACCGCGTCATCGTCCCGAAACGGCTCGACGCGCACCGGCTGATCGAGGAGTTCATGATCCTCGCCAACGTCGCCGCCGCCGAGCAGCTTGAGCGAAAGGGCCTGCCCCTGATCTATCGGGTACATGACGAGCCTACACTTGAGAAGGTTCACAATCTCCAGGAATTTCTGAAGACGCTCGATGTGCCGTTCGCCAAGGCGGGCGCTTTGCGGCCGGCCCTGTTCAATCGCGTGCTCAGCAATATCCGGGGCCATGAATCCGAACTGCTTGTCAACGAGGTCGTGTTGCGAAGCCAGGCGCAGGCCGAATATGCCGCCGAGAATTACGGGCATTTCGGACTGAACCTGCGGCGTTACGCCCATTTCACTTCGCCGATACGCCGCTACGCCGATCTCGTGGTGCATCGCGCGCTGATCCGTTCGCTTGGTCTCGGCGAAGGCGCCCTGCCCGATGCCGAAACCGTCGAAAGCCTGAGCGAAGTGGCCGCCGAAATTTCGGCGACCGAACGCCGCGCGATGAAAGCCGAACGCGAAACCGCCGATCGCCTGATCGCGCATTTTCTCGCCGATCGCATCGGCGCCACCTTTGAGGGTCGAATTTCGGGCGTCACCCGGGCCGGCCTATTCGTCAAGCTCAGCGATACCGGTGCCGATGGCCTGATCCCGATCCGCTCGATCGGCACGGAATACTTCAATTACGACGAAACCCGCCATGCGCTCATCGGCTCACGCAGCGGAGCTATGCATCGGTTGGGCGACGTGGTCGAGGTTCGTCTGGTAGAAGCAGCTCCTGTGGCAGGCGCTTTGCGCTTCGAACTCGTTTCCGAAGCGGCTTCTTCCGCGCGGCGCTCACGATTTTCATCGAAGGCGCCGCCCGCAAAAGCCGGGCGCAAGGCGCAGCGGACAGCGAGGAACAAATCCGGCAGGAACAGGCTTGGCAACAAGTCTGGCAAATCCGTCAAAGGCAAGCGGAAAGGCTGACCATGGAAAATGCAGGCTCTCATCCGATCGTCTGGACGCCGGAATCGGCGCCGTCTTCCAAGCGCGACGTTTGGAGGGCGTTGAAGCGCGGATTTCGCGGTCGCTGCCCGCGCTGCGGCGAAGGCAAGCTGTTTCATTCCTTTCTCAAGGTCAACGAGCAATGCCCGGTCTGTGGCCAGGATCTCACCCATCACCGCGCGGATGATCTGCCGGCCTACCTCGTCATTATTATCGTCGGCCATATTGTGGTGCCGCTCGCCCTGATGATCGAAACCAATTACGCCCCGGACGTTGCGCTTCAGCTTGCAATCTATCTGCCGGTGACCCTGGTGGCCTCGCTCTTGTTGCTTCAGCCCGTCAAGGGCGCGGTGGTCGGATTGCAATGGGCGCTGCGCATGCACGGGTTTGACGAGCGTAATCCCGAGCCCTAAAGCTTCCCTCCAACAAACAACAAAACGGGCGAGCGAAACGATATGAATCAGGCGGTCAGGGTCGAGGAAGAAGCGCATCATCCCTATCGCCGGCCGGTCGATGCGGCCACGCTGATCCTCGTTGATCGAGACGGTCCGGTTCCGAAAGTTCTAGTCGGCAAGCGCCACGACAAGGTGGTGTTCCAGCCGGGCAAGATCGTGTTTCCCGGCGGCAGGGTCGACAAGTCAGACCATCGTGTTCCCGTCGCGGCCTCAATCCCTGCCGCGCTTGAGGCCAATTTGTTGAAAGGCAGCCCCAGGATCACGCCGGCGCGCGCGCGGTCGCTGGCGGTCGCGGCAATCCGCGAAGCCTGCGAGGAAACCGGGCTCTGTCTCGGGCGCAAGGCCGCTGCCGGGACAGGAGCGCTCTCAGGTCCTTGGGCACCCTTCGCCGAAGCCGGCCTGTTGCCAGACCCCTCCGGCCTGTTCCTGATCACACGCGCCATCACCCCGCCCGGCCGAGTCCGCCGCTTTGACACGCGCTTCTTCACCGCCGACATTTCGGCGATCGCTCACCGCGTGGAAGGCGTGATCCATGCCAATGCCGAGCTTGTCGAACTGGTCTGGGTCGAGTTGGGATCACAGCCTCTAGCGGACCTGCATCCGATGACCAAGAGCGTGCTGAACGAACTGCAACGACGGCTTGCCAGCGGTCCCTTGAGCCATGACTGGGACGTGCCGTTTTTTCATTTCTACAGCGGCAAGATGAACAAAGACGCCCTCGCCTGATCCCGTTAATTCGGCCAAAAGCCGTTATTGAAGCCGCGAAACGGCCTGAATAACTCATTTTTGGTGCCGCCAAACCTTGACTTTGAGCGGTTTGCGGCTAGGTTGCGCGGCAAATGCGCCCGGCTCGGGCCGCACCCGATTTCCATCATTTTCAGAGGTTCTGCACCATGGCCAAGGCGGTCACCATCAAGGTCAAGCTCGTCTCCTCGGCGGATACCGGCTTCTATTATGTGGCCAAGAAGAATTCGCGCACCATGACCGAGAAGCTGGTCAAGAAGAAGTACGACCCGGTTGCGCGCAAGCACGTCGAGTTCAAGGAAGCCAAGATCAAGTAATCGATCGCTTCTTCATTATCGCGAGAATTCGGGGCCGTCGGGCCCCGTTTTGATTCAAAGTCGGCCAGTAGCGGTGTTGCGTTGGCTCAGGCAGCCGCGGACACCACGCGGTTGCGACCGTCATGTTTGGCGCGATAGAGCGCCACGTCGGCCCGCTTGAGCAGATCGGTAACGGTGTCGCCTTTGCTGGTCAGCGTGGACAGGCCCACCGATATGGTGACATCGATCTCGCGGCTGCCCCTTTGAATGGAGAAGGGTTGGCCCGCGATCGACCGCCGCAGCCGCTCCGCCACCATTCCTGCCACGTGCATGTCGGTTTCCGGCATCACGATGACGAACTCCTCGCCGCCATAGCGGCAGGCCAGATCAATGCCGCGGATCGATTTACGAATCCGTACGGCGAATTCCCGCAGTACGTCGTCGCCGGCATCATGCCCGTAGGTGTCGTTGATCGTTTTGAAGAAGTCGATATCGAGCATCATCAGCGCCAGCGATTTGCCGCGCGCCGATGCCTGCTCGGCAAGCGTCGCCAAATGGCTTTCCATATAACGCCGGTTATGCAGGCCGGTGAGCGCGTCCGTGATGGCCATCTCGATCGAGTTCTGCACGTTGTCGCGCAGATGATCGGTATAGCGACGCTTGCGAATCTGGGTGCGCGCCCGCGCCAACAGCTCGTTCTTGTCCACGGGGCGCAACAGATAGTCATTCACGCCGATTTCGAGCCCGCGCAGCAAACGCGGATTATTGTCGGCATCGGCAATCGCCAGAATTGGAACATGCCGCGTCCGCTCCAAAGAACGCGCCTGGCTGCACAGCCTCAGCCCGTCGAAATTCTCAAGTCCCAAGGAGACGATCAGGAGGTCGTAATCGCCATCGGCGGCGCGAAACAATGCCTCCGATGGATTGGCTTCGACATCGAGGACATGTTCGGTGCTCAACACCGGCGCCAGCCGTTCATAGGAAGACGGGCGATCATCAACCAGAAGAATCCGGCCACCTTTGCCCAGTTCCTCGACAGCTTTGCGTTCCGGCGCCTGCACCCCGATCTCCAGCGAGGTAAGCGCCCGCATGCGCAGCTCGTCGGTCATCATCTTCAGCCGGGTCAGCGAACGCACCCGCGCAATCAGCACCACGTCGGAAACCGGCTTGGTCAGGAAATCGTCGGCGCCGGCCTCAAGGCCGCGCACCCGATCTGACGGGCTGTCGAGGGCAGTGACCATGACCACGGGGATAAAGTGGGTCGCCGGATTCGATTTGAGCTGCCGGCAGACTTCGAAACCGTTGATGTCGGGCATCATGACATCGAGCAGGATCAGGTCGCATTCGGCGCGCGCGCAAATATCGAGCGCCTGCGCGCCGTTCGATGCCGTGAGTACGTCGAAATATTCCGCCGACAGCCGGGCTTCCAGAAGCTTCACATTGGCGGGCACGTCATCGACGACCAGGATACGCGCGGACATCGAACTCTCCTAACCGATAAAACGCCGAACCGTCTCGATGAACTTGCCGACAGAGATGGGCTTGGAGAGATAGGCTTCGCATCCGCCCTCGCGGATGCGTTCCTCGTCCCCCTTCATCGCAAAGGCGGTGACCGCGACCACCGGAATGGCGCGCAGTTCCGGATCATCCTTGATCCGCCGGGTAACTTCGAGGCCGGAAACCTGGGGCAGCTGGATATCCATCAGCACCAGATCGGGACGAAGCTGGCGCACAAGGTCGAGCGCTTCGAAACCATTGCTGGTGCCGGAGGTTTGATAGCCGTGCGCTTCCAAGAGATCGCGAAAGAGCTTCATGTTAAGCTCGTTGTCCTCCACGATCAGGACGGTTTTAGCCATCCCGTCCCTCCTCATCCCAGGCGGTCTATCCAAGCGGCGGAATGACACGCCGCTTCGGACCCGCCGAAAAGTGAATTCAAACTAGCGTCAGATTCGCTCTAACCGGTTAAGGTCGACCCTCATCTTTCTGCGATCTGATTCCGTGCTGTTTTAGGCTTTCGCATCGACTCGGCACGCCCCTCGGAAAAAGTAGAAACGATAGGTTACGGAAAGGCAAATAGGACAATTGAAGAAATCTCTGCAAAACCCCAGAGAAGCTGCTGAAATCGTTGCAATTCAAGCGCTTTCATTTATCGGCGGCGACACCGAATTGCTGGGTCGGTTCCTCGCCGAATCCGGGCTTGGCCCCGAGACATTGCGCCGCGCCGCCGGCGATTCCCAGTTCCTCGTCAGCGTGCTCGATTTCGTCATGCGGGATGACAAAACTGTGAATGCTTTCGCTACGGCATCGGGTCTGCACCCGACGAACGTTGCCGCCGCCCATCAGGCCCTCAGCGATCCCGAACTGCGCCGTTCCTGACGCCCCGGCGCTCTTGGGTTTGGCGGCGCAAGCGGACTCACGCTACCTTCCTCGATCGCTACATGGGCCGGCCTGGGACACCGGTCCCGGCCGCCCTTGCTCCACAGAGGACCGTTCCGCAATGTCCGCGATCGCTTCCGGGGGTGCCGCCGGACCGCCTGGCTTTTGCCGGGACTGCCTCGGCGATCTGGATCGGGCCGCGTCGCGGTGCCACCGCTGCGGCTCCCCTCGCATCGTCCGCCATCCTGCTTTGGGGTCACTTGCGATTGCCCACATCGATTGCGATGCGTTCTACGCCACGGTCGAGAAACGCGACCGTCCGGAACTCGCCGACCAGCCCGTGATCGTCGGCGGCGGCAAGCGTGGCGTGGTATCGGCCGCCTGCTATATCGCGCGCACCTACGGCGTGCGCTCGGCCATGCCGATGTTCAAGGCGCTTGCTTTGTGCCCGCAGGCCCAGGTCATTTTCCCGGATATGGCCAAATATGTTCGGGTGGGGCGAGAGGTACGTCAGGCGATGATGGCGCTGACGCCATTGGTCGAGCCGCTCTCGATCGACGAGGCCTTCCTCGATCTTTCCGGCACCGAGCGGGTCCACGGCATGATCCCGGCCAAGGTGCTGGCGCGTTTTGCCCGCGATGTCGAACGCGATATTGGAGTCACCGTCTCTGTGGGCCTGTCCTGCAATAAATTCCTCGCCAAGATCGCCTCCGACCTCGACAAGCCGCGCGGGTTTGCCACGCTCGATCAGGAGGAGGCTCGTACCCTGCTCGCCGATAAGCCCGTCGGCTTCATCTTCGGCGTCGGCCCCGCCACCCAGGAACGGCTAATGCAGCGCGGCTTTCGTACCGTCGCCGATTTACAGCGCGCGGACCAAACCGAACTGATCAAGCAATTTAGCAGCGAGGGACATCGGTTGTGGCGATTGGCGCGGGGCATTGACGATCGCCGTGTCGAACCCGATCGCGGCGCCAAGACGATTTCCAACGAGACCACGTTCGAGACCGATATCCGCGATTTCGCCAGCCTTGAAAAAATTTTGTGGCGTCTATCGGAGAAGGTGTCCGCGCGGCTGAAGAGCAGCGAATTGGCAGGCTCGACCATCACCTTGAAGCTGAAGACCGGCGACTTCAAACAGCGGACGCGTTCGCAATCCATTCAGGCACCGACCCAGCTTGCCAGCAAGATTTTTGCCGTGTCACGGGAATTGCTGGCAAAGGAGATTGACGGCACCGCCTTTCGCCTGATGGGCGCCGGGGTCAGCGCGCTGCGGGCGGGGTCGGAAGCCGGTGACACGGACATGATCGATCGCCGTTCGGCCCATGCCGAGCGCGCCATGGACGGGCTTCGGCGGAAATTTGGTCAGGAGGCAGTCATCCGCGGAATCGCCTATCGAGGACCGGAGAAACCGGCCGGTAAATGAGCGTCGCCAACAGGCCACGCTATTTACAGGGCTTCGATCCCTTGACGTCCAATTTCCCCATCGCGCCGGCGATGACGAAATCATTGTAGTCGAGCACCAGCGATCGCGAAACGCCGTTTGCGAAGAGCTCGAACGACATGGAATAGACCGGCATCTGTTCGCCGTCGGAAGGCGTGGAGTCCCGATCGAAATAGCTCACCGTCACCGGCCAGCGCGTCATCGTTTTCAGTACATCGCTACTGATGCTGGGATCGGCAGCCGAGGAGGCCTGCCCGCCGGGAATGGGGCGACCAATGATCGACAGTGTGTTGTAGACTTTCTCGCCATTGTCGGAGCCGTCATAAACCGTCAATTCCAGTACCGACTTGCCGGCCTCGGCGGCCTCAACGATGCGATGGATCTGCTGGGTGGGGAACACCACATTGCCATCCAGCGTGAAGGTTTTGGCGACGGGCTCCTTGAGTTTCACGGTGATGTGGTCGCCACTGCGTTCGGCAATACCGTCGACGGGGCTGCCCGCCGAGTCGTTCATGCGCGCATCGACCTTGAAGCGGTAGGTCTTTCCCTCGCCGTCCTCCCAGGAGGTCGAGCGCAGGTCGCTCAGCGTGACCTTGCCCTCGCCGCTATCGAGCTCCGAGACCTGGCGGAATTCCGAGGTATAGCCCTCACAGGCGCTGCCGGAAAAATCATAAAGGATGCGGCCCCGCGCGCTTTCGATCGAACTCGATCCGCGCGATTTCACCAGGCTGAGGTCATAGATCGCCTGATGAGCGAGAAAGGGCGCGCTGCTCGCCGCCGCAACTTGCGGCGCCAAAGCGAACGCAAGTATAGCTCCTGCCGCCGCAAGCAGCGGGCCATTTGAGGAAACCGGAGAGTTGCGCGTCATCTTTACTCCCGCAACCATCGTGGTTCAGACATCGGCCCCATTGTTACACGCCAATGCGCCCGAGCAAAGCTCGAGCCGGAAATTGCCATCAAAATCATCTGCAGGCGATAGAACGTCGAAAAGCTCCAATTCGGCTGCCTAAGCCCCTCAACATATTGATCGCTCTATTGTGCCGCAACTGGGGCAGCCGCGGCCTTTCTTCTCTCGTTGCAAGCGGGCCGGCGATGGGTGAAATATGCGTTTCGGCCCCATTCCTCAAGGAGCAGACCATGGCAGGCACCATCGAACAAAAGCTGGCCGCGCAAGGGATAGTTTTGCACCAGCCGCCGAGCCCGGTTGCCAATTATGTCGGCTTTGTCCGCACCGGCCCGTTGCTTTTCGTCTCAGGCCAGGTGTGTTTTGATCCGGCAGGCAAGCTGATCGCCAAAGGCAAGCTCGGCGCCGGCGTCTCCATTGAACAAGGCCAGGCGGCGGCGCGCGGTTGCGCGATCAATCTTCTGGCACAGGTCAAGGCCGCGCTCGGGGATCTCGACAAGGTCGCGCGGGTGGTCCGCCTCGGCGGTTTCATTAACTCGGCGCCCGATTTCCTCGACGGACCGAAGGTGCTGAATGGGGCTTCCGATCTGATGGTGGCCGTGTTCGGCGATAAGGGACGTCACGCCCGCACCACGGTCGGCGTCGCCTCGCTGCCGGGGGATGCGGCGGTGGAGGTCGAGGGATTGTTCGAGGTCGCCTGAACCGGGATACGGCCGATGCGCGCGCCCGACTGGCTGACGGCCCGCCCGATCGCCCACCGGGGGCTGCATGATCGCGGCCGGCGCGTGATGGAAAATATGCCGGCCGCCATCACGGCAGCCATCGAGGGCAACTACGCCATTGAGGTCGATCTGCAGGTGACCGCGGACGGCGAAGCCATGGTCCATCACGATTATGTGCTCGGCCGCCTCACCGAGGGCGATGGCGCGCTGCGCGAGATGTCCGCGGCAAGCCTCAAGCAGGTCGCGTTCAGAGATACGACCGAACACATGATGACGCTCGGCGATCTCTGCGACCTCGTAGCCGGCCGCACGCCGCTTGTCATCGAGATCAAGAGCGCTTTCGACGGCGACCATCGCGTCGTCGAGCGGATGGCCGAAGTTCTCTGCTCTTACGCCGGGCCTGTTGCCGGCATGTCCTTCGATCCCGATCAGGTGCTCGCGCTCCGCCGCAAAATGCCGAGCCTACCGCGCGGCATTATCGCCCAGCGCACTTACGACGACCACGAATGGGAGCAGGTTTCGGCGAAGCAACGCCGCGCCATGCTTCACCTCCGCCACCTGCCCTATACCCGCCCGCATTTCGTGGCCTATTGGATCGAGCAATTGCCGGCGCCAGCGCCCTGGATCGCGCGGCATGTGTTCGGCCTGCCGCTTTTGACCTGGACGGTCCGAACGGAGGAACAGCGCGCACGCGCCGCGCGCCACGCCGACCAGATGATCTTCGAGGGTATCCGGCCGGCCTGAGACATCCCCCCGAAAGATGACTGATGTTCCCGCCCCACTTGAAACGTCTCGCCCAATGCACGATGTTCCCGAGAGGTCGCCATCACAATGGCTGATCAAAAGCGGCCGGTCCAATCGTTGATGGCATCTTCCGATATTACCCTCGAAGCTGTGAGCTCCATCGGCCAGATTTCGGCTGAGGAATGGGATGGCTGCGCCAACCCCGCAGGCCAGCCCTACAATCCCTTTGTTTCCCATGCCTTCTTGTCGGCGCTGGAAAATTCCGGCTCGGCGGTAGCGCGCACCGGCTGGGCGGCGCGTCATCTCATCGCGCGCGAGAGCGGCGCGATTGCAGGGCTGGTGCCGTGCTATCTGAAAAACCACTCGCAGGGCGAGTATGTATTCGACCGCGGCTGGGCCGACGCCTATGAGCGGGCCGGCGGCCGTTATTATCCGAAACTTCAGGCCTCGGTTCCCTTCACTCCGGCGACCGGGCCGCGTCTTCTGGTGCGACCCGATCTGGACCGCGAGCGCATTCGCTCCACGCTTGCCGCCGGATTGATCGGGCTCTGCCAGGCCACCGAAGCCTCCTCGGTCCACGTCACCTTCGCGCGCGAAGAGGAATGGAAATTTCTCGGTGCCCAGGGATTTCTGCTTCGCAATGATCAGCAGTTTCATTGGCACAACCAGTCCTACGTCAGTTTCGAGGATTTTCTCGGCAGCCTGAACTCACGTCATCGCAAGGCGATCCGCCGGGAGCGGCGTGAGGCATTGTCGAACGGGATCAGTGTTCATCATCTGACTGGTGAAGGGATCACCGCGGAGGCGTGGGACGCGTTCTTCGAATTCTACATGGAGACCGGCTCGCGGAAATGGGGACGGCCTTATCTTACCCGCGCGTTCTATTCAGAGATCGGCCGGACAATGGCCGATGACGTGCTGCTGGTGATGGCCAAGCGCAATGGCCGGTGGATCGCCGGCGCGATTAATTTCATCGGCTCCGACACGCTGTTCGGCCGGCATTGGGGCGCGGTCGAGCATCATCCCTTCCTGCATTTCGAAATCTGTTATTATCAGGCGATCGATTTCGCTATCCAGCGCGGGTTGAGAATCGTCGAGGCTGGCGCCCAAGGCGAACACAAGCTTGCGCGCGGATACCTTCCGCAGACCACCTATTCGGCGCATTACATTGCCGATCCCGGCCTGCGTCGCGCCATTGCCGATTATCTGAAGCGCGAACGTGCCTATGTTGCCGAGGCCGGGCGCGAACTCACCGACGCCGGACCGTTCCGCAAAAGCCAGGACGAGCCGTCTTGACGCCCTCGGCGCGGCGTTGAAAGCTGGCCACCCCATTCAGGAGCCGCCATGTCCGCTTACGATCCGAACAATCCCTTCGCCAAGATCCTTCGCGGCGAATTCCCCTGCTACAAGGTCTACGAGAACGATCACGTTCTCGCCTTTCTCGACATCATGCCGCGGTCGCCGGGACATACGCTGGTGATTCCGAAAGCGCCGTCCCGCAACATTCTGGATATTGAGCCGGAAGACTTCCTCCACGTCGCGCGCGCCGCCCGCGTGATAGCGCCCGCCGCAATGAAGGCGTTTGCCGCCGACGGCATGATGGTGGCGCAGTTCAGCGAGCCCGCAAGCGGCCAAAGCGTGTTTCACCTCCATATGCACATCATCCCGCGCTTTGCCGGCGTGGCCCTGCTGAAGGAAGCGAGCTATCGGGAAGACGCCAAGGTGCTGGAACAAAATGCGGCGAAACTGATCGCGGCACTGAAATAGAAGGATTGCCGCCCCTCAAGAGCCGGCTGAAGCAGCGGCCAAAGGCGAAAATTCGCAGCGGTCCGGCTTGAGATCGATCAATGGCGTCCCATCCAGACAATCGAGCCCACGCACCAGTACGGTGTTGCTTTCGACACCGACGAGTTTGACGATCGACGTCCCCAAGGGATTCGGCCGCACCGGCGAGCGTAACGAAAAAGTGCCGCGCGTGGCACGATCGTTTTTCGGGCTTTGCAGCACGAGATCCCGGCGTGATTGATGCAGCCAGTAAATCACCTCGAGATTTTGATAGAACTCGACGCCTTTGAGTGCGCGCACCCAGGGTTCAAAAATCTCCAGCCGGCAAACCGGCCCGTCCTGCTGACCCTGCCGTGGAGTATGCTCTCGCGTGAACCATGGCGTGCGAATACGGCCGATGAACACCAATCCGGCATCATTGGCCTCGAACATCTCGACGGTGACTTCGCCCTCGCGAACCGGATTTTCCTGCGCCATGATGGTTTGCCTGCCTCTTTCCCTTGATTATCCGAGCCACCATTTGCCGACAAGCATCACGATTTCGCCGGCCGCCACGCCAACAAAGATCGACCGCCTCGCAAGCAGGAACGCAACGAGACCGGCGACCACCGACGCGCAGCGCAGCCAGCCGGGAATGCTGGCAAGCGCGCCGGGCGGCAGGATCAGGATCTGCGCGATCACACCGGCCAGGATGGCAGTCGCCACCGCCCTCACCCAGACCAGCCATTCGGAGCCTTCGTCGACACCGCCGCCAAACCACAGGCCCAGCATCCGCCAGACTTCGTTGGGCAGGAAGCCAGCAACCACCAGGATGATCAGCGCGCTCCAGCTTCCGATAAAATCGCTCATCGTGCGCGCCACCGGTGAACCGCATAGGCGATCGTCCCCGCCGAAATCCCGCTGATCAGGATGTCCAGACCCGTGTTGAGCAGATTGACAAGCGGCAGCAAGGCCAGGCCCAGAACCAGCGCCAGCACATCGGCGAGCTGCCGGCAATTGCGGGCCGTCGAGAGCAGAAAGGCCAAGGGCGTCAGCAGCAGGATCGCCGCGCCCAATAATGGCGGAAGACCCGCGGCCAATCCAAACCCGATCAAATTGGCAACCAGGCAGATCGAAACAAGACCCACGCCCAGGCCGTGGATGAAGGCAATGCGGTGTTGCCGCGGCACTATCGGCAGCAGCCGGAAGCATTCAACCCAGAGCGTGACGGCGACGAAGTGGGCGGCCAGCACCATCTGACGTCGCCTGGTCTCGGGGCCACGCATCATCGGCAGCACCGACACCACCATCGGAAACAGCCGGATGGCACTGAGCGCTACCGCAATCGCCGCCTGCGGGACCGTGCCGCCGGCCCCCAGTGTCGATATAAGAATGATCTGCGCCGGACCCGCCCAGATCAGCAAGGTGCTGAGCAAAACCCAGCCCAGGCTGAAACGGCTGTCATGCGCCAGGGCCCCGATGCCGAGATACGTGCTGAACAGCACGAGCGTCAGTACCGAGCGGGTTACCGAACGTAGGCCCCAGGCGAAGGCGCCAAGCGACGTCAGCCCATCGCTGGAATCGGAAGCGGGAAGCGCCAAGCGAACGTCGTCCTGTGCAATGAGCCTTCACCAAGCATAACGCGGCCGAAATGGGGACACGTCAAGCAGGGCGCTCCTCATCCTCTGCCATTACGTAACACCAGACAGGCGGCACCGGCGCGCCGGATGCGACCGCAGAGATCGTCGGCGGCGTTTCGCGTATCCGTTCCAATCCGAACTTGATAGAAGGTTCGCGTTCCGCGGCTCCTCCAGATTCTGCCGAGGATGGTCGGATCGTGATCCCCGATCACCGCGCCCAGCCGATCCATGAGATGGGCATAGATCGACAAGGCGCGATTTCGATCAAAGCCGGCCGCCAACTGCACGCCCCAAGGCCGATCAGCTCCAAGCTTCACGCGCGTTTCGAGTTGGGTAACGAATGGATTCGGCGCTTGCTTGAGAAGCGCCATCAGGCTGCGGCACGAGGTATTTGGCATCCGATCGGGCGTCTCCGGGGATCTGTCGTTCGCGCCATCTTGCGTACCCCCTCGTTGCGCCGCGGCCCATTCCTCGATCGCTGACCCGGTGATCGCCCGCACATAATTGCGCGTTTCGGCCGGCATTGTGCCCGTTCCATCCAGCCAATCCTGCACCCTTTTCGGTCCGGCATTGTAGGCCGCCGCCGCCAGACCGAGATTGCCGAATTGCCGACGCAACTCGTCGAGAAATTCGGCGGACTTTGGCAGCGCCTGCACGGGATCGAAGGAGTCGAGCAGACGGCGCTCATTCGCCGTGCCCGGCATGAACTGCGCAATTCCCTGAGCGCGCTGCCCGCTTCTTGTCAGGGGCCCCACCGCGTCGCTACGAAACCGGCTCTCCTGCCAGATCACACGCGCGAAAAATTCCAACGGTAGCTGGTGCGAGCGCGCCGCCGACTCCACCATCAAACAGATCGCCTCACCGGTGTCGGTATCCGCCGAGCCGGCCTTGGAGGCACGCTGCCGTTCCTCGGCGGGCGCATCTTTTGGCTCGGCGGCCGGTACGGGGGCGGGAGCGCGACTGTCCAGGACTGGCTCGCTACCGGCTTTCTCGGGTGGGGAGCCCGCCAGAAGCTGTGAAAATAGCGCCGAGGCGCACATGGCCGACAGCGCGGAGGCCAAGGCCGTTTTCCGGACTTGTTCGATGAACCGGGAGAATCTCAATGCGGGTCCTGATCCTCGGCCTGGCATCAGCCGTTTAGGTTAACGCGGCATTTTTCGTTTGGTGGCCTTTCACTCCACGCCAACCGGCGGCAAGGTCTGGCAGCACAAGGACCGGAGCCGAGAATGCAGGAGCGACGTCGAAATCCGCGAAACAAGGTCATGTATGGCGGGCTTGCCGAAACCGACGGGGCCTCGCGGGAATGCGTGGTTCGTAATATCTCGGACACCGGCGCCAGCATCGAGTTCAGTAACGACATCCGTCTGCCCCGAGAGCAACTATTGCTGAAGATCGCGCGCAAGGGCCGCGCCTTTGCTGCCCGGATTGTCTGGTGGCGGGACAATTTCGTCGGCCTGGCATTCAACCCGGAGCCTTCTGTCAGCTATCCCCGCTCGGACCTGGAAGAGCGATTGCGCCGGAGCGAAAAGAAGAAGCGGGAATTGCAGCAGCGCATCCGCCAGCTCATTGATGGCGGCTAGATAATTCTTCGTGGTCTGAATGGCAAAAGCCGGCGCCCCTCGGAGGACGCCGGCTCTGTCTTTTTGTTACCGCCTATCGGATCGGGCCGTCTAAGCCTTCACCAGCGGCCCTCGCGAAGCCGGTCCCTTGGAACCGCCCGACGGGCCACCGGAGCGGGGCTTGCGCGGGGTGCTGCGCTTGCGCGCGCCCGGCAGCTTTTCCGGCTTCGGCGTCACAGGGCCTTCGACGAACTCGAAGCCGATCTTCTGCCGATCGGGCTCGGCGCTCGCCTCATCCTTGACCAACACGACGCGAACGTGACCGCCACCTTTGAGTTTGCCGAACAACACTTCATCGGCCAGCGGTTTCTTGATGTGCTCCTGGATGATCCGGGCCATCGGCCGGGCACCCATCTGCTCATCATAACCGTGTTCGACAAGCCAGGCCTTGGCCGGTTCGGACAGTTCGATGGTGACGTCGCGATCAGCCAACTGAGCCTCGAGCTGCAACACGAACTTCTCGACCACCATGCCGATCACATCGGCATTGAGATGGGCGAAGGAAACGATGGCATCGAGCCGATTGCGAAATTCCGGCGCGAATTGCCGATTGATCGCCTCGTGATCGTCGCCTTCCCGCCTGTTGCGGGTAAAGCCGAACGCCTGACGTGCCAGATCGGCCGCTCCCGCGTTGGTCGTCATGATCAGGATGACGTTGCGGAAGTTGACCTGCTTGCCGTTATGGTCGGTCAACCGCCCGTGATCCATCACCTGCAGCAGCACATTGTAGAGGTCGGGATGCGCCTTCTCGATTTCGTCCAGCAACACCACGCAATGCGGGTGTTGATCGACGCCATCCGTCAACAGGCCACCCTGGTCGAATCCGACATAGCCGGGAGGCGCGCCGATCAGACGCGACACCGTATGCCGCTCCATATATTCCGACATGTCGAAGCGGATCAGCTCGACACCAAGTGTCGCCGCCAACTGCTTGGCGACCTCCGTCTTGCCGACGCCGGTCGGACCGGAGAACAAATAAGAGCCGATCGGCTTTTCGGGCTCACGCAGCCCGGCACGCGCCAGCTTAATCGAGGCCGCCAGCGCTTCGATCGCCCTGTCCTGTCCAAACACCACGCGTTTCAGGGTCTGCTCAAGATGCTTGAGCACCTCGGCATCATCCTTGGACACGCTCTTGGGCGGAATCCGCGCCATCGTGGCGATCGTGCTTTCGATCTCCTTGATGCCAATCGTCTTCTTCCGCTTGCTCTCGGTGACCAGCATCTGCGCCGCGCCTGATTCGTCGATCACATCGATCGCCTTGTCCGGAAGCTTGCGGTCATGGATGTAGCGCGAGGACAGCTGCACCGCCGCCTCGATCGCGTCGTTGGTGTATTTGAGCTTGTGGTAGTCCTCGAAATAAGGCTTCAGGCCTTTGAGGATGGCAATGGCATCTTCCACTGTCGGCTCGTTCACGTCGATCTTCTGGAACCGGCGAACCAGCGCCCGATCCTTTTCGAAGTGCTGGCGATATTCCTTGTAGGTGGTCGACCCCATGCAGCGAATGGTGCCCGAAGCCAGCGCCGGCTTCAGCAGGTTGGACGCGTCCATCGCGCCGCCGGAGGTCGCGCCGGCGCCAATCACGGTGTGGATTTCATCGATGAACAGGATCGCGTTGGGATGGGCCTCGAGCTCCTTCAGCACCTGTTTCAGCCGCTCCTCGAAATCACCGCGATAGCGGGTTCCGGCTAGCAGCGTTCCCATGTCGAGCGAGAACACGGTGGCAGCGGAGAGCACCTCGGGAACGTCGCCGTCGACAATGCGTTTGGCGAGCCCTTCGGCGATCGCGGTCTTGCCCACGCCCGCCTCGCCGACGAACAGCGGATTGTTCTTCTGACGGCGGCACAACACCTGGATCGCGCGGTTGATTTCGGCATTGCGGCCGATCACCGGATCGATCTTGCCATCGCGTGCCTTCTTGTTGAGATTGACGCAATAGGTCTCGAGCGCCTCGCCCTTTTTCTTGGAGTCCTCGTTGCCCTTGGTCTCGGTTTCCTCGTCGACCCCGCGCACCGGCCGTGCCTCTGAGACGCCGGGCCGCTTGGCGATGCCGTGGCTGATATAATTCACAGCGTCATAGCGCGTCATGTCCTGCTCTTGCAGGAAATAAGCCGCGTGGCTCTCGCGCTCGGCAAAGATCGCGATCAGCACGTTGGCGCCGGTCACCTCCTCACGGCCTGAGGATTGCACGTGAATCACCGCGCGCTGGATGACGCGCTGGAAGCCTGCCGTCGGCTTGGCGTCATCGCCACCATCGGTGACGAGATTTTCGAATTCGGTTTCAAGGTAGTTCACGAGGCTGCCGCGCAGCTTGTCGAGATCGACGTTGCAGGCCCGCATGACCGCGGCCGCATCGGAGTCATCGATCAGCGACAGCAGCAAGTGTTCCAGCGTCGCGTATTGGTGGTGACGTTCGTTTGCGATCGCCAATGCGCGATGCAAGGATTGTTCAAGGCTCTGGGAAAAAGTTGGCATACGCGTCCTCTGTGGCCCCCAGCCATCATGATCGCCGCCGCCGGGTCAGGCAACAACAACTTTCATCATATAGGGATGTTTAAGGCCGGCAAAAGATCGGCCGGGGGAAAGATCATGACGGGAGCGATCAACCGGTCGCCGCAGCTGTTCTTCCGTATTCCCACGGAAGCCGATCAGCGAATGGCGCGATCGACATCGTTTAGGGGGCAGAACGCCAGATCAGCCGCCAGCTGTTCCCTCCTGAACGCGATGTCATCTAGGCCCGCAGCAACTGCAACTCACTTCTTTTCCATCACACATTGCAATGGATGCTGATGCTTGCGGGCAAAATCCATCACCTGCGTCACCTTGGTCTCGGCGATCTCATAGGTAAAGACACCGCATTCGCCGATCCCGTGATGATGGACGTGTAACATGATCTTTGTCGCCGCCTCGACGTCCTTCTGGAAGAACTTCTCCAGCACGAGCACCACGAATTCCATCGGGGTGTAGTCGTCATTGAGGATCAAAACACGATACAGATTCGGTCGTTTTGCCTTGGGCTTGACCTTGGTGATGACGGATGTCGAAGGTCCACTCGGACCCGCCCCGTTGCGGTTCTCGTCGCCAGCCATTTGCGGCGCAGATTTTGCGTTGTTAACAGAAGAGATTGGCGTAGGCATCGAAGCTAGTAACGGCATGGCACAGGTATTGAACCCCCAACAGGAACAGGAAGCGTGTCGGGAACGACTTGCAAACTCGCAAAGGCCGTCCGAAGCGCCTCCCTACTCGCCGACCCCGGCGACCGGACTCCGCGACAGGAATCCTTGCCGCCAATATGGGTTTTCCCACGAATTGCTACAAGCGCCCTCGCCTTGCGCTTTGACAGAGCGGGATGACAGAATCGGCCATCCTTCCCTTTCAGCAACTCGTTTCAGGAGGTCGCGAGCAAAGCGTACCGGATTCCCGGACCAGCCAGGCGGTGCTCATGGCCCCGGACACCGGCAGCAACAAGGTTAACCAGTTTTGCCGCTTTTGACAAAAGCTCGACCCATCCGTTCAACCCTTGTTGAGGCTAGCGACAGGCTCTGGCCGGGTTCGCTCATGTATTCGGCTATTGACGTGATTTGGTGAGTTCCGGTTTACCCGTCGTTTAGCGACCCCGCCGGAAATGGCATGACCACTACCATCGGTGATGTCATGCGGAACAATTTCATGCCTCCACGACTCAAGGATGCCGCCCGGCGCTTCGTTCGAGCCGACCAGGGCAATATCGCGGTGATGTTTGGCATCGCGCTGGTACCCCTCCTAAGCTTTGTTGGGGCGGCTGTCGACTACAGCAGGGCGCTTAGTGCCCGGTCATCGATGCAGGCAGCGCTGGATTCGACTGCCCTCATGGTTGCCAAGGATCTCGCCGCGGGCACGATCACCTCGTCCCAGGTCAACACCAAGGCCCAGAGCTACTTCGCCGCCCTCTTCACGAACAAGGAAACGCAAAATCTCGGGATCACCGGCACCTATACGGCAGGCAGCGGCAGTCAGACCTCCACGGTGCAGGTGAACGGATCGGGTTCGATTACGACCGATTTCATTCGCGTGGCGGGTTTCCCGACGATCAATTTCAACACCAGCTCGACCACAACCTGGGGCAACGTCAAGATGCGCGTGGCCCTGGCGCTCGATAATACCGGCTCTATGGCGCAGTCCGGCAAGATCACCGCTTTGAGGAACGCCGTGGCGGGCAGTGGCGGCCTGATCGATCAGCTCAGCGCGCTCGCCAAGAATGATGGGGACGTCTATATCTCGGTGATCCCCTTCGCCAAGGTCGTTAACGTCGGCGCCAGCAATTACAATCAGAGCTGGATCGACTGGCACGACTGGTTGAGCCCGCCGACCGATCAGCCCGCCAACGCTGTGGGCGGCGGCACGCAGGCGACGCTTCCTATCAACTGGCATGCGGCAGGTCCCGGCGCGAAATGTCCGTTCACCAACAGCAACGGCGGCTTCACCTGTACCACCGGCCCTAACAGCGAGACTTCCACCAACTACATTCCGTCCAGCGGCACTTATTCCGGTTATATCTGTCCCAGTGCGGATGCCAACTCTCACACCAAATACAATGGCTGCTGGGTAAGCACGCAGGTCACAAGCGGGAACAATACCCAGACCTTCTGCTCCGGCTCCTCGTCTTGCGCCTGCCCAGTCGATTCGTCCGGGAGTGCGGTCTCTGGTTGCAGTTGCACGGGGAATGGCTCCAGCAAGGCCTGCTCGGGCAAGGTTTACAGCCACGACTGGACGCAGCCCACCGTAACCTCTTCGGTCGGGTTCAAGGACACCGGGACCTCTCCGGCCACGTTGAACAAATGGACGCCGACCGCAGCCATGGTTGCGAACAATTGGACCGGGGCTTCAACCAACCCTACCAACACCTGGACTGGATGCGTCGCCGATCGTGACCAGCCCTATGACGTCACCGGAAATACCGCGCAGCCCTTCCCGGCCAACGAGTACTACGAAAACAGTATCGCCTATTGCGATAGCAACGCATCCAACCCGCTCAAACCCATTATTCCGCTGAGCTACAACTGGAGCGCCCTGAAGACCGCGGTGAACGCGATGCAGCCCACCGGCGGTACCAACCAGGCGGTGGGGATGGCCTGGGCCTGGCAGTCGCTATTGCCCGGCGGTCCCCTGAACGCCCCGACCGAGGACGGCAACACCACCTATAATCGGGTGATCATCCTGCTGTCGGACGGCCTGAACACCGAGGACCGGTGGCCGGCCTATGGTAACGGCAGCAGTCAGGCCTCGGGCAACCCGATCGATGTACGTCAGGCCCAGCTCTGCACCAATTTGAAGAACGCCACGGATGCCAAGGGCAATCCGATGTACACAATCTATACGATCCAGGTGAATACCAGTTCGCCGGCGGACCCCACCTCGACCGTGCTACAGAACTGCGCCAGCAGCTCCGACAAGTTCTTCATGCTGACGAGTTCCAGCCAAATACTTACGACCTTCAACACCATCGGTACCGCGCTCTCGAAATTACGCGTCGCGATGTAACCCCTTACCTCTACCCCCGGAATTGCCCGGCCTAACCAGCCGGGCTTTTTGCGTTTATGGTGCAGTGCAACCAGACCCGGCTCGGGCAGGTGGATTTGTCAACCTTTGAATCAGATTGCGGGGTGGTCGGAAAGGGATGCTTAATCTTTTGGAAACTCCCTCCACCTAACGTGATTCCGGGTCGCTTTTTGCCTTGGACAAGCCATGAAAGCCCTTCAAGCACAGGCTCTTAGTTGTGGGGCTGGGAACCTGGGGCGCCAAAACCGATCCGAATGAACAAACCGCAACTTCCCGGCGGTTGGGCACAATTTGGCCTCACGAACCGGTGATGAACGAGAAATTGGGAACGGGGAAGTTTATGCTTCGTACAACTTTCGCTTCCTCGCGGGTGATGCGAGCTTGCGCCTTCGGGCTGGCCACCATCAGCGCCGTGACGATTTTAGCGACCAGCGCGGCCGACGCCCGGCGCCACCATCGACACGCCCGGCACCACCATGTCCGCCATCACGGAGGCGGCGACAGCTATAGCCCGGCCTTTTCTTCCATCATCGTCGACGCCAATTCGGGGGCGACGCTCACAGCCAACAATCCCGATGCGCTGCGCCACCCCGCCTCGCTGACCAAGATAATGACGCTCTACCTGCTGTTTGAGCGCTTGCAGGCCGGCA
>Ga0207647_10000523_pt1 | contig 30612 bp, 25 predicted proteins | sample KBSCornC2_FD_184295 | JGI IMG/M metagenome (GOLD analysis project Ga0207647, IMG submission 184295) | Corn rhizosphere microbial communities from Kellogg Biological Station, Michigan, USA - C2 (SPAdes) (version 2) | ecosystem: Host-associated > Plants > Roots > Rhizosphere ... | reverse complement strand
TGGACCTGTAAATCTTACTAATGGTTCATTATACAGTGGTGTTAATACACCTACGCTTACTGTTACTAACCCATCGGTTTCGATGACTTTAACAAGTTACCGCTGTGTTGTAAGTGGAACGTGTATGCCACCGGCTGCATCAGGCTTTGCAGTGTTAAGGATAAACAGTATACCAAGGCTCACTACCGATTTAACCAGCGCAACGGGTTGTGAAAATGGCGGTGCTACTTTCCTTGTTAATGCTTCAGGTACTAACATAGTTTATCAATGGCAGGTAAATGATGGTACGGGATTTACGAATGTACCTGCTACTGCAACATATAGCGGCAGCAATATTCGTGTCTTAACTGTAAGAAACATTAGCAAAGCAATGGCTGGCTATCAATATCGCTGTATCATTTCGGGTACATGCGCTCCTATAATTTATTCTTCAGTAGGCACGCTCTCCGTTGATACCTTACCGGTTGTTACACTTGATCCTGTTAGTGCTACTATATGTGAAGGCAATAGCACCAGCTTTACAGCTGCCGGTACAGGTACTACAATAAGGTATGCATGGCAGGTAAATACAGGTGCAGGCTTTAGTAACCTTGCTAACTCATCTCAATATAGCGGCGTAAATACGCCAACACTAACTGTAAGCAATACTACTGCAGCAATGAATGGCTATCAATATCGCTGTTTGGTATTGGGTGCCTGCAACCCTGCTGCTGCATCTGCCGCCGCTACATTAACTATTAATACTGCACCTAATATTACAGTGCAGCCAGCGAATACAACAGTATGTAATACAGCATCTATAACTATACCATTAGTAGCTACAGGCACTGGTCTTACTTACCAATGGCAAGTAAATACAGGTTCAGGTTTTACTGATCTTACTAATACTGCACCGTATAGTGGTGTCACTACTAATACGCTTGCTATTACTAATGCAGCTATGAGTATGAATAACTATAGCTACCGTTGTATTATCACCGGTGTGTGCACACCGCCTGCTATTTCACGTGCAGCTATACTTACCGTAACAAACACCAGTGCATGGACAGGTGCTGTGGATACTAAGTGGTCAAACCCTGCAAACTGGGGATGTGGTATAATACCAATTGCCACTACTAACGTTTATATACCAAATGTGGCTAACAAACCAGTAGTAGATATCAGCAATGCAATATGCGATAGCATTAGTATAGATAATAGCTCTTCGCTGACTTTTAGCAGTGCTGCCAGTTCGCTTGAAATAAAAGGGGCGTTCCTGAATGCAGGTGGCTTCGATCCAACTGCAGGTAGTATAACTTTCTCAGGCGACCAGGCACAGGTAATACCAGCCGCTACTTACAATGATCTGCATATTGCCAGCAGTGCAAATAAAACTGTTGCAGGTAACGTAATGGTGAATGATATGCTCGATTTGTCAAATGGTATCCTGGTGCTGAACAATAATAATATTACTATCGGCTCTGCTGCAACTATTTCAGGCGGTAGTGCGACATCATACATCCTTACGAATGGCAATGGTGTGGTAAAAGTGAAAGACGTAGGTGCAGGAACTTTAAAGACAGGCGTGGTAACAGTACCTATAGGTGCGGATAACTCTTATACCCCACTTAGCTTCCAGAATACGGGGGCTATCGATAACTTTAATGTTTCTGTAATCACCAAGGTTTACAATAACTACGGTTATACGTTTGACCCTTATGGTCCGGCTATCACAACTGATGCTGTAAATAAAACATGGTATTTGAGCGAAGATGTTGCCGGCGGCTCTAACGTGAATATATCACTGCAATGGAATGCTACTGACGAGTTGGCGAACTTCAACAGGCATGCCTGCTATGCATCGCCATATGTAATGCCTAATTGGTTGCCTGCAACTAATATAGTAGATGTTGACAATACTAATGGCTCAGGCCCTTATACAGCGTCGATGGCTAATGTTACTACATTCCCGATATTCGGCGTAGGCAGCCCGTTTGTAGGATCTACTACATATACACTGCGCGGCGGCACTGTAACTGTATTCCCTAACCCGGTATCAGGTACCGTTACAAATGTGAAGTTTGATGTAGCGCCATCCAATAATGTAAACATATACATCGTTGATCTGTTTGGTACGAACTTCTTCTCTGCACATGTAAACCCATACGATTATGCAGGAGGTATTATACCTTTAGATATTACTTCGCTTAACGCGGGAGAATACATCCTTAAGGTAGTAGATGTAGGTTCTAATAATGAAACGCGCACCACTCGCTTTATCAAGCTGTAGTAAACTACAACGATAGAAAAAGGGTGTTCTATAAAAGAACACCCTTTTTTATTAGTCGATTTTTTTAATCAGGATTAACGATCATTTTTTGGGATACACTCCAGGCATTTGGTTTGTCAGCGAACAATGCCTTTGTTTTTGACCAGGTGTCTTTAAAGAGATCTGAAAAGCGATAATGGTCCAGGTGAGCTTCGCTATCCCAGATGCTATAGGTAAAGAAAGTATTTTTCTTATGCTCATCCTGCCATAGCTCCAGGTGATTGCAGCCTTTAAACGTCCTTATTAATTGCTTGCGCTCTTCGAAAAGTGCAAGGAAGTTATCCACCTCCTCATCTCTAAAAATCATCTGTACAATGCGTACAATCATTCGAAGAAAATTTTAATAGTATTATAAAACAGGCGTTGCTCGCTGTGCAGTTGCAAACCAAACAGGCTGGCTGCATTACCTCGGTTAATGGCAATCTCCAGGTACCCGGTAGCGTTGAACCTGCATAGCTTGTCACCAGGCTTCACGTTATGATAATAAGTGCTCAGTTCAGTTATCTCTTCATCGCGCATGAATTGTATTTTGAATGGCCTTCCATTGCCTATAGTTTCAAACTGCTCTTTAGTGATATTAATGACAACATTTTCAAAACGGTCTATATGTATCACCTGGCATTCTACAGCATTGGGCTCTACTACCGGCTGGCAATGCAGAGGAGCGTTTTTTAGCTCACAAGCTGCAAGTTCCAGTTCTGCAATTGTTTTTGTTTGCAGCAGAGCGGATATTTTACCTACTTCATTTATCCAGTCTTTAAAAACGCCGGGTGCTTCGAGCTCAAAGCAATTCCACACATTTATATTTTCTTTACCAAATGCCAGGGACAATAGGCCGTTATCAGGCGATAAAAAGTAGTGGCCATCTTTTTCTGCCAATACCAGTCTGGGCACCTTAGCAGAGAAAATGTCAAACAACTGAATATGGCAAGTACCTATAGGGAAATTTTTATAAGAAGCGGCAGTAAGATAGGCTGCCTGCTGCAGATGAAAAGGTTCTACAAGGTGCGAAATATCTATAATCGGTACATTAGGCACATGCTGCATTAGAATGCCTTTAGCAGAAGCCACAGAGGCATCCTGCAGGCCAAAATCAGATAGCAGCGTCAACATTCCCATCGGGTAGCAAAAGTAGTTTGCAAATAGGTCTAATGCAAAGCTAATCTTCTTTTAAAAGACAAATATTTAAGTTGTAATATGTTGTGTGAAATATTTACACTCATGCTTCCGTTATTAGCTCATTGATTTAACTTTACAGGTTACATGCGCATCCGACTATCATATTTTATATTACTTATAGCTATTGGCCTTGCTGTACTTACTGCAGCCTGCAAAAAGGACCACGTGCTTACGTCCGGTGGTTCATTAAAGTTTTCTGTTGATACACTTACGTTTGATACCGTGTTTACAGCAGAAGGAAGCTTTACTATGAGCTTTAAAATTTATAACCCACAAGGCGAGAAAGTAGTGTTAAGCTCTATCGGTTTGCAACAGGGTAGCAAATCATATTTTCATTTGAATGTAGATGGATTTTCCGGTAACTCACTTAGCAATATTACAATACAGCCACATGATAGTGTCTACGTATTTGCCACGGTAAATATTGATCCTAAAAACCAGGATAATCCTTATGTAATAGAAGACCAGTTGGTGGCCACGCTTAATGGAAAACAATTCTCTGTTCCGTTCATCGCTTATGGACAAGATGCTTACTATATAGTGGATAGTGAATTCACTATTGCTACTCCTAATCCTAAATGGGGCGCAAGCAGACCTTATGTGGTTATGGGCACTTGTATTATAGACTCCGGTGTTACGCTTACGCTGCTGCCTAAGTGCCGGGTGTATATGCATGCTAATGCAAGAATTTATGTAGCTGGCTCATTACAATCAAATCCCGCTTCTGCCAGTGCCGATGATACAGTAGTGTTCCAGGGGGATAGGCTTGATCGATTTTATTTTGGGAATGTGGGACTACCGGGTGAGTGGGGAGGGCTTTATTTTGCTCCGGGAACAGCAAACAATATTTTAAGAAATACAGTGCTCGAGAATTGTGGTGCAAGTACTACTGTTAATACAACGTCAGGACCGGCAACTTTTCTTGATGCAGCAATACAGACAAATCCCGGCACTAAGCTTACTATGGATAAATGTATTGTGCGCAACTCATTGGGTTATGGTTTAATAAGCTTTGGATCTACTGTAACTGCTACAAACTGCCTGATTGCAATAACAGGCGCTGAAGCGCTGGCATTAGTTCAGGGTGGAAATTATAATATTACTAATTGCACTTTTGCTGATTATAGCACTACCTATGTAAGCCACGATCAGAATAGTACTGCTGCCATCTTAAACTATTTTGATACCAGCCAAACAGGCTATATCAGCGGCGCTATGAATGCAGTAATAACAAATTGTATTTTCTGGGGTAGTCTGGATAGTGAAATGTTTTGCAATGCACGTGACGTAGCAACTGTGCCTTATAACGTAACGTTTAATAACTGCATTATAAAAGGCAGTCAGAAAACAATACAAAGCTTTACAACTACTACTGCCTGCCTGTTTAACAGGGACCCATTATTTGTGAATACGGATAAATGGGACTTTCACCTCAGCTCCAGTTCGCCGGCCAAGGGTACTGCTACAACCACGGGCCCTTCAGATGATCTTGAATGGAAGCCAAGAGCAGGACATAATGATATTGGCTGTTATATAGTACCTTAAGGTTCTACGCGCGCAGCCATCATTTTTCTTGCAAAGTGTATGCGACTTTTTACTGTGCCTAATGGCTCTTCCAGCATTTCAGCTATTTCCTGGTACTTATAACCTGTAAAATGCAGCTCAAATGAAGTACGCAATGCTTGTGGCAGTTCATTCATTACCTTCTTTATTTCTGCTACCCTTATGTTGCTTATACCATCATTATAAGTTGTTGCCTTGAGTGAGTAGTTGTATAGCTCCTCTGAGCTTTGTTCTGTTTTTACAAATTTCTTGCTGCGCCTGTAGTTATTGATAAAAATGTTGCGCATTATAGTATATAGCCAGGCTTTAAGATTTGTACCCAGTTGATATTTTTCCCGGTTTATAAGAGCGCGTACCATAGTCTCCTGGTAGAGATCTTTAGCGTCTTCATAATTGTTAGTTAGCGAAATGGCGTAGGGTTTTAAGAAATCACTCTTGGTAGAAATTATCTCGTTAAAATCAGTAGCTGTCATTTTGTTTAATTTTTGCTATATCAAAACTAAACAAAATGATGCCTGCGTCCAATCAATTTTGTTTATAGTTTGATTGGCTAATCTTAAACAAATGCCTGATACTATAGAGACATGAAGTATTCTTTTGCCTCGGACAGATTATATAAAAACTTCACATTTGGAAATTGTGCTGTTTTTATTGACTTAAGCATGTTACCCGATATAATTATTTTTGCTTCCGGAAAGGTGTTACATAGCTTTTGGAGATATTTTTTCCAATCAAAATCGTCTGCAGTAGAGGTAAGGTGGGCGTATAAATAATCAGGTTTCTTTACTTCATATACAAATTCTACTTCTTTAATGGGTGAATTGGGACCAAGATAAATGGGATTCTTGCCATATTTCAGCAATAGATATTGCACATATAACAGGCTTATATCATGTATCTCGCCTTCAGGTAAGAAAAGCAATATGGACGGGTTAGCTGTATCCATTTTTGGAGGCAGATTTTCTACAGCAAGTGCCAGCTTACGGTATATAATATTGCTTATCAGGTGTTCCTGAGCGGGGAATATGCGATCAGTCAGCCACATAAGGCCAATTTTCTCCAGGAATTCAAATACAAGAGATTCTATAGTAAGTTCAAGGCCATTTTTCTTGAGATACATGTTTATCAAAAGCTCAAAATGGTCCATATCCATAGACAGTGTGCATTCCAGCAATTCGTTTACCAATAGGTGAAGCTTGAAATCATCATCACTTATCTTATTGATCAGCTGGTTCATGCTGTGCTCATCCATTTTGTGGATGCTGGATATCTTATAGCCAAACTTGTTGAGTAAAGCGATTCTCAATGCCAATTTTAAGTCAAAGGCATCGTAATAGCGAATATTAGTAGGCGTACGCTTGGGCTGCAGGATGCCGTAACGCTGCTCCCATATGCGGATAGTATGGGCCTTAACCCCTGTAAGGTTCTCAATATCCCTGATACTGAAACGATTCATTTCTTTTATTGTATCCTCAAACATTCTTTTGAAACACTTTAAGCCATTAAAATGTTTGAGGTAGGTTATTATTAAAAACTTTGTGTACTACCTGGTAACGGTAGTCAAATATATCCTGTAATTGCTTTTTAATGAATAAAGAATGTGCCAGCCTGCCCAGAAAGAAGAATGGCAGGGCGTAATGAACAATATCTGTCATGAGGACGCCATTGAGTTGCTGCAGGAAATGATGCTCGTGATGCCATATCTTATAAGGGCCAACTCTTTGTTCGTCAACAAAAAGCTCGTGCTGCTTTACATGAGTTATCTCTGTCATCCAGAACAAGGGAATGCCCAAAACAGGAGATACCTTATAAGTAATGATCTGCCCCGGGTAAGTCTGTGCAGGCAAGTCGCCTGAGGTAATGCGAAACTTCATAGATTCCGGGGTTATCTTCTTAAGATTGTCTGGCCTGGAAAAGAAATCCCATACCTGCTCTATGGGGGCTTTTATTAATTGCTGCTTCTGTAGTTTATATACCTTCATGCTATAGTAACAATGAAATGAGGCATTAGTTGAGGATAAGATGCTGTATAACCTTCATTTATATCCATGTAAATTATTTTATGATTTAATTAGAATAAGAATATTAAACTTTGTGCCCTCATTTCGCTCCAATTACACCATACCTGTTCAGCGAGAAGGGATACCCAAATGCTTAATGGCACAAAAGTATATGCACAACTAACGTATTGAAAATTATTCAGTTTGAATCTTGCACTAAAGATAGCTTTTGTATTTTTCCTGGCCTTCATCTCATTGCCCCTAACAGCGCAAATAAAACATGCTGTGCCTGTGCCCATAAACATTCAGGATAGTACAGTACCAAAACAAAAACATTCGCACATAAGAGATGTAAATGATGAACTGGACCTGATAGACCTTGTGCAGGCAGCTTTTGACAAACATGCAAAGAAGCGTGTAGATACAGGTGGTGTAAAGTCCGGCAAACTGCGCATTTCGGGATTGCCTGCGGCGGGATATACATTACAGACAGGGTTTGCGGGTGTGGCCATTGCTAATGCTGCATTTTATACCAGTAAGCATGAAGAAGAAAACCAGTCGAATATACTGGCCAACCTGACATACAGCCAATACAAGCAAATCATTTTCCCCATACAAACTAATATCTGGACGCCGGGTAATAAATACAACATTTCTTCGGAGATACGCTTTGTGAAATACCCATCGCTTACCTACGGGCTGGGCGGGAATACCAGCCTTAATGATGGTTATACAATTGATTATTCGGGCTTTAGGGTGCATGCGGGTATATTAAGATCTGTTTTGAAAGACATATATGCGGGGGTAGGCTACAATATTGATTACTTCTGGAACATAAGGGAAGTGGACCCGCCAAGCAAGGAAACTGATTTTCAAAAATATGGGCTGACAGAAACTGAACTGGCATCAGGTGTGACGCTGAACTTTCTGTATGATAATCGCCGCAACTCAATAAATCCTCAAAATGGGGCATACATAAATGTTGTTTACCGACCCAACTTTACCTTCCTTGGTAGTGATGATAACTGGCAGTCGCTGGTGGTGGATATGAGAAAGTACCTGAGGCTTCCTTTTGGCAGTGATAATGTACTAGCCTTTTGGAGCTATGATTGGCTGACCGTGGGAGGCACACCGCCTTACCTTATGCTACCCTATACAGGAGGCGATGCCTATACCAATACAGGCAGGGGCTATATACAAGGCCGCTTCCGGGGTAAAAACATGTTGTATGCAGAAAGTGAGTACCGCTTTAATATTACCAACAACGAGTTGATAGGCGGCGTTGTCTTTCTGAATGCGGAGTCATTTTCGGAAGAGGGCTCCGGCAGATTTGAAGTGATATCGCCGGGCTATGGCGCCGGGCTGAGAATAAAGCTGAATAAATTTTCCCGTACAAATGTGGCCATAGACTATGGTTTTGGTGCCGGTGGCTCCCGAGGGTTTTTCGTGAATCTTGGGGAAGTGTTTTAATCATTGATAAGGGTGTTATAGAACAGAAGAGAGAAGCTTTAAGGCCCCTCTCTTCTGTTGTGTTATAATTTATCTATTGCAGATGCTATTCTTTTTACTGTTTCATCTTTGCCTATCATCTCGGCAATGGTGAAGACACCGGGGCCGTACTTGCCACCAACCAGCATAATGCGCAATGGCAACATGATATCACCTTTTTTAAGACCGTTTTGCTGTAGCTGTTCATTAAAGCTTTGCTCAATGGTTGCATGATTCCAGTCGCTGAGGTTTTTAAGTGCATCTACCCATTGGGTGAAAAACTCCGCCTTGTTATCTGTCCATTTTTCTTTAATGGCTGCTATGTCTATACTGTCGGGCGTATGGAAGAAGAAATGGCCTTGCTCCCAGAAGTCAGGTAACAAGGTGCAGCGGTCTTTTATAAGACTTACTACCTGTGCCAGGTATTCATCTGTAGTAGTGATGCCTTTATCTGTGATATATGGTTTTGCAAGTGTTACCAGTTCTGCATTGTCCTTGCGCTGTATATACTGGTGGTTGAACCATTTTGCTTTTTCGAAATCGAACTTGGCGCCGCCTTTGTGGACACGTTCTATAGAGAATTGCTGCACCAGTTCATCAAGCGAAAATATCTCCTGCTCTGTGCCTGCATTCCAGCCCAGCATTGCCAGCATGTTTATGAAAGCTTCAGGGAGGAAGCCTCTTTCGCGGAAACCGTGTACCATTTCGTTAGTACGTGGGTCCGTCCAATTCATAGCAAATACTGGGAAGCCGAGACGGTCGCCATCGCGCTTACTGAGCTTGCCGTGGCCATCAGGCTTTAATATGAGTGGCAAGTGTGCCCATTGCGGCATCTGCTCTTTCCAGCCAAGGTATTCCCAAAGCAGCAAGTGCACGGGAGCACTGGGCAGCCATTCTTCACCGCGGAAGGCATGTGTTATCTTCATAAGGTAATCATCTACCACTACGGCAAGGTGATAGGTAGGCATACCATCTGCCTTCAGTAATACTTTATCATCAACCAGTGCCGTATCGAATGATATTTCGCCGCGTATCATGTCGGTGAATTTCAATTCCTTTATTTGCGGCATTTTTATGCGAATGACATAAGGAGTGCCTTTTTCCAATAATTCAACAACTTCTTCTCTGCTTAGCGCCAATGAGTTGCGCATGTGCATACGAGTGGAATAGTCGTACTGTGGATTGGTATTAGTAGCAGACTGCAGGGTTGTGCGCATTTTCTCCAAGTCATCGGTTGTATCAAAAGCGTAATATGCGTGACCGGAGTCTACCAGCTTCTGTGCATATTCGTAATACATGTGCTTGCGTTCGCTCTGGCGGTAAGGGGCATAAGGACCACCTTTCTGCGGACTTTCGTCCGGCTCAATGCCACACCATTGCAGGCAGTTGACTATATACTCCTCGGCGCCCGGTACATAGCGCGACTGGTCGGTATCTTCTATACGGAGCACAAACTCGCCACCATGCTGACGGGCAAACAGATAATTGTATAAAACAGTACGTACCCCACCAAGGTGCAAACCACCTGTGGGACTTGGTGCAAAACGAACGCGGACTTTGTTATCACTCATAAGGCTGCAAAGTTAATATTTAGTATGAACCGGGATTTATAGGATTTAAGAGATTTCCAGAGTTGTTTCAAAGAATGTGACATTTTACGGATTTTTCTTTTGGGAGGTTTTGAAATGATTAATAGCCTGAAAGTATTGCTGATATTGAGTTATGATGAATTTGATAAAAGTAACATTGCCAGGCATAATGTCCCAAAATGTCCCATTTTATGGTCATGGGAGCGTTTCCGGAATTTCCGGTTTTTTCCGCCGGCGGAAATTGTAATATGAGCGCCTATGTTGACTATACTTTGGAATTTCCGGTGGGCAGAAAATTTCCTGTCGGGTGGAGGGTTTACGGTATGTCAAAGAGCAGCAGATTGCCAGGGGCAATTTGCTATAGCAAGATACTACTGCGAGAAAAGGGTTTCCAAATAAAGATGTCCACAATTTTCAAATTAAAAATGAAGAAGTGAAAATTTAAAAAGTGCTGACTGCATCCTGAGTGACTGTACTGTTTTATAGTTGTTGTTCGGCGCGAGCGTGTTGGTGGGGACACCAACACGGGCGTGTGAGTTGCAAGAATCTGCTGTGCTGTGTTGATGCCTAAGGGAATGGGCGATTGCTAACCAAATTATTTGCTATGTTTGAAAAGAATGAGCTTTAAGACGAAAATATTTACCGTACCGGGTCTGGGTAGTTCAGGTCCTTTGCATTGGCAATCTGTATGGGAGGAAGAATTTGATATAAAACGTATTGAACAGAGGGATTGGGAACATCCTGTGTGTGGTGAGTGGGTTGAGAAGATTGATAGTGTAGTAGCTGATGACACAGATATTATCCTGGTAGGGCATAGCCTTGGTTGTGTGACAATAGTGGAATGGGCGAAACGATACGGGAAGATGATAAAAGCTGCACTACTGGTGGCGCCTTGCGATACTGAACAAGTGGATTTTCCTAAAGTAACTGAAGACTTTACCCCTATGCCCGAGTATAAGCTGCCTTTCCCATCAGTGATGATAGTGAGTGATGATGATACATATATAAATATAGCACGCGGGAACTATTTTGCCACTAAATGGGGCAGTGATTTGATTGTGATGAACAAGCTGGGTCATATAAATTCTATGTCGAACTTAGGTAGATGGAATGAGGGTTTAAAGGCGCTGGAGCGACTTGATAGCTTAGGATAAGCGTATCGGCAATAATCAGGCTATTTTTGAAGGAGCTACCCCATAGGCTTTTCTGAAAGCGAAGGAGAAATGAGAGAAGTCTTTAAAGCCTACTTCCATATAAACATCGGATGAGCGCCAGCCTTTTTCTTTGATGAGGTAATAGGCATCTTCCAGTCGTTTTTGCTGTAGCCATTTGCTTGGTGATGTATGATATATCTTTTCGAAATCTCTTTTAAAAGTGGCCAGACTTCTGCCGGTGAGGTATGCAAAACGGCCAATGTCCACATTGAACTTATAGTTCTTATTCATAAAAGCTTCAAGGTCAATTTTTCCAGGCTCGGAGAAATCGAAAAGTAAATCTTTTAAAGCAGGGTTGGTTTGCAATAATATCATTACCGCTTCTTTTACTTTTAGCTTTGTAAGTGCATCGCCAAGTTCACCAGTGGTATTCAAATAGGGGGTTAGCGAATCGATGAAATTGGTAAGCAAATTATTGGGCCTGAGATGCAGGATATTTTCACCTGCGTAGGGCTTGCTCATGTGCAGGTTGTATTCTTCGCTAATGCTGCGTAAAGTGTCCTGGTCTACAGAAACAGAAATAGATATGTATTCTCCTCCATTGTCAGGAGGATGTTTAGCATACTTTGCGAGTTGGTTTCTCCGGAAGAAACGAAAGTCGCCTTCTTTAAATACATAAGTCTTGCCATCGAGATAAGTTTCTGTACTGCCTGCGATTGTATAGCCCAATATATGCTCCGGTATAAATTGTTCTCCTTCCCTGCTGATGCGTGAATAGCAGGAATAAAGTATATGCGGCCTTAAATTATTTTCCTTTCGTGCAGACATACGAATGATAAAAGTAAGCAGAATTGCAGCACAGTAAGTGCTGCAATTCTTACAGTGAATTTACTTATGCAATAATTGCTTTCGGTTCGAGATATTCTTCAAGGCCATATTCGCCATACTCCCGGCCAATACCGGACTGCTTAAAGCCGCCGAATGGTGCAAGGGGATCATGATTAAGTCCATTTATCAATACTCGTCCAGCATCTATCTGTGCAGCAACCCGGTTTGCCCTTTCGATATCTGCCGAACTAACATAGGCTTGCAATCCATATACAGTATCATTCGCAATCTCAATAGCTTCTTCTTCTGTTTTATAAGAAAGGATAGAAAGCACAGGGCCGAATATTTCTTCTTTGGCAATGCGCATATTCATAGTGACATTGGCAAATACGGTGGGCTTCACAAAATTACCCGCCTCCAGGCCTAAGGGGTGACCTTCACCGCCAATTAGCAAATCTGCCCCTTCTTCTATACCCAGCCTTATGTATTGCTGTACGCGGTCGTATTGCTTCTTACTTACCATAGGGCCTACGGCAGTGTCTTCATCCTGCGGATTGCCTGCCTTTACCTGTGCTACTGCATCTTTAACGAGGACCATTACTTCATTCATGCGGGTTTCGGGTACCAGGAGACGCGTGCCGGCAATACATGCCTGGCCACTATTTATAAAGGCTGCACTGATGGCCATAGGTATAGCAGTGGTTAAGTCGGCATCGTCGAGTATAATGTTAGGAGATTTACCACCCAGCTCCAGTGTGACGCGTTTTAATGTGTCCACAGCACCGCGCGCTATTGTTTTGCCAACAATGGTAGAGCCGGTGAATGAAATTTTTGCAATGTCAGGATGGCGCGTAATCTCTGAACCTACCACAGTGCCGAGGCCATTTACAATATTGAATATGCCTTTGGGTAAACCAGCCTCGTGCAGGCATTCCAGTAAAAGTTGTGTTTGTAAGGCGCTCATCTCGCTGGGCTTAATGACCGCTGTGCAACCGGCAGTAATGGCAGTGGCCAGTTTGTTGATGATGAAACTGTTGCTTGCATTCCAGGGGGTGATAATACCTACGACACCGATAGGTTCTAACCTTACCTGGGACTTGCTAAGCTTGCGCGTGAAATTGAAATCCTTAAGGAGTGAGATCATGGAAAGGATGCCGCCGGTAAGATTGCCAAAACTATTGGTAGTAAAACGACGAGTGCCGCCATATTCCTCAATCATTATATCTATAAGCGCATCTTTGCGCTTTATGACAGCGTCGTGTATGCGCTGGAGATATTCTTTGCGTTGCTGTTTGGTAGTTTTTGAGAAGCTTTTAAATGCTGCCTTTGCTGCAGTTATAGCAAGCCGGGTATCTTCTTCATCGCCGAGGGTGACACGGCCAATGAGCTGGTTGGTGGAGGGATTGATGAGATCGAAAAGCTCTGTGCCGTGGGGTGTAACAAATTCGCCATTGATGTAAATTTTGTCTACTGTTCTAATGTTTGCCATGTTGTTTGATTTTGTATGACAAAGGTAATATGCAGTGTAGCGGTGCTGTTGTGTTAGAAAGCTCAAACTATTGTGCTGTGTGGCTCAGGTAAGAAAGGAGGAGTAGTGTACAGAACGTACAAGAGTGCGACGCAACAGGCGCTAAATAGTAAGGATGATTGCCAAGCTACAAAAAGAATAACAGGGGATATTAGCCATATAAAGGAATTAATTCCTTGTGGGATTTCCTGCGGCGGAGACGGGAAGAAATACGGTTGCGGAGATGAGAGAGCTTGCTTTTATTTCCTATTTCAAATAGTTTTCGTGTTTGCAGATATAGGGTTTGCATTGCATTATTTAAATCTTCATTTTCCCGGGAAGCAATAACGGAATTGCCTGCAGGATGAGGTGTTGGGGCATCTACCCTGTGCTCGAGCGCCAATAAAAATGTAAGCAGCAATTCATGCTTTGCCTCTTTGCGTGTCATCGTATTTCACTTTTGTCATTCGGCCGTTTTAGGGGGAAAACAAAGCTATAACGGCGTAGGTAAACTGAAATGATTTTGGTCAGGAGCTTAGCTGATTCCAATCAAACGGGAGCGCTTGATTAAAATCAGTTTGCAGTTTGATTAGGGTCATTAGCAGGTGCAGGCAGGCAGCGTTTCTTTGTGGTGGGAATGAGGCGAAATGTTCTGCTATACTGGCTGAATAGTCAGGGGCATCTATATATAAACAAAAATACCCGCTCCGTAAAGCGGGTATTTTTTATGATGAATGCCGGAGCTTATTTTCCAAAGAGATAACCTACGGACAGCGTAAAGCTGTTGTTACGCATATAATTGTTGTTATCACCGCCAGGCATAACATTTACAAGGCCTACACTGGCATTGCCGCGTACGAATAAACCCATAGGGAATTCGTAACCAAGATTAAAGTTAAGACCTGCGTCAGCGCCTTTTACATCATCTGTATTGGCATTGTTGCCTACATGCAGATTATAGTCGGTACTGTTGCTTGTAGAGGTTACAGTACCGTTGGCATGGCGAACAGTAGTAACATCAGTATTAGATACATGACCGCCCAGGGCAAAAGCTAAATAAGGGCCTGCACCAAGGAAGAACTGACCGCGACGAGGGCTACCAAACTTGTACACAAAGTTTGCAGGAATCTGCAAATAATCTATCCTGTAATCATATTTTGTATCGTGAGTGGTACCTACGCCAGCTTCATTCACATTAGAAGTGGTGTATGTTTCGTGTGCGCCCATGGCATCATAAAAGAGGCCGGGCTGGATAGAAATATGCGGGGTAAGCGCTATATCGACCACACCGCCTACCTTGAGGCCTACACGAGTGCCATTGTCGGCATTTACACCATTGATGCGCGTATCGAGCGTTGAGAAATTGAGGCCTAACTCAGGGCCTGCTGTTATCCATTGTGCGTTAGCCTGTGTAAGAGTAGCACATCCGATGCTGAGTAAAAATATCATCTTTTTCATAACGTCGTCTTTTTTCAGAACGACTAAAAACAACTATGCCATTTAGGCCTTTTTAGTTGTTAAAGAAATGAGAAAAGACAAATTGCGAATGTCTAATACACTGTTTTATATACAGTATTGATGATGTCTTTTTTATATGTGACGCCATCGGTGGAAGCTACCCATTTGATGCGCCGGATGGCATTGGTAAGAAATACTTCATTTGCGGCATGTAATTCCCCTAAAATTAATGAGGTTTCCTTTACCAATATTTGCTGAGCGGCAAGTGCAGCAATGATGTGGCGGCGCATAACACCTGCTACACAGCCTTCTGAAAGTGGCGGTGTGTGAACAATATTATCCTTTACCCAGAAGATGTTTGCGATGGTACTCTCTATAATATTGCCAGCGGTATTGCATATTAGCGCATCATTGCAGCGCTGTTGCTTTGCCTGTTGTGCTGCTATAGAGTATATAAGTGCGTTGCAGGACTTGAGATTGGCGAGGCTATCCATGCTTTTTTGTAAATCATCAGCTATACAAAGCTGTAAGCCATTTTCGTTTAGGGACAATATCTCCGATTGCAGGGGGAAGCATTCTATGATATAGTGTGGCTTTTGATCAGCGGCGTCGTAAAGACCACCGTTGCCTGCGTAAACCTGGAGGCGTATGCGACAAAGAGTTTCGAGCTTGTTCTTCTTTACTGTTCTTAAAACTTCTTCCTCGAGGTGTGCTATGGTGAACAAGCGCGGGATATCGAAATACAATTGCTGCAGGCCGGTAAAGAGACGCTCCCAATGATATTGCTTCAGCTCTATTTGTCCATCGCGCAGCAGCATGGTCTCGAACAGGCCATAGCCATAGCGAAAAGCCCTATTGCTATAGCTGACAGATGCTTCAGAAACCTCGACGAGCTTGCCATCAATATTGATATAATTCAAAATGTATATGGGTGTTTTATAAAGCTGCGAGATAAAAGTATAAACATTCGGGCATTTGCTATGCCGATGATGTGCAATTTGTACTTTTGCACAAATTCTGAAAGCAATGAAGTTTGAACAAGCCGTTTCCGTGCAATGGATAGCTGATTTTATAGGTGCAAAACTAGTAGGTGATGCTGAACAAATGGCAACAGGGATAAACGAGATTCATAAGGTGCAGAAAGGCGATATTTCTTTTGTTGACTTTGAGAAATATTACAATAAATGCCTGCATTCTGCTGCAACTATCATCATAATAAATAAAGAAGTGGAATGCCCTGCGGGAAAAACGCTGTTGGTGACGGCAGACCCGTTTAGCGCTTATGTGAAAATCGTAAAACGCTTCCGCCCTTTTGAGCCCGCAAACAAAATGATAAGCGATACGGCGGAAATAGGTGAAGGCACGCACCTGCAACCGAATGTGTTTGTAGGTAACCATGTGAAAATCGGTAAGAACTGTTTGATACATCCGAATGTGACTATCTATGACCATACAATAATTGGCGATAATGTAATAATACATGCGGGTACTGTGCTGGGCGCGGATGCTTTTTACTTTAAGCGCCGCAAAGAGCGCGATGTGCAGTATGATAAGATGGTGAGCTGCGGCCGTGTGATAATAGAAAGCGATGTGGAAATAGGCGCCGGCTGCACAATAGATAAAGGTGTAAGCGGTGATACAATAATAGGACAAGGCACAAAACTGGATAACCATATACATATTGGTCATGGTGCAGTAATAGGCAAGAACTGCCTGTTTGCGGCACAGGTGGGCATAGGAGGCAAGGCTATAATAGAAGATGAAGTGATACTATGGGGCCAGGTAGGTGTGAGTAAAGACCTGGTGATAGGCAAGGGCGCTATAGTATATGCCCAGAGTGGTGTGCCAAGCAGCATAGAGGGCGGTAAAATATACTTTGGCAGCCCGGTAGAAGAAGCAAGAGCGAAAATGAAGGAGCTAAACTGGATAAAGCGTATACCGGAGATCTGGGAGAAGCTAACTAAAAATGACTAAGACCGATGGCTGCGCTGCAGCCATTCGTTTTTTAAGAGGCCTGTGATGACTACGTCCTCCAACATGCCATTTCTCAATGAGCTTTGGCGTATAACCCCCTCTACTTTAAAGCCCAGCCTTTCGGCAGCGCTGGCGCTGCGTACATTCTGCGGAATGAAGTGTATCTCAATTTTATTAAGGCCAGGTTTTTCAAAAAGAAAATCGATGAAGCGTGTGAGGCAGGTGTGCAGGATACCCTTGCCTTCATATTCCTTAGTGAGCCAATAGCCTAGCTGGGCCTTCTTCAGCTTATGGTCCCAGTGATGCATGCCTATGCTGCCTATGATGCGGCGCTTGTGAAATATGCCCAAAGCAATAGACTCCTGGTATTGCATCTGCACCAGCGACTGCTGTATGAACTGCTGTGAATGCTCGGGTCGCAGGGTTTGATCTACCCAATCGAACCAGGGGCGCAGGTGCTCGCGCGACTCGTTGATAGCACGGAATAGCTCCGGTGCATCATCGAGCTGGTAAGTACGCAGCAACATCTCATTGTCTATGAGTATCGATACCATAGACTGTGAATATAATAATATTAATGTTTAAAATGGCGTGTGCCGGTTAGTACCATGGCCATGCCGTTGTCCTTGCAGTATTGTATGCTGTCATTGTCGCGCACAGAGCCGCCGGGCTGTATTACAGCTGTAATACCAGCCTCGTGTGCAATGGTTACGCAATCATTGAACGGGAAGAAGGCATCTGATGCCATAGCTGCTCCCTGTAGTGAAAAGCCAAACTGCTTAGCTTTTTCTATAGCATTGCGCAGGGCGTCTATACGGCTTGTTTGACCACAGCCTTTGCCTATTAACTGCTGGCCTTTTACCAGGGCAATAGCGTTTGACTTAAGGTGCTTGCAAACGATATTGGCAAACTGCAGGTCTTGCTTTTCCGCTTCTGTGGATTCGTGTGCGCCTACTTCGTTCCAGTTTGCATAGTTCTCGGTATCGGCATCCTGGGCCAATACACCGTTGAGTATACGCTTGTATTCTTTTTTAGGATAGAAAGATTTTTTCTGTCTTAACAGGTTGCGGTTCTTTTTGCTTTTTAATAGTGTAAGTGCCTCTTCATCAAATTCAGGCGCTATAAGTATCTCGAAGAAAAGTTCGTTTATCTTTTGTGCAGCTTCTAAGGTAATAGGCTGATTGGTGATGAGCACGCCACCAAAAGCGCTTTCAGGATCGCCGGCGAGTGCAGCCGTCCATGCATCTACTACATTTTTTCTTACAGCTACACCGCAAACATTGGTATGCTTGATAACAGCAAACGCAGGGTCAGTAAACTCAGATATTAGCTGGCAAGCTGCATCTACATCTACCAGGTTATTATAAGAAAGTTCTTTTCCGTTTAATTTTTCAAATAGTTCATCAAGATCGCCATAGAAAGATGCACCCTGGTGCGGGTTTTCGCCGTAACGTAGGGGATGCCTTTGACCAAAAGATATCTGGAAATTATGGGAAACCGAAGTACGATTAAAATATTCGGCAATGGCCACGTCGTAATGTGCGCACTCAGTGAATGCTGCTGCTGCAAAAGCCCTGCGATCTTCGAGGGAAGTGGCGCCATGCTGCGTGTTTAATAGCTCCAGCAAATCAGTGTACTGATTGCGTGATGCTACTATACATACATCTTTAAAGTTTTTACCTGCAGCGCGGATGAGCGATACGCCGCCAATATCTATTTTCTCAATAATCGTCTTTTCCTCATCGGTCTGCTTTATTGTTTCTTCGAAAGGGTAGAGGTCAACGATAACAAGGTCGAGCAGGGGTATTTCATATTCTTTTACATGTTTTTCATCGTCTTCAAAATCGCGCCTGGCCAGGATACCGCCAAATACCTTTGGATGCAGCGTTTTTACGCGACCGCCAAGGATAGAGGGGTAACTGGTAACTGTTTCTACCGCTGTGCACGGAATGCCTAACTTCTCGATGAAAGACTGTGTGCCACCTGTGGAGTAGATATGCACATTCAGCTCATGCAGCTTGCGAACTATCGGCTCCAGGCCATCTTTGTAAAAAACAGATATCAGCGCAGATTTTATTGTACGGTCCATGTAAACGAGGAATTTGAGCCGCAAAGATACTAAGCTTTGGGTATAGCTTAAAATTCATCTAATATAAAAGAGCCATCGGAGGATACTGCATGTAATGGAATATGAGCCATGGCGGCGGCATTGAGGCATTTTTCTATTGTTTTCCGGCTGTTGTTGGCGGAGAGGATAATCAACTTAGGTGAGAAGCTTTGCTGTAGCCCCTCCAGATTGATATTGTTTGATTTATAATTAATAATTATATAATCGACGGGGAAGGAATGGGAGGCATAGGGTAGCTCTTCATTCAGTAGCAAGACCTTGTATTTGCCAAACTGAAGCATTTCATTGTTTGTTGCGGGAATTTGCTGCCAGGCATGCCATGCTGTATGAGCGGGTTTTAAGGTGTAATCTTTTTTATCCTGGGTAATAGTTGTGTCGGTATGAAGGATACTATAACATTTGCCTTGGATAAGTTCGACATGTGCTATGTGATTGATGTTGTAGACAACAAGTTTGTTTTGATGCAGGACCGTCCACTCATCTGTGCATAGCAGGCAGAGCAGGATGCAACATGAAGTGAGGCTAATAAACAGCGCGTTTTTTCTTTTCTTCAATAGGAATACGGCAGCGCCGGCGATGCAGCAGTAGAGCACCAACAATTCAATAGTGGAAAGAGATAAGAAATGAAAAGATGGAGGATTGAATTTTTGCAGCTTGTACACGAGCGCGTTGAAACGGACTGCGATGAATGTGGTAACAGTGGCGAGTGCTGAAGCAATGGCCGGTAAGGCGCTAAAAACTACAACCAGCATACCTAATACCAATACAATACCCATAAAGAGGAAGGCCAGTACATTAGATATAATAAAGAACAAAGGGAATAAATGAAAATAGTAAACGATAAGCGGCGCAACTAATATCTCGGCTGCTATGCTCGCGGCAATAGTTTGCCATAGCTTGCGATGGATGTAATATGGTGTAATGTACAGCCTATAGATGGGGGCATAGAAGAGCATGAGTGATAGTACAGCTAAAAACGATAGCTGAAAGCCTAAAGAAAATAACCACATGGGTGAGGCGCACAACAGTATAATAGCTGTTGCAAATAGCTGATTGAGACTATTGTTGTTTTTCTGAAAGGCAAGACCTATGGCTAACAATGTAAACATAATGGCAGCACGGATAGCAGAGGGTGCTGCGCCAGCCATCAATACATAAAACCATACAAGTGGCAATGCCACCATGTATTTTATCCAGTGATATTTTCTATTCCTGATCCAGGAAAGGAGGAATGCAATGACTATGAAGAAAATTGTGACGTTGGAACCCGAGATAGCAATGATATGGATAATGCCAGTTTCGGAATAGGCCTGGCGCAAGGAGGGATCAAGGTTTACTTCATCGCCTATCAACATGGCTTGTATAAGGCCCATGGTGCTGCTGTCTTTTATGTAGCGGGCTAATTGCTGCATGCACCAGTCGTGGGCTTTGTCTATTGCTGTGATCTTTTTGTTGTTGGCACTGGCGTAGGGCTTTACATCTTTTAATGCAAGGAATTGCTGGTAGTATAAATTGTTTTGTGCGCAGTATGCTGCGTAATTAAATTCGAAAGGATTGCCGGAATTCTTTATTGGCTGCCATTTGTTAGGCAGCAGTATGGTGTCTCCTTTGTGCAGTGGTGTGCCTGCCTCGTCTTTGTAGATGTATATAAATGCTTTGCCCGTAACCGGAATAGCCTTTTGGCCTTGTATCGCATTTAATATTGTTACTGAAAGTTTCCAGGTTCTTTCTTTTTCTGCGGGGGCATCTGTAATGCGGGCCAGATAAGCCTGTGATGAATTAAGACTTTTGCCAAACCAGGTATCATTGTTCCTTACATCATTAATATAGCGGAGTGACCATGCGGAAAAGAATAGGGCTGTGTTCAGCAGGAGAAAGCGGAGCAGGCTAATCGTACTATTCGTTTTCTTTTGAAAAGAGAAAATACTATAGGCTACAAATGCAATAGAGACAATGATTAATAAGCTGATGATGGAAAATGCAGACGGGAAATAATAAGCACATACAATGCCTGCTATTAGCGGCAATAGTATGCGAAAGAAAGGTGCAGTTTCCCAGAACTGGGCTTTATTTTGTGGCCAGCGATTCATAGTAACGGGACCTCAAAATACAATATTTGTGGAAAGCTTATGGCACAATGGGCGCTGTGCCTTCATTTAAATTTTTCAGACGCTTGCGGGCGGTTTGTACAAAAGTGCTGCCGGGGTAATCTATTATGAGCTGCTCGTAATAATGCTTTGCCTGGTCGTTTTGATGCAGATACTTTTCATAGACTTCAGCCATTTTAAATACGGCATCATCACCCAGCACGTCTTTACCGTATTGCTCATATATCTGCTTTAGCCATGCCAACTCTTTAGTGTAGTCGTGGTGCTTCTCGGCAATCTTTGCACGCAGCATAAGAATATCATCATTCAGTGGATGCTTAGGGAACGCGGAGGACAAGCTGTCTAATAATGTTTCTGCTTCTTTGTCTTTGTTTTGGAATAGTAATAAGTCAGCATGAGCGAAGCGAAGCAGCGGCACATAGTTGCTGTCAGGGCCTATATTCTCTGTGATAAGCACAGAAAGATACAGGGCATCGTTAGCAATAAGCTCAGTGGTGGAAGCCTTGAGTATGGATAACTGGTATTGCGCCCAGCTGAAATCGCCACGATAGTAGGCAAGCTTTGCATTCCTGAAGCGCGCATCCTCGCCCAATACGTCTTGCTTAAAGTCTTTTTCTACCTGACTATAGGTAAGTGATGCATCCCATATTTTGCCAACCAGTATGTAGTAGTCGCCGGCTTGTAATTTACAGAGCGCTGCAAAATCTTTCCTGGCGTTGGGTTGTTCTATGGCTTTGGTTAATATGTCTATCCCTTTTTGTGGATTGTTGGCGTACTGGGCTTCCAGGGTAGCATAGTCGCGAACCATGTCGGCACCATAATATTGGGGGAACTCTGTAAGGAAATCTTCATATTGCTTTGCAAGGTCTGCTACCTGCTGTTGTGTATAGGTGGGGTTGTTTTCTATTTGCAACATGCCTGCACTCAGACGTTCGCTTTTTGCAAGGGGGTAGTATTCGCTAGCTTTTCCTTTGTCTATTACTTCGTCGTAGGCTTTTCCTGCAATGTCATATTGCTTTTCCTTCAGGGCTGTGCGGGCAAAGTCTATCATGCGGCGGCCATTCTCGCCGTTACGCGCGTCCAGTGCTTCCATTTGTATCAGTGCGCCTTCCCAGTCGTTCTTTTGGGTATAGAGCCAGGTAAGCAATTCCGGATAAACAGTATTCTCAGGCTGCTGGTTTATTTTTTTTATCAGCACCTTTTGCGCCTGCTGCATTCTTTTATTGTCTGTGCTTAATAGCTGCAGGAGCGTTGCTTTAGTATTGTCAAGCCCGCCAAACTGTATGGCGCCTCCTTCCATCAATATATCCAGCGCTTTCTCCATATTACCTTGTTTGGCATACAAGGTAGCTAAGGAGCCTGTGTAGAGATATGGATTACCTATTATGTCCCTTGAGCGCTCATAAGTTCGTACGGCATACTCGTCTTTGCTCATCAGCATAAAGGCATTGGCCATCTGCTGGGTGAGCATGTCGTCGCCACTAATATATTGTATGGCGAGGTCATATTGTTCGTTTGCCTTTTTGCTTTTATTCTCAGCGTCGTAAATGCGGCCAAGGTCGATGTACAAAAGGGAATTCCTGGGGTTGAAACTGAGCTGGCCTTGTACCAGTTTTTCAGCATCTTTATATTTCTTCGCCTGTAGGAGCGTATTTAAGTAATCCTGGTAAATAGATACATCTGAAGGGTTTTGCTGATATAGTTTCCTGAAAATGTTTAAGGCCTTGTCGTAGTCTTTGTTCGCCGCATAATCCCTTGCCTGCAATACGGGCGCCGTTGCTTCGGGTGCAGCACCCATCTGGGCGATACCTTTACATGGCAGGAATATAGAAGCGCCAAGCAACACAATTATTAACCTAACTATCCTCAGGTTCATTTACATCATGAGTTTTACTACACAATTTACGTTATTTTTTGCCGGCGCGAATGTAGTGGTATCCATTGCCATCGAACTCATAAATAAGATAATCACCCGGGAAAATGCCATCTTTCTTGATAATGGGCACATATATGTACTTCATGTCTTTGCTGAAGGTGACAGGCTGTGTTTTAACATAGGGTTTGTTAAAAGAGGACATGTCATACCTGTAACCGGCGCTGGGTTGGGCATCGCTGCCTATGAAGAAAATCCTTTTTGTTTCAAAGTATTCATCGTTTATATCGTAGGCATAATAGCCCTGGTATCTGTTCTCCAACTGGTATTCATCTTCATTGTGTACGAGATAAATGGTTTCGCCGCTTTTGATGTGCAGTGTAATAATATCGGATACTATGGCGCCTTTGTCATACAGGTTGCCGCTCATAAAAGTATTGGCCTTATACATGAGCATGGCATTCCTGTACCGCATAGGGCCGGTAAATGTGACATTCCAGACAAAAGTGCGGCACAGCGTATCGGCAGAAGTATGTATTTGCATTCCTGCGGCTTTTAGTTTTTTGAAGTCGTAGGTAAGCATATATTCCAGGTTGTTATGCTGCATTATGAAATCGCGCAGGTGCTGGTTAACTGCATATAATGAATCGAGGTTACTCTTTGATTTTTGTTTATGCCAGTAATCCATTTTTTTCAGAAAGCCAACCATTGTGCTTTCTGCCTTTTGTGCGTCAGCGAGTTCAGTGTTCTGGGCGAAAGTGGTATTGCTGCTAATACATAAAATAGCCAACAGAAGTAAAACGAAATGGTTTAATCTATTTCTCATTATGGTCGTAAACGAATTTGTATCCGTCAAAATAAATAGAAAGCTAATTAATAGCTTGTTTTATTTTGACTATTGAATTGCAGTTATTATCAGTTTAATTCCTCAAAGGTTTGCCTGTCTGTAAAATACTTTGCAGGCGTTCCAGCGTTTTCTTTTGTCCGCAAAGGCTCAGGAAGGCTTCGCGTTCCAGGTCGAGCAGGTATTGTTCGCTTACCAATGTTGGTTGCGAAAGGTCGCCACCGCACATAACATAAGCTAACTTTTCTGCAATGAATTTATCATAGTCGCTGATGTAGTTGCCACGCCACATGCCATGTATGCCGGATAGCAAGCCACCCAATCCACCACGACCCTGCACTTTTATGTCGTTACGTGCAGCAGGTTGTGTATATCCTTTTTCACTTAGCAATAGCACTTTGCGTTTAGCATCAGCAATGCGTCTATCAGGATTGATAGATATACTATTGGTGCCCGGGCGCAATACAAAATTGCTAAAGGCCTCGTGTGCAGAGGTAGAGACCTTTGCGGTACCTACATTTATGAATAGCTGCTGCAGGTAATTTACTTCTACATCTTCTTTTATATTCCTGTCGCTGGCACGCACTACCATTTCTTTAGTGCCACCACCGCCGGGTATAAGGCCCACGCCCACTTCTACCAGGCCTATATAACTTTCTGCTGCTGCCTGTACGGCATCTGCATGCAGACACATTTCGCAGCCGCCGCCCAATGTAAGTCCATGTGGCGCTACCACTACAGGTATGCTGCTATAGCGCAGACGCATGGTACCTGCCTGGAACTGACGAATGGCAAAATCCAGCTCATCATATTCCTGCTCGGCTGCGTACATGAATATTAAACCGACATTGGCACCTGCGCTAAAGTTGGCGCCGCCATTGGCTATTACCAGGCCTTTATATTTTTCTTCTGCTATGCCTACGCTTTTTTGCAAGCCTTCCAATACCTCGCCGCCTATGCTGTTCATTTTGGTATTCCAGCGAAGGGCTACTACATCATCACCTATATCGTATAGCTTGCAGGCGGAGTTTTGCCATACTACTTTTTCATCAAGATGTTCCAGTAATATGAATGAGCCCGCACCCGGTATTACCTTATAAGACTGGCTTGGTATGTCGTAATACTTACGCTGACCGTTTTCTGTTTTGTAGAAAGTTGTGTTGCCTTTTGCAAGCATCTGTGGCACCCAATCAGCAACCGTGAAGCCGGCAGCTTTCATGTCCTCCAGTACTTTAGCTACACCCAGCGCATCCCAGCTTTCGAATGCACCTATCTCCCAGCCAAAACCTGCTTTCAGCGCATCGTCTATTTTGTATAGTTCATCAGCTATCTCAGGGATGCGATGAGATACATAAGCAAAGAGCAGGTGATGGAATAGCCTGTAAAACTCGCCCGCTTTATCCTGTCCTTTGTATAATACTTTCAGTCGTTGCGCCAAATCGTCTATTGGTTTGGCAACTTCTATGGTAGCAAACTTTGATTTTTGTTTAGGGCCATATTCCATGGTCTCCAGGTTCAAAGTCAGTATTTCCGATTTCTTTTCGTCGCCCCTTGCTTCAGGAGATTCCGGGAACGGAACTTTTACTTTTTTGTAGAAGCCCTGGCCGGTTTTATCCCCCAGCCATTTATTTTCCACCATCTTCTGCAGAAATGGGGGCAGGGTGAAAATCTCTTTAGCCTCGTCATTAGGCGCGTTTTCCGGTAAAGCCTTCGCTACGTGCACCAATGTATCTAAACCCACCACATCGCCTGTGCGGAAAGTGGCAGATTTCGGACGGCCTAATATGGGGCCTGTGAGTGAGTCCACTTCATCTACATTCAAGCCCAACTGCTGCATAGCCTTGAATACTGCCATAAAGCCAAATACGCCTACGCGATTAGCAATGAATGCAGGTGTGTCTTTGCACAGTACAGTAGTCTTACCCAGGAAGCGGTCACCATAGTCCATGAGGAAGTCTATTACTTCCGGTTTAGTTTTAGGTGCCGGTATTATTTCGAGTAAACGTAAATAGCGCGGGGGATTAAAAAAGTGCGTACCGCAAAAGTTTTGCTGGAAATCTTCACTGCGGCCTTCGCTCATCAGGTGTATGGGTATGCCTGATGTATTGGACGTGATAAGTGTGCCCGGCTTGCGCAGTTTATCTATCTTTTCGAATAATTGTTGTTTGATATCAAGGCGTTCTACTACAACTTCCAATACCCAGTCGCAATTAGCTATCAGGTGTAAATCATCATCTATATTGCCTGTACGTATAAGTGATGCAACCTTCGGTGTATATACAGCAGAGGGCTTACTCTTTAAGGTAGCTTGCAATGCATCATTTACTATGCGGTTGCGCACCTGTTTGTTTTCCAGGGTCAGGCCCTTTGCCTTTTCGGCATCTGTAAGGGCAGGGGGCACTATATCAAGCAATATAACCTGTACGCCAATGCCTGCGAAATGACAGGCGATGCGGCTTCCCATAACTCCACTGCCTATAACAGCTACTGTACGAATGGCACGATTCATAAGAACAATCTTTTAAACAACACAATTTATTGAAAAATCAAGCAGCAATGAAGAGTGATTTATAAAGCTTAATAATAGGGCTATTGAAAATAGACCAGTTGCTGCAATAAACTAGCTGTTCACGAGTAGCTCATGAATAAGATATGAATGAAAATACGTAAGTGAGAAAGTATTGATAAAGGGTTGGCGAGACAATGTATAGCCCATGCGCTACATTGTTAACATCAATAGTTTCAAGGGTTAAAAAAATGTATAAGCGGCCTTATACTACTGCTACTTGTTTTTTGTGGCCCTGCAGCACTTTTTCCTGGCCATCGAAAGCAAAAATGATTTTTGAATCGTCAATGAACTTAACGCCGAAAGTAGTTGTTTCCCTCATGTAGTTCTTTGTAATAAGCAAAAGAGAATCCTCTCCATTCTTCACCTGTTCTGTACGAAATTCCATAGTGCCATTACCAAAAATAAACACGTCGATGTGTTTAGGGTCGAAGTCAACTTTTACTTGTCTGTCGTCTGATACCCAATAAGTATCTACCAGGTTTTGAATAGTACGCATAACGATATAGTTTGAGTTGTTTGCAATTCATTGTATCTGATAATGTATTATTAAGAACTACTATTTCTATAAATTTACAAATTGTAATTTAATATTACAATTATTTTTTCCATTCCTAACTAACTAATAATCAGCAATAAATAGATTCGTATTAGAGTATTTATTTATAGTTAAAGTTAGATCGCAAAAATGAACTAAATGTTAAGTTGCTGTTGCTATTGTACGGCATGCGGTAGTGGTGGAATAAAAAAATAATAGCAGCAATCTGTTATCTTTGTTGCCTTATGGACGCGCTACAAGAGCAGATAAACAGTTATGAGCAGGAAATAAAGGCTTTTCAGCCTAAGAATGCTGCAGAGCTGGAAGCATACCGCATAAAATACCTGGGTACAAAAGGTATAGTGAAGCAGATATTCGGGGAGATGAAGCATGTGCCTGTGGATAAGAAAAAGGAAGCAGGACAAGTGCTCAATGCCTTCAGGCAACTGGCTGAAGGGCAATATGAGGCATTTAAGCATCTGCAGGAAAATGGCCAGAGCAAAGGCCCTGCTGTAGATATTACGCTGCCTGGTACGCCATTGCCCTTAGGCACAAGGCACCCGCTGCGCATGGTAGAAAATGAAATAGTATCCATATTTGAAAAGATAGGCTTCAGCGTAGCAACTGGCCCTGAAATAGAAGACGACTGGCATAATTTCACTTCGCTAAATATGCCGGAGAATCACCCTGCGCGCGATATGCAGGATACTTTTTATGTGTCGCAAAATCCTGACTGGATATTACGTACCCATACCTCATCGGTACAGGCGCGTATAATGGAAACACAGCCGTTACCCATACGCGTGATATGTCCGGGCCGTGTGTACCGTAACGAAACAATATCGGCACGTGCGCATTGCTTCTTCCACCAGGCAGAAGGCTTGTATATTGATAAAAACGTGTCGTTTGCCGACCTGAAACAAACACTTTACTACTTCGTAACAGAAATGTTTGGTGCTGATATAAAGTTGCGCTTCCGCCCATCATACTTCCCGTTCACGGAGCCGAGTGCAGAAATGGACATAAGCTGTACTGTGTGCGGTGGAAAGGGCTGTAATCTATGCAAGCATACAGGCTGGGTAGAAATACTGGGTTGTGGTATGGTGCACCCTAATATGCTGCGCAATTTCAATATTGACCCCGAAGTATATACCGGCTTTGCATTTGGCCTGGGTATAGAGCGCATCACGCAGATAAAGTACCAGGTGAATGACCTGAGACTTTACTCGCAGAATGATGTACGCTTTCTGCGGCAATTCCAGTCTATATAGCTTACCAGAGACGGAAGTTTTTTTGCAGCAATGTTTTGGGCGGGTTGTAAAGAATAAAGAACCCATTCATTGTTAGCGAGGGGCGTATGTCAAGCCCAAAGTATTCCTGCTCAAAACCTATAAGGGCTGTTTTTGCACCTGCGTTATAGGCGCTGTCCACTTTATGGGTATATTCAGGATACCTGCCGGGAAGAAATCTTTCATGGCAAAGAATCTGCTCCTTAGAATAAAATATTATTTGCCAGGTAAGTAAGTTGTCATTGCAGTAGGTGTAATGGACATTGTTGTCGGCCAGGTATTGCAGGGTTTGCCTGAATAGCTTTTCGCTGGTTTTACAGAATACAAAGTTTTTGAAAGTATATAGAGAGCAGCCACCCATGATGATTATTATAGCAGCTACGGGGTAAAATAGTTTAGCTACAGAAGGCTTTTCCATTAAAAATACTTGCAGCGAAAGGAATGTGAAACCCGCTATGGGCAATAAATAGCGCGGTTCTAATTTTTCTGATATAATAGTGTATGATAAGGTAAGTACAATAGAGAATGCGGTTACGGTGAACAAAGTAATCTTCCCTAACCTGATAAAATTGGTTAACTCTATTAATGGTAAGACGATTGTAAGCGCACAAAGAAGAATGGCGCAAATTGCTGTGATATTATCCGGTTGCTGCACCTGGTCAAAAAAATACTTGCCATGCTGGGACGCATATAAGAAGGTAGGGATACGTGGAATATTCTTAATGCTTTCCTGCAGAGATATAAAATCTTTGGGTACATAAAACTGTGGCAAGCTTTGCTTAATAACCAGAAAGGTGAGTGAGAGAATAACGATTGGTATTACCATTTGAAGCAAGCGCTTTTTATTCTCGAAACCTTTAAACAATAGAAGGGGAATAAGCCCGGGCAGCCACAGCGGCTGGCTTTGATATACTAATACTACCAGTATGCCGATGATATAATAAGTAAAAGGCGCTTTGTTATTTTCTTTTTTAAACAGCAGGTAGAGTATAATGGATGTAACTGTAAAAGCAGTGAGGTAGCCGCCTCGTGCCTTCATAGACCATACTGCCCATGCAGGTAGTGCAATGAACGTGAGTATGAGTATTAACGAAGTTGTTGTATTTCGGCTTATAGCCGTAAGGGCTTTGTAAAGAAATATTACGCCTATCGTCCATAGCAGCAGCATACTTGTTTTTACACAAATGGTCGAGATACCGAATAATGCAAAAAAGGGAAGTATGAAGAGACATTCAATAAAAGAGAAGCCATAAGCCTGGCCATAAAAGAAAAATGAAATGTCCTTGCCGACTAACAGGTGCTTTGTCATCATGGCTACTACACATTCATCCCCGTCAAGCAGCAGCTTGTCGCTTAGTAGCTGTGGTAAACGCGATATGAAGCATAGGAGTACTATAAGTATTATAATATTCCTGTTGGTAATTATTTTCATTATTTTTGAATACTGTAATAGTATAAAATTCTCTTGTTAAAAGCATAAAAGGTGGTGATATAAAACGTTAGTATCACTTAACCATTTTTGCTTTATATAATTTATCTTGATAAATAATGGTTCTTGTTACCGGGGCAAGTGGCTTTTTAGGTCAGCATCTTATTAAATATCTATCGGCAAAAGGTTGCTCGCTGCGTGCTTTATACAATAACCATCCGCCTGTGGAAGAACTGTTAACCCTGCCGGGCGTTACATGGGAGAAATATGATCTGCTCGATGTGTATGATGTAGAAAAGGCGTTAACGGGTGTTACAGATATCTATCATTGTGCTGCAATAGTATCGTTCAATCCTGCGAGATGGGAAGAAATGCTGCATTTTAATACCGAGAGCACTGCCAACATAGTGAACCAGGCGCTGGAGCAAGGCATAAGAAAGATGATATACGTAAGCTCGGTAGCAGCCCTGGGCAGAAATGATGAAAAGAAGGGGCCGATAACGGAAGAAGAAGAATGGGAGGAAAGTGGCTACAACTCAGTATATGGCAAGAGCAAGTACATGGCTGAGCTGGAAGTATGGCGGGGCATAGCAGAAGGAATGGATGGAGTAATAATAAATCCGGGTATTATACTTGGCGTTGGCGATTGGAATGATGGCTCTGCCAACCTGATGAAAGTAGTATACGGGGAATTCCCGTTCTATACGGAAGGTGTAAATGCATGGGTAGATGTACAGGATGTAGTGCATATAATGTATATGCTGATGCAGAGCGGTGTAGGCGGCGAAC
>Ga0207647_10000522_pt1 | contig 30685 bp, 27 predicted proteins | sample KBSCornC2_FD_184295 | JGI IMG/M metagenome (GOLD analysis project Ga0207647, IMG submission 184295) | Corn rhizosphere microbial communities from Kellogg Biological Station, Michigan, USA - C2 (SPAdes) (version 2) | ecosystem: Host-associated > Plants > Roots > Rhizosphere ... | reverse complement strand
TGGTTCAGCAGGGAGGTCGGAAAGGGGTGTTCGTAGGCCCTAAAAGCTGACGAACGGCCACATCTCCGGCCGCTGACCATGTCGAAGGGCATCGCTGCGAGACGCGGCGGTGCCCTTTACATTTGCGCAGAATGGCGGACTTCCGGGTTCATTCGGGAACCGTTACAGCTGTGAAGTGTCTTTGCCCCACGGAGGGAGATAACAGATGGCGAAATCCGCACGTAAGAGTTCTTCCCGCTCTTCTTCTTCAAAAGGGTCTTCTTCGAAAGGCAGCAACGACACGGTAGACAAGCTCGCCAAGGCGGCGATGAGCAAGGAAATGCTCGCCGCCGGCCTGGCCGCGGCCGCCGCGGCAATCAGCGCGAGCCCCAAGGCGCGTCGCGCAATCCGCGATGCCGGCCTCGACGCCGCCGACACGGCGTCCCAGGCGGCAAGCAATGTGATGGCCAGCGCGACCAAGCTCGGCTCGCTCATCGCCGAAGCGGTCGCCGAGGCGGCGCAGCGCGTGATGACCGGCAAATGGTCGATCGAAGGGAGCGCGAGCACGAGCTCCAGCTCCGGATCGTCTTCGGGCTCGAACCGCAGCAGCGGCGCCCGGAACTCGACGGCCAAGCGCTCGACCGCAAAGCGATCCACCGCCAAGCGCAGCACTGCGAAAAAGGCGAGCACGACGCGGGCGAAATCCGCGAGCAGCACGGCGTCACGCAGCGCCGCCGTGCGCAAGTCACCCGCGAAGAAAGCGACTTCCAGCCGAGCAAAATCGTCGCGCGGAACGGCCTCGCGGTCGCGGCGTACGACGAAGCGCAGCCCCAGCGGCGGCGGTAGTTCGGGCGGTGGCGGAAGCTCCGGCGGAAACGCCTAAGCCGCTCGATCCTCGAACTGAAGGCGCGCGAGCCGCGCGTAGAGACCGCCGCGCGCGTTGAGGGTCGCGTGCGTGCCTTCTTCGACGATCCGACCGTCCTCCATCACGACGATGCGGTCGGCCGCACGCACGGTCGCAAGTCGGTGAGCGATCACGATCGTGGTGCGGTCCTCCATCAACCGGTCGAGCGCGTCCTGGACGAGGCGCTCGCTTTCGGCGTCCAGGGCCGAGGTTGCCTCATCGAGCAGAAGGAGGGGCGCGTCGCGAAGGAGCGCGCGGGCAATGGCAATGCGCTGGCGCTGGCCTCCTGACAGGCGCGCTCCACCTTCGCCCATGTAGGTGTCGAGTCCGTCGGGAAGCGCCCGCAGGAACTCCTCGGCATTGGCGTCGCGAGCCGCCTGCCACAGGGCATCCTCGCCAGCGTCCCAGTTGCCGTAGCGCAAATTGTCGCGCGCGCTTGCAGCGAAGATCACCGTTTCCTGCGGCACCATCGCGATTTGATGGCGCAAGTCGGCGGGATCGAGGTCGCGAAGGTCGATGCCGTCGAGCAGGATTCGGCCTTCGTCGGGATCGTAGAAGCGCTCCGCGAGCTGAAAGATGGTCGTCTTGCCCGCGCCCGATGGACCAACCACGGCGAGGCGCTCGCGCGAACGAACCTCGAGGCTGAACTCCCGCAGCGCCGATGTCTCGCGCCGGGTCGGATAGTGGAAGGTCACATCCTCGAACAGCAGCTCGCCGCGCGGAGGCTCCGGCAGCGTGGCGGGCTGCGCTGGAGCGCGAATGTCCGGTTCCGCGTGGAGCAGCTCGCCAAGACGTTCCGATGCGCCGGCCGCGCGCAGCAGGTCGCCATAGACTTCCGTCAGGTTCCCGAAGGCGCCCGCGAGCAATCCTCCGTAAAGCACGAACGCCGCGATCGTGCCGCCGGTCATTCGCCCCGCGCTGACCTCTATCGCCCCTTCCCAAATTACGAGGGTGATGGCCGCGAACATCAGGAACATGACGATTGCAGTCATGACCGAGCGCACGAGGATCCGCCGCTTGGCGGTCGCGAACACCCGGCCGACGGCGTCTCCGAAACGCGTCGCTTCGCGGCCCTGCTGGTTGAAAGCCTGGACGATCTTCATCGCGCCAAGCACTTCGCTAGTGACCGTGCCGAGATCCGCGATCCGGTCCTGGCTGCGGGTCGAGATCGAGCGCACCCGGCGCCCGAGAACCGCGATTGGAAGAACGACAAGAAGCGCACCAGCGAGAATCATCAGCGCCAGCTTCGCCGCAAGCGCGAAGAGAATGACGATGCAGGCGATGCCCAAAATCGAATTGCGCAAGGCGACCGATACTGTCGTACCCACGACCTGTTCGATGATCGTAGTGTCCACCGTAATGCGTGAGGTGATCTCGGCGGGCCGGTTCTCCTCGAAGAAAGCGGGTGACAGACGTAGCAGATTGCGGTGCACGGCAAGCCGGATGTCGGCCACCGTTCGCTCGCCGAGCCACGAGACGAAATAGAAACGGATGGCTGTGGCGAGCGCCATCACGCCGACGAGCAGCAACAGATATTCGAACCAGCGGGCGATGTCCCGAGTGCTTCCCGCACCGGTGGCGAAGCCTTTGTCGATGATCAGCTTGAATGCGTAGGGCACGCCGGATGTCGCCCCCGCGGCGATCAGCAGTGCCAGCGCGGCGATCACAATGTGTCCAGGGTAGCGGAGCGCGAATCTCCACACCATGCGAAGGTTGCGGATCGACCGGCCCTGGGGGCGGTTGCGGATCGTGACGGCCATGCCGTTCCCTATCAGCCAGTCCGTGCCGCCTCAAATGACGCTTTGGACATGGGTAATTTGCTGCTGCTCTCGCTGTTGCCTCGGTGGCGATACGAGGTAGTAAATGCGAGTTTAACGAATCGCGAGGCGAGTGAGCGATGGCTTCGGACGAAATTCACGGCCGGCACGGCTTTGCAAAGCTCCTTGCCGAGCTGACCGACAGCGACCTTGTCATTGAGGTTGCAGCAAATTCGAGCGCGCGCCGGACATCCCAGCTTGCGCCGGTGAACAAGCTCCGCGAGGCGGTCGACGCTTCGTACCGGGCGCTCGCGGGCTCGGTCGATTTCGAGCTTTCGACCGTAGCCATGCTCGAGGAAATCGAAAAGCGCAGCCTGTCGATGTGGCTTCGCGTCGACACACGCGGCAAGGATCGGTCTGAGAGCGGCGACGGATCGCTGCTCAAGTTCCTTGCGCGGGGGATGTTGGCGATTGTCGCCTGGATGGACGGCTCGCCGACGCTGCAGCTTGCCGACCTTCAGCAGGCGATCCGGGTGCTCGCCTGGGGCACTTCGATCACGACGACAGCTCACCCAGTCCTGCCTTCGTCCGCCGACCTGGTGAATGCCATCACCGCCTGGCAGAAAGCCAAAGCCGCGTTCGATCCGAGTGACGCGGTGCGGATCTTCACCAACAACGGCTCGGCCGAGCTCGACCTGTCCAAGCGGATCGAGGACGCCCGGACTCTCTTGCTCGCGCGCAAGCTGGTCAACCATTCGGCCGACATGATCTTCATCGTCGAAATGCCCGACTACCAGGGCTCCCGCGAGTGGCTTCTGAAGCATGGCGACACGCGGACCGTCGCTGTTTGCGATCCAGGCACTCTACTCGACAAATTCTACAATCGGGAACTCGACATCCGTCCCGGCGACGCGCTGCGGTGCAAGGTCGATTTCGAAACCTCCTACGGTCCGGATCACGAAGTCCTGTCGGAGCGCTATCGTATCGTGCAGATCGTCGAGTTGCTTCCCGCATCGCGGCCCGGGAGCGAGCCGGACCCGCGCTCTGAACGTAGCGGGGAGCGGTCCGCCTTCCCCGAGCTCGAGACGACGACGTCCTAGGCCGCTCAAATCGCGGCAGAATTTTTGCGCCGCAACATAAGCTTGCCAGCGGAGCAAAGGTCGCCCACATCTGTTGTCGTTACGAGGCAAAAGATGAGGTTCGATGCTTTACGACGCCTATGAAGTGCAGCGCTCGCTTCTCGCAGGTGCGAGCAAGCTTGCAGGTCTAGGCGCCGGATGGCTCAACAACCCCGCCAACCCGCTCGGCTATAGCGCCATGGGGCCGCTGGTTGCCGCCAGCCTCGAAGTGTTCGCCCACGCGGCGGCGCCCCGTGGCAAGCCGGATTTCGGCATCGAGAAGGTCCGGATCGGCGGCAAGACCGTGCCGGTCCATGAAGAGATCCTGCTCCGCAAGCCGTTCGGGCAGTTGAAGCGCTTCTACCGGGAAGGCGTCGAGACCGGCCCCAGGCTGCTGATCGTCGCCCCAATGTCGGGACACTATGCGACATTGCTCCGCGGAACCGTCGAGCGGCTGCTTTCGGGCGCGGACGTGTACATAACCGACTGGCGCGACGCGAAGATGGTGCCGCTCCAGGACGGTAGCTTCGACCTCGATGACTATATCGATTACCTGATCGAGTTCCTCGAGTTGATCGGCACCAAGACCGGTGAGCGACCGCATTTGCTCGCCGTGTGTCAGCCTGCCGTGCCAGCGTTCGCCGCCACCGCCCTGATGAACGAGGACAAGAGCCGCTGGCGTCCCAAGTCCCTGACGATGATGGGCGGGCCGATCGACACCCGCAAAGCCCCGACTGCGGTGAACACGCTCGCGACGCAGCGGCCGTTCGCCTGGTTTGAGCAGAATGTGGTCGCGACGGTGCCGATGATCTACCCGGGAGCTGGACGGAAGGTTTATCCGGGCTTCCTGCAGCTCGCCGGGTTCATGACGATGAACCTCGGTTCGCACCTCGTGAGTCACTGGGAGATGTTCAAGCACCTCGTCGTCGGCGACGAGGAGAGCGCGCACGCGACTCAGAAATTCTACGACGAATATCGTTCGGTCTGTGACATGACCGCCGAGTTCTACCTTCAGACCGTCGACGTGGTGTTTCAGCAGCACCAGCTGCCGAAGGGCGAGATGGAGCATCGTGGGCGGCTGGTCCGCCCCGACGCGATCCGCGACACGGCGCTGTTGGCGATTGAAGGCGAGCGGGACGACATCTCCGGCATCGGCCAGACCAAGGCGGCGCTCGACATCACGACCAAGCTGCCAAAGGCGAAGAAGCAATATTTCCTGGCCAAGGACGTCGGCCATTACGGCATCTTCAACGGCCGCAAGTGGCGCGAGAAAATCGCCCCGGTTGTCGAGAAGTTCATCAAAGCCAGCGCCTGAGCCGAGCTCAGGCTTTTTTCATTTTAAGTCCCGGCAGCATCGTCACAGCGACGATGCTCGACAGCGCGGCGACCGCGGCCGACGCGGTCATCGCGACGTGGAAGCCTGCGAACAGTTGCTCGCCTTGGCTTGCGAGTACGGCACCCAGGAGAGCGGTGGCGATGAGGCCGCCGGTCCGGGCAACCGCGCTATTGAAGCCGGAAGCCATCGCGACATGCCGCTCTTCGACCGAACCTAGCACCGACGCCGTCAGCGGCGCGACGGCGATGGTCATTCCCAGCGCCATCACGAGCATGGCGGGGAAGGGCCCGCTCCAATAGCTGCTGTCAGGCGTGATCAGCCATGACAGGGCCAGACCCGCCGCGACGACGAAGGGGCCCACGATCAAAGGCAGGCGCGCGCCGATCCGCGCGGCAAGGCCGCCCATTTTCGGCGATGCGGATGTCATGAGCACCGGCAGCGGTAACATCGCGAGACCGGCTTGCACCGGCGAATAGCCGCCGCTGCTGATCAGGACATAGGGGATGAGCAGCATTGCCGCTCCGAACGCGCCGTAGAGCAGGAACGTCAGCAGGTTCAGGCCCGAAAAGCACAGGTTGCGGAAGAGCTGGAGCGGCATCATCGCGCGCTCGCCACGCTGATGTTCGGCGAAGAGAAAGCAACATAGCATGACGATCCCGAGAGCAAGCGTTACGACCGCTTCGCTGCTGAAATGGCGCGTCGCCGACCACAATGTCAGCCCGTAGGTCACGCCGCCGAGACCCGCCGTCGCGAGCAGCGCGCCTGCATAATCGGTCCGTCCAGCGCCTGTTTCGCGGCTCTCGTCGACAAAGCGCACGGCGATGAAGATCGCTCCGGCTGCAAGCGGCAGGTTGATGTAGAAGATCGCGGGCCAACCGACTGAGTCGACCAGCCATCCGCCGAGCAAAGGCGCGACCGCGGCCATTGCGGCGCCCGAAGCCGCCCAGATACCTACTGCTCGGCCGCGCCCCTCTCCCGAAAATGCCGCGTTAAGTAGCGCCAGGCTGTTGGGAAGCAGCAGGGCCGCGCCAATTCCCTGGGCGGCACGGGCGACCAGGAGGAGCGGCAGGCTCGGCGCCAGCGCGCAAGTCAGCGAAGCCACACCGAACAGGCTGGTCCCGACGACGAGCAGGCGGCGACGTCCGTAATGGTCACCCACCGCCCCGCCGAGCAGCAGCAGCGCCGACAAGGGCAGCAGGTAAGCGTTGACGACCCACTGCACCTGTTGTGCGCCTGCGCCATAGCCGGCGCGGATCGCCGGCAGTGCGACGTTCATCACCGACGCGTCGACGAAGCTGAGGCTCGAAGCGAGGATGCAGCAGACCAGAGTCCAGCGCGGGCGCGCCTGGGTCTGTGCCCCACTTCGATCGCGAGGATTCAATCGACCCGCTGCGCGATCGCGGCCTCGACCATGTTGCGCCACATGCCGGCATCGCCGACCGCCGCCATCGCCTCATCGGGCTCGCGCGCGGTGTGAAGGACGGCGAGCGCCTGGTTCACATGCTCGCGCCACGTGCGGTCCACTTCTTCCGCCGCGTGTCCATTGTCCCCGTCGGCGTTCACGCTGAGCTTCGCGCCGGCGAGCACCCGGGCGATGCGTTCGATCAGCGGACAATTGGATTCGGGCATGGTGTCTTTCCTCCGTTCGCCCTCTCAACCCGCGCCAGTCGTTTCGGTTTCGGATTCGGCTGGCGGCAGGCCGGCGATCTTGCGCGCGGCATGGACAAGCTCGACGGGAAGCATGGCGACAATCGTCGTGTTGTGCTCGACGCCGATCTCGCTCAGCGTCTGGAGCCGCCTCAGCTCTAGCGCTGCGGGAACGGTGCTGATCGTATCGGCGGCTTGCGACAGCTTGGTCGCCGCCTCCTGCTCGCCTTCGGCGCGGATGATTCGAGCGCGCTTCTCCCGGATCGCTTCGGCTTCCTTGGCGATGGCGCGCTGCATCTGCTCCGGGATGTCGACGTCCTTGATCTCGACGGAATCGATCTCGACGCCCCATTTGAGCGAGGCCTCGCGGAGCAGTTGCTGGAGCCGTTCATTGATCGACGCCCGGTCCTTCAGCATGTGATCGAGGTCGCTCTGGCCGATCGCGTCGCGAAGCGCAGTCTCGGCTGCCTGCACGGTGGCGGACATCCAGTTCTCGACCGAGTTCACGACCTGGATCGGCGATTCCGCGCGAAACCACAGAACGGCGTTCACTCGAACCGCAACGCCGTCGCGAGTGATCGTTTCCTGCGTCTCCAGCTGATAAGTGATGATGCGCGTATCGACCCTCACAACGCGGTCGACGAAGGGGATCAGCCAGTACCAGCCCGGCCCCTTCATTTCGCCGAGGCGGCCGAGCCGGAACAGGACCGCGCGCTGATACTCCCGATTGATGCCAAAGCTCTTGAGAGCGGTAACCAGGAAGACGACGACGATTATGGCGAGAACGCCGAGTATGACGGGCATCGAACTTCCCCTGAAAGGAATCGGTCGGAGCCTTATAGCAGTTTAGGCGGCATGGCGGTCGGGCAGGTCGCCATATGCTCAAGCGATTGTTCGACCAGGCGATGGACCTGATCCGGGGTGAGCGCCGCAAGCTGCTTGAGAGTGCGATGGCGGCCGACGTCACTCACGACCAGCAAGCCGACATAATAGCCGAACCGCTGCGGGAGATTGTCGGACACGGGCTTCCCGCCGCCCATGAACAAAGGCGCGTAAACCTTAGGGTCCTTGGATTCGAGACGAGACCGAACCGCGCAGATCGCTTCCTGCCTGTGCGCTTCCACCGCCGGCCGGAGCGGTGCAGGGATGGTGAGGCCGAGCGCCTGATCGCTCGCGTTCGGGTTCAGCTTCGACGCGACATAAGTTGCAAGCCCTTCTTCCCACAGGTTGCACCAGACGGGATCGCACTCGGGGAAGGTACGGTGATGCAGCAGGTGAAAAAGCTCATGCTCGATGAAAGGCTTGATCGGCTTGTCCTTGTAGAGCTCGTCGATCATGTCCGCACCGAACAACAGGCGGTTGCCTTCCGGCAGATCGCGCGTTCCGCCGTCGAACTCGCGGAAGCTGTCGACGAGATAGATGGGCGGATAGCCGCGCATCGGTCCAAAGACGGACTCGAACTGCTTTCGAGCCGGCGCGACGAGCGACTGGAACTGACGGCTGACGCGTTGGATGCCGGCGCGCCGGTCCGGATATTGCTTGAGGCCCCGGAGCACTTGGGCGCGGTGCTGGTCCGGCGTCTGATAGTCTTTCGTGCGCTCGGCGGAATAAAAACCGGGTAGCACCTTGGCGAACTTCGCTTCGAAGGCCTCGACGCGCTTGTCATCGGGAAGGTCCTTGGTCTCGTTCCAAATGCGGTCGAACGCGGGGATCAGGTCGACGAACTTCAGGCCCGCTGCTGGAGCGCGATGCCGATGCGCCGGCGGCGCAGCACCGGTCAGAGCAAAAGCTATCCCGGCGAGCGCCAGCAACTTCATGCAATTTCCTTCGGGCGTGTTATTCGTACAATACACGCGCCGGATTCGAAAGCAACTCAGAGAACCTCGAACAACCCCGCTGCGCCCATGCCGCCGCCGACGCACATCGTAACGACGACGTACTTCACGCCGCGGCGCTTGCCCTCGATCAGCGCGTGGCCGGTCATGCGCGCGCCGCTCATGCCGTAGGGGTGGCCGATCGAGATCGACCCGCCGTCGACGTTCATGCGGTCTTCGGGAATTCCGAGCTGCTCGGCGCTGTAGATCACCTGCACCGCGAACGCCTCGTTCAATTCCCATAGGCCGATGTCGTCGACCTTGAGGTCGAAGCGCCTGAGCAGCTTGTTGACCGCGTCGATGGGGCCAATCCCCATTTCGTCGGGCTCGGTCCCGGCGACCGCCATGCCGACGTAGCGGCCCATTGCGGCAAGGCCACGGCGTTCGGCTTCCTTGGCTTCCACCAGGATCGCCGCGGAGCTTCCATCGCTGAGTTGGCTCGCATTGCCCGCCGTGATCGACGTGTCGGGGCCAAGTACCGGGTTCAGGCCAGACAGGCCTTCCAAGGTGGTGTCAGCGCGGTTGCCCTCGTCCTTGGAGATTGTCACCTCGCGCTGAGAGACCTCACCGCTGTCCTTGTCCTTGACCATCATCGTGGTGGTGACGGGAACGATTTCCTGGTCGAACCGGCCGGCTGCCTGCGCCGCAGCGGTGCGCTGCTGGCTTTTGAGCGCATATTCGTCCTGCCGCTCCCGGCTGATGCCGTAGCGCTGGGCCACGGTCTCGGCAGTCTGAAGCATCGGCATGTAGATATGCTTGTGCATTGCGATCAACGACGGATCGGGGGCGATGCGCATCTCCGGCGTCTGGACCATGGAAATTGAATCCTGGCCGCCGGCCGCGACCACATCCATCCTGTCCACGATGATCTGCTTGGCGGCGGTGGCGATCGCCATAAGGCCCGATGAGCACTGCCGGTCAATCGTCATGCCTGAGACGGTGACCGGACATCCGGCACGAAGCGCAACCTGGCGGCCGATGTTACCGAACTGCGTGCCCTGTGTGAGCACCGCGCCCCAGACGACATCGTCGACCTCCCCCGGATCGATCGCCGCGCGTTCAATCGCGGGCTTGAGCGAAAATGCGCCCAGCGTCGGGCCGGGCGTCGCGTTGAACCCGCCCTTGTACGCGCGGCCGATCGGCGTCCTGGCGGTTGAAACGATCACGGCATCGCGGGCCATTCTTCTCTCCTCAGGGGGCGCTTACTTACACTGCTGTCCACAGCGCCCTTACTGCGCAGCAAAGCAGGAAGGGAAGTGCTCAAATGAACATCAGACCAAGCCAGACCGCTGTCAGCGCCGGCTTTTCCTCGCCTTCGATCTCGACCGTGACAATGTGGCGCAGCAGAACTTGGCCAGACGCCTTCTCTTCGATTGCATCAAGGATGAAGCGGCCGCGCACTCGCTTTCCTGACCGGACCGGCGCGAGGAAGCGGACGCGATCGAGACCGTAGTTCACCGCCATCCTCACGCCTTCCGGGATCAGCATCGCGTCGGTCGCCATGCGCGAGAGCAACGACAGCGTCAGGAAACCATGCGCGATGGTCCCGCCGAACGGCGTCTGCGCCGCGGCTGCCGGGTCAATGTGGATGAACTGCCGGTCCTCGGTCGCATCGGCGAACGCATGGATCCGGTCCTGCCCGACGGTGATCCAGTCCGAGACTCCAACCTCCTCGCCGATGCGATTCTTGATGTCGGTCAGCTTGGCGGGCGGCATGGGAATTGTGTAGCGCTGGCGATGGCGTGGGCAAGCGTAAGGGGCAAATCAGTCATGATCTTCCACATTTCGATTTCCGCCGACGATCCCAAGCGGACGGCGACGATGCTCGCCGAGCTGTGGCGCGGCGAAGCCTTTCCTTTCCCGATGGTCGCGAAGGGCAGCTGGGTCGCTTATGCGGGCGACGATCGCCGCTCGGCCGTCGAGGTCTATCCACGCGACGTCGCAATGTACCCGACGGATCGCGCGGCCGAAGAACGGTACGAACCGACTTCACGCCATGGGCCGTTCCATGCCGCTATTGCGACACCCCTCAACATCGAAGAGGTCGAGGAGATCGGCCGCCGCTACGGCTGCCATACGTCGCTCTGCCAACGCGGTCCCTGGTTCCGAGTGATCGAGTTCTGGATCGACAATGCGCAGATGGTCGAAATGCTGACTCCGGAGATGCAGCAGGAATATCAGCAGAACGTCACGCTCGAGAACTGGCGTGCCATGCTCCCCGAGGTTTTCAAGATCACAGCTGAGGGTGAGCCGATCGAGGGCGCTCACGCTGCCTAGAAGGGCAGCGGCGCTGGCGGCTGGTCGGAGGCCCGGACCAGCTTCAGCTTCTTTGCGCCAAGCGCTTCAATCAGTGCCCGCAGGATCGCCGCGCGGTCAGTCGCGAGCCTGTCGGAATCCCGCGTCGAATCGTCATAGACGAGGTCGAAGGCGAGACCGCCGCCGCCTGCACCGGCAAGGACGCAGCGCACCAGCTTGCAGCCCTTCTGCGCTTCGATTGCGGTTTCGGCCGCGGCACTCACCGCATCGACGGTTGCCGCCGAGACTTCGCCGCCGACCGCCAGATAAAGCGTGACCCGCCGCGCCCTGGCCGCGGCCATGTTGTGGATCTCGCGTTCGAGCAGCTTGGTGTTGGCCATGATCAGCTGCTCGCCGGTGATCGCCCGCAGGCGCGTGGTCTTGAGGCCGATCCGCTCGACCGTGCCGGTGCTCTGGTCGTAGCGGATCGTGTCGCCCTTGCGGAACGGCTTGTCGAACAGGATCGATAGCGCCGCGAACAAGTCGGAGAAAATGCCCTGAGCGGCGAGGCCGATCGCGATGCCGCCTATCCCCAGGCCCGCGACCAGAGCGGTGACGTTCACGCCCAGATTGTCGAGGATCAGGATGCCGGCGATGGCGAACAAGGCGACGCTGACCAGCACCCGGATGATCGCCATGGCGCTGGCAAGCGCGCTCGAGCCGTTGTCGCGCGCGACCCGATGACCGATCACTCCGAGGACGAGCTCGCGGACCCAAACCGCGCCCTGAAGCGCGAAGGCGATGACGAACAGAACGTCGATCAGGCGCGCAATCTTGTGCGGCAGCTCGGCATAGGTCGCGACGATGTCCGCCGCGGCAAGGATCATGAAGGCGATGCTGGTCCTCGCGAACACGCGGCCAATCACGCTTCGCCAGCCCCAGCCCTCTGGGTCGCGGCTGACCGTTCGCCGGCCGAACTCGCGCAACGCGAGCATCACGGCGACGATGACGAGGGCGACGAGGAGGCCGCTCAGCAGCCCCTCGCGATTGGACTCAAGCCAGCTCGTGAAGCGGTCCGCCCCCATAGGCAACTCTTGGCCGCACGAGCAGCGGGGATCAAGCGGCGGCCGTTCCTTTCGGCCTGACTCGCCGGCGCTTCGAGCCGCGGGCGAGGAACTCGAGAAGGCCAACCTCGGCGCTCGACAGCCGCGTTTTTCCCTTCGGCCGCTCCATACCGCCCAGGGGATCGCGCGCGTCCTGCTTGACCGCTTCAAGCAGGGCAGGGTGGACGTAGGACTTGCGGCTGATTGCGGGCGTGTTGCCGAGAGCTTCGGCGACCGGCTCGACGACCGTCTTGACGCTGATCCGCGCGTCCTCGACCTTCTTCAGCATCTGCTCGAATGCGATCACGCTCGCGCTCCAGGTGCGGAAGTGCTTGGCCGTGAAATCGCCGCCGGTGGCCTCCTTGATATAGTCGTTGACGTCACCGGAGGTGATCGGTTTCGGCTCGCCGTCGCCGTTCACATACTGGAAGAGCATCTGCCCCGGCAGCTCCTGGCAACGCTTGCAGATGCGCTTGAGGTTCGTGTCGGTGATCTTCACCTCGTGCACGATCCCGTGTTTGCCCGCAAATCGCATCATCAATCCATGTCCGGTGCGGCGAAGATGACGCTGGCGCAGGGTCGTTGCTCCGAAGCTCTTGTTCTCCTTTGCATATTCCTCGTTGCCGACGCGGATGTGCTGGCGATCGAGGAGCCGGACGACTGCGGCAAGAACTGCCTCGCGGGTCAGGTCGCGGCGCTTGAGGTCGTGTTCGACCCGCCGCCGCAGCCGCTGGAGCGCCTTCCCGAACTCGAGGAGCCCCTCGTATTTGGCGCTCTCGCGTTTCTCGCGAAATTCGGGGTGATAGCGATATTGCTTGCGTCCGCGCGCATCGATGCCGGTCGCCTGCAGATGGCCGTCAGGATCGCCGCAGAACCAGGCGTCGGTGTAGGCAGGCGGGAGGCCGACGGCGTTCAGCCGGTCGATCTCGTCGCGGTCCGTGATTCGTTGCCCCTTCGCGTCGAAGTAGGCCCAATAGCGGCCCATTTGCTTGCGGCTGATTCCCGGCTCCGTGTCGCTGCTATGCCTCAGCACGCCGTAATCTCTTGGGCATCACGCTTCACTCGACTCATTTGCGCGCATAAGCGAGTGGCGGGCGAGGGGGTTCCTGCCGAAGGAGGCGAGCAATGCCGACTATTCCAAATTCCCGCGTCTTGATCGTCGCCACCGACGGTTTCGAGGAATGGGAGCTGTTCGGCCCCCGCGAGATCCTCCAGAAACGCGGCGCCGAAGTCGTGCTGGCGTCGCTCAAAACCGACCCGATCCAGGCGACAATCCACGATGAGCCCGGCAAGACCATCCGCCCCGACCTGACGGTCGACGAGGTGAATGTCGACGATTTCAACGCGCTGATCCTGCCCGGGGGCGTGCGCAATCCCGACCAGCTGCGCCTCCACGGCAACGTCATTGCACTCGTCCGGCTGTTCGCCGAGCAGGACAAGCCGATCGGCGCGATCTGCCACGGCCCGTGGCTGCTCGTCGAAGCCGACCTGCTGCGCGGCCGGACGGCGACGAGCTGGCCGTCCATCCGTACCGACCTTCGCAACGCCGGAGCGAACGTCGTCGACGAGGCGGCGGTCACGGACGGCAAGATCGTTACCAGCCGCAAGCCCGACGATGTCGAGGCGTTCACCAATGCGCTCATTGACCTCATCGAGGACGAGCCGGAGGTCGAGACGATTCTCCAGCCCAGCGAGCTTCCCGCCTAACGGAGTCGCAACCATTCGCGCGTATGCCGGCGCGCGATGAACGCAACATCGATCGAACGGATAGAAACCATCGCGGAGCGTGGTGCGTCCGCCTTGTTCGGCGCCGGGGTCGGCTATGCCGCACTTCATGCACTTGGCGGATTGGCCTTGGCGCCTGCGCTCTACGCCTACGCTGTCGGAGCAGGAGCAGTGGCCTGCTTGCTGTGCAACGGCGCGCTCAAGCGAATGGCCGGCGAGAGGCCGCAGTTCGCAGTGCCGGTGTTCGACCTGCGCGAGCTCGACGCGTTCGGAATGGACGAGCTTCTGCTCACCGATACGCACAAAGGCGAATTGTTGCTCACCGAAAGGGTTGATGACGAGCTGGTCTTGACCGATGCGGACAGGGTTGAGCCAGTTGCCCCGTGCTCGTCGGACCCGCTGGTGCTCGATGACGTGTTGAGAGAAATCGCCGCGGATTCACGTGTCGTTCGGCTGTTCGATCCAAAGCTGATGCCCACTCCGGGACAGCTCAAGTCGCGTATCGACAACCATCTCGGCCAGGGCTCCGCTGCGGCCGCCCCGGCGGACGCATCGCAGGCGCTCTCGGACGCCCTTGCCGAGCTTAAGCGATCGCTTCGCTAGTCGTCGGCGATTGTCAGTGCTTCGATGGTGAGCTGGGTTGAGCCGTCGGCCGAGCGGCTGGGCGAACCCGCGACGCAGATATCGGCGACAATCACTCCGGGAATGCTGAACTCGGCATCCTCGAGGCCGGCACACATGCGCTCGGCGACGACGTCCGAATGCGGCGCGGAAACGCGGAGCTCGATCGAATGACGCTCGCCGGTGAAGGTGAGGGATCGCCAGTCGACCGACTGAACATCAATAAGCAAAATCCTATTACGTGGCGCGCCGGAACGTGCGATCAGCGCCCGCAGGAGCGCCGAGGCGGCTTGCGAGATGGCTATGCGGTTCATTGCGCAGCCGCCTCCAGATATGCCCGAACCCGTTCCACGGTCGCCGGTCGCGGGTCGCGCCCATTGCGCAGATCAAACACAAATCGCGGATCTCCAACGGCTTCTCGTCCAAAACGGGTCGGAGCCGTGTCATTACGGCGTAGGAATTTTTCTACTTCTCTTAGCAAATTCACTGAGGCTTTCCTTACAAGTCCTGTGCGACTCGGCGCCCCGTTACCTTCCAACGCAATTCCTACTTGTCTAGGCAGTTACCTATCACTACTAAAGGCCCATTAATGCTAAACGACCCCCGCCTGGTTCTGGAGCGGCTTTGCGCGGAGCGCGGCGAGGATTTCGCCGGCCTCTCGCGCATGCTCGGGCGAAACCCGGCCTATATCCAACAGTTCGTCCGCCGGGGGGTGCCCAGGCGTCTTGGCGAGGACGAGCGGCGCAAGCTCGCCCGCTATTTCGCAGTCCCGGAGGTCATGCTGGGAGGGCCGCCGGAAGAACCCGCGCGGCTCGATGGCCTGGTCAGCGTCAAGCGCCATCCTGTCTCCGTATCCGCAGGGCCTGGCGCGATTGTCGGAGAGGAGCTCGGCAAGGCCTATTTCGCCTTTGACGAGCGGTGGCTCAAAGCCCTGACTCCGAGCGCGCCTTCAAATCTGTCGGTGGTCAAGGTCGAAGGCGATTCCATGGCGCCGACGCTCAACGCCGGGGACGACATTCTCGTCGATCTCGGCGACGCCGCCGAGCGGCTGCGCGACGGCATCTATGTCCTGCGGATCGACGATGCGCTGGTGGTCAAGCGCCTCGCCCTCAACCCGCTCGGCCGGCGAGTGACGGTGCAGTCGGACAACCCGGCATATTCGGACTGGCCTGATTGCAGGCTCGACGAGATCAACTGCATCGGTCGCGTGATCTGGTCGGGACGGAGAATCCTCTAGCGTCGCCGCCGACTGTCGATCAGCCAGGTGCCGATCGCGAGCACGATCCCGATGCCGAGGCCGATCAGCGTGCCCTTGAGGGCGTTCTGGATCGACAGGCCGTAGAGGAAGCCGAGGATGAGGAAGATCGCGAGGAAACATCCTCCGGCGCGGGTGCGGCTGCCTTGTTGCATGGCGCGCCCATGGCAGAGCGGTCGGGCAAGCGCCAGCGGCTAGGTGGGGAACCCAACTCGTTTGACGATGTCCCGGAAGCGCGGATCGTTGCGAATGGGATCGAACATCTTGTCCGTCTTTAGTCCTGTGAGGCCGTCATCTCGAGCGGCCCAGGCTCTTTCCAGCTCGGCGATTGCATCGTCTGTCCGGTGTTGCTGCGCAAGCACTTCCGCGTACTGGTAATGCGCCGTGTCCCCGGCCGTCTGCTGAACTTGCTGTAGCAAGCGGTTCGATTCCGCGCGGTTCCCCTGCCGCTCGTAAAGGATTGCCTCCCAAATCGTGGACTGCATATTGCCAGGAAGCTTGGCAAACTCGGCCTTTGCTTCATCGAACTTGCCCATTTGCATGAGGATCAAGCCATGCCACGACCTCGGCCACACGAGGTCGGGCGCGAGCGCAATCGTCTGCCTTTCCGTTGCTTCGGCTTCTGGATAACGGTGCAGAAAATAGAGAGCTTGAGCTTTCGAATGATAGGCCCAGGGATTGAGCGGATCCGACGCAACCATGCGATCGGCCAGCGCGAGTGACTGCGCACTTTGCCCGAGCTGCTGAAGCATGAGCAAATAATTCTCGAGACCATCCTGCTCGCCTGAGCTTCGAGCGAGCAGTGAGCGGATGATTGCGAGCTGCTGCAACGCCTCGTCCATTTTGAATTGAAAGAACAAGTTTCCTGCCAGCACGCTCCGGGCCCCGAACGAACGCGGCGCATAAGCTACAGCTTGCCGAGCGAGCTGCTCACCCTCGGAAAACCGACGTGACCGTTCCGCCAACGACGACGGCTCGTCGGCCAAACCGGTCACCTTCCCCGCCTTCAGGGCGAGTGCATCGCCGTAACGGGGATCGAGCATCAGCGCTGAATCGAGCAGTCCGATGGCTTTCCGTGCGCCCGCATCCGAATCGTCCTTGCGTGAGATCGCTCGCGCCTGAAGGAACAAGTCTTGCGCCGCGGCGTTGCGCGTGCCTCCTTCGGCAAGCACGTCATTCCCAAAACCTCCGAGTTGTAGCCGGAGAGCATCGGCGACCTTCGAGGCGATGTCCGTTTGGATCTGGAGCGCATCTCCCGGTGCGCGATCATAGGTTTGCGACCAGCGTTCAACTCCATCGCGGCCATCGACAAGCTGCGCGCTAATCCGGATCATAGTCGGCGAGCGCCGGACGCTCCCAGTCAGGATATTGGTTACGCCAAGCTTCGCCGCGGCCGTCTTCGCGTCGGCACTGCGCATCGCTTCGGATGACGTCCGTGCGATGACTTGAAGACCTGCCACGTGCGCAAGATCGCTCCGCAATTCCTCTGCAATACCGTCGGAAAAATATGCCTGGTTCGGATCGCCGCTGAGGTTCTCGAACGGCAGCACCGCGATGCTGTTCGATTTCGCCGCAGTTGGACGAAGAAGCGCCCATGCACCGCCGCCGGCAATCGCCAGCGTTGCGGCCGAGCCGCCCGCGATCAGCATTCGCCGGTCGACGCCCTTTAGCTCTGTCGAGGCAGTCCGACCGCGTCTGGTCCTGATCTTGAAGCGCGAGCGAAGCGCCGTCACCACCGCCTCGTAACGAGGGTCTGACGTGTCGTCCTTCCAGCCCGCGAGGTCGAGCGCCTGCATTTCCCCGAACCCAAGGGGCGGGTCGACCTTGTCGATGCGCACGGGCAAGTAGGTGTTGCGCTTCAGCGCTCGAGCGGCCTCGTCGCGGACGAAATTGCCGCCAGTCCCAACCGACCGCTTGCTCCACACGACCAGCACGCATTTGGCGGCTTCGAGGTGACGGAGGATCGTCTGCCGCCACTCGTCTCCGCCGCCGATATGGGCGTCCCACCATACGGATAGGCCATCGGTTTCGAGCGCGCGGACGAGCGGTGCGATGCGCGCCCGGTCCTCGGCCTTGTACGAGACGAATACGTCCGTCATCCGCAGCCCCCTCCCGCAGCCTTAACATGCGGCGGACCGGATTGACGATACTCAGGCCGGGAAGTCGATCCTCTTGAGGATGGCCTGGAAGCGCGGGTCCGAGCGGAGCGGATCGAGGAAGGGATCGGTTCGGATGGCGATCATTCCCGGGTCCGGTAGCGCAAGTCCCTGTTGAAGCGCAGCAAAGGACGCATCCTTGTCGCCGCGCTGCGCCTGGATCTCCGCGAGCTGATAGGAAGCCGCCGCACCATAAAGCTGCTGGATTCTGGCGGCTGCGGCGGCCGAGGCCGAATGATTGCCAAGGCGCTCGTCAAGGATTCCTTCGCTTGTCAGTCGAAAGACGTCGTTCGCAGTGACCTTGGCGTAAGTCGCCCGAGCCGCGTCGTACCGGCCCAGCAACATGTAGGAATCGCCCAACTGCATCAGCGCTGCTTGACTGGTGGGATTGAGCTTGAGCACTTTTGCAGTCGCCTGCGTCGCGTCGGCGTAGCGGCGCGCATCGAACAGCGCAGCCGCCGCCACCGTGTAAGACCGCGCGTTCAGCGGATCGATTGCGACGGCTCGCTGACCGAGGTCCAGCGCCTGCTGAGTGAGCCCGAGCGGCGCAAGAAAGTGGCCGTAATCGTCGAGGATGACTGCATCGGCGCCATTATGGGCGACAGCCTTGCGGAATTCGGCATCGGCCGCCTTGCATTGAAGCTGACCCGCCAAGACTGCGCCGAGAGCAGCATGCGCATATGCTGAATCCGGCGAAAGCGCGATCGCCCTTCGGGCGGCCTGACCCGCCTCGGCATAGCCTTGCTGCATTTCAGGACCGCTGTTGGCAAAGCCTGCGGTAAGCTCCGCCAGCGTAATCGCCTTCAACCCATAGGCGTCTGCATATTTCGAGTCTCGGCCTATGGCGGCATCGAACAGGCGGACCGCAGAGCGCAGATTGTCATCGGTGTGACCGGACTGACGTACGGCGACGCCCTTGAGGAAAAGGTCATAGGCTGCCGCATCGGCTGTGCCGGCGACCTTCAGCCGGGCGGCACTGGAAGGAGCCAGCCGGATTGCAAGCGCATCCGTCACCTTGCGCGCAATGTCGGACTGGATCTGGAGCGCGTCGCCGACCGGGCGATCATAGACCTCGGACCAGCGTTCCGTGCCGTCCTTTCCGTCAATCAGCTGGGCGCTGATCCGAAGCATCTGCGGCGATTTTCGAACGCTGCCGGTGAGGATGTCGTGGACGTGAAGCTTCGATGCTGCTGTCTGCGCATCCGCACTGCGCACTGCTTCCGACGATGTTCGGGCGACAACCTTCAGACCGGGGATGCGAGCGAGCGCGCTCCGCAGCTCTTCGGCGATTCCATCGGAAAAGTAGGCTTGGCTGGGGTCACCGCTGAGGTTTTCGAAGGGCAGGACGGCAATGCTCTCCGACTGGGCGGCAGTTGGCCGCATGAGGAACCAAGTGCCCGCTGCCGCGAGTGCTAACGCTGCCCCGCTTCCGGCGAGCACCGTCCGACGGCTCAGAAACTGCCGGTCACGCGTCGACAGGCTTTGGCCAGTTCCTTGGCTTCCGACTTTGTTGCGCACAGCGGCCAGCACGGCCTGAAATTGCCTGTCTTCGTTTGAGCCGCGCCAGCCAACCAGGCTCAGTGCCTGGGTCTCGCCGAAACCCAGCGGCAGATGGACCTTGTCGATTATGACCGGAACATAGACGTGCCGCTGCTGAGCGCGCGTCGCTTCGTCCTGGACAAATTCGCCCTCGGGCCCGGCGGAGCGCTTGCTCCAGACAACGATCACGCATTGGGCGGCGTTGAGCTCGGCCTCGATGGCCTGGCGCCACGAAGCTCCGCCGCCGATCTGCGCGTCCCACCAGACGGAAAAGCCGTCGGCCTCGAGCGCATCGACCAGCGGCTTCACCCGCCGCCGGTCTTCGGCCTTGTACGAGACGAATACGTCCGTCATTCGCAGCCCCCTCCCGCAGCCTTATCATGGTCAACGCCTTGTTGACGACATTTGTCGGCAGTCGCGAAACGGGGCGCGGCGTACAATCCTTCGCATGGATAGCCCCTTCATCCACGGCCGCCTTGCCCTTGCCGACGCCTCGGAGCTGATCGACCGCTTCGGCGACGATGCCGGCTTCGAAGCCGCTGTCCGCGCAGAGCGCAGCCGGGATGACGGGAACATCGCCCGCTTCTGCCACTGGCGGCAGATAGAGCGCGTCATTGCGACGCTCAGCAGCGACGAAGTGCACGGGACCATTCACTAAGGCCCTCAAACAGCGAGCAAACGTACTGGCGCGGTTCAGGAGCGCTGGGTAAGGCTTCCCGCTTGATGAGCGGGCGGGGTTCAAGGCTGTATGCCGCGCGGCTGCTGTGCGCGGCTGCCGCCGTTGCATTGCCGCCGCCGGCGTTCGCGCAAAGTGCGCCGCAGCCGCCGGCCGTCCCTCAGGCGCCGCCGCCGGACGCTGCCGAGCTCGACCCCAATGCGCCGCTCGCACCACTGCCCGAGCTCGGCATTCCCTGGCCGGACCTCAAGCCGAGCGAGACTGCGCCTCCGGTTGCGGTCACCACGACGGTCAAAGGTAAGAAGCAGACCCAGGCGGTTGCCGAAAGCACGGGAAACATCCGCTACACCGTCGAGGTCGATGGGCTCGGCCCGATCGGCGATTCCGAGGACCTGCTCAAGCAATTCCGAACGCAGTCGGCGCTCGAAGCCGAGCGCAAGAACCCCACGAACGCAGCCCAGATCGGCCGTCGCGCCGGCGCCGATGCCGACTTGCTGACGCAGCTGCTGCGCTCGCAGGGCTATTATGATGCAGAGGTCGAGCCGAGCACCGAGAAGGCCGAAAGCGGGCTGCGGGTCGTCCTCACCGCCGATCCGGGGCCGCAATATCGCTTCGCGTCGGTCGATTTGCCGGGCCTCGATGCGGCGGGGCCGGATGCGGCGAAGCTCAGCGACGCGTTCGGCGTCAAGGCGGGTGACCCGGTCATCGCCGAGGACGTGATCGCCGGTGGCCTCGCGCTGACCCAGGCGCTCGGCGAAGAGGGCTATGCCGAGGCGAAGCTCGGCGACCAGGACATCGAGGTCAATCACCAGACGCATCTCGCCAGCCTGACCCTGCCGGTGAACCCCGGACCGATCGCTCGGTTCGGCACTATCCATGTGAGCGGCCGGCCGCCGTTCAGCGCGCATCACGTCGGCATCATCGCGCGCTTCAAGCGCGGCGACCCTTTCAAGCGCTCGAAGATCGATGACCTGCGGCGCGCGCTCATTGCGACGACGCTCGTCGCCAATGCCGACATCCGGGTCGTTCCGGTCCAGGGCGGACGCGTTGTCGACCTCGACGTACACCTCGACCCGGCGCCGTCGCACACCATCGCCGGCCAGATTGGCTATGGAACCGGGCAGGGCGCCAGCGTCGAAGCGAGCTGGACCGACCGCAATTTCTTCAACCCGGAAGGCGCAGTGACGCTGCGCGGGATCGCCGGCACCAGCGAGCAGTTGCTCGGCGTGCAGTTCCGCCGCTCGAACTTTCTCCAGCGCGACCAGACCCTCAATGCCCAATTTTCCGCCTCTCACCAGAAGTTCGCAGCCTATACGGCGAAGACGGTGGACCTCTCCGCCAACATCGAGCGGCTGAGCAACTTCATCTGGCAGAAGAAATGGACCTGGAGCTACGGCGGTGAATGGCTCGCGACCGACGAGCGGGGAGTGTTCAGTAGCGCCGGGATCAAGGACACCAAGACGTTCCTGATTGCGGCGGCGCCGCTGGCGATCGGCTATGATGGAAGCGATAATCTCCTGGATCCGACACGCGGGTTCCGGCTGAGCGCGCACGTCAGCCCCGAGATCTCGTTCCACGGCGGGCACATGACGTACGTGCGCGCGCAATTCGACGCGAGCGCCTACCGCCCGGTGTCGGACAATGTCGTTGTCGCTGGCCGGGTCCGGCTCGGTACCATTTCCGGCGCGCCTCTGTTCGATCTCGCCCCGTCGCGGCGCTTCTATTCCGGCGGCGGTGGATCGGTGCGCGGCTACGGTTATCAGCAGCTCGGGCCCAAGGACCAGGACGGCGACCCGATCGGCGGCCGCGGCCTTGCCGAATTCGGACTAGAGGCGCGCGTGCGCCTGAAGCAGTTCGGCGGCAATTTCGGAGTGGTGCCGTTCTTCGATGGCGGATCGCTGACCAGCAAGGAATTTCCGGACTTGAGGAACTGGCGCTACGCGGCCGGAATCGGCGTGCGCTATTATTCGACGTTCGGGCCGATCCGCGTCGACCTTGGAGTGCCGCTCAACCGCCAGAAAGGCGACGGGCCGTTCGCGGTCACGGTCTCCCTGGGGCAGGCCTTCTGATGTCCGAGGTCGCGGTCGAGACCCTGCCCGAACGACGGCCGGAGCAGCGCGGCCGGCGCGACTGGGCGCGGCGCTTGCTCAATGAGCTGTTCGCACTCTTCATTGCGCTGCTGTTCCTGCTCGCGGGCCTGCTCGTGCTGCTCGACAGCTCGCCCGGCCATCGCTGGATCGTGGATCGCATTGCGGGAATCGAAACCGCCTCGGGACTCCGCATCCGGATCGGCCGGATCGACGGCTCGATCTTCGGCAAGTCGCAGCTCAGGAACGTGAGCATCGCCGACAGCCGCGGCGTGTTCCTGACCTCGCCCAACATCAAGCTCGACTGGACCCCGGGCGCGTGGCTCGAGAACAAGCTCTACGTCGACAGCCTGACCGCCGAACGGGTCAACCTCATTCGCCTGCCCAAGCTCAAGCCGAGCACGAAGAAGGGCCCCATTCTCCCAGGCTTCGACATCCATGTCGGCGAGTTCAGGATCGACCGGCTCGACATCGGGCCTGAGGTAAGCGGAAAGCCGCGCAGCGGCAGCGTGCGGGGCAAGGCCGACGTCAACCATGGCCGCGCGCTGGTCGAGCTGCAGGGGCTCGTGAACAACGGCGGCGACCGGATTGCCTTGCACCTGGACGCCGAGCCCGACCGCAACAAGTTCGACGCATTCACGCGCGTGATCGCCCCGGCCGACGGGCTGGTGCCGGCAATCATCGGCACGCATCGCGCGATAAACCTGACGATCGGCGGGAAGGGTAGCTGGACGCGCTGGCGCGGCACTGCGGCACTCGATCTCTCCGGCCGGCCTACGGCGCGGCTGGCGCTCGGCGTCGACAGCGGCCGCTACAGGCTCCAGGGCCAGTGGGCACCGGCACAGTTCCTGACCGGCAAGCTGCAGCGCCTGACGGTCCCGCTGGTGACGATCCGCGGCGACGCGACTCTCAAGGAGCGCCAACTCGACGGAGAGCTCACCGCGGCCTCGCGGGAGCTTCGCGCTGTCGCGAAGGGCACCATCGACCTCGCGCACAACAGTTATCGCGGCATGCGGCTCGGTGTCGACCTGCTGAAGCCGCCGGCCCTGTTCACGAACATGACCGGCAAGTCGATCCGCATGGTGTGGACGCTCGACGGCCCATTTGCGACCGCGGATTATTCTTACCGGCTGACCTCCGACTATGTTCAGTTCGATAATAACGGCTTCACTGGCCTTCACGCCGAAGGCGCCGGGCGGCTGACTCCGTGGCCGATGCGCGTGCCGATCCGGTTGGCAGCAAAGGCGATCACCGGCATCGGCGACGTCGCCGGAGCGATGCTCGCCAATCCGAAGATCGAAGGGTGGCTGACCGTCACGCCAAAGCTGGTGCAGGGGCAGGACCTCAAGCTCATCAGCGCCAAGTGGAATGGCAAGCTGTCGCTCCTGATCGACCTCGTCACCGGCCGTTTCGATGTCCTGCTTTCAGGCGCGATGCAGCGCTACCTGATCCCGGGCGTGGGCATCGTCGATGTGACGACGGACCTTCACGTCGTCCCCGGCGCGAACGGCCACGGCAGCCATGTCGTCGGCACCGCCAAGGCCTGGGTCCGCCGCCTCGACAACAGCTTCTTCCAGAGCCTCACCGGCGGGCTCCCGTCACTGACCACGAACCTCGAACGCGGCAATGACGGCATCGTCCATTTCACCAACCTGCAGCTCTATTCGCCCAAGCTCAGGCTGTCCGGTGCGGGAGAGCGCTTCAAAGACGGCACGTTCCACATCACCGCGAGCGGCCGGCAGGCCAAATACGGACTCCTGCGGATGGTCCTCGACGGCCAGATCGAGCGGCCGAAGGTTCAGCTGTTCCTGCCGCGTCCCAACGACACGCTCGGGATCAGCGACATGCGACTGTCTCTCGACCCGATCTCGGCAGGATACAACTACAAGGCAAATGGCGGCTCGCGGCTTGGCCCATTCACAAGTGCCGGGCAGATCCTGCTGCCTCACAACGCGCCGACGGTGATCTCGGTGGCATCGCTCGATGCAGGCGGCGCGCATGCGAGTGGCAATCTCACCTCGATGCCGGGCGGCTTCAGCGGCCGGCTGACGCTCGCCAACGGCACGCTTGGCGGAACGCTCGATTTCTCACCTTCAGGCGAGGCGCAGCGGATCGAAGCGCACGTCATCGCGTCGAACGCTGTTTTCCCGGATGCCTTCTCGGTGCGCACCGGGCGCGCCGACGGGATTATTATCCTGGCGGACGACAAGACGACGCTCGACGGCAGCGTCGATGCGCGCGGCATTGCTTCGGGAGCGGTGACGCTCGCGCGGCTCACCGCGAATGCGAAGCTGGTCAACGGCACTGGCCAGGTCCGCGCCGCGTTCGCCGGCCGCCGCGGCGCGAATTTCGCCTTCACGACGCTTGCCGAAGTCTCGCCCGACCAGATCCGGCTGACCGGCAGCGGCAACATCGAGCGCCAGCCGCTGGTGCTCAAGCAGGCCGCGGTGCTGACGCGCGCAGGCGACGGCTGGGCGCTTGCTCCGACTGCGCTGAAGTTCGCCGGCGGGAATGCGACGGTCTCGGGCCGAAGCGGCTCAGCTCCCGAGCTCCACGCTCAGCTGGCCGAGATGCCCCTGCAAGTCCTGGACGTCCTGTGGCCGAATCTCGACTTGTCAGGGTCCGCGACCGGCCGCGTCGATTATGCCTGGAAGAGCAGCCGTAGCGGCCGGCTCGACCTCAAGGTCCACGGCCTCAGCCGCGCCGGTCTCGTGCTTGCCTCGAAGCCGATCGACGTCGCCGTCGCGGCGCTGGTGAACGGCAACCAGGCGGGACTTCGCGCCGTCGCAGCGAGCGATGGAGCGATCGTCGGCCGGGCGCAAGCGCGCTTTGCGCCCCTAGGGAACGGCCCGCTCGTCGCCGAGCTGATGAATGCGCCGTTATTCGCGCAGCTGCGCTACGCCGGACCCGCCGATACGCTATGGCGGCTGACGGGCAGCGAGATCATCGACATGTCGGGCCCGATCGCCGTGGGCGCCGACATCGGCGGGCGCCTGACCGCCCCCGTGATCCGCGGCTCCCTCAAGACCGACAGCGGTAGGCTCGAAAGCCAGGTCACGGGCATGGTCATCGATCATGTGTCGAGCCAGGCGCATTTCTCTGGACCGCAGCTGATCTTCAGCAAGATCGCCGGCCAGACCACCGGCGGCGGGACCGTTTCGGGCAGCGGCAGCGTCACCTTCTCGGGGGGCAAGACCCTGCTGAATCTCGCCTTCACCGCGAACCAGGCGCTGCTCCTCAACCGAGACGACGTCGCCGCGCGGGTCACTGGTGCCCTGCAGCTCAAGTCGGACGCGAACGGCGGCCTCATCTCTGGCGATCTCCGGCTCAACAAGGGACGCTTCCAGCTCGGCCGCGCCAGCGCTGCGGCCGCCGTGCCCCAGCTCGACGTGCACGAGACGGGTCTCGACGAGGAAGACGTAATCGAGCCCGCTGCGCTGCATCCATGGAAGCTCGCCATCAAGCTCGCGGGCAGCAATCTCCAGGTCACCGGCCTTGGGATCAACAGCCGCTGGAGCACGAACCTGCAGATCGGCGGGCTCGCCGACGCGCCGCGGTTCGCGGGCACTGCCGACCTTGTGCAGGGCAATTACGACTTCGCTGGCCGAATCTTCAGGCTCGACCGTGGAGTGATCCGGTTCCGCGACGAAAGCCCGCCCGACCCGCTGCTCGACATCCACGCCGAAGCGACGGTTCAGGGTCTAGACGCGACGGTGAATGTCGCCGGTACCGGGCTAAAGCCCGAGATCAGCTTTGCGAGCTCGCCGCCAATGCCGCAGGACGAGCTTCTCTCGCGCATCCTGTTCGGAACCTCGATCACCAACCTGTCAGCTCCCGAAGCGCTGCAACTCGCGTCCGCGGTCGCGGCGCTCCAGTCGGGCAACGGCAGCCTCGATCCGATCAATGCGCTGAGGCGCGCAATCGGCCTCGATCGCCTGCGCATCGTCCCCGCGGATGTCGCCACGGGCCAGAAGACTGCGCTCGGCGCTGGCAAGTACATCACGCGCAAGCTCTACGTCGAAGTGGTGACCGACGGCGCCGGCTATTCGGCGACCCAGGTCGAATATCAAATGACGCGCTGGCTCTCGCTGCTCTCGACCGTATCGACCATCGGCCGCTCGAGCGCGAGCGTGCGCATTTCGAAGGATTATTAGTTCTCGGCGGGCCTTTCGACGACAAGCCGCTCGGGCGGCAGCTGTTCCTGCGAACGGGTCCCCCACAATGCGTAGAACAATACGAACAACTCGCAGGCGGCGGTGAGCAGGAACGAATGCTGGATCCCGAACTGGTCGGCCAGCCTGCCCTGGACGATCACCAGAGAGCCGCCCGCGATCGCCCAGATCAGCCAGCCGGAGCCTTCCTCCGTGAGCGGACCGAGGCCCCTGATCGCAAGGGCGAAGATGGCCGGGAACATGATGGAGTGGAAGAAGCCGACCGCCATCAGGCCGTACATGGCGGTCGGGCCATGGGCCAGGCTCGCGATCATCATGACCACGAACGCGCCGATGGCGAAGGCGGCGAGCACCTTCTCGGGCGCGATCGCGCGCATGACGAACGCCCCGAGGAAGCGGCCGACCGCCATGCCTCCCCACACGAACATCAAGTAATTGGCCGCCACCTCATGCGTGACGTTGCCGATGTCCGGCTGAGACGCGAAGCTGATGAACAGGTTCCCGACACCGATCTCGGCGATCAGGTAGATGAAGATGGCCACGACGCCGAGGACCAGGTTGCGGTGGCGCCACAGCGACAGATGCTTGCGCGCTTCCGCGTTCACCCGGCGCGTCGCCGAGCCGAGCTCAGGCAGGCGCGCACGCCAGATGACGATCGCGAGCACAGCAAGAACCGCCGCGACGATGAGGTAGGGGAGCTGCGTCGCCTGGGCGTCCGCCATCCGCTGACCATAGGTGAGCTGGGTGCTTTCGAGGTGGGTGCCGGCGACGGTCCGGGCGAGAATGAGGTGCTGGCCGTAGGCGACGGCGAGGAAGTCGCCGGTGGTGTTGAAGGCCTGGACGAGCGTAAGGCGCGATTCCGCTGTCTCCGGCGGCCCGATGACCGCGACATACGGATTGGCTGCGACCTGCAGGATCGCAATCCCGCATGAGACAGTGAACAGCGCTGCCAGCGTGATCCCGTAGGATGGCAGCCGAGCGGCCGGGACCATCGCCAGCGAGCCCACCGTCATGATCGCCAGCCCGACCACCAACGCCTTGTGGTAGCCGATCCGCTCGATCAGCTTCGCCGCCGGGATCGAGGCGACGAGATAGCCGATGAACCAGGTCGATTCGATCAGCGTGGTCTGCGTGTAATTCAGCTGGAACACGCTCCTCAAATGCGGAAGCAGCGTGTTGTTGATGACCGTGATGAAACCCCACATGAAGAAAAGGGTCGCGAGCAGCGCGAGCGCAGGCCCGTAGTGTGGCGGCCCTGATGCGGTCCGATCAGCTCGCCCCTGCATTGCCAGCCCCCGAATGTTAGCGCAAACATCTAGTCAGAGTCCGGAGGCCGGCGCAAGCCATTCACAGTGATGAACCCGCTCCGCCTGATGCAGCATCGAGCCGAAGACGGCAGGCGGTCGGTGATCGCCGCCGACGCTGCGTCGGCGCGGTACGTTAACCGTGCCAGCTCGACCCGCGAGCTCGCGCTCGAGGCAATCGACGCTGGGATCGGCCTGCCGGAAATGATCGGGTGCTTGGGCCTTGGAGAGGAAGTCGATCCGGCCGCGGAGTTCGCTGCGGGACGGATTCTCGCGCCGATCGACCATGACGACCCCGCTCATCTGATGATGTCCGGCACCGGCCTGACCCATCTCGGCTCGGCCGACGCCCGCGACGAGATGCACCGCATCGCGGCTGCCGAGCAGCAGACCGATTCGATGCGCATATTTCTTGAGGGCATCGAGGGTGGAAAGCCCTCGGTCGGCGAGATCGGGTGCCAGCCCGAATGGTTCTACAAGGGCGACGGCTCACAGCTGGTCGGACCTGGCGAGCCGCTCGTAACGCCCGCCTTTGCGCAAGACGGCGGGGAGGAGCCGGAGCTCGCCGGAGTCTATCTGATCGGGCCTGACGGCACGCCATTTCGCCTCGGCCTGTGTCTCGCCAACGAATTCAGCGATCATGTGACCGAGCGCCACAATTATCTGTGGCTCGCACATTCGAAGCTCCGGAAGGCGGCGCTCGGCCCCGAGCTTCTCATCAGCCGGCCGCCGGGCCATATCCAGGGAATGAGCCGGATCCGTCGAAAGGGCGAGATCGTGTGGGAGAAGCCATTCCTGTCGGGCGAAGCGAACATGTCCCACAGCCTGGCAAATCTCGAATTCCACCACTTCAAATATGCCCAATTTCGCCGGCCGGGCGATGTCCACGTCCATTTCCTGGGGACCGCGACACTCTCTTTCGCCGACGGGTTCAAAGCGGAAGAAGGCGACGAATTCGAGATCGAGGCCGACGCGTTCAGCCTGCCGCTCCGCAACCGGCTGGTCCGATCGGATGAGCAACAACCAGCAGTGCGCGTTCTATGATGGGGGGATATATGAGTTGGAGAGTGCCATTGGTCGGACTGATCTGCGCGGGGACATTGGCCGCGTCGGCCAATGCTGCAACCGCCCGGCGGGAGCCGTTCGGCGCGCTCCCCGATGGAACGCCGGTCGAATCGGTGGTGCTGACAGGGGCCAACGGCGTCGGCGCCCGAATCATGACCTTGGGAGCGACGCTGCAGGCGTTCAGCGGTCCAGACCGGTCGGGCCATATCGCCGACGTGACCCTCGGCTTCGACGATGCCCGGAGCTACGTCGAGCATCCCTATTACTGGGGCCAGACGATCGGCCGCTATGCCAACCGGATCGCCGGCGGCCGCTTCATGCTCGACGGCAAGACCTACCAGCTCACGCAGAACGACAAGGCCAATTCGCTCCATGGCGGAAAGATCGGTTTCGACAAGCATGTGTGGCAGATCGTGGACGTCGGCGACGCGGACGGTCTGGCGAAAGTCGCCTTGCGGCTCGTGAGCCCGGCAGGCGACCAGGGATATCCCGGCACCCTCACCATCACCACGACCTACACGCTGGACGACCACGGCAACCTCGCGATCGACTTTGCAGCGACGACGGACGCTCCGACCATCGTCAATTTGACCAATCATGCGCTGTTCAACCTTGCCGGCGAAGGCTCACCCGGCGGAGCGTTGGAGGAGCGGCTGACGATTCCCGCTCACCGCTACACACCGGTCGACGCAGCGCTGATTCCGACCGGTGAGCTGAAGCCGGTCGCGGGTTCGCCGTTCGATTTCACCACTGGCCGGATTATCGACACCGTGGTCCGCGACGGGCGCGATCCGCAGATCGTGCTCGGCCACGGGATTGATCATAACTTCGTGATTGACGCGGGAAAGACGCCACAGCCGAAGCTGCTTGCCCGCCTCGAGGATCCGCGCTCGGGACGCGTGCTCGAGGTTCTTTCGGACCAGCCGGGCCTTCAATTCTATACCGGCAACTTCCTCGACGGAACGCTGGTTGGAAAGCAGGGGCACGTCTACCGGATGGGCGACGGGATCGCGCTTGAGCCGCAGCTCTTCCCGGACACTCCAAACCATCCGGCATTCGGGTCGGCGCGCATCGATCCTTCGCATCCCTACCACCACCGCATGATTTATCGGCTGTCGGTGGAACACTGACCTCCGCGCCCGCCGTCCTGACACAGTTGCTGCATCACTGTATTGCGTCACCAACACGTATGTGCGAAACTGATGCGGCCTATCGTTCCAGAATGCTCCATGGAGGCACGCTGATCGTGCCGTGAGGAGATTGATGTGGATCACGGCGTCGTAGAGGTCTTCGCCTACCAGGAAACGCTGCTGATCATGGCGATCTTCGGCATTGCGGTCCTGGCGATGATCTGGATCGGGTTCCGGCGATGGCTTCAGCAGAAAGAGAGGCTAGGCCGCCTGATCGCCGAGCAAACGGCCGAGCGCGCCGCACAATATGGCGCTCACATTGAGGGCGTCGAAGCGCGATTGAAGGCGATTGAGCAGCTTGTGGGCGATGGCGGGGCCGAAACGGCCGCGCAGATCGAGGCATTTCGTACGGACCCGCTGCCTGAGCAGATCTCAAAGCGCGACGAAGCCTAGACGCGATCCTCAGCCTGATGAATGGCATGGCGGGCACTGCGCTCCCGGTTTTCGGAGGGTGACAATGCCGACTTTGCTCCGCTACTCACGGCAGTGAGGGGAGGGGGGAGCAAAGCAGATGAAGAATTGGAACGTGCGCAAGGCGGTGGTTGCGCGGGAGGACATGCCCGCGGAGCACCGGCTCAAGCAGTCCCTCTCCTGGCCGCACCTCGTCGCCCTCGGCGTCGGAGCGATCGTCGGCACCGGCATCCTCACCCTCATAGGCGTGGGCGCCGGAAAGGCCGGACCTGCCGTCATCCTCTCCTTCGCGATCGCCGGGCTGATCTGCGCCTGTGCTGCGCTGGCTTATGCGGAGGTCGCGACGATGATCCCCGCGTCGGGATCGGCCTACACTTACTCCTACGTAGTGTTCGGCGAGCTGATCGCGTGGATGATCGGGGTCGCGCTGATCCTCGAATATACGTTGGTCGTCAGCGCGGTCGCGGTCGGCTGGTCCGGCTACGCCGCGGGGTTCCTGAAGTCGATCGGACTCGGCTTGCCCGATGCGCT
>Ga0207647_10000521_pt1 | contig 30717 bp, 30 predicted proteins | sample KBSCornC2_FD_184295 | JGI IMG/M metagenome (GOLD analysis project Ga0207647, IMG submission 184295) | Corn rhizosphere microbial communities from Kellogg Biological Station, Michigan, USA - C2 (SPAdes) (version 2) | ecosystem: Host-associated > Plants > Roots > Rhizosphere ... | reverse complement strand
TGACACGGGCCGGTGAGGGCCTGTAGCTCAACGGTAGAGCCGGCCGCTCATAACGGCTAGGTTGGAGGTTCGAATCCTTCCGGGCCCACCAGCCTTCGCCCCGTTGGGGCTACGGCCGGTAAACCAGCAAAGGATGGCGGGCTTGCCCGCCGAAGCCTTGGCGAAGGCGGGGAGTGGCGCAGTCTGGTAGCGCATCTGCTTTGGGAGCAGAGGGTCGCAGGTTCGAATCCTGTCTCCCCGACCAGCCTTCGCTAAAGCTACGGCTGGTCAACCAGTCGAAACTTTAGATGCGGAGGCTGCGCGCCGTAGCCTTGGCGAAGGCGGGCCGCTCGATTTACCGCGACTTGTTCTCAGTCTTCACGTCGGTGTTCACGTTGACGTCGACGTCCGTATTCTTGATTTTGTCGCCAAGATTCCCGGCCTCGTTCCCGACGTCATTGGCGATGTTTCGGACGTCATTTCCAACATTGCTCGCCGTATTGGCGGCGACCTCTTCGTTGATCGACATGTTGATGGTGTTGTTGGCCTCGTCCTTCGAGACGTTGCAGGCGCCGACAAGCAAAAGCGGAATTGCGAGCAAGATGCGCATCTAGTCCTCCCTGTTTTGTAGGCTCAACGCCTCTTGCCCCGTTTCGGGTCCGGCTCAATTCCACCTGAAAGCACAGCGAGCATCGCGGTCCAGGCGGCAACATTCTGTCGAAGCTGTTCAGGATCGACCTTGTCGAGCGTGTCGTCGGGCGTGTGGTGAATGTCGAAATAGCGGGTGCCGTCTTGGCCCAGCGAGATCCACGGAGCGCCGGCGGTGATGGTCGGCCCGACATCGGTGCCGTCGGCCTCGCCCTTGTCGTTCTTGACGATGCCGAGTGGAGCGAGCGCTGCCGTGAGCGCCGCATAAGCATCCGGCTGATCCTTCATCAGGCTGCTGCTGAAGCGCCAGATTCGATCGGAACCGAAATCGCTCTCCCCGGCTATGGCATAGCGGTCGGATGCATGCGCTTTCGCCAGCGCATTGCCGCCAAAGCCCCCCGGTTCCTCGGCACCGAACCAGACGACCCGGATGGTGCGCAGAGGTCGCCCAGCGTCCATGATGTGCTTGGCGGCGGCGGCCGTGATCGCAACGCCTGTGCCATCGTCAATCGCGCCCGTCCCCTGGTCCCAGCTGTCGAGATGCCCGCCGACAAGCAGGATCGGCGCCTTCGGATCGCGCCCCGGAACTTCGGCAACGACATTGCCTGAATGGCCGCCTTCCGTCTTCTGGCTGACCAGGGTGAGGTGCATGACGACCGGCTGGCCGCGCTTCAGAATACGGACGAGCTGCTCCGCGTCCGGCACCGTTAGGGCTCCCGCCGGGATCGGAGTCGCTCCGTCGGTGAAATATTGAACGCCCGTGTGAGGATTGCGGTGATGATCGGTTCCGATTGAGCGGATCACGATCGCCAGCGCGCCCTTCTTCGAGGCGATCGTCGGACCCTGTCGGCGCGGCGCGCCGAACTGCCCGTACCCGGACCCATCCTGCGCCGGCATCATGTGGTGATCGATGAAGACGATTTTGCCCCTGACCGCCTCGTCGGGGACGGCGCGCAGCGCGTCGACGCTGTCGAAATAGGCGATTTGGCCGGTCACGCCTTCGGGCCCGGTCGAGCCGCTGTAGCCGAGGGCGGCGACGACGAGCTTTTGCGGGAAGGGCGAGATGATCTCCGCGCTTTCGGCGCCGCGCGTCCAGACCGGCATGTCGAACGGTTCGATGTGGACGTTCGAAAAGCCCATCGCGGTCAAGCGGCGAACCGCCCAATCGCGCGCCCGCGCCTCGGCCTCGGTCCCGGCGAGCCGTTGGCCGACCTCGGTCGTGAGGCCTTCCACGATGTCCCAGGCGTAATGATCGGTTGTCAGGGCCGCGTCGCGAAGCGCGGCAATCTTGGGATCCTCGACCACCGGCGGCGGAAGCGTGGTGATCGACGTTTGCGCCAAGGCGGGCGCCGCGGCCGCGGCGAGAAGGGCGGGGATGAGATAAGATTTCATGGAATCTGGCCTAGCAGGGAAGGGGAGGAAGTCACGGACCTCTGTCGATTAAATTTGACGGCCAATCGATTAAAGCAGCCGCATCTGGTCGCCCTCGGGCGGGCGGAAAAGGTCGGTGCGCAGTTGGAATTTGGCGCGATTGAGCCCGTACTTCCTGCAGGCGATCTCGAAGCGAGTCTTCAGGAGCTCGGCCCACGGGCCCTGGCCCCGCATCCTGCTGAAGAAATTCGGGTCGTTGTCGCGCCCTCCGCGAAGCGAGTGGATCGTCGCCATCACTTTGGCGGCGCGGTCGGGATAATGTTCGTCGAGCCAGGCCCGGAACAATGGCGCGACCTCGTGAGGCAGCCGCACGGGCAGGTAAAAGCCGCCCGGCGCCCCGGCTTCCACCGCGGCCTCGACGATATGTTCGAGCTCGTGGTCCGTGATCTGGGGTACGACCGGCGCAATGCCGACGTAGCAGGGGATGCCCGCATCGTTCAGCGCCTTCATCGCCGCGAGCCGCTTCTTGGGCTGCGGAGCGCGCGGCTCGAGCGTTCGAGCGATCTTCGGGTCGAGGGACGTGACCGAAATGGCGACCGAAGCAATCCTGAGGTCCGCCGCCTGGCTCAACAGGTCGATGTCGCGAACCACCCGGTCGGACTTGGTCGTGATGGTGAATGGGTGCCGCGTCTCGATCAGCAGTTCGATCACCGAACGGGTGATCCGCCATCTTTCCTCGATCGGTTGGTAGGGATCGGTGTTGGTGCCCATCGCGATCGGACGGCATTCATAGCCGGGCCGCGACAGCGCTGCGTGGAGCAGCTGCGCGGCGTTGGGCTTCACGAACAGGCGGGATTCGAAATCCACCCCCGGCGACAGGTCGTGATAGGCATGGGTGGGCCGGGCAAAGCAATAAATGCAGCCGTGCTCGCAGCCGCGATAGGCATTGATCGAGCGGTCGAAGCCGATGTCGGGAGAGCTGTTGCGGGTCAGGATCGCCTTCGGCCGCTCGATCGTGACTGTGGTTCGGCGCCGCGGGATGCCGTCCAGCGCTTCAACCTGGTCGAGCCATTCGCCCTCGACCACCCGTTCCTTGAGATTGAAGCGCGTGGGGGTCGGATTGCGGGTTGCCCCGCGGCCGTTGTTCGACTCGACCGGCATGCGCACGAGCATAAGCGGTTATGAGAACAAAACAAGAACTTCGGCGAACCGGTGCCGACGGCGGACGGACAGAATCCCTCCATGGAAATGTAATTTTCCATTCAGCGGGGAGCCAAGTTCAGAGGGCCAGACGCGCTGGCAACAGGGGCCAACAAGCCAAAAGGGAATAGAAAATATGCGTAAGATACTGATGGCAGCGACGGCCTCGGTTGTTTTTGCCAGCCCCGCACTCGCGGGGGCGGACGGCCCATATGTGGGCATCGAAGGCGGCGCAACCTTCCCACGGAGCACCGACCTCGACGTTGTTCTCAACAACACAACGACTTACGACAATGGCTACAAAGTCGATTTCAAGACCGGCTACGACGTCGATGCGATCCTCGGTTACAAACTCGGCCCTGTCAGGCTGGAAGGCGAGGCCGGGTACAAGCGCGCAAGAGTGAAGAGCCTGGGCGCCAGCACGCCGCTGGTCACCGACGTAGGTACTGCCGCCGGGACAACCGCGACGGCGGCCGACTTCAGCGTCGGCAATCACATCGGCATCAAGACGCTGATGGCCAACGCCTTGCTCGACGGGGATTTCGGCGGCGGCTTCGGAGGATATGCGGGCGGCGGCGCCGGCCGTGCCTGGGCGAACTTTTCGGGCGACAGCGACAGCGCCTGGGCGTTCCAGGGAATTGCCGGCCTTCGCTATGCGCTGACCCCCAACGTGGATGCCGGGGTGAAGTATCGTTACTTCCACACCGCGAAGCTCGGCTTCGACGACGGCTTCACGGTGAACAGCGTGCCCTTCACCACGAGTGCGAGAGGGAATTACGATTCTCACAGCGTGCTCGCGAGCCTGGTATACAATTTCAACTCGCGCGAAGCAGCTCCGCCACCTATTCCGGCAGCAGCTCCCTCACCACCGCCTCCGCCGCCGCCCGCAGCTCCGGCGACGCAGACCTGTCCCGACGGGTCGGTGATCCTCGCGACAAGCACTTGCCCGGCTCCACCGCCGCCTCCGCCACCGCCGCCGGTCGAGCGTGGCGAACGCGGGCGCTAAGGGCACGCGAAAAATATTGGCTCCCGGGGTCACGCCCGGGAGCTTTTTTAATGCGCGAGGCGCGTCATGCTCGTCGGGAAGGCGGGCCAGCGATGCTCGGCCATGGCCTTGAGCGTGATCGTCTGCTCCCGGTTGAGGCCCTGGTAGACCCACATATTCCGAAGCACGGCCGGAACATAATAGCGCGTTTCCCAATAAGGGATGGATTCGATCCACAGCAAAGGATCGCCGCGGTCGTTGATCGTCGCCCACCTGGCAACCGGAAGCGGGCCGGCATTGTATGAGGCGATCACCCGCGGCAGCTGGCCGGCGGTTCCGGGCTCGCGGCGCATCATCTCGATGAAGGTCTGGCCATATTCGAGATTGTAAGTCGGGTTGGTCAAAGCCGCCCGGGAATAAGGAACGCCGCGGCTGTTGGAGACCAGTTGTGCAGTCACGGGAAGCACCTGCATCAGGCCAACAGCGCCGGCCGTGCTGACCGCGGTTCGCCGGAAGGCTGATTCCTGGACGATGTGGCCGTAGGCAAGGGCGGGGTCCACGCGCCAGCCGTTCAGGGGGCTCCATCGGGGATTGGGGTAACGATCGGCCGCGTCGGAGCGAGCTCCCCACTGGCCATTGTTCGCGAGCCACAGCTGCGCAGCGGGAAGGTCGAGCCTCTTGGCCAGCTCGATCAAGGCGTGATGCTCGGACGGTGCGCCGATCTTGGCCTGATGGCGAAGCAGCTCTTCGGCCAGCGCCGGCTCGCCGATCCGGACGAGCTCGATTGCGCGCTTGACGTTGGCATATTGCTCGATCGGGGGATCGGTGCCGACCAAGCGGTCGGGCGGCAGCTGCGTCGGCATGCCCAGGGTCTCGCGGGCAAGCAATCCGTAGAAGCTTTCAGGCGATTCGTCAGCGCTCGCCGCAGCCTTGAGCAAGGCCGTCACGGCCCAGGGCCGTCGGCATGCTTGCTGGGCGCGCGCCGCCCAATAATAGCCGCCGGCACGAAGCTCCCGCTGCTGAGCAAGCTGGGCGACCTGCTGGAAGGACGTAACCGCCGAGTTGCAGTCACCCAAACGCCAGGAGGCGAGGGCAGATACCCAAGCCGCCTGCGATGCCCACTCACCGGCCGCGCCCTGGCGCCATGTATCGGCGACTCGCCGGGCGTCGAGGTCGAGCCCGAGCACATAATAGACGAAGGCGACTCGGGTGCCGGCTTCCGCTCGCGCCTCGACCGACATTTGCGGCGAATAGGTCAGGAGCTGCGCTTCCGCGCCCGCGGCGTCGTCGACCTTGATCAAAGGATCGAGTGCCGCGCGGAGCTGGTCGGCGGCGGGTTCACCCTGAACCGGCTTGGCCTTGTAGCGACCCGGCGCCGAGCCGAGGGTGTAGGTCGCCTTTTCCTGGACGTACCAGGGCATGGTGGTCGCCCCGCGCTTCCATGCCATGGTTGCGAGCTGTTGAGCCTGCGGCAGCTCCGGCGCTTCGGCGAGCAACGTCTGGAGCGAGCCGAGGTCGACGGTCGGCGAATCCTTGGCCGTATAGAGCTCGGCCCTGGCGACCGGGGCGAGGATGCTGGGCGGCAGGGTAGCGATCCCGGCACGAACTGCGGCCCAATCACCCGAATCGATCGCGTCGAAGACTCCGCGCCAGTCCTTCGGCGCCCTGAGGGTCGCGGCAGGAGACGGTTGGGCGATGACTGGCCGTATCGGGGCCGGCTGGGATGTGATCGGTGCCGTCGAAGGCGGCTGCGGCGGTTGAGGAGCAGGCGACGTCGTATCCGTCGGAAGCGGCGCCAGCGGGTCGGGTCCCGCCGACTGCGCCCAAATCGGCGCGGCCCAGATCAAAGCTCCGAACGCGAGCAGGCCAGCCTTCAAGATTCGTCCTCCATCAACAGCAGCAGGTCCCGCCATGCCAGCGACTTGTCTAATGGCCGCTTAATCAGGTGACGCGGGTGGAAGGTGGCGACCGCTCGAACGCCCTCGACCTTATGGACATGCCCACGCGCCTCGACGAGCCGCTTGCCGAGCAGCGCAAGGCACGGTCCGTCCCCGAACAGGATCAGCCGCTTTGGCTCGACCAGCCGGATGTGCCGGCGTGCGATTTCCGCGCACGCCTCCCGCTCCTTGTCGCCCATTCGAGCGCCGGGTGAATGAAAGCAGGAAAGGGACGCGCTGTAGGCAGCATCGATCGACATCCCGATCGCCGCGAGCATTCGCCCGGCGAGAATCCAGGAATCGCCGCCGATCGGCTGCCCTGCCGCGAAATCTTCGAGCGCGGGAGCGTCGCTGAGCAGCATGACGTCCGCCTTCTCAGGCCCGTGAGGCAGGATTCGCCGGGCGGTGGCCGAAGCGAGCGGAAGCTGCGCGCTGCTCGCGAGCCAATCCTGCAATTGCGCCAGAGTTTCGTGGCTGGGTTCGGCAATATTGGCGACCGGAGGCGGCGGGGTTGAAGCGGTGCGCGGCCTCAGCCAGTCGCGCGGCTCCTCCTGCACGGCCACGTCGACCCCGGCCTCGAGCCACCAGCCCAATGCGCTGCGCGCCTCGGCAATGCCGATAGGATCCGCTTCCCCGCCCACAGATGCTTCCTCCCCGGCATTGACGCCATGGTCAAGGAATTGGCAGGGCAGACGAGTCGAATTGTTGTCGAGCCGCGACGAGATGCGGCAAGCGCCGCGCGGGGGAGCGGGCTAGAAGGGTGCTCATGAGCCAGCGCGAATCCATGCCCTATGACGTCGTGATCGTCGGCGGCGGCCCGGCTGGGCTGAGCTCGGCGATCCGCCTGAAGCAGCTCGCGGGACAATCCGGGCGCGAGATTTCGGTGTGCGTGCTCGAAAAAGGCAGCGAAATCGGAGCTCACATCCTGTCGGGCGCGGTCGTCGACCCGGTGTCGCTGAATGAACTGATTCCGGACTGGAAGGAGCGGGGAGCGCCACTCACCGTGCCGGTGACCGAAAATCATCACTGGGTTCTGACGGCCAAGGGCAAATTCGCGATCCCTGAAATCCTCATGCCGCCCTTCATGCACAACAAGGGAATGTACACGCTGAGCCTCGGCAATCTCTGCCGCTGGCTCGCTGGTCAGGCGGAAGAGCTCGGAGTCGAGATTTTTCCTGGATTCCCCGCTTCGGAGATCCTCTTCAACGAGGATGGGTCGGTCAAAGGCGTGGCGACAGGGGACATGGGGATCGCGCGCGACGGAACTCACCGCCCCGACTACCAGCCGGGCATCGAGTTGCATGCGAAATACACGTTCTTCGCCGAAGGAGCGCGCGGCCATCTGACCAAGCGACTGACCGAAATCTTCGGCCTTAGAAAGGACAGTGGCCCGCAGGTCTTTGGGCTTGGAGTCAAGGAGTTGTGGGACGTTCCTCCCGAGAAACATAAACCAGGGCGAGTGATCCACAGCCAAGGCTGGCCGCTGACCGACGCGTGGGGCGGCGGCTTTCTCTATCACCAGGAGAACAATCAGGTCGCCTTGGGCTTCATCGTGTCGCTCGACTACGCCAACCCGTACGTGTCCCCGTTCGAAGAGCTCCAGCGCTGGAAGACCCATCCGGCGATCCGGGCTGAAATCGAGGGAGGACGGCGCGTCTCCTATGGCGCCCGGGCCATCAATGAAGGCGGATGGCAGGCGATACCCGGCCTGATTTTCCCCGGCGGTGCCTTGATCGGCTGTTCGGCGGGCTTCGTGAACGTGCCCAGGATCAAGGGGACTCACAACGCCATGAAATCGGCCATGCTCGCCGCCGAAGCCGCGTTCGAAGCGATCGGGCAGGACCGCTCGAACGACCTGCTCGATGCCTATCCGAAAGCCGTGCGCTCGAGCCGGATCGAGCGCGACCTCAAGATGGTTCGCAATGCGCAGCCGGCCATCGCGCATTGGGGCGGGATCATCGGCACGCTCTACGCCGGACTCGATATGTGGTTGAATTACTTGCGGATTGGCGTGCCATGGACGCTAAAGCACAAGCCCGACAACACCACGCTCAAGCAAAAGAGCCAAGCCGCGCCGATCGACTATCCCAAACCGGATGGCGTGCTGACTTTTGACAGGCTCTCATCCGTGTTCATCTCGAACACCAACCACGAGGAAGACCAGCCGGTTCATCTGACGCTCAAGGACCCCGACATACCAACGGCAATCAATCTTCCCGTCTATGCGGGCCCCGAGCAGCGTTATTGCCCGGCGGGAGTTTATGAATTTGTCGAGGATGGTAATGGTGAGCCGCGGCTGCAGATCAACGCGCAGAACTGCGTTCACTGCAAGACATGTGATATCAAGGACCCGACCCAGAACATCAATTGGGTCACGCCCGAAGGCGGAGGAGGCCCCAATTACCCGAATATGTAAGTTTTTGGCGGGAGCGGCGGTCGCCGCCCTGCTGGTTGGTGCCGCTCCTGCGGTGGCGAAGCTAAGGCCCTCACCTGGCGATCCTTCGCTCGTTTATTTGCAGGCGCGCGCTGCCTCGATGACCGGCGATCACGCGCGCTCGGCCGCGCTGCTGTCCGCGCTGGCCGAGGCCCAGCCGAAACAGGTGGACCTCGCCCGGAAGGCGCTCAGCGAGGCGATCAGTGCCGGGCGGATGGACATGGCGCTCCAGCTTGCGCGGCAGGTCCCAACGGCGCAGCTGACCGGCGACGCGCGGCTTCTGCTGGCGACGGAAGAGCTGCGGCGCAACCGGCCCGACCGCGCTCTGCCGTGGCTGTCGGCCTCCGGGGAGAATGGAGCGCTGGATTTCCTCACTCCTTTGGTCTCTGCCTGGGCCAGCGCCGATCGCGGCGATCTCAAGCGTGCGCTCGATCAAATCGACCAGATTCCACCCAACAGCCTGCTTGGTCCGCTCCGCGCCGAAGAGCATGCTTTGTTGTTGCTGAAATTCCGCCGAAGCGCGGAGGCGGAGCCGTTCGCGCGGCGCGCGCTGGCGACGGCCGGCGGTCGCGAATCGCGACTGAGGCTGGCCTTTTCGGACTCTTTTCTAGCCACTGGCGATCAGGCGCGCGCGCTCGCGATCCTCGAGGGGCTGGGGACGGAAGTCGGGCCGGCGCGCCAGCGGGTCCAGTCACGCAAGCTCAACGGCCAGGCCATCGACACGTCGGCGAAGGCTTTGAGCGAGGTGCTCACGGCATTTGCGGCGGACTTGGCGCGGCTCGAGCGTGGCCCGCCGCCGGTCGGCCTGGTCCAGGTCGCGCGCTATGCGAACCCGCAAAACAGCAGTGCCGCGGTCCTGCTTGCGCTCCTTCTCGACGGTGACGGCCAGTCGAACCAGGCGCTTGCTGTCCTACAGGGCGTCGGTCCGAACGATGCGCTGATCGCGCAGGTCCGCGACATCCAGGTCCGCATCCTGACCGACGAGAAGCGGGTCAACGAGGCCTATTCCGTGGCTGCCGGCCCGGGACTTGGCCCGAATGCTACCGTCGGAGACATTTCGCGGCTCGGCGACGTCTATCGCTCGATGAAGCGCTACGACGACTCTGCCAACGCCTACGGCAAGGCCGTTGCTCTTGCGCGCGCCCAGGGCCTGAAGGACGAGGTTTGGCCCTTGCTCCTGCTTCAGGCGAGCTCGCTCGAGGAGGGCAAGCGGTGGCCGGAGGCACGTGAGGCGCTGCAGCAGGGCCTGGCGATTGCACCGGAGCAGCCGTTGCTGCTCAACTTCCTCGGTTACGCAAAGCTCGAGCGCGGCGAGGACATGGACAATGCCGAAGCGATGATCCGCAAGGCAAGCGAGCTTGCACCGGACGACGCGTCGATCACCGACTCGCTGGGGTGGGCGCAGTTCAAGCGCGGCAAGGTTGGCGAAGCGATCGGTACACTTCAGCGCGCGGCCGAGAGGGACCCCGACCAGGCCGAGATCCAGGAACATCTCGGCGACGCATTGTTCAAGTCGGGGCGGAAGTTCGAGGCGCGCTTTGCCTGGGCCGCATCGATGGTCACTGCAGAGGATGAAGTCGCGGCCCGAGTGAAGGCCAAGCTCGCATCGGGCCTGACGCCCGTGAACGCTGCGCCTTGACCCATCGGGACATCGCGGCGGCGAAACTGAATCTCGCGCTCCACGTGCGCGGGCTCCTGCCGGATGGCCGGCATGCGATCGAAACTGTCTTCGCATTCTGCACTGACGGCGACCGGTTGAGCGCCGAACCTGCGGACGGCCTTTTCCTGACCGTCTCCGGTCCGTTTGCCGGCGAGCTTCTGGGGGTCGAAAACAATCTCGTCCTGCTTGCTGCACGACAGCTGCAGGCCGAATCCGGATGTGAGCAAGGGGCGGCCATTCAGCTCGATAAGCAGCTGCCGGTCGCTTCCGGGATCGGCGGCGGATCGGCCGATGCGGCAGCGGCGCTGCGCCTGCTGACGTCATTGTGGGGGATTGATCCGGCGCATGCGTCGGCGGTCGCTCCCCGGATCGGAAGCGATGTTCCGGCCTGTCTTCTGAGCCTTCCCGTGCGAGGCGAAGGCGCCGGCGACGAACTTAGCCCGATCGAGCTCCCGGAGATTTCCGGCACGCCGGTGTTGGTCATCAATCCGCGTGTGATGCTTTCGACGGCGGACGTATTCGCCGGCTGGGACGGAGTCGATCATGGCCCGCTCGGTGACTGGCGCATGGGTCGCAACGATCTTGAGGCGCCGGCCAAGGCGCTTGTCTCGCAAATCGAGACCGTGCACGCTTGGCTTTCGGTTCAGCCCGGTGCCTGGTTTGTGCGGATGTCAGGCTCGGGCGCGACCTGCTTCGCCTTCTTTGCCAGCGAGGAGGTTCGAGATTCGGCCGCCGACCGAGTGCCGCGCGAATGGTGGCGCCTGGCGACGCATTTGCGTTAGACGCTCAGCGCCATGACCGAAGGGCGCCCGATCCTTACTGCCGATGCCATGCGGGCCGCCGAGCAGCGCGTGATCGATGCTGGTACCAGCGTTGAAGACTTGATGGAGCGCGCCGGGGCAGCACTTGCCGAGGCGGCCTATCGTTTCGCTGGGCCCATTCCGGCGCTGGTCCTATGCGGTCCCGGTAATAATGGCGGCGACGGCTATGTCGCGGCTCGGCATCTTGCCGGGCGGGGAGTCGCGGTGCGGGTGGCGGCCCTCACCGAGCCCAGGAGCGATGCTGCCAAGTGGGCGCGCTCGCAATGGAGCGGCGACGTCGAACAGCTGTCGGCCGAAATCCAATCCGCGCCGCTCGTCATCGATGCCCTGTTCGGAACCGGCCTCACCCGCGGGCTGGACGACGCGACCGCTAAGCAATTGCTGAGGCTTTGCGGGGCGGCGGTCGTAACGGTCGCTTGCGACCTGCCGAGCGGCGTCGAAACGGATAGCGGAGCCGAGCTCGGCGAGGTTCCGAAATTCGATCTCACCGTTACGTTCGGAGCCTTGAAGCCCGCGCATCGGCTGCATCCGGCAATGCTTAAGTGCGGCCGGGTTGTGCTGGGGGACATCGGGATCGAGGCGGACATCCAGTGGCTTGAGATCGGCGCACCCAGCCTGCCGCCGCTCGATCCGGGCGGGCACAAATATGACCGCGGCCTGGTGCATTTGCTGGCAGGGAAGATGCCGGGCGCGATCGCTCTGTCGGCGAAGGCCGCGGCTCGGAGCGGTGCCGGCTATGTGCGAGTCAGCACCTCGCGCGTCATCGACGGGATTCCATCCTCGGTGGTCCAGACGGACACGGCGACGGTCGACGACGAACGCATCGGCTGCCTGCTCGTCGGCCCCGGAATGGGTGACATTCCGCAGCTGTTGACTTTGGCGCTGACTTCGAAGGCGCCGAAGATCCTGGACGCGGATGCAATCGCTCATCTCGGCGATCCCGCGCGCCTCAAAGGACAGGGTGCGATTATCACACCACACGAAGGGGAATTCCGCAAGCTGTTCGGCGAAATCGAGGGGTCGAAGCCGGAGCGGGCGCTCGAGGCTGCGCGGAGATCCGGCGCCGTCGTGGTTTACAAGGGGCCAGACACTTTGGTCGCAGCGCCGGACGGCCGGCTCGGCTTCGCGCCGCCTGCGCCCGCGTGGCTCGCGAGCGCCGGGACGGGCGATGTGTTAGCGGGGATCATTGCGGCCATGCGGGCGAGGGGCCTGCCCGCGTTCGAGGCCGCCTGCGCAGGGGTCTGGCTCCACGGCCGCGCGGCCGAGATCGCCGGGCCGGAAATAATCGCCGACGACCTCGCGGAAGCCATTCCCAAAGCCATCGCCGCGCTGTGAACGAGCTGATTGTCCGCATCGCGGCGCGAGGCGATGGCGTGACCGCCAGCGGCCGCCACATACCGTTCGGAGTTCCGGGCGACGCGGTGCTCGACGACGGGGCGCTTGCCTTCGGGCCCCACCACCAGGAACCGCCATGCCGCCACTTTCCCGATTGCGGCGGCTGCCAGCTCCAGCATGCCGACGATGAAAGCTACCGCGGCTATTTGACTTCGCGCGTCGAGACGGCGCTGGCGCAGCACGAGCTCACGACCGAAATCCGTGAACCCCATCTCTCACCGCCGAAAAGCCGCCGCCGAGCGACTTTGCGGGCGGTGAAGGCAGGGCAGGGGGTCCTGGTCGGATTCAACGCCGAAAAGTCGCACCGGATCGTCGACCTGCGGGAGTGCCATATCCTCAGGCCCGAGCTCTTCGCGCTGGTCGAGCCGCTCCGGAAGCTACTTTCAACGCTTCTGCAGCCCAAGCGAGCGGTGGAGATTCAATTGACCCTGCTCGACCAGGGAACCGACATGCTGATCAAGGGCGTGGAGGTCGAAGGGCTGCAGGCGACCGAGCAGCTGACGTCATTCGCGGCCGGGCATCGGCTCGCCCGGCTCAGCATCGACCAGGGCCTGGGCCCCGAGACCATGTACGAGCCGCAGCGCGTGACGGTGACGCTCTCCGGCGTGCCCATGGTATTTCCCGTGGGCAGCTTCCTGCAGGCGACCGAGGACGGCGAGATTGCGCTGGTGGAGGCTGTGCTCAGCGCTCTCGACGGGGCGGAGCGAACCGGCGACTTATTCGCCGGTCTCGGCACGTTCGCCCTGGCCGCCAAGGCCTCTTATGCGGCCGAAGCCTCGCGCGATGCGGCTGCGGCTCTGAAGCAGACCGCGCCGAACATGACGGTCGAACACCGCGACCTTTATCGGCGTCCGCTCGACCGTTCCGAGCTGGAGCGCTTCGATGCCGTGATCCTCGATCCGCCGCGCGCGGGCGCGGCCGAACAGGTGCGCGAGCTGGCGCACTCAGGCGTTGGACGCATCGCCTATGTCAGCTGCAATCCCGCGACCTTCGCGCGTGACGCCAGGACCTTCGTCGACGGCGGCTACAAGCTCGACTGGGTCAAGCCGGTCGGCCAGTTCCGCTGGTCGACCCACGTCGAACTCGCCTCCCGCTTCAGCCGTTAGTGCATGAAAAATTGCCAGCCGAAGCAATCGTGGAGGATGCGTGCGCCCGCGTGGACGGTCAGTCCGAGCAGGCATAAGGTCGCCAGCGTGAAGATCGTGAAGCGGTAAAGGACCACGTTCACCGTCGACTGGATCAGGCTGTGCACGATCCGGAGCCCGACATAGCCCCAAGCGAGCCAATAATTGATACCGTAGCCCATCCCCATGAGCGCGAGCGTCAGGGCGATCGCATAGAAAATCGTCGGCTGCTCCATCAAATGGTTGTAATTGTGTGATTTCCACTGGGCTTCAGCGGCTTCGGGGCGACCATCGAGATCAGGGCCGCGAGCACCGCGCGGAAGCGTTCCGAGCGTCACCCCGATCCGCCGGAAGTAAGCGAAGCGCGCGACAACCATCCACAGCATCACGATCAGAGTCCACGCGACCAGCGCCACGACGGGCACGAGAATTGGGCTGTATTCGTGCATGAAAAACCCTCCCCCTCTTACGAAGGGGAAGGTGCGTCAGTTCGTTGTGAGTTGCAATCGACCTATTTGCTACCGAGCACGAAGCGGTTGCCGTCCGGATCCTTGAAGATGGCGTAGGTGCCCCACGGCTGCTTTTGGGGCTCCTCCTCGAACTCCACACCGCGCTTCCGAAGCTTGTCGTAAGCGTAGTGGACGTCGTCGCAGGCGAAGGAGCCATTGAAGAAGGTGCCGATGCGGTCCTCGTGGCCCTCGGGCGTGAACAGGACGAGCCCGGTCTCGGCGCCGGGGATGGCGAGCTCGATCCAGCGCTTGCCGGGTCCCATCGGCTGGTCGGTGACGATCCGGCAGTCCATTTTCTCGGTCCAAAAGGCGAGCGCACGGTCCTGGTCCGAGACCGGAATCCCGACAAACTTGAGTCGCTTGATCATCTGCAGGTCCTCCTGCCGGCCCAGCTATAGGCTCTCGGCATAGCCGTGGAGTATGGCAAGCATTGCTATGGCAGCGAACGGCACGATCGAACTGGACCGCTACGTGATCGACGTGCTGATGCGCGACCTCGTCGGTCACGACCGCTGTCCGTCGGCCTTCGTCGTCTATCTGGCGATCCACGGCGCCGCCGCGGACGGCAGGGCGCTTTTCAGCTACCAGGCGATGGCGGATCTTACGGGCCTGTCGAAGCGCACATGTCAGAACGCCGTCGCCCGCCTCCACCGTCGGGGGCTTGTGCAGATCAGCCGAAAGGGCGGCACCGACGCCGCCGAATACCGTCCGCTGCGGCCCTGGGACCGCAGCGGCTCCGTATAGCGACTATTCGAACAGCTTTGCGAAGCGGCGCTTCTCGCGATTGCGCCAGGCGCCGCGGTGATACGCGTCGCTGGCCAGCAGCGGGAGCACGCTGGTCGCCTCGGCGAAGACCATCTGCTCCATTGCGGTCGAGACCTTGCCCCAGCTCGCCGCTTCCTGGAGCGTCGAGGAGGAGCAGGCGCCGTCGCGCACGTCGGCGACGGTGATCTGAACGGCATATTTGTGCACCTCGACATCGTCGTGGCCGAGGATTTCGGCGCAGACGACCGTGTCCTGGGCGAAGTTCTTCGGGACTCCGCCGCCGATCATCAGGAGTCCGGTCGTCCCCGCCTTGATCTTGATGTCGGTGAGCTCCCGGAAGTCGGCGATGCTGTCGAGGGTCATGTAGTGACCGCCGCGCTTCATCGCGTCGACCTGATGCTTGACGAGGCCGAAGCCCGCAGAGCTGTCGGTAAACGCCGGACAGAAGATCGGAACGTCATGCTCATAGGCAAGCTGCACCAGGCTGCCGGGCTTTTTCGCATTGCCCTCGCTCAGCCACTTGCCCATCTGCCGGATGAACTCGCGGCTGGAGTAGGGGCGAGGTTCGAGCGACTCCGCGATGCTGCCGATCGTGTGATCGCAATCCTGCAGCGCTTCCTCGTCGATATAGGTGTCGTAGATGCGGTCGATATAGAGCGAGCGCAGCGTATCATCGTCAGGAATTTCATTGGCTTGGTAGTGTTTGTGGCCAAGCGCTTCGAAGAAATCCATGTCGACGATCGTCGCTCCGGTGGCAACGACGGCGTCGATCATGTTCGACCGCAAGAGCTCGGCATAAACGTCCATGCAGCCGCCCGCCGAGGTCGAGCCGGCGACGACCAGGATGATCGAGCAGGCGGGATCCTCGATCATCATGTTGTAGATCTTGGCCGCGCGGGCGAGGTCGCGGCTGGTGAAGCTCATCTTCCCCATGGCATCGATAATCGGGCGAGCGTCGAACTTGGTGATGTCGATATGCTCGACCGGGGTCGAGAGCAGGTCCTGCTTGCGCAGGTCGTTGACCTTGCCGTTATCGATGAGCTCTTCAGTCGTCATTTCAACAAATCCTCGTCATTCCCGCGAAAGCGGGAATCCCGCTACTCGCAAGCGCTTAAAAGAAAAAGGCGGATCCCCGCTTGCGCGGGGATGACGCTCGCTTAGCGAGCTACAGTTTCGCGACGTTCGAGCGCGTGATCTTGCCCGGGGCCATGTAGAGGCTGGCCATCGGCTCATCGTCAACCACCGTCGTTTCGACGGAGCCGAAGCCGTTGAAGCCGGTGCGCATCGCGCAGCCGTAGGCGCCGAGCATGCCGATCTCGATATAGTCGCCGGCCTTCACGTCGGCAGGAAGCTCGAACGGCCCGGCCATGCGATCGAGGTCGTCGCAAGTCGGCCCGTAGAAGCTGAATGCCATCGGCCGGGTCCTCGACGCCCTCTCGCGCAAGAGCTTGACCGGATAACGCCAGCCCACGTGCGCAGCATCGAACAGCGCGCCATAAGCGCCGTCGTTGATATACAGCTCATCGCCACGTCGCTTCTCGACGCGGACGATGAGACTCGCATACTCTGCGCAGAGCGCACGCCCTGGCTCGCACCACAGCTCGGCAGAATAGCTGATCGGCAGCGCTTCGAAGCCCGCGTGGATCACCGAGAAATAAGTCTCGAGCGCCGGTGGCTCCATGCCCGGATAGACCGAGGGGAAGCCGCCGCCGACATCCACGATATCGACTGTGACCGACGCTTCGACGATCGCATCGCGCACGCGCGACATGGCTTCGGCATAGGCCGCCGGGCTCATCGCCTGGCTGCCGACGTGGAAGCAGATGCCGAGAGCATCGGCGACCTGGCGCGAAGCGAGCAGGAGCGCCTTCATTTCCGTCGGTTCGGCGCCGAACTTCGCAGCTAGCGGGTGCTTGGCGTGGTCAGAGCTGACGCGGATGCGCACGAGCAGGTTGAGATCGGTCGCACCGTTGGTCGCCCGAACGATCTTCTCGAGCTCGTCCAGCGTGTCGAGCACGAAGGTCTTCACGCCATGGTCGAAATAAGCCTCGGCGATCACTTCCTCGGCCTTGACCGGGTGCATGAAGCACTGGACGGCGTCGGGCAGCGTTTCAGCGACCAGGCGCACCTCGCCGATCGATGCCACGTCATAATGCGTGACCCCCGCGTCCCAGAGGATTTTGAGCAGATCGGGGGATGGGTTCGCCTTCACCGCATAGAGCGAGCGGCCCTGGAACTTCTCGACGAAGAAACGGGCAGCGCGGTGCGCGGCATGCGGGCGCAGCAACGTGACCGGCTGAACCGGGCGCTGCTTGGCGATAGCGGCAGCCCCCCGGCTGCCGGTCGGGGCGGCGGCTAGCCCCAGCGCGCGATGGAGATTGTGCAACTCAAGGGACCTCCAACTGGTAGTTCGACACGAGAGCTGCCTTGCGGTTGGAAGTCCCATGGGGCAGCGGGGGCGCGATATATGTGCGGGGGTCCCGACTGTAAAGATTTTTTGGTCACCAATTCGTGAATCAGCAGTCATATGTCGCTGATCTGCAACGGCTAATCGAAAGGGTGAAATATCAACCAGTTAGCGGAATCGCCGGTCGTCACCCGAAATGACGTGGTCGGAGCGGCCAACCGGATCGAGGGGTTCGTCGAGCGCACGCCGCTGATCGAAAGTGCGATCGGCGGCGTCAAAGTCTGGCTGAAATGCGAGTGCCTTCAGACTGGCGGGGCATTCAAATTGCGCGGTGCCACCAATCGGCTTTTGCAGCTCTCTCCCGACGAGCGAGGAAGGGGCGTGGTCGCTTTTTCCTCGGGCAATCACGCTCGCGGCGTGGCGATCGCTGCGAAGCGGCTCGGGATCCATGCCGTCATCGTGATGCCGGCGGATGCTCCGCAGGTCAAAGTGGACGGCACGGCTGCCGAGGGCGCCGAAATCATCTTCTATGATCGGCTGACGGAGAGCCGGGAAGACATAGCCCGGAGGATTGCGGGTCAAAGCGGGGCTACGGTGGTGCCGAGCTTCGACGACCCCGCCATTATCGCCGGGCAGGGCACCGTGGGTCTTGAGTTGGTCGAGCAGCTCGAGCGCTCGCCGGCACGGATCGTGATCCCGTGCGGCGGGGGCGGATTGGCCTCGGGGATCGCGCTCGCCGTGCCGGAAGCCGAGATCGTGGTGGTCGAGCCCGAGGGCTGGGACGATATGGCGAGGTCGCTGGATGCCGGAGAGATCGTTCCTGTCCCGTCCGATGCGCCGTCGACGATCTGCGATGCCATTCAGACCCTTCGCGCGTCGCCATTGACACTCGGGATCCTCGGCGATCGCGGCTCCACCGCGGTGTCCGTAAGCGATTCAGAAGTCGAAAGTGCGATCCGATTCGCCTGGGAGAACCACGGCTTGGTCGTCGAGCCTGGAGGCGCAGCGGCGCTCGCCGCGCTTCTGGCAGGCAAGGTCGAGCCCTTAGAGGGAACCGTCGCAGTAGTTTCAGGCGGAAACATTGATCCCGCGCTTCATGCGCGGATCGTCGGCGGCTAGGCGGCGCCGCGAGCCTTGTATTCGCCGGGCTCGACGTGGGACGGGCTTGAGAGCTCGACGGCCCGAGTCAGCTCCTCGAGCTCGGCAGCGAGCGTCTTCAGTTCGCCGATCAGGAAGCGGCGCTCGCCCTCGGCGGCATGCTCCGACGCTTCGATCAGAGTCTCGAGCATCATAGCGATGCACGGCAGGATCGTTTCCTCGATCCGCTCGAACGCCTCTTCAAGGCGCGCCTGTTGCTCGGCCGTCAGCATGCGCTCCAATTTGGATGCAGTAGGGTTAAACCTTGGTGAAAATAGGGACCGGAAATGGAAGAAATTACATCCGGAGCGATGGCACTCGCGATGCTCGCCGCGCTGCTCCTCGCCGCAGGTGGAGTGAAGCTTGCCGCAAATCGTCCGACGCGCGGCCGCGGCATCCTGATGATCGTCGCCGCGGCCGTCCTGATTACGAACGTGATGATCTGGACAGTGTAGGCGGCTTGATGGGGTCGGTCGCGAGCCTCATGTCGAGATATTCATCGACAGATTTCATCAACAAATCCAGCTCGTTAGCGAAGAAATGATTGGCGCCTGGAATGAGGTCCTGATGAATGGTGATGTGGCGCTGGGTGCGTAGCTTGTCGACGAGCTTCTGGACTGCGCTCGGAGTCACGACTTCGTCCGCCTCGCCCTGGATGATGATACCTGATGAGGGGCAGGGCGCGAGGAAGCTGAAGTCGTACATGTTCGCTGGCGGGGCGATCGAAATGAAGCCCCGGATTTCGGGCCGGCGCATCAGGAGCTGCATTCCGATCCAGGCGCCGAAGCTCACTCCGGCGACCCAGGTTGTCTCCGCTTCGGGGTGAATTTGCTGGACCCAGTCGAGCGCGCTCGCCGCGTCGCTGAGCTCGCCGATGCCATTGTCGAACACGCCCTGGCTCTTGCCGACTCCGCGGAAATTGAAGCGCAGGGTCGCGAAGCCGCGGCGCACGAACGTCTGGTAGAGGAGTTGGACGATTTTGTTGTTCATCGTCCCCCCGGCCTGCGGATGCGAATGCAGGATCAGGGCGACTGGGGCGCGGGGGCGCGTGCCAGGATGAAAACGTCCTTCGAGGCGGCCTTCTGGGCCAGGGAAAATCACTTCAGGCATTTGGGTGCGGATGCTCGCGTAAGAATTGGGGCCTAGACGCATGCTGCGCTTGGGCGGCGGCTTCTATATAGGGGCGCCCGTTCATGTGGCAATCGGCAGGAATCCTAGAGTTTTGACCAGCGCAGACCGACTCTATTTCGACCATGCGGCGACCACCCCGGTTATTCCGGAGGCGCAGGCGGCGGTGACCCGCGGATTCGAAGCGTGGGCCAATCCCAATTCACCGCATTCCGACGGCCGGGCGGCGAGATCTCTGCTCGAAGAAGCGCGCAAGACCATCGCGGATGTCCTCGGCTGGCGTCATGACGTCATTTTCGCCAGCGGCGCCAGCGAAGCGGTGGAGATTGCGGCGGCGCGGACGAAGGCGGCGGGCCGGGCACATGGCGCGACCGAACATGCGATCGTCCCGTATGCGATGGGTTCGACTTCGCGGGTCGTCGCCGTTCAACCAAATGGGCTCATCGACGAGGCGGCGCTCGATCATATACTCACCGAGGGGCCGGCGCTGGTCGCGATCCAGCATGTCAACAATGAGACTGGGGTGATTCAGCCTCTCGATCGGATCGCCGGGACGATTCGCGCGGCGGGGTCGCTGCTGCTCGCGGACTGCGCACAAAGCGCCGGAAAATTGCCTCTTCCGGATGCCGACTTCATCGCGGCGTGTGGGCACAAGCTGGGCGGTCCGCCGGGGATCGGCGTGCTGCTGGTCAAGGATTTGGGTACGCTCGAAGCTGCCGGCGGCGGTCAGGAAAAGGGCTATCGGCGGGGCACTCAGGACATGCCGGGGGCGCTCGGCTTCGCGGCCGCGCTGGGGGCTCGGCCCTACGATATGGGCCGCCTGGCCGAGCTTCGATCGCGCCTCGAAGCCGGGGTCAGGGAAGCCGGCGGCGTAGTTGTGGCCGAAGATGCGCCGAGGATCGCGACGATCGGTTCGGTTGCGCTGCCGGGGGGATCGAATGCATCCTTGCTCGTCCAGCTCGACCTTGCGGGCATTGCAGTATCCGCGGGAAGCGCCTGCTCATCGGGCAAGATGAAGGCGAGCGACGTGCTGGCGGCAATGGGCGTACCGCCCGAGGTCGCAGGCGGCTTCATCCGGGTGAGCTTCGGGCCGCATACGAGCGAGACCGATGTCGATCGGTTTCTCGACGAATGGCGGAAAATCGCCGACCGCCACGCGGCGAAGGCGGCATGATCTACCTCGACTATCAGGCTACTACCCCGGTCGCGCCCGAGGCGGCGGCGGCGATGCGGCCCTGGCTCGAAGAGAAATTCGCCAATCCGCACTCCCCATCGACCTGGGGTCGCGAGGCTGCGGCCGCGATCGAGGTTGCGCGCGGCCAAATCGTTCGGGCAATCGGCCGAGACGACGGCTGTTTCGCCTTCACCAGCGGGGCGACCGAGGCGCTGAACTGGGCCCTGAAGGGCACCACGCTGAAGCAGGGACGCAACCGAATCGTTACCGTGGCGACCGAGCATGCCGCCGTGCTCGACACATGCGAGTGGCTGGCGGGGCAGGGGGTCGATCTCACCATTCTGCCGGTCGGCTCCGATGGTCTGATCGACGTCGCCGACCTGGAACGCGAGCTCGACGAGCGGGTCGGCATCGTCGCAACGATGCTGGTCAACAATGAGATCGGAGTGATCCAGCCGATCGCCGAGATTGCGCGCATGGCGCACGGTGCCGGCGCCCTGATGATCTGCGATGCGGTCCAGGGCTTCGGCCGGATGCCGATTCCGGACGGGCCCGACCTCATTGCGGTCTCCGGGCATAAGATTCACGGACCCAAGGGGGTCGGCGGCCTCTGGATGCGTACGGGAGCCGAGCCAGGACCTTTGCTCCACGGCGGTGGACAGGAACAGGGCCTGCGCTCGGGAACGCTTTCGCCGGCTCTGTGCGCCGGCTTTGGCGAGGCGGCGCGCCTCGTTGTCGAGCGGCGTGAGGCCGACGCGGAGCATGTCACCAAGCTTTTCGACCTCGCATTGGCGACCCTCGGCCAGGGCTGGATTGTCAACGGCAGCACGAGCCATCGCTACAAGGGGAATCTCAACATCCGCCGGGAAGGCGTTGATGCGGCGCGGCTTATTTCCGATCTGCGCAATCTGGCCTTTTCGCTAGGATCCGCCTGCGCAAGCGGCTCTGGCCGGCCGAGCCATGTGCTTCGAGCCATCGGCCTGTCGGATCGGGAGGCGCGATCGTCGATCCGCCTGGGCTTCGGCCGCTACACCGGGGAGGAAGAGCTCGCCTCCGCCTGCCGCCGGATCGAAGAGGCGGCGCGTGCGCAGGAGAATCTCGCGGCGTGACCCTGGTGCGTTTTTTCAAGGCGGACGGAACCCTCGACAAGGAAGTGCAGGCGGCGCCGGGCCAGCGCCTGCTCGACGTCGCCTGGGCCGAGCGTCAGCCGCTCGAGGGTGCATGTGAAGGGGTGATGGCCTGCTCGACCTGTCACGTGATCGTGGATGCCGGAGATTTCGGGAAATTGCCGCCTGCGACCGAGGAGGAAGAGGACCTGCTCGACCTCGCGGCGCACGCGACTCGGACGTCGCGGCTCGCCTGCCAGATCATGCTGACCGAGGATCTTGAAAGCCTCGATGTCCGAATCCCGTCCGGCGCGACCAACTGGATGGGGCGCTAGCCAGGTTTAGTTTTCGGGCGGAAGGCCGTTCCCGACACGGCCATCGTCATCGTCGTTTCTGGAACGGCCCTTTTTTGCAAGTGCGATTTCTCGCAATGCTTCAAGCTGCGGGAGCGTCAGCCTGCCGGTCCTGCCACTGTCGAGAAGCTGGAAGCGGCGCGCTGCCGCCACCCGGAATTCTTCCAAGGACACTCCCCGGTCAAAATCCGTGTCCGCCGCGGCGACCGGCTCCGGCATGTTGAGCAGGCCATATCTCGCCGCTCCCTGGAGCGCCCCGCCAAAGCCCATTGCGGCGCCGATTCCATCGGCCAATCGGCGATTCTTTCGTTCAGTCGCCTCGCCGGGCTTGCGCATGGTCCCCACCACGACCTGGATCTCCGGGGCGACCTCGGCTTCGTAATGCATGACCTCGTCCGGATCGATCTCGCCATCATGATTTGCGTCGAGGGTCGCAAAGAAGCGATCGGCGTCGGCTCGCATCTCATCGGCGGTGAGGACGCCGTCATGATTCCGGTCGGCCTGTCCAAACCACATGGCAAGCGTGTCGTCGCTCTTCGTGCGCGCGCGGAAGGGTTCGCCCATCGGGCTGATGAACGGGGCCCACGCGCGCCCGGTAACGACGATCGACCGGGATGGCGCCGCGGCTTGGGCTGCGAGAGCCATTACCGGGATAACCAAAACAGGAAGGGGCATCGAAAAACTCCAGGCTGGATTGGCTAACCGGGACTGGTATCCGCGTTGGCGTCAATGTCGGCCGGCGCATCGGGATCGCGTTTCTCGCGCGGCGGCTCCGGCGGACGCAGGCTTTCAAGGACGTCGAGCGCCAACAACCCCCGGTGATCGACGTCGAGCGCGCTGAAGCGCTTGACCGCCGCCGACTTGAACTCGTCGAGCGATACGCCGCCATTGAAGTCGGAATCGGCCGACACGACCGGCTCCGGCAGATCGAGCAATCCGAATCGCGCCCGGCCCTGAAGCCCGTCTGCGGAACGTCCGCCGCCGCCCCAGCTGCCGCCACCCCGATGGTGGCGAAACTGGCCACCGCCCGGTGGACCGCCTGGCTTACCGGAACCAGGGCCATCGCCGCCATCCGCAAGAGCCAGGCGGAGTCCGGGCCCGTCGGGCGCAATCACGGTCTCGTAATGCGTGATCTCGTCGGGATCGATCTCGCCGTCGTGGTTGGTGTCGAGGATCGCGAAGAAGCGCTCCGCGTCCTGCCGCATCTCTTCGATCGTAATTTGTCCGTCGTGGTTGCGGTCCGCTCGATGAAACCAGTCGGCAAGGGCGTCGCCGCCGCGCTCAGCCGAAAACGGCTCGCCCATCGGACTGATGAAGAGCCGGCCGAAGCGATGCCCTCCTGAGTTAGCTGACGGGCTCGCCACGGGCGGCGCGGCGGCAGCGGAAAGCAGGAGTATCAAGGCGGGCAACGGCATCAGCAAGCCCTTTCTTTCGGTTTGATCGAGAGGTCATTCCGCCGAGGTGAATGGGAGATGAAAGACATGCCGTTCGGCACATTAACTTGCACACCGGGCGCGCCTACATCATATTCCCGCTCGGAAGTCGGCGGACGGCATTGTCGCCAACCTGGTCAGATCCGGAAGGAAGCAGCCACAACGATTTCGTGCCGGGTCGTCGGCTTCCACCGGCCTTCGCTAAAGCAATGCCGGCAAGCTTCCGAAAACTAATTCCGAACGCCGCGCGCCGAAGCCTTGGCGTAGGCGGGCCATAGCCCCTAAACCAACATGATGGACGACGCCGAATCGCCCGGCCTGGGTCTCGACTTACCTGAAGCGGCACCGCCTCCCTCCGGCGGGTCGCCGTACCGCGTGCTCGCCCGCAAATACCGGCCGCAGACCTTTGCCGAGCTGATCGGACAGGATGCGATGGTGCAGACGCTCGCCAACGCGATCGCTCGCGGGCGGGTCGCCCATGCTTTCCTGCTCACCGGGGTTCGCGGGGTTGGAAAGACCTCGACCGCACGGCTGATTGCCAAGGCGCTGAACTGCATCGGTCCGGATGGGCAGGGCGGGCCGACGATTACTCCGTGCAATGTGTGCGAGCCGTGCCGGGCGATCAGTGAAGGCCGGCACATTGACGTCATCGAAATGGACGCCGCATCGCATACCGGCATCGACGACATTCGCGAGATCATTGAGGCGGTGCGCTACGCGTCGGTGAGTGCGCGCTACAAAATCTATATCATCGACGAAGTTCACATGCTCTCTAAGAGCGCATTCAATGCCTTATTGAAGACTCTTGAGGAGCCGCCTGAGCATGTGAAGTTCCTGTTCGCGACCACCGAAGTGAATAAGGTGCCCGTGACCGTGCTGTCGCGTTGCCAGCGCTTCGACCTCAGGCGGATCCCGGCCGAGAAGCTTGCCGCGCACTTTGCCGAGGTTGCCAAGGCAGAAGGGGTCGATGTCGAGCCCGAAGCGGTCGGGATGATCGCCAGGGCCGCCGAAGGCTCGGCTCGCGACGGACTATCGATCCTCGACCAAGCGATCGCGCACGGGGCGGGGACGGTCACTGCGGGGCAAGTACGCGACATGCTCGGGCTGGCCGACCGCGGCCGGATCCGAAGGCTGCTGCAGCTCTTGCTCACAGGTGACGCCACGGCTGCATTGGCAGAGCTCGACGAGGCACACGAGCTTGGGATCGATCCAACCCAGCTGCTTCGCGGGCTGATGGAAAGCCTGCATTCGGCGACCCGGGCCAAGGCGGGCGCGAATGTGGACGCGCTTCAGTCAGCCGAGGAACGCGAGATTGCCGGGGAGTTGGCCGGCAAATTGTCGTGGGGCTCGATCCATCGGCTCTGGCAGATGCTTCTGAAGGCGCTGCAGGACGTCGTGATCGCGCCCGATCCGCGTGAGGCGGCGGAGATGGCCTTGCTCCGGTTGATCCACGCCGCGGACCTGCCCGACCCGGCGGCGCTGATGGCGAAGCTCAGCGGGGAAGGGGCGGCAACGATCCCCTCCGCCGCACCAAGCGGCAAATCCGCCGGTCCGTCGGCGCGCATTCCCGGTGATTTTCGAGCGCTGGTCAAAATGCTTCAGGACAACGGGAAGCAGATCCTCGCGCAGCAGCTGCACGACCAGGTCGGCGTTGTACGCTACGCTCCGCCCGAGCTGGTGCTGAAACCAACGCGCCCGCTGGGCGGTGATTGGCCGCGCCAGCTTGCTGCCCAGCTGAAATCGGTCACTGCGAGCAACTGGCAGGTGTCGCTGTCCGACGAGGCCGGCGAGCCGAGCCTGCTCGACCAGGAGAAAATCGCCGAGGAGCGCGTTCGCTCCGATGTGCTGGCCGATCCCAACGTCCAGGCGGTGATGGACGCCTTCCCGGACGCCCAGCTCGAAAGCTTCGATGGAACGAGAGGCCAATAAGATGCCCGAGACGCCCGACCTCAACGAAATCCTGCAGATGGCCCAGAACGCTCAGGCCGAGCTGCAGAAAGCGCAGGACAATCTCGACAAGATCGAGGTCGAGGGCGCCGCGGGCGGCGGAATGGTCAAGGTCAGGGCGACGGCGAAGGGCCGCATCATCGGCGTCGATATCGACGAGAGCCTTCTCCAGCCGTCGGAAAAGGCGATGCTCGAGGATCTGATCGCTGCGGCCTTCAACGACGCCAAGGGGAAGGCCGACACGGCCGCCGCGGCGGAAATGCAGAAGATGACGAGCACGTTGCCGCTCCCGCCGGGGTTCAAGCTTCCCTTCTAGGCTCTTGCGGGCATCCGGTTTTCGGTCATGATGCGTTCCCTCTGAGGGGAGGCGCGCATGCTTCTTGGCGCGATGCAGGATTTCCCGCTGCGCATCATGCGGCTGATGGATCATGCGGAACGTGAGCACCACGCCCGCGAGATCGTCGCCGCGCGCGCCGACGGAAGCGCCCTGCGCACCAATTGGAGGGAGCTTGCCAACCAGGCGCGGCGCATGGGCCAGGCGCTCGAGCGGTTCGGCATTGGACCCGGAGATCGCGTCGCGACCCTGGCCATGAACCATGACCGGCATTTGGCGTCATGGTTCGGTGTGGTGGGCATGGGCGGCGTGCTTCACACGCTGAACCCAAGATTGTTCGACGACCAACTGGCCTACATCGTGACCCATGCCGAAGACCGGGTGCTGTTCTACGATGCGGCCTTCACTGAGCTGGTCGAGCGGATGAAGCCGCGCTGGCCGACGATCGAACAATACATCTGTTTCGACAGCGACTTCGACGACTGGTTGGGCGCCGAAGACGGCGACCATCGCTGGCACGAGGGCGACGAACGCGATCCGTGCGGTCTCTGCTACACGAGCGGAACGACCGGAAACCCCAAGGGCGTCCTCTACGAGCACCGCTCGACCGTGCTTCACGCGATGTCGATCATCATTCCGGACGTATTCGACTTTTCTGCAAGGTCGGTCGTCCTGCCCGTGGTGCCAATGTTCCACGCCAACAGCTGGTGCCTGCCCTACGCCGCGGCGATCGTCGGCTTCAAACTCGTGCTTTGCGCCGACAACCAGCCGGAGCGGCTGTGCCACCTGTTCAACCAGGAAGGCGTCACCCATTCGGCCGGGGTCCCGACCGTCTGGCTCGGCATGATCGACCACGTGACCCGAACCGGCGCCGACCTGGGCAAGCTGGAAATGGTGATTGTCGGCGGCTCGTCGGCGCCGCCAGCGACCATCCGCTGGTTCAAGGAGCGCGGAATCCGCGTCAATCACTTGTGGGGCATGACCGAAATGTCGCCGATCGGCACGGTCGGCTCGCTCCCGACCAATTGGGACGAGATGAGCGAAGAAGATCAGGTCGCTTTTTCCGCGCGGCCCGGGCGCTCGATGTTCGGAGTAGAACTCCGTACCGTCGATGATGATGGTAACGCCTTGCCGCGCGACGGGGTCAGCTCCGGCCGGCTGCAGGCGCGGGGGCCGGGAGTCGTGAAGCGGTACTTCAAAGCCGAACAGGATTGTGTCGATGCCGACCAATGGTTCGACACCGGCGACGTTGCGGCAATTCACGCCGACGGAACGATCCAGATCACCGACCGCGCGAAGGACGTGATCAAGTCGGGCGGCGAGTGGATCAGCTCGATCGAGCTCGAGAATGCGGCTGTCGGGTGCCCGGGGGTCGCCGAGGCGGCCGCGATCGGCATCCCGCATCCCAAATGGGACGAGCGGCCGCTGCTCCTCATCGTCAAGACAAACGGCTCAACCATTTCGGAGGCGGAAATCCGGGATCACATCGCGAAGCACGTGTCGAAATGGTGGCTTCCCGACGCGATCGAGTTCGTCGACCAGCTCCCGCACACCGCGACCGGCAAGCTCAGCAAGAAGGATCTGCGCGAGCAATATCGCGATTATCGGTTCGCAACAGCCGAGGCCATGGTCGGCCGCGACTAAACCGATTGTTGTGTTGTTTTAATGAGTTGAATTCAAAATTAATCAAAGCCATAGTCCCGCCCGCTCGGTCCTGGGCCCCATTTGAGGGGCGAGTTGGGGGAACGAGCAATGTTAGTACGTGCGCTTTTCTTTGGCGCGGCGATGGTTGCAGCAACCGCCGCGCAAGCATCCAATACCTGCAACCTCACGCATCTCAATCTGGCGACATTGCAAAACGTCGCTGTGATGCCCGTTCCGGCACCACCCGATGACATGGCGAAAGGTGAGAATGCCGGCGACAAGAATTTGGAAGTGGCTCTCTTGACGCCGGAGGCGCTCGTCGAAGCGGGCGTTCCGAGCGGCGGCGAGATCCTGGGCTATACTCGGCTGCGCATCGTTTTCACGTCTTGCGAAACTGAGCCGCTACGCCGCTATGGTCAGGAATCTCGCTCAGCGATCGAGCGCTTCTTTGTCGGAAAAATCGACAATCATGTCCTAAAGTTCGATGCCCAGGTCGATCCCATTGGGGTGAAGGCCAGCACCCAACTTTATTCGATGCTGCGCAATAGCTCCAAGGACGGGCAATCGTGGACGACGGATATCCGCAACAACGATTATCTGCTTCCCTATTTTCGCCTCGATACCAGCAGCATTTTGACGTTCAGCGCGGATTTCCAGAGTGAGGGTTCGAGCAAGTTCGATATCGGGAGCTCAATCCTCGATATTGTCGAGCAAGGCTCAAAGCTGATTACCCCGACCGCCGTCCTGATCACCGATGAGAATATTGGACGGTTCAACGATGCCGCGCGGTTCGTCGACGAAAGCCTGTCCAAGCTGTTCTATAAGAAGGTAACTGAAACCGCGCGTCAGGGAATTGCCATCAAGCCGACCGAATATGCGACGCAGCATTTGGTCAGTGTCGTGCTGATCGACCCGGATCCCACCAAGACCTACATTACAACCCAACGCCCGGGTCGGGTTGTCGGCCAGTGGGACGTCTATGCCGAGAGGATCAGGAAGAGCCTATTCGCTTCGGTGGACAACGACGCTGTGAACATCGCCAATCTCGATCCGGCCAGCGTGCTCAATTTCAAGATCGGCGACAAGGAGATCCTGCGCGACCGCCTGGCGAGTTCGGAGGCGATCAGCAAGGCAGCCAAAGCAATGGCGCAGGCGTCGGAGACAAACGTCGGCGAACCCGCCATCGGCTTTTGCCGTCTTATCGCGATGGAAGCCGCGAGAGTCGGCTTGGCGCCCCACGACATGGCGCTTGCCGCTTGGGCTTATCTCGCCGATCAGGCGATGGTTGAGAACAAACATAAGGCGGCAGCCGCTGCTTGCCAGCAAGTCCGCTACTTCCCGCGGGAATCGCATAACTAGACCCTCGCCGCGCCATGACCTAAGGGCCGCGGGAATTTCCGCTAGCTAAGGATTCCCGCGACCCCATGGCCGCCCAATACAGTTTTGTGATGAAGGGCCTGACCAAGGCCTTCCCGGGCCAGAAGCCCATCCTCAACAACATCCACCTGCAATTCTATCCGGATGCCAAAATCGGCATCGTCGGCCCGAACGGCAGCGGCAAGTCGAGCCTGATGAAGATCATGGCCCAGCGGGACAAGGAATTCGTCGGCGAGGCCTGGCCCGGCGAGGGTATCACCGTCGGCTATCTCGAGCAGGAGCCGCAGCTCGACCCCAACAAGACCGTCCGCGAGAACGTCATGGACGGGGTTCGCCCCGTCGCCGACATGCTCGACCGCTTCAACGCGATCTCCGCCCAAATGGCAGACCCCGGCGACGATTTCGATGCGCTGATGGCCGAAATGGGCGAGCTTCAGGAGAAGATCGACGCGGTCGACGGGTGGACGCTCGACAACCAGCTCGAGATTGCGATGGACGCGCTTCGTTGCCCACCTGGCGATTCCGCGGTCACCAACCTGTCGGGCGGCGAGAAGCGCCGCGTCGCGCTGACCCGGCTGCTGCTGGAGAAGCCGAGCATCCTGCTCCTCGACGAGCCGACCAACCACCTCGACGCCGAAAGCGTCCAGTGGCTGGAAAAGCATCTGATCGACTATCCCGGCAACGTCATCCTGGTGACCCACGACCGCTACTTCCTCGACAATGTCGTGAAGTGGGTGCTGGAGCTCGATCGCGGCCGCTACTACGTCTACGAATCCAATTATTCCGGATATTTGGAGAAGAAATCTAAGAGGGTCGCGCAGGAAGAGCGCGAGGAAGCCGGCAAGCAAAAAGCGATCAACGACGAGCTCGAATGGATCCGCCGCTCACCCAAGGCGCGGCAGGCCAAGTCCAAGGCACGGATCAAGGCGTTCGACCAGCTCGTCCAGGCCCAGGAGAACCGCGCCCCGACCAAGGGCGAAATCCTGATCCAGATGCCCGAGCGCCTCGGCGACAATGTGATCTCGGCCAAGGGCCTGACCAAAGCCTATGGCGACAAGCTCCTGTTCGAGAATTTGAGCTTCGACCTGCCGCCGGGCGGGATCGTCGGGATCATCGGCCCCAACGGCGCCGGTAAGACGACCCTGTTCAAGCTGATCACCGGCCAGGAGCAGGCGGATTCGGGGGAAATCGCCGTCGGTCCGACCGTGCACCTGGGCTATGTCGACCAGAGCCGCGACGCGCTCGAGGCGAAGCACAATGTCTGGGAAGAGATTTCCGGCGGCGTCGACATGCTGAAGATCGGCAAGTTCGACGTGAACAGCCGCGCTTATGTCGGCGCATTCAATTTCCGCGGGCCCGACCAGCAGAAGAACGTCGGCCAGCTATCGGGCGGCGAACGCAACCGAGTCCACCTCGCGAAGATGCTGAAGGAGGGCGGCAACGTCCTGCTGCTCGACGAGCCGACCAACGACCTCGACGTCGAGACGTTGCGCGCGCTCGAGGACGCACTCGAGAATTTCGCCGGCTGCGCAGTGGTGATCAGCCACGACCGCTTCTTCCTCGATCGCCTCGCGACGCACATCCTGGCTTTCGAAGGTGATAGCCGAGTGGAGTGGTTCGAGGGCAATTTCGAAGCCTATGAGGAAGACAAGGTCCGCCGCCTCGGCGAAGAAGCCACACGGCCGCACCGGATGACGTATCGCAAATTGACGCGCTGATGCCCTAGCTGTTCGGCCAGCGGACGGGCGGATTGGATACCGCCTGGCCAACGCGCGGGCCGGCCGGGTTCAGGCCCGTGGGGAAGGGCTGGCTGTCGCGGAGCGAGAATTCGCTGTCGTGGGCCAGCACG
>Ga0207647_10000520_pt1 | contig 30739 bp, 18 predicted proteins | sample KBSCornC2_FD_184295 | JGI IMG/M metagenome (GOLD analysis project Ga0207647, IMG submission 184295) | Corn rhizosphere microbial communities from Kellogg Biological Station, Michigan, USA - C2 (SPAdes) (version 2) | ecosystem: Host-associated > Plants > Roots > Rhizosphere ... | reverse complement strand
GACGCTGATAATCGGGAAGTTGGTGGAATCGATGTTGGTGATGCCGAGTTGCGAGGAGTAGTTGGTGTTTCCAAGCGCGGCGACGGTGAAGTTTTTCGAGTTGCTGCGGTTGGTCCCGAGGTTCAGGTGATTCAGGATGCTGGGCGAGAATTCGTAATCCCAGCCGAAACGGCCGAAGTGCGTGATGAAGTCCTGCGCCCACTGATTTGGGTCCACCGGATCAGGCAGCGTGCGGGACGCCTTTAGGCTCGTGTTCTCACGTGTCGAGTAGGAACCATAGATCGTGCTCTTGCGAAACCTCTCATCGATCCGGACGGTGTAGGTGGTGTTGTTGATGGGGTAGGGAGAGTTAAGCGTGTAATTGTTGACGATGTTCCCGTTTTGCGGCGCTGGATAGTACTTGATAATGTTCGTAGCCACAGGGCTAATACGTCCGGTCGGGATGATGTTCCCGGCAAATGCAGTGCGGCAGGGCCTGCCGTTTACTACGCGTGCCGTGGACGGGTCAAAGACCTGTCCATAGTAGACCGGGGTGCCATCGCAAGGATTCGTGCCCAAAATATTGTTGGTCTGCAGAAATTGCGAGAAGTCACCGGTACGCTCCGCAGCCGTCGGCACTGTGGAGGTCACTGGTCCGCCAACGGTCTGGCGGAACTGCTCCCAGGAGAAGAAGAAAAATGTGCGATCGCGACCGTTGTAGACTTTGGGAATCCAGACCGGACCGCCGAGTGTACCGCCAAAATCATTCTGGCGATCGGGCCCGCGAGCAAAATCGGCTCGACATGCTGGCGTGTCGTTGTCGCCAACACACTGCATCGCGAGCCGGCCATTGTTGAACCAGGTGTTGGCGTCGAATGCTCCGTTGCGAATGATGTCGTAGGCCGTGCCGTGAAAGGTGTTCGTGCCGCTCTTAGTGACGAAGTTCTCTACACCACCGGTGGTCCTGCCGAACTCCGCGGAAGGAATGGCGGTTGTGACCTTGAACTCCTGTAGGGCCTCGACAGACGGCGCCTCTTCGTCGAAGGAGGAGCCATTTTCACTGCGTGTCTGGCTGGCACCGTCGAGCAGTACCTCATTGCCAAAGTTTTGTCCGCCAGCGAGTTTGGAGATAAAGATGCCGTTGTTGCTGTTGGCAACGCCGGGGCCGGTGCTGCCTGGGAGGAGAAATGTGAATGCCTCAGGAGAGCGAAGATTGCCAACACCGCCGAGCGCCAGAGGAAGTTGTGTGATCTGACGATCCGTGACGACTCCGCCTACATCGGATGACTCCGTCTGCAGCCCAGTCGAAGACGCGGTTACGGTGACAGATTCGCTGCTTTGGCCAAGCGCAAGCTTCACGTTCAAAGGCGTCGTTGTATTCACCTGGACGAGCACGTTTGAATACGACGCGGTCTTGAATCCCGGAGCAGTGACGGTTACGTTGTAGGTGCCCAGTGGCAGTTCGGCAAACTGAAAGCTGCCTGAGGAGGTACTTTCCGTGGCGGTAGATACGCCAGTAGCGGCATTCGTCGCCTGAATTTTTGCCCCGGCAACAACCGCGCCGCTGGGATCTGTAATGCTGCCGGAAAGTACGCCTCGGACGGACTGCGCTGCGACTCCGCCTGTCAGTGCCGCGAACACGGCGATGAGAACAGCCAGGCCAGCGAAGAAGCTGGAACGACTCATATTGCCTCCTAAGACCCACGAACGCCGGAGAGATACGTTGTCTTTCCGACTCATTTCAGTGTCTTAACCCAGTTCGCGGGTTCGGAGCCATCTGCACCCCTTGCCACTTATGAAACCGGTTTCAACACTCAACCATGCACCCTGTAGTGCAGCGGTGAAAAGTTTAGGTGCCATTTACCGGGATGCGCCATGAGTGCAGCAGACCATATGCATCTAGTACATATGGACTATGGTTTTGAAACGTCACCCCGTGTCACTGTCACGAATCGTTGAGCACAGATCCGATCGCAAGGGCCGAACTGATCTGCTGACGAAAGAGCGACCCTTGGCCACCACGAAAACAGTCAGCACTATTCGTATCCTGGTCGTCGACGATCATCCGGTCGTACGCGCGGGACTCGCAAGCATGCTTTCGACCATTTCCGGGCTCGCCGTATGCGGAGCGGCGTCTACAGGCGAAGAAGCATTGCAGCTCATCGATGACGAGCAACCCGATGTGCTGCTGCTGGACCTGCGGATGCCAGGGATGACAGGTATCGAGCTTCTCAAGGCAATCCGTGGAAAACCCTCTGCACCGAAGGCGCTCGTCCTGACGAGCTATGAATCAGACGAAGAGATCTATCGCGCGATCGAAGCAGGGGCGCAAGGCTATCTGCTGAAGAGCACGCCGCAGGCGGAGATCGTGACTGCAATCCAGTCTGTATACAGCGGCAGACATCACATTCCGCCGCGGATTGCTGCGCGCCTTGCAGAACGCATGGTCCGCTCGGCGCTCACGCAGAGAGAGCTGGAAATTCTGGAGATGGTGGTGCGCGGGCTCACCAACAAGCAGATCGGACATGCGCTGCGTATCAGCGAGAACACCGCGCGCAACCACATCAACAGCATAATCCGAAAGCTTGACGTGTCAGGCCGGACAGAAGCGGCGACGGCCGCCATTCAGCAAGGCCTCGTCCGCATGCCGGATTAGGCGACTGGATACGACCGTTTATTTGGCAGCTGTTGTGCGCAACGTAATAACGGTCACGCTTCCGTGCGGAAACACGTGCTGCATGTGACCGTGAGAAACTTCCTCCTGATTGATCACGGGCGAGACCCGCTCCGGCTCGTCCTCATCGTTCTCATCGCCCACGCTTGCGCCGCGCAATGTTTGCACCTCGGCATTTGTACCGGCTGCAAAGTCCTGAATCGCAATGTCAGCGGGAATGTCAACGCTCAAGCTTCGATTTACGCAGAACAGTGAGAGCGTTCTCTTCGAAGCGTCGAGCGCGGCGGTCACATCGAGATAAGGCACATCTTCGATATCCGGGAGCCTTCCAACGCCGTTCTTCACCGAGTAGCTGCCGCCATTGCTGACAGCCTCGATAGGTAGGGCCGGATGAGCGGTGGAGTACATGCGGAAGGCATAATAGCCGGGGGCTCCATATACCTGACCGTGGCTTTTCCATATGCCGGCAAACTCCATGATGCCGGTCATGTCCGAGATGGGAACAACGTCCGCGTTGCGCATCAGCATGTTGAAGAATCCGGCTGTATCCACCGCCCCACCCATGTTCCGGAAGCTGGGGACGCCATCGCGGTGGCCAATGAAGAGCCACTCTGTAAAGGCGACATGCGGCCGATGCGCAAATTCTGGGTGTTCATCAATCTGCTGCTGGTCCGCGCGTAACTTTCGTCCCAGCTCCACAGGCAATGCGAAGGCGGCTTCCGTCATGAAATCGATTGAGGGATGCGTGAGCTTCGTCTGCGTATTGGTAACGACGAAGTGGGTCGAGAGGTAGTCGAAGGTACCGGCTGGATTCGATAGCTGATGCTCATTCCACGAGTGAAACCAATCCGGATCGCCCCCGGTCGCAATTAATTTTGCAGTTGGATCGACGGCACGAATGGCCTTGCTGAAGGCCAGCGTGCGACCGGCAATCTCATCGGTTGTGGGCCAGCCAACGTTCCAATCGCCCCAGAGCTCGTTACCCAGTTCCCAAAGCAGACCGCTGTGCTGGCGCCAATGCTCGTCGATGTAGCGGACCCAGTCCGCAGCCTCTTGCGGTGTGCCGCTGCCCAGATTGAGCGCGACCTGCGGCTCCGCGCCGATGAGATCGCAAAAATGAAGAAACTCATCAGTGCCGAAAGTGTTGTATTCGGGAATTCCCCAGGCAATGTTCAACATGCTGACGCGCTTGTCTTGCGGACCGATACCGTCACGCCAGTGATAGGAAGAGGTGAAATTGCCACCAAATCGAACCAGCGGTGTCTCCATCGCTTTCGCCATTGAGACCTCATCGGGGTCGAGTCCGTCGAGCGCATCTGCGGGCATTAACGAGAACTGATCGAGATCGACGCGCTCGTCACCGTTAAGCTCGACTACGAAGTCGGCTGGCTCGAGGCGCTGCAGCTCGCCTTCGGGCAGCTGCAGCTGAAAGTCGTACTTTTTCCACTCGTCCGCACTTGAGTCGATCGTTGCCGAGGCAAGCAGATCGCTGCTGTCCCGCTTGCGAAGGGAAATGGTCAATGTGGATGGTCCGCTGAGGTGGCGCGCGAAGAAGCTGCCCTTGTAGGCGAGCGTGCGCTGTAGGGGTAGATAGACTTCCTGCTTGATCCCGGTGGGCTGCCCGGATACGGCCATCACGACCAGCGATCGCCAGGAGTTGGCAGCGTGTCCCCATCTCGGCTCATAGCGGTTGCCCTGTTTCGCATTGAGAGGCTCCCAGGGCAATGGCAAACCAAGCGCCGAGGATTCGACCAGCTCCGGGCGCTCATGCACCAGCGTTTGGAGACTCTTCGCACTCCAAAGGTTCTCCTCGAGCGATGGGTTGACCAAAAGCTCCGCCCAGAGACCGTTGTAGGTCGAGTTGCCAATAGGCTCGAGGAAGCTGCCGAAGATGGTTCGGGGGATGGGAGTTCCCGCGGACTTGCCCGCATTTACGGTAACGGTGGCGCGAGCCGGAATTGGCTTCACAACTGTGATCTGCGCGCGGCCGGAGAACCCCATGAGAGAAGCGGCAGAGATGCATAACGCGGTGCGGATAGATGGCATCAGATGTTTGGTCCCGGAGATGAATGTCCGCTCAACGCGGCGTAGGCCAGTCTGCGTCAAGCGCCGTGGAATTGCAAAAAATGCCGGAAACTTTTGCTCTCTTGCATGACACAAAAGAATGGAACGTCGGCAAGCTGCGATGTGCTTCTGATAGAAAAGACGGTTGGGCCGACGGCGACCAGCCTCTATGGTGAATCAGAGATGACAGCGCACCCGCAGATTCGGGCACCACGTGGAAACACCAGGACGGCCCGTGGCTGGATCCAGGAAGCAGCCAAGCGGATGCTGATGAACAACCTGGATCCCGACGTTGCCGAAAAGCCCGAGGAGCTGATCGTGTACGGCGGGCGGGGCAAGGCTGCGCGCAACTGGGAATGCTATTCAAAGATCGTCGAGACGCTGGATCGTTTGGAGAATGACGAGACGCTGCTGGTGCAATCGGGAAAGCCCGTCGGCGTGCTGCGGACGCATGCGCTGGCGCCACGCGTTCTCATCGCAAATTCGAACCTGGTGCCGCGCTGGGCAAACTGGGAGGAGTTCGACCGGCTGGATGCCGCGGGTCTCATGATGTACGGACAGATGACCGCGGGCTCCTGGATCTATATCGGAACGCAGGGCATCCTGCAGGGTACGTACGAGACCTTCAAGGCCGCAGCAAAGCAACATTTCAACGGCTCATTGGCCGGCACAATCAGCGTCACGGCTGGACTTGGCGGCATGGGCGGAGCACAGCCGCTCGCGGTAAAGCTCGCCGGTGGAGTCAGCATCTGCGTTGAGGTGGATCCCACGCGGGTGGAACGCCGGCTGCAGACGAAATACCTGGACCGAGTAGCCGCCTCGCTGGACGAAGCGATCAGCACGGCGCAGCAGGCAAAGCACAACAAGACCGCGCTTTCAATCGGACTGTTGGGAAATGCTGCGGAGGTGCTGCCGGCAATGGTGCGCTCAGGCTTTACACCTGAACTCGTCACCGATCAGACAAGCGCGCATGATCCCATGTGGGGTTACCTTCCACCGGCACTGGTGGATGAGGACCTGAACACGCTGCGTGCTCAGAATCCAGCGGCTTATCAGGACCGTGTGCTTGCGGCGATAGCGCTGCACGTGCAGGCGATCCTCGAGATGCAGCGACGCGGCGCGGTTGCATTCGACTATGGCAACAACCTGAGGACGCAGGCGAAGCAGGCGGGAGTCGGCGATGCGTTTAACTATCCCGGATTTGTGCCCGCATTTATCCGGGACTCATTTTGCGAAGGCCGCGGGCCGTTCCGATGGGTTGCACTTTCCGGAGATCCGGAAGATATCGCGAAGACGGATGCTGCGTTGCTGAAGCTATTTCCCGACGATGAGCGGTTGCAACAATGGCTGCGCTTTGCCTCAAAAGAAATCGCCTATCAGGGGTTGCCGGCCCGCATCTGCTGGCTCGGCTATCGCGAGCGCGACAAAGCTGGTCTGCTCTTCAATCAAATGGTTCGTGATGGCGAACTTTCAGCACCCATAGTTATTGGTAGAGATCATCTGGATGCAGGATCCGTCGCGAGTCCTTATCGCGAGACGGAAGGCATGCTGGACGGATCGGATGCTGTCTCTGACTGGGCCTTGCTTAATTTCGCGACCGGCATCGCAAGTGGTGCGGGTTGGATGAGTTTCCACCACGGCGGCGGAGTGGGTATGGGCTATAGCCAGCATGCGGGGCTGGTGGCCGTGGCCGACGGAAGCGAAGAAGCGGAACAGCGGCTGCGCCTCTGCCTGACTAATGACCCGGCGATGGGCGTGATACGGCACGCGGATGCCGGCTATCGGAAGGCGCAGGAGGTGGCGCGGGATCGCGGTCTCGACATGCCAAGCCTTCGATGAATGCAAACTTGATGAATGCAGACCTGCTGATCGTCGGCATCACGCAACTGGCTACACCGCAGGGCGCGGGAGCGAAGTGCGGCGCGCAGATGAGAGAGATCGTCGTTTTAGAGAAAGCCGCAATTGCGATCAGCGGCGATCGGATCGCATGGGTTGGTTCCGCGGCAGAGTGGCCGGGAACAGCTTCGCGCACAATTGATCTGGGAGGATGTGCTGTCGTTCCGGGGCTGGTGGATCCGCACACTCACGCGGTGTGGGCCGGCGATCGACTTGGCGACTTCGATGCACGGACCTCGGGCGTGAGCTACGAGCAGATACTTGCGTCAGGCGGCGGCATCTGGAGCACCATTCGAGCGACGACGCGTGCATCCGACGATGCATTGCTCTCGCTTGCAGAGCAACGCGTCCGGTCATTGGTGCGGTCAGGCGCCACTGTTGTCGAGATCAAATCCGGTTACGGCTTTACAGTCGCTGCCGAACTTCGGATGCTGGAGGTGATAAGACACCTCGCATCGCGGCTTCCGATTCGGATCGTGCCGACGCTGCTGATCCACATTCCGCCCAATGATGCGCGTGAGCGGGAGGTCTATGTCCAGCAAGTTCAAAGCGAACTGATTCCGGAAGCCGCCCGTCGCGACCTTGCTCAGGCGGTAGACATCTTCATTGAGAAGGAGGCATGGAATACCACGGAGGCTGAATCTGTTCTCAATTGTGCTCTTGAACATGGCCTTCGCATCAAGGTGCACGCTGAGCAGTTCCATTCGGTCGGCGGCGTGGAACTGGCGTTGCGGCTCGGTGCGCTGAGCGCGGATCATCTGGAGGCATGCACGACGCGTCAATACGCGTTGTTTCGTAATGCGCAAACCATCGCAACGGTTTTGCCTGGCGTCTCATTGCACCTTGGGATACCAAAGGCGCCGGGACGGCAGTTGATCGATGCCGGCGCAGCGGTTGCGGTGGGTACGGATCTTAATCCCGGATCGAGTCCCTTGTTCTCGACCAGCGCAGCGCTCGGGTTGGCTGTGCGGTTGAACGGTTTGACGGCGGCAGAAGCGCTGGTTGCCGGAACGGCGAACGCTGCACAGGCGCTTGGAATGAGTGACGCAGCACGTCTGGAAGCGGGCATGCCGGCAGACTTTGCCGTTTTGCGGTCATCCGACTGGCGCGATCTGGTTTACTGCATGGGGATGAATTCGGTGCGCGAGACGTGGTGCAAAGGACAACGAATTGTGCCGGAGCAGTCGCGAAGGGAACGTGACGATGGGTAAGTCGTTTCGACCGTCATTGCTCTATCGAGACGGTCGTTTCATCGCTGGAGAGCGCATTTTTGTCGACGGTGTGGGCCGCATTGCCGCATCGGACGAGAATGCCACACAAATTGATCTGAGCGGCAAAGCTCTGCTACCTGGTTTCGTCAACGCGCATTCGCATTCGTTTCAGCGTCTCATCCGCGGCCGTGCAGAATCGCGAGCTGTGAGCGGAAGGGACTTCTGGTCATGGCGCAACACAATGTACCAGGCCGCCGCTCAGCTATCCCCGCAGGATCTCTACGACGTAGCGCGCATGTGCTTTCTCGAAATGGTGCGCGCGGGAATCACCACAGTCGGTGAGTTTCATTATTTGCACAACGCGCCCGACGGAACGCCTTATGACGATCCCAATTTGCTAGCACATCAGGTGATCGCAGCTGCGCAGTCGGTGGGTTTGCGGATTGTGCTGCTCCGCTCGGCATATTTTCGCTCTGGTTATCAGCTAGCACCCGATCCCGAACAGCAACGCTTTTTTGAACGAGCAGACGATTTTCTCTCGAACATGACGCTCCTTCGGACATCGTATGCTGCCGATTCCGCGGACGTTCGCTTCGGCGTAGCGCCGCATAGCGTTCGTGCCGTGCCGCTACAGCAATTGCGGGAGATCGCATCATGGGCGCGCAACAATTCCCTGCCCCTCCACATGCACGTAGCCGAACAAATTGCTGAGAACGCTGCGTGCCGAGAGGAGTATGGATGCACACCCGTGGAGTTGCTTGCACGAGAAAGGCTGCTAGGCGAGGATTTTGTCGCAGTGCACGCAATTCATCTCAACACGCAAGAGATGGCTACACTGGCTGACGCAGGGGCTGTCGTCTGCTCGTGCCCGACGACGGAGCGGAATCTCGGCGACGGCATCGTTCCGGTGGATGCATTGATGAAGCTCGGCGTTCGCCACGCGTTGGGGTCAGATAGCCAGGCGCAGATCGACCCGCTAGAGGACGCGCGCGAGTTGGATTATCACTTGCGACTGGCACAGCGGGAACGGGCCGTGCTTGACCAGATTGATGGCCGCCCGATCGCGTCGCGGCTGTTTGATTGCGCCACAATCCAAGGAGCACAGGCGCTGGGGATCGACTCGGGGTCATTGACGCTCGGCGAATACGGCGACATGGTTACCATCGACCTGGCGGATATTTCTGTCGCGGGACACGCTGCAGAAACTCTGCTGCCCCTGCTTGTCTTTGGCGCAAATCGTGCTGCGATCCGCGACGTTGTGGTCAACGGCAAATTGATTCTTCGGGACGGGCGACACCCTCTCGAAGAGGAGATTGTTGCCAAGTATCAGCAGCTCTACCGGAGAGTGTGGGGAACAGACACCGTTAGCGGGAGCACTCGTTGAACTCAACGGTTGACCATCTCTCGAACCTCATCCGGATCCCTTCCGTTTCCGCGATGCCCAATCGCGCCATAACGAACTACGCGGGCACGGTCTTGACAGCTCAACGGTGGACGGTGCGCGAGGACGTGTACACCGATGAATCCGGGGTGGAAAAGGTCAATCTAATCGCAGCTCCGCCCGGCGAGGATATTGGGGCACGTATGGTGGATCTGGCTTTTCTATGCCATATGGACACAGTTCCCTACTCCGAGGATTGGCTCGAGGCTCTTCAGCCGATTCGCCGCGGGTCGATGCTGCACGGTTGCGGCGCGTGCGACGTAAAGGGATTTCTGGCGTGCCTTCTAACTGCGGCTGAAAGAAAGGATGCACCGTGGATTGACGGTCTGCGCATTGTGCTGACCGCAGACGAGGAGATCGGCTGCATAGGAACGAAACGGCTGATCGCGATGGATTCCCTCAGACCTCGGCGAATCGTTGTGGGAGAGCCAACGTCTCTCCGCGCCGCACGAGCGGGAAAGGGTTATTGCCTCGCACGTGCGACGATCGATGGCCGAGAGGCTCACAGCGCTCTTCCGGAGCAAGGAATTTCCGCAATCTACGGAGCAGCCCATCTTGTTTCAGCGGTCGAAGAGCTCAGCTCCCAGCTCGCAGAGGAACGGCATGAGTTCTTCGAGCCTGCATTCACGACGTTAAATGTGGGTACGATACAAGGCGGCTCCGCAAAGAACATCATTCCCGGACGGGCCGAGCTTCTCATTGAGTGGAGACCCATCCCGGGTTTTCCGGCGGATCGCATCCCAACCGCGATACGCGCGCTGCTAGAAAGGCTTCAGGCGCAATATCCCGGCATGCGTGGTTCGTTGGTGGTTCTCAGGGATGAAGCGGGATTCGAGACAATCGCCAACAGTGCATTGGTCAGATCATTGGAGCGCTTGACCGGCCAGCCCTCCACTTCGATTGCATTTGGTTCGGAAGCGAGCGCCTGGTCAGCCATAGCAGAAGAGGTGGTCGTGTTTGGGCCTGGAGATATGCGATCGGCGCATAGCGATCGCGAATGTGTATCCGTCGACGAACTCTCCACGGCGGTTCACGCGGTCCGCTGCATGATGCAGGGCCACATCGATACATGATAAAGCGACGGAAGAAACGCGGGACCTAGACTTCCGCATGATCAGACGCGCTGGAAAAGACAGTACAGAAACTGTTGTTCCTTGGCGGAGGGCGTCGTGTGCCATTCCATCTGACTATCCGCCAAACGGAACGAAGACCCGAATTCCGCTTCGAGAGCCGCTGTATCGTAGCGTGCAGTCTCTAAACCGCTACACCGCATTGGGCCTTCTGGCCCAAACGTGCTGATTATCAGGTGGCTCTTTTTTTTCACCGAAACTGCAGCCTTTGTGACATAAGAAGCGCGCTGCTCGGGAAGCGTTAGAAAGTGGAAGACAGCCCGGTCATGCCAAACGTCATAACGGGATGCCGCAAGTTCAAATTCGCAGACATCGCCAACAAGCCACTTGATTCGCTCTGCAGACAGAGCTAATCCCCGCTTTTTTTCCTGTATCGCTATCTGAGAAATATCCAAAACGCTAATGTCTGTATATCCGCGGAGAATGAGATCATCCACTAGTGTGGACGTGCCTCCACCTATATCAACGATGGCCGCCGAACGGCTGGGCGCCACACGCTCAATGAATGCCAGAGACAATTCCAAGTGTGGCTGATACCAACTTACCTTTGTCGGGCTTTTTGCCGTATAAACCTCGTCCCAGTGCTGTCTCTGCATATTCACAAAGGGTAGTCTATCCTTCGGAACTGGGAGAACGCAGGAGCCGCATGGCCTACAGATAATCGAACAAGGTCATGAAGCCGAAGTCCATGTGGAGCTGTTGATGGCAGTGAAAGAGTGTCATCCCAGGATTGTTGGCCACAAAATCGATCTCTGCTTCCTGGTAACCGCCAAGCATCAATACGTCTTTCATCAGCCCTGCCATTGGCGTGCCGGCATAGCGAGTCAACTCGAAAGTATGCCGGTGCAGATGAATAGGATGAATATCATCGCTAGCGTTGCGCATTTTGATCCGGTATCGTTTGCCCTGCTTCAAATGATGAGAAGGCGTCGCCATCATTTGGGTATCCGGGTACGCAACGCCGTTGATCGTCCACCGGTTGAAGCCGGCATCGGCGGCATTGTCTTTAGCAAATGTCATCTCAAAGATTTCATCGGGAGCAGGTGCTGAAGCTCCCGCCTTTGCAAAGCTTGCATAATCCCAGCGGAAATGCGGTGGCGCTGACCATTGTGGTTTGCCATTGCGATCTCCATACTCGACGACGATTCCCATTCCGTGGTTGCGATCGTCGTCCGCAAGATCGCCGAGTACCCATATCCCGGGATGGTTCATTTCCACGATCGCAGAGATACGTTCAGCGGTTCCAATCCACAAGACAGGAACTCTCGCAGGTGTGGGCACAGGATTGCCATCCATAGCAACGACCTCAAAGGAATGCCCTGGCAGCGCGAGGCTGCGTATCTCTGTCGCACTACCATTCAGAACATGGAAAAGAACACGTTCGCCTTGCTTCACTCGGATCGGTTCGCCATGCCCAAACATTTTTCCATTGATGGTGAATGAACCGTAGCCTACTTCGAAGCCATGCGGCAGTCCTTTTGCCAGAGAACCCTTCATTGCCGACTCGCCGCGCTCTTTCAAATCAGAAGCGGTTGAGGATGGCGATAGGAAATCCTGCGCCATATCACCTCCCCGACTGAAAGTTGGCTCAAACTCCTTCAGCACAAGGAAGACTTCGCGGTCGTAGTTGCCCGGCTCGTGCGATGACTCGATATATACGGGCCCCACTTGGCCGCTATACTGACCCGCGTTCAGGTTCGCTCCGGCGCGGGCATGTGTGTGGTAGAAACGAAATCCGGCCGGACGCGGAGTGAACGTGATGCGACGCATGCCATGTGAAGGAACGAAAGGCGTACCTTCCTCCGCGGCGCCGTCGACCTCACTGGGCACGATTTGACCGTGCCAATGCAACTGCTCCGGCGTATCCGTATCGTTATAGATCGCGACGGTGATCCGCTTGCCTTCTTTGAAGCGAAGCAAGGGACCCGGGAAATTGCCACCATAGGTAGTCACAGAAAGAATGCGATTCGGCGCAATTTCGACCGGGGCCGTTGCAATGTGCAGAGTGTAGTCAATCGGTTCGTTTTCTTTGCCGACAACGTCGGTTTGTGAGGCCGGCCGCGGCGTCGTACGAGAACAGCCTGCTGAAACGAGAGATGTAGCTGTTGCGGCACCTGCAGCTTTGAGAAATGCCCTGCGAGAGAATGAGTCGCGGATCATGGTATTCTTCCGGTCGGCGAAAGAGCCGCCCTAGGCTCCTATCAGGTCGTCGAAAAGCAAGGTTATCCCGAGGGCGATGAAAAACTGAAGGCGCCAGTTGGCACGCCCCAGAGCAGAGCGTTTCTGCGCTAGTGCAACCGGCGGCAATCTCAGTCACAGAACACAGAGAAATCGCAGCACTCGGCCAATTCCGCCAAGCCATTGCACGGGGAATTCCGGTGTCTCCGGGTCTGTGCCCACGGTGTTCGACTGAGCGGGTCAGGTCAAGCCCTGATTGGGGGCTTGTTAGACGGGAAACTGGCGAGAATCCAGCGATGTCCCGCTACATGTGGGGACTCTTCTTTACGGAATGCTATTGTTTTTATCGCACGCATCATTTGCGAAATATCCACAAGTTGTAGCCATTGCATTTTTCCGGAGCCCAAGATATGGTGGGCGAGTTCCTTGGTCCCTCTACTGGAGGGTGAAAAGGGAATCCGGTGAAAGTCCGGAACTGCCCCGCAGCGGTAAGCAGGTACGAACGCCAAGTTGACACTGAGCGTAGTGGCTCGGGAAGTCTGGCAAGTAGGGTTGAACCTGTAAGTCCGAAGACCTGCCTGGGAAACATTCGCTGACGCCTCCGAGGGGAGGCGAGGTGGCAGAGACGCGTTTTCGGTTTCGAAGTGTCCCTGTTTCCCCGCATCGCTTTCTGAGGCCAAAGGAGATTCTTCGATGGCCACTCAGACCCACAGCTTTGACACCGTTTCCCTGGTTCCACCAGCCGAGTATGGCAAGGGCTTCAGTCCTTCTCAGCAACGTCATCCGGGACTTCAGGTGATCCGGCGGAACGGTTCCTTTTCACCCTTCGACACCAGCAAAATCTCCGTCGCGATTACCAAGGCCTTTGTCGCCGTCGAAGGGACGGAGGCAACAGCATCCCGGCGCATTCGGGAGGCGGTGGAAGTGCTCACGCAGCAAATCGTGGAAACGGTCTACCGCCGCTCCGAGCCGGGACGACCGATTCACATCGAGGACATTCAGGACCAGGTAGAGCTTGCTCTGATGCGCAGCGGAGAACACAAAGTGGCACGCGCCTACGTCCTCTATCGGGAAGAGCGTGCACAGGAGCGTCGTCAACGCGAAGAGCGGACGCCGGCAACTTCGCAGCCCCAGCTTCATGTGCGTCTCAAGGATGGACAAGTCGAGCCATTGGATGAGGCGCGATTGCTCCAGGATCTGTCCGCCGCTTGCGCCGGGCTCGACGGGGTCTCTGCCGATGCAGTGATGGCTGAGATTCGCCGGAATCTCTATGACGGTATCCTCCTGCACGAGCTGAGCCTCGCGCAGACCATGGCGGCACGGTCTCTGGTGGAACAGGACCCAAACTACGCTTACGTCAGCGCCAGACTCCTCCTGAATATTCTGCGCGAGGAGGCTCTAGCGCTTGTGCTTCCCAATAAGATTTCGACCTCCCAGAGTCATAGCAAGCTGGACTACAAGGAGTACTTTCCTGAATTCGTCAGACGCGGTATTGAATTGCAGATGTTGGACCGGGAGCTTGGGAATTTTGACGTAAACCGGCTGGCGGCTGCTTTGAAACCGGAGCGCGACCACAACTTCCAGTTCCTTGGACTGCAAACGCTCTATGACAGGTACTTTCTACATAAGGATGGTGTTCGATACGAGCTGCCGCAAGCATTCTTCATGCGAGTTTCGATGGGACTTGCCCTCCGGGAGATCGACCGCGATGCTAAGGCGATCGAGTTCTACGAACTTCTCTCCTCCTTCGATTTCATGTGCTCCACGCCGACACTCTTTAATGCGGGCACATTGCGCCCGCAGCTATCGTCCTGCTTTCTGACAACGATTTCGGACGATCTGAACGGGATCTTCAAAGCGATCAGGGACAACGCGCTGCTCTCGAAATATGCGGGTGGTCTCGGAAACGATTGGAGCGGCGTGCGAGGTCTGGGCGCGCATATCCGCGGAACGAACGGTCAATCACAGGGCGTTGTTCCATTTCTCAAGGTCGCGAATGATACCGCCATCGCGGTGAATCAAGGCGGCAAGCGCAAGGGCGCTGTCTGCGGATACCTGGAGACATGGCATATCGACATCGAAGAATTTCTCGACTTGCGCAAGAACACGGGTGACGACCGCCGCCGCACCCATGATATGAACACCGCCAACTGGGTACCGGATCTTTTCATGGAACGGGTAGAGAAAGACGGGAGCTGGACGCTATTCTCCCCCGACGAGGTGCCTGACCTTCACGACCTCTATGGGCACGCATTCGCCGAGAGGTATGCATTCTATGAGGTGAAGGCCCAGCGGGGCGAATTGAAAGTCGCGCGCACGGTTCGTGCTGTCGATCTATGGCGCAAGATGCTCACGATGCTTTTCGAGACAGGCCATCCGTGGATTACCTTCAAAGACCCCTGCAACCTGCGTTCGCCACAGCAGCACGCAGGCGTTGTTCACTCTTCGAATCTCTGCACAGAAATCACGTTGAATACAAACCAGCGTGAAATCGCTGTCTGCAACCTCGGCTCTATCAATCTCGCGAACCACGTCGACGAAGACGGTATCGACCAGGATCGTCTAAAAAAGACCGTCACGACCGCAATGCGGATGCTCGACAACGTGATTGACGTCAACTTCTACACAGTGCCCGAAGCTCGCTACTCGAACCTCCGCCACCGTCCGGTGGGACTGGGCATCATGGGCTATCAGGATGCGCTCTACACTCTGTGCATTCCATATGCCTCGGAGGAGGCGGTTCGATTTGCTGACGAGAGTATGGAAATTATCAGCTTCCACGCAATCTCCGCATCGGTCGATCTTGCGGCAGAGCGTGGGCGTTATGCCACGTTTGAAGGTTCGCTCTGGAGCAAGGGAGTTCTTCCTATCGATTCCATTGAACTGCTAAAGGACTGCCGCAAAGACACACTGATGCTCGATCGTTCGGCCAAACTCGACTGGACCGGACTGCGCGAACGGGTCCAGACCATCGGTATGCGCAACTCCAACACGATGGCGATTGCACCCACCGCAACCATCTCCAACATCTGCGGCGTAACACAGTCGATTGAGCCGACCTATCAGAACTTGTTTGTGAAGTCGAATATGTCGGGTGATTTTACGGTCGTCAACGCGGCGTTGGTTCGCGACCTCAAGAAACGCGGCCTTTGGGACGAGGTGATGGTGAGTGATCTTAAGTACTTCGATGGCTCGCTTGGCCCGATTGATCGCGCTCCCGACGACCTGAAGCAGCTCTACGCCACATCATTCGAGATTGAGCCGACATGGTTGATTCAGGCAGCGGCTCGGCGTCAGAAATGGATCGACCAGGCGCAATCCCTGAACCTATACATCGCGCAGCCGAGCGGCAAGAAACTCGACAGTCTCTACCGCGAGGCGTGGCACGCTGGATTGAAGACGACTTACTATCTTCGTTCTCGCAGTGCAACCCACGTGGAGAAGTCCACGCTTCAACGGACCGATGGAAAGCTGAATGCAGTCTCGCTTGGTGGGGCGGCGCCGAGCGCCTGCGCGATCAACGATCCCACCTGTGAAGCATGCCAGTAACCATTACATAAAAGAGAGAGCCGATGACGCTTGATTGGAGTGAAGCAGTCAATGAAAGTCCGTCCGAGCTGGTGCTGACTCCACCTCCGGTACGAGAAGATTCGGATGCCACCGGTTTGGGCGCGATTGCGCGCGGAGCGACCCGCGTTCGAGTCGATGACAAGGCCATGATCAACTGTCGCGCGGATGTCAATCAACTTCTGCCACTCAAGTATCGGTGGGCGTGGGAGAAATACCTCTCCGGTTGCAACAACCACTGGATGCCAACCGAGATTTCCATGCAGGCCGACATCTCTCTATGGAAGAGTTCCGACGGTCTCACAGGGGGCGAACGGCGGATGATCAAAAGGAATCTCGGCTTCTTCGCTGCCTCGGAATCGTTGGTGGCGAACAATATCGTACTCGCAATCTATCGCCATTTGACCAATCCCGAGTGCCGCCAGTATCTGCTTCGCCAAGCGTTTGAAGAGGCCGTTCATACCCACACCTTTCAGTACATCGTGGAAAGTCTCGGCCTTGACGAGGGCGAACTCTTCAACATGTATCGCGAGGTTCCATCCATCACTGAAAAGGTCGCCTGGGCGATCCAATATACCCAGAACCTAAGCGATCCGTCGTTTACTACAGGATCGATCGCAGCAGACCGCGCCTTCCTGCGTGACCTCATTGCCTTTTATGTTGTCTTCGAAGGTATGTGGTTCTACACCGGCTTCGTTCAGATCCTTTCGCTGGGCCGCCGCAATAAGATGGTTGGCATCGCGGAACAATACCAATACATCCTGCGCGACGAGTCGATCCATCTGAACTTCGGCATCGATGTCATCAACCAAATAAAGATCGAAAATCCCTACCTATGGAGCGAAACATTTCAGCAAGAGGTTCGGAATATGCTCCAGCAAGCTGCTGAGCTGGAGGCAGCCTACGGTCGTGACACCATGCCCAACGGCTTTCTCGGCTTGAGGGCCGGTTTGTGCGAGCAGTACATGCACTTCATCGCCAATCGCCGATGCTCGCAGTTGGGGCTTGAGCAGGTTTTTCCATCTTGCGACAATCCATTCCCCTGGATGTCCGAAGCGATGGACTTGAGGAAGGAAAAGAACTTTTTTGAGACAAGGGTCATTGAATACCAGAACGGTGGATCATTGGCATGGGATTAGGTTGATCAGAAGTTTGGCATAGGCTGCCCGTGCTTGGCGGGGCATGATTCGGATCTACCCTCCATTCGACTCCTCTTTATTTCAAACGGCTGAAATAGAGGCTGCGCGCCTGAGTTCAACAGACGACTCACTTCTCAGCTGATCCCAATAGGACAATGCACTCATTGATAAAACGAAAGTCGAGATCGGCCTTGAAAACGCGCTTCCCGTCACTTAGCTCTTGGATCGCCGGCTGCTCTTGCCCAATCCGATAATGTCAGAGTTACCCATAGCTGGAAAGCAAGCGAGTGCGGGAATGAGGTTTGTGGCATGGCGGCATAGTCCGCGGCTGTTGATGCAGGTGCTCCTGGTGGCGATCTGCAGACCAAGGTTCGATGAGTGACTTGGTCGGATATCAGCAATTGAGACCTCTCGAATTTCGGTTTGCGCGTTATCCACGTCTGCACCAGCGCCACCTCATTTATCGCAGGGCTCTCGAACCCCTGCGGCCGCCGTAATAAGCACGTGTCGTCCTTCTCTCAGAGGTTGGGTCGAACGCAGCCTCACCATTAACATCAGCCGCCTTGGTTGTCTATGGCAGCACACTAATATCACGATGCGAAATAGTAGGGTGATTCCTGTCGTCCTCGGATGCCGCAATCGCCTGCAGCGTATATTTCCCGGGGATCGCCGGTGCTTTCAGCGTAACTATATAAGACTGCGCTCCCAATGGCTCGAGCGAGAATGGAATCTCCGAGCTGGTACCTTCTTGACCTTGTGCATCCGTGAACACCAGCCGCAACTTCCCTGTACGCCTCCTGTCCTCATCATTCACCATCGCCACCGTGTAGTCGCGCTGTTCGCGCTGGACCAGCGTCGGATGCCAGAAGTTGAGATACACCCCAAGCGGATTGAAGGCTTGTTCCATCGCTCCGGCAAAGTGCGGCTCCAGTTCAAGCGTCTGTAGATTCCTGAAGTGATCCGAGGTAAAGGCGTTCGGATCGCTCGCGGTCAGGTACACAAAATGCAGAACTCCCGCGTATCGTCGATAGGCTCGCCAAAATTCCGTTTCCCCACCCAGGAGATAGGCCTGCAACGCGAATCGCTTCTCAGTCGTGTCCTGGTTCCCCAGGAGTTTTGGATACAGTTTCTGCGTCAATAGCGTTGGCGTCCCGTCCCGGTTCAGCCATAGCCACCCGTATTCATTCAAAATCAACGCGTGGCCCGTCTTGCTCGTCGGGTCGTCCGGACCTGGCCCAAGCATCGATTCAAGATCCGTCATGTTGAACTCTGGAGTTCCCGAGTGGGCATCGTTCATCGCCGTGCCAAAGAACAAATATTGATGGTCTTCCACCGGGTCGTTGGGTCCAGCGGGCGCGTTATAACTGTTCTCCCAGGGCCGGTTTGAGAGGTCCAAAGATCGCACGGCTGGGATTATCTTGGTCGTGAACTCCGGCAGCCAGGATTCGTTCGTCGCATCCCAGATCGCCACGCTAGGGTGGTTCCAGTTGTCTCGCATCCATTCTGTGTACTCGGAGGTCATTTCGTTCGTGTCATACGTCGCGTGATAGGAGCTCCAGCTCGGATGCCCAGTCCACACCATGTATTCGTTTTCGATCAACAGTCCATTCTCATCGGCAATCTGCAACCACCTGTCAGGCACCGGCCCGATGCAGAATCGAAACGAATTCCAGTGAAGTTGCCTGGGTATTGTCACCAGCAACCGGTGCAGCCACGCTTCGTCCCATGGGAGCGTGCCGCTTTCTGGATCCTCAAAGAAACGGTGCAGTGTGATGTTTGATCCCCGCAAGAAATACGGCCTCCCATTTAGATAAGCACGCTGCGTCACCGTATCGAAATGGAACTCCCGCATCCCGAACCGCGTCGTCACCTCATCGCCGGAGGTACGCGTATTTACCTGGTAAAGAAACGGATCCTCAGGACTCCACAAGTGGACGTTCGGAATCGGCACAGTCTGCTTCAAAAGTTTTGTAGCGCCCGCTGGCACTTCCACACGCGAAACGCTTTTGCCTGAGGCCACCGTGTGGCTTTTCCATGTGAAACTCCGCTGCTCCACGCTGGTCGTCAAAGCGTGGGAAGAGTAATTATGTAACTCGGTTTGAACTAATATGCTCGAGGTCGCCAATTCTGGCTCCACTTGCACATTTGCAATCACAGGATCGTTCATCACCTCCAGGCTGACATCGTCGTAAATACCGGGCGTCCAGCGGTTCTTTTCAAAATCGGTACCCTGCGAAACATTCCGAGGCAGCACGCCTGGGTGCGCCCCGATCCGAATCACCAACTCGTTTGGCGCATTCCAGTGGATTGCTCCCGTCACATCGAAATACGCGGCGCTGAAACATGAATCGTGCTCACCAATACGGACGCCATTCAGATACACAACCGTGCCAAACTGCGACTTATTCACCTTCAACAACGCCACTGCATTGCGGGTTGGCCCATCGAAAGTCTTCCGGTACCAGAAGTAATTGCGATTCTGGTAGGAGATGCCTCGCACGTCCCCCAACTTGTCGAAATCGGCGCGGTTATATCTTCCCTGCTCAACCAGATTAGAAAGCAGTTGCTTGGTCTTGTACTGGTCAACATCCGCAAACGCGGGAACCGCCGAGTGAGTCAGCCCCGGAACCGGCACCGTATGGCCGTATGTTTTGGGCATCTCGTTCGCGCCGACGCTGTCTTCCACGTCCCACTTGCCGTCCAGCGAAAGTGTGGTGCGGTGTGCCTCTGCCATCGCACAGTTAGATACGATCGCGATAAGGCAACAAACCATGCAAAGAACGAGCTGCAGTTGTCTCATAAGCACTCCTTCAAGGAAACGGACTTGCCTACGGAATCAGCACTTCATGGTTCAAATTGCGGCCAAAGCTCTGCAAACCATTCTGGTTGGGCTACCCACCGCACTGAATCCGCATGCCTGCGGTACTGCAAATAGATGGGCTCGATCGGGTCGAGTCCCAGTTCCGGATATTGCCGGCTATTGCGTTGTTCAAGCTGGGCGGCACGGTATCGATCGTTGGCCATCCACTCGATCGCTCCATCCGTCTGCACTATCGGAAAATGCGCGAGGCCGCCGTGCGCGCGAACGCCGGTGTAATCAAATCCATATTGACGGTCGCACCACGCCCCAAACACCAGGCGGCGGTGGATATCCGCATTGATCACCGCATGTGCCCAACCTGGCGGCACCACTACCTTTTCTCCAGGCAGTGCGGCCACCGCCACGCAACGCCCCGGATCATCGGTCGTCCGTTCCTGCGCATAGATGATCGCCTTTCCCTCCCATATCTCGAACAGTTCCGGTGGCGACCATCCGTTATGTGCCGCAATGGCGTGTACATGTCCCTGGCTGCGTACCGGCTCCCTCCCCAGCCGCCCCGCCGCATACGCCACTATGCCAAACAGCAGATACTGCGCCTTCAGAGCACGTTCGTCCTCTTCGCGGCGCACGTCCATCGCGATCGAGTACACGGGACTCGGCCCCTCGCATTCCGGATCCATGAGGCTTGAGCGAATCGCATCCAACGTACGGAACTCCGCCTTCGGACCGCGTACCCCAGGACCATATCTGAACTCCAGAGTCTCTCGATCGATCTCCAAATTCAGCCCTGTCGCGATCTGTGTCACGCCGAACTCCGTACAAACGCCTTGATAGTAGCGAGAGGTTTATCGGCTTTACCGAGCGGAGAGATCCGGTACAGCCCTACTCGCGCCGGCACAATAAATGTCTCTGCATAGTGCACGACGAACGGCTCAAAAGCATCGTTTGGACTATCTACGACAACTTCTCGGCCTTCCACCAGGTTCAGCACATTCAACGTGCCTTGAGTGTCATGCAATACCGGCTCTGTGAACCAGTGGCGCCGTGTCTCCAGGAACTCCAGCGCATGTAGACCGGTCGCTTCCTCATACCAACCTTTTCCGCGACTTACAACGCGGACCGGGTTGATCAGATTCTCCCGGACCCATTCGCTATCTCGGTCCCACTGGATATTCGCAAGCCCATGTCTCAAATGAATCGGCCTCGGCAAGCCATTCATCCCCAGACGTGCCCAGTCCCATAATTTGAAGGTGAAGATGTAAGGCGTCGCGCTGATCTCCAGGACCATGCTGTTTTTCCCCGAACAGTGAATCGTTCCCGCTGGTATCGATACGTGATCGTGCTTCTTCACAGGCCACTTGTTCACGTATTGGTCCGCAGGAAACGGCGTCCCATCCATCTGCGCTCTCTCTAAATCGGCGGCCATCCCTGACGCATCGATGCCTGGCTTCAGCCCCAGATAAACAACAGCATCTGGTTCCGCATCCAGCAGGTAGTAGCTCTCGTCCTGCGTGTACGTCATTCCGAACTGTTCAGCGATGTACTCACGGAGCGGATGAACTTGTAGTGAAAGATTGCCGCCCTCCACCGTATCGAGAAAATCGAAGCGGATCGGAAACTCTGCGCCAAATCGCTGCACGATAGAGTTGCCCAGCAACTCCTCCGCATACTCATGGACCAGCGATAGGGCAGGCGTCTCAATTATCTGGTCCCCGAAACTGAAACGAAGACTGTTCTCCTCCGGCACGCAATCGAAGCACCAGGCGAAGTTCGGCGGCTCTTTCGGAAGATCAAAATGCCGCCGCATCCACTCCCCGCCCCACGGGCCAGGATCGAAGAATGGCACCACCCGGAACGGACGCCGTACTGTCGCCGCCAACGCGGACTTGTAGCTGTCTCCGGAGATCATCTTCGGCTCTAACGGGAGATTCGTATCCACGTACAGGTCTATTGCGTCGTGCAAGCGATGCTTTTCCGCATCCGCCGCGCGCCAGTCGACGAAGTATGCCCGCTTGTAGAGCTCCGCTGCCGTTGCTCTCTCGTTGTTCGCACCAAGATTTCCTACTCGATGCGCACGTTGCCGCTGCTGTATCTCCCATCGTGTCACATCGCAATACAGCAGCAGATCCCACTGCTGTGCCACGTAAGCTGCGCCCGCTCCATACACCAGCACCAGCCCCTGTGCGGCCGCGATCTCCTTGCGCAACGCAGCCGTCCGGCTTTCATCGAACAGCGATTCCAGTTTCCACTCCGCCATTCTTCCAAATACCGGATCGTCCCCAAGAAAAGGCGATAGGATCTCTTCTAATTCTCCGGCAGATTTGAGCGCGGTCTCAGCGAACAAGATCGCCTCAGCTTCAAAAGCGTCCAGTCCACCCCTCACCTCATCTGTGTCCACGCCTGGATAACACTCCGCAACGACGACGGTGCGCTCGGCGCTGCCGCGAGCGCTCCGCGCGGCTGCTACAATCGCGGGCCACCCACTTACGCATAGCGAATCACCCTGCGAGATCGCGATCGTCGGCTGCTTGTCATAGTTTGTGCCGCGCGTCGTCTCTCGCGTCATACGTTGCCTTGCAGCAGCGGCAATGCACCCAGCAAAGCCGCAGCCGGTCCAAGCAGGGACGGCACGATGCTGACGGAGCCCTTCTGCGCCCAGGCATGTCGGTCCACATGCTCACGGATTCGCGGGAGTATCCATTCCTGCCTCTGCATCACACCGCCGCCAAATACAATCACCTGCGGATCATAAGCGTGGATCAGCGTGACCGTTAGCGCTGCCCATATGCCGACGCAGTGTTCCAGCACCTCGCACGCTACGGCGTCCTCGGCATCCACGGCCGCAAACAATGTCTCGAAATCGATGGCACCCATTGTCTCGGCCAGCACGCTCCGTCCATATCCCGCGTGCTCTCGGCAGATCGCGTTAAGCGATACCGTTGATGCTTCCGCCTCTGCGCACCCGCGATTGCCGCACGTGCATGCGCGGCCCTTCCAGTCCACGCCCAAGTGGCCCGCCAGGCCGCCGGCCTTACGCGAACCAGATCGCAACAGTTTTCCGCCCAGCACCACTGCTCCGCCAATACCGGTCCCGAGGGTCACCAGTACCGCATCATCAAACCCTTTCGCTGCACCAGCGAAGTGTTCTCCAATCAATGCCAGCCGCGTATCGTTCTCAGCCTTGCATGGCAATCCGAACCTGGCCTCGCACCATCGCACGAAGTTGAAGCCGACTCCGTCGTCATACTTTCCATTCGTTGCGAGTATCGACCCGTCCTCATGAACAATCGCGCATATGCCCACGGCCACTCCAACCATCTGCGTCGGGTACATTCCACTCTGTCGTGCCAGGGCATGAAGCCCTGCCTCTAATTGCGGCAATAGAGCCGTAAGCGATGTGCACTGCACAGCAATCGTGTCCTTGGCCAACAGACGATCGCGACAAACAATGCCATACTCCACATGCGAGCCGCCAATATCCAGCGCCATGGCCATTTCGTTCACGATTGCACCACTACTTCGGAGACCCCATTCCTGCGCAGTATCCGCACGCTGAATCCCTGTTCCTCGATCGCAGCGTAGTCATAGCCAGCATCGCTCGGCCAACAAGCTAGAAAAGTTAGCGGTACTGCACCGGTGTTCACCACTCGGTGCGCAATCCTACCCGGAATGTAATGGGTTGAACCCGCGCCCATCTCCTGCACCGTGGCACGCCGCTGTTCATCCATCAGCAACAGCATCCCGGTTCCTGATGCCGTGGAATAAAACTCAGCGCGGTCGCGTTTTGCATGAAAATGGCCCCGCGTCATGAAGTACTCCTCGCCAATCACGCCGGGGAACACAGTTGAGTTCCCAAAAAACAATCCCCCCTCGGTTCCATCCGGTACCGGCTTCCAGTACTCCATCGCATAGATGACCTGGGCAGGATCCATTTCGCACCGCGCCTCCTCGTCAAGAAAAACCCTCTTCATCTGCCCGACTGTTTTTACCATCCGTTCAACCCTCGGATCATTCCCCATAAATCCGGTCGACAGATCCACATAAATTGCTCCCGCAACTGCAGTCTTTCCGTGCCCCGTTACCATGCTCATCACCTCAATTTTAGCGATCCCGTGCGGCCCGTTTTCTGGGTGGTCTCGGTATCAGCTTCGCCATCATGGTTGCGCCGTTCTCTTTCCGGTATCTCCGCGCGCGTGAAGCGCGGGGGCATCATCGCTCCCAAATCAAATCGTCATCGTCACCGGCGTTACTCATCGCCTATTCCAATAATTGGCCGCTGGCCGCTGGACCACTCTATCGCGCTGCACCGGCGCCAGCTACCAAAGGCACCATGGCGAGGCTCACGTGAGTAAAGTGTTCGGGCGCTGATCAAGATGCGAAAGCGGGGATCTTCTGGATAATGAAACCGCCTTACGGTCAGCGTCGAGAGAAATCATCAGCGGATTTCCACGGCAGTTCCGCGGTACTCCTAGCGTTATGAGTCTTACCGCTCGAGTATAGGCTCTATCGCATTCCAACACTGGTTCCGACTCCAACCTGTCGCAACTGTGTCCTGGCGGCGAGCACCTGAGCATGACTCGGATGGACTGGCGTCGAAGCGCTGCGCTCCAGAGATTGCACCAGGAATTTGATTCGTAGAGTAGAAGCAGTTGATCGCAAGGAGCAAAAGCGTCCCGAGAAGTCGGTTTATCGAGTCAACTGCAGGTTAGCCGTAAACCGGACATCGGACGTCAATTACTGACTTGATTATTGGAGCCGGAGACTCCAACCTGCTCCGAAGATTCCTCCTGGCTACCGGTACTTTAACGGGGATTCATTAAACCTTTTTGAATGTGCTCTTCCTTCACTTTCCTCGAGTACCACCGCGTTTCCGACGAGTTTCTTGTCCGCAGTCAGCCATTCCCGTGGACTTACTACCCACCCCACCAAATAAAGTCGAGATAATACGCTCTGCAACATTGCGGTCGAGGGGGGCGTGGCCGACCATCATGCGGTAGAGCGCTGGGCCATAGATCAAGTCGAGCACAAGCTCGCGGTCCAGATTTTGGTCGATCTCTCCTCGTCTGACACCACGATCAAAAATGACTCCAACGGCTTCACGTCTCGGCTTAAGGAACCGCTCGCGAAAGAGCGCCGCAAATTCTTTATCGAACTGAGCCTCCGCTACAAACTGGCCCAGGATATGTCCGGCCGGATTCTTGTAAAAAGCAATCACCCAGCGAAGCTGTTCCTGAATGTCCGTTCTTACAGACCCCGTGTCGAAGGCTGGTACCCTCCGATTCATATTTCTCAAAAACGCATCCAGGGCCAGATACGTCTTACTCGGCCACCACTTGTAGATCGTGGCTTTTCCCACCCCGGCTTTTCGAGCGATCTCTTCCATAGAAATATCGCGCAAAGGCTTCTCGGTAAGCAGTTGCACCGTTGCTGCCAGGATCGCCTCCTCGGACTCCTCACTGCGAGGGCGACCGCGATACTTCGCTTTGACGCCTTCGGCTTGGTTCGTTTCCCGAGAGTTTGGCCGGTCTGAGGCCGATGGTGTGGCAGGCTGACGCACGTGATCTCCCTCAAGAATCTGAATCTACGATCCCGATATGCCCGCAAAGTGGCGTTCGGCAGAACCGTATTGGATGACGAATGATAGACCTCGCAGCAAAGGGCTGAGAACTCTCTCACCAGCAATCACTTCCGATTCTTGAATCCGAGAGGTAGTTCCCTAATCAAATACTGTACGTGCTGTTTCGTAAGTAGGCCAGCGGACTTTCGGGGTGTTGCCAAGTGTGGATTGTCAGACTCGCTCTCAACAGACCGTACACATTCATTGTATTGGCGCTTCTCGTTCTCATTATGAGTCCGGTTGTGATCCTACGAACGCCGACCGACATCTTTCCCAGTATCAACATTCCTGTCATTGCGGTGTCCTGGACATATACGGGACTCAGCCCGGAGGAGATGGAAGGCCGGATCACGACCGTGTACGAGCGTGTGCTCACCACGGTAGTTGACAACATCGAGCACATCGAATCCACGACCGTAAATGGAACCGCGGTTGTAAAGATCTATCTTCAGCCGAATGCCAGCATAGACCGCGCGAATGCGCAGGTTACTGCGGTCTCCCAGACCATCCTGCGCCAATTGCCCCCCGGATCGCTCCCTCCGCTGATCGTCGACTACAACGCGTCCACAGTTCCTATTCTGCAGCTTAGCCTTTCCGGGAATGGGCTGACCGAACCCCAGCTGAACGACATCGCTCTGAACTTTCTGCGTACACAGCTGGTCACCGTTCCTGGCGCTGCCGTTCCGTTTCCCTACGGAGGCAAGACGCGTCAGGTCATGGTCAATCTAAACCCGCGCCTGCTGCAAGCGAAGGGTTTATCTCCGAACGACGTGTTGACCGCGCTCGGCAATCAAAACTTCGTCCTGCCCGGCGGCACGATGAAGATGTCGGACTTCGAATATGACGTTGATTTGAATGCGGATCTAAAGAGCGTTCCGGAGTTCAACAACCTTCCCATCAAGACCGTAGGCAACTCTGTCATCTATCTGCGAGATGTCGCAACCGTCAGCGACGGCTTTGCGCCGCAGACGAATATCGTTCGTCAGGACGGTAAGCGTGGTGCTCTCGTAACCGTTCTCAAGGCCGGAGACGCATCCACGATCGACGTCGTTAAGGGCGTACGGCAGATCCTTCCACGCGTAGCCCAAACCCTTCCGCCAGAGCTCAGGATACAGCCCCTCGCGGATCAATCGATTTTTGTACGCGGAGCCATTAAAGGAGTCATCCGCGAAGCTGTCATCGCGGCCGCACTTACCGGTCTGATGATCCTGATTTTTCTGGGCAGCTGGCGTAGCACGGTCATCATTGCTATATCGATCCCCCTGTCCATTCTGACCTCGGTTATGGTTCTGAGCTTTCTGCACGAAACCATCAACATCATGACCCTGGGGGGATTGGCTCTGGCTGTTGGAATCCTCGTCGACGACGCCACGGTCACCATTGAAAATATCGAGCGGCACTTGGAAGAAGGTGCTGATCTGCACGATGGCATCCTGGAAGGTGCAGCACAAATCGCCGTCCCGGCACTTGTTTCGACGTTGTGCATCTGCATTGTCTTTCTACCGATGTTCTTCCTGAGCGGTGTAGCACGTTACCTCTTTGTTCCGCTCGCTGAGGCGGTCATCTTTGCCATGATTGCCTCGTATATTTTGTCCCGCACGCTTGTGCCCACGCTCGCGATGTACCTGTTGAAGGCGCACAAGCACGAAAGCACACCTTCCCGAGGCGTATTCGTCCGTTTTCAGCGAGCCTTTGAGCGGCTCTTCGAGAAAATTCGGTCTTCCTATTCCACTCTGCTGGCGCAGCTTGTTTCGGTTCGGGGTGCCTTTGTTCCAGGCTTCATTGTCGTCTGTTTACTGGCCTCCGCTCTGGTTCCGTTTCTTGGTCAGGACTTTTTCCCGGATACCGACAGCGGCCAATTCATCTTGCATGTGCGCGCGAAGACTGGAACGCGCATTGAAGAAACTGCGCGTCTGGCGGATCAGGTGGAAACCAGTATCCGACAAGCAATTCCCCCTGCTGAGATGGACAACATCCTCGACAATATAGGTCTTCCTTACAGCAGCCTCAATTACATCTACAATCGCTCGGGGCTCACCGGCGCCGCAGATGCAGATATTCTCGTTTCCCTCAAGGAAGGGCATCATTCGACCGCGAATTATGTACGCACTCTGCGTGACACGTTGCCGCGGAGGTATCCAGGCGCGACGTTCTACTTCCTTCCAGCCGACATCGTTACCCAGACTTTGAACTTTGGGTTGCCGGCTCCAATCGATATCCAGATCGATGGTGCAGACCTCGCCGGGAATAGCCGCGTTGCTGACAAGATGCTTAAGGAAGTAAGTCTTGTGCGCGGGATCGCTGACCCGCGGATTCAGCAGCAAGCCGACTATCCAAAGCTCCACATTGACGTCGATCGAATAAAGGCCTTGGAGGCTGGTTATACAGAGCGCGATGTGGCCAATAGCATGCTAGTTTCGACAAGCGGAAGTTTCCAGGTTACGCCCAGCTTCTATCTGAATCCGAAAAACGGCGTGTCATATAACTTGGTCACTCAAACGCCTCAATACGACATTAAATCTGAACAGGACCTGCAGAATATTCCTTTGTCCAGTGCAAATGTGGCCGGTGCAAATCAGAAGCAGCCAGGAATACTTGCCGACGTTGCTTCCATCCACCGGACCAGTGAGTTAGGTTCAATCAATCACTACAATATTCGCCGCGTTGTCGATATCTATGCGTCTGTCCAGGGCCGAGATTTGGGTGCTGTAGGGCGAGATGTGAACCGCATCGTTGACGCAAACCGCAAACTCCTTCCGCGTGGCAGCTTCGTCACACTGCGTGGGCAATACGGTACGATGCGGACCTCTTACCTTGGACTTATCGGTGGTCTGGGCTTCGCAATTGTCCTGGTCTATTTGCTGATCGTCATAAATTTCCAGTCGTGGCTCGATCCGTTCATCATTATCACCGCATTGCCTGCGGCACTGGCTGGAATCATTCTATTTCTGTTCATTACCCACACCACCCTGAGCGTGCCCGCGTTGATGGGAGCCATCATGTGCATGGGCGTAGCTACGGCGAATAGTATCCTCGTCGTTTCCTTTGCCAAGGAAAGGTTGCTCAAGCACGGTGATGCAATGATGGCCGGAATTGAAGCAGGGGCGACCCGTTTTCGCCCTGTCATCATGACAGCGCTGGCGATGATCATTGGCATGATTCCGATGGCTCTCGGGCTCGGAGACGGCGGCGAACAAAATGCTCCTCTGGGTCGTGCCGTTATCGGAGGACTTCTTTGCGCGACCGTCGCCACTCTGTTTTTTGTACCTTCTGTTTTTGCTCTTCTGCACGGCCGGTCTCGACATGCAGATGCGCAACGGATCGGGAAACCAGACAACGAGCCGATTCACGCGTAGCTGTATGCAAGCCGAATGGAGGTGAGCGATGCCGAACACTGAAACTGATTTAGATCAATCGTCGAAAAGCAGTTCCGAGCAACTTGCTGAGGTCGAAAGGCAACCACTATCCCGCGCACTGTTCGTCGGCTTGGCTGTCTCAGTCTTTGTACTTGGTGTAATTATCTACGCCGGTATTCACGAGCGTGCGATGGCGGCAAGCAATCTTGGAACTGTGACGGAACGGGCTGCCATTACAACGGTCAACGTGGTAGGGCCCAAATCTGGAGCCCCCCTCGAGGAGATTGTTCTACCGGGCAACACTCAGGCATTCAGTGACACGCCCATCTACGCGCGTACAAATGGTTATCTTAAGCGCTGGTACGTGGACATCGGCGCGCATGTTAAGCAAGGCCAATTGCTCGCTGAAATTGAGACCCCTGAGATCGACCAGCAACTGGAACAAGCCCGTGCGGATTTGCAAACTTCCGAGGCAAACGAGCAACTGGCTCAGATTACGGCAACGCGGTGGCAGAACCTGCTCAAGACAGACAGCGTTTCCAAACAAGAAACCGATCAGGCGGTCAAGGATCTGAGCGCGAAGCAGGCGACCGTCGAATCGATGACCGCAAACGTTCACCGGCTTGAGCAATTGCAATCCTTTGAGAGAATCTATGCTCCCTTTTCGGGCGTAATCACTGCTAGAAATACCGACATTGGTGCGCTCATTAACGCGGGCGCAGGGGGTATGCCACAAGAACTGTTTCACATGGCAGCGGTGAACCGGTTACGCATCTATGTAGCTGTACCGGAAGTTGATTCTGAGGCAGCACAAAATGGGGCTAGGGCAGCGCTGTCGCTCGACGAATACCCTGGAGAAACCTTTCAGGGGACGATTGTCCGCAATTCTGACGCAATTGACCTCAATTCAAGAACATTGAACGTAGAAGTCGACATCGACAATCGCGATGGACGCATCAGGCCCGGAGCATATGTCTTTGTTCACTTGAAAATTCCCGAAAAATCGACAGGTGCGACTGCATCGCTCACCATTCCCGCCAATACGTTGCTGTTTCGATCCGAGGGGCTGAGGGTCGGTGTGGTTCGGGGCGATCGTGCTGAGCTGGTTCCGATAACAATCGGTCGTGACTATGGTTCGACTGTCGAAGTGATCAGCGGACTCAAGCCGACCGATCAAGTGATCGTCAATCCGTCTGATTCTCTCACCACAGGAACTCCGGTTCGAGTCAATGCGCCAAAGGCCGGGAGCTCTAAGTGAAAACGAGGCTCATTCCGTCTCTGTTGTCAGTCGCAACTATCCTTCTTGCAGGCTGCATGGTAGGTCCTAACTATGTGAAACCGTCGACGCCTATGGCGCCATCCTTCAAAGAAGAGGCAGCCAATGCGTCTCAGGCGAACGATGGTTGGAAGCCTGCTCAGCCGGACGATCAAGCGCCTCGAGGAAACTGGTGGGAGATTTATGACGACTCTCAGTTGAATGCATTGGAAGCGCAGATTGATTCGGCAAATCAGACTCTGAAGGTCGCAGAGGCTAACTATCTTCAGGCGCGCACGGCCATCCGTGTCAGTCGCTCAGCCGAGGCGCCGACTATAGGAACTGCGCCAAGCATTTCTGCGGTTCGCGACTCTGCGAACCAACCCTATTTCCCATCGAGCCAGACCAACA
>Ga0207647_10000517_pt1 | contig 30788 bp, 34 predicted proteins | sample KBSCornC2_FD_184295 | JGI IMG/M metagenome (GOLD analysis project Ga0207647, IMG submission 184295) | Corn rhizosphere microbial communities from Kellogg Biological Station, Michigan, USA - C2 (SPAdes) (version 2) | ecosystem: Host-associated > Plants > Roots > Rhizosphere ... | reverse complement strand
CCGCCGCTCCATCCTTATTCTATGCCGACTGGGTCGAGGAGATCGGCCCGAAACGGCCGAGGCTCGCCGCGTATCGCGCGCGCTTGCTCGCACATCCGATTGTCGCTCGGGCCGTCGACGAAGGACGGCCTTATCGTGCTTACTTCCCGCTGGGCGCTCCAGACCGGGACTAAACGAGAGCCCGGGACCTCCTCAGCAGCTGATAGGCTTCGATCACCTCCCGGAGGCGGCCTTCGTGGCTTCGGTCTCCGCCGTTCTTGTCGGGGTGAAAACGGCGGACGAGGTGCGAGTAGCTTTGCCGCAGCGCACGCCGGTCGGCATCTTCGCTCATTCCGAGGACCGCGAGGGCCCGCCGCTCGGCTTGGCTGAACCGCGACGGCTTCCCGTCCTTGATGTGCCCGAACCGGGTGGCAATGGCGTCGAGCGGGTCGGAAAAGTCACTCCACCGCGGCGGCGGGTCGGCACCGTTCGCTGCGAACTTGCGGCTGGGCGGACCCCAGCCGGCGAGCGGCGATTGGGCGTCGGCAATCTCTTCCGGGCTCATCCCATCGAAGAAATTGTACTTTGAATTGTGCTCACGAACATGATCGAGGCAAAGGAAGCGCCAGCTTCCCGGCCCGTCGAAGTTCGCTGGCTGGAGCGGCGCCTTATATTCGCCGGGCGCGCCGCATCCCGGGACGGCGCATTTCGCCCTCGCCCCTTCGACCCGGCCGTGCATCCTCGCTTGTTTCGACGCCATGGAACCCCTCTATATAGATGCGATGAACGCTCAAGGAACCGGGCCGGTCGCCGCTGAGATGCTTCGCCGGCTTGAGGCCGCGCTGCAGCCGACGCACGTCGAGCTGATCGATGACAGCGAGCTCCACCGCGGTCATGGCGGCTACAATCCGGCGGGCGAAAGCCATTTCACCTTACGGATCGAAAGCCCGGCCTTCGCCGGAAAGAGCCGTGTCGATCGCCAGCGGATGATCTATGCGGCTCTGGGCGACCTCATGGAGGAGCGAGTCCACGCCTTGTCGATCCGCGCCACCGCACCTGGAGAGCAATGATGGCTACCGTTGACACCGCATTCGAGATGGTCGTCGCTCCGGTCACTCACGATCTCGGCGCCTTCAAGGTCAACCGTACCTTGCCCTCACGCCAACGAACGATGGTCGGCCCATTCATCTTCGTCGACGAGTTCGGACCGGCGCGGCTGCCCGCCGGCCAGGGCATGGACGTCCGCCCCCACCCGCACATCAATCTCGCGACTGTGACTTACCTGTTCGAAGGCGCGATTGAGCATCGCGACAGCATCGGCAGCCGCGCCGTGATCGAGCCCGGAGCGATCAACCTGATGACCGCGGGAAGCGGCATCGTCCATTCCGAGCGCAGCCCGGTCGAGCTTCGGGCGGCCGGCCCAAGCCTCTACGGGATGCAGACCTGGCTCGCTTTGCCCGACGGCAAGGAGGAGGTAGCGCCGGCCTTCGATCACGTTCCGGCCGGGATGCTTCCCGTCGTCGAGGAAACCGGCGTTCGGGCCCGTGTGCTGATGGGCGACTTGTGGGGGGTCCTCGCGGCAACCCCGCAACATACGCCGACCATCTATGCCGATATCGAACTTGGTGCCGCCGGAGCGATCCCGATCGACAGCGACGCCGATGAGCGAGCCATTATGGTGGTCGGAGGCGAAGCCGAGCTCGACGGCCAGCCGCTCGACCCGTTCGCACTCTACATCCTGAAGCCGGGCTATGCCCCTCGCCTGTCGAGTCGCAGCGGCGGCCGGGTGATGTTGATGGGCGGCCAGGCGTTCACCACGCCGCGTCACGTCTTCTGGAACTTCGTCTCCTCCTCGCGCGACCGGATCAACCAGGCCAAGGACGACTGGAAGGCGATGCGCTTCGCCTTGATCCCGGGCGACGATCAGGAATTCATCCCGCTGCCCGAGGTGCCGAAGACGGTCAGCTATCCATGAGCGAATTTCGGCGCATCAAGGTCGGTAAGGACGTCCATTTGAAGGTCGCGCTGGCCGGAGACCAAAGATCGCCGGCGGTGGTCTTCCTCCACGGATTTCCGGAATCGCACCGCACGTGGCGGGACTTGGCACCCACGCTTGAAGACCGCTTCTACCTTGTTATGCCCGACCAGCGAGGCTTTGCCGGGTCCGACCGGCCGCAGGACGAAAAGGCGTATCGAACCGAAACGCTGGTCGACGACATATTCGAACTGGCGGACGACCTCGGGATCGAAACCTTCGCTTTGGTCGGTCACGACTGGGGCGGAGCGATCGCCTGGACGGCGGCGCTGAAACGGCCCGAGCGGCTGACCCGGCTCGCGATCATCAACGCTCCGCACCCCTGGATCTTCCAGAAGAGCCTGATCGAGGATTCGCACCAGCGGAACGCGTCGCAATATATCACGGCGTTCCGCACCCCTGGGTTCGAGCAAGCGGTCGAGGCGATGGGTTATGAGGGGTTCTTCCAGAAGACCTTTTCGAAACACGTCGATCTCGCCGCAATCCCGGAGGTGGAAAAACAGCAATATCTCGCCGACTGGTCGCAGCCCGGCGCGCTGACCGCGATGCTCAACTGGTACCGCGGGTCGAGGCTTGTGGTCCCGCCGCCCGGGCTGACGCTGCCGCTTCCCGACTGGCTGCTGAAGGCCTTTCCGAAAATCGAGGTCTCGACGCTGGTCATCTGGGGAATGAAGGACACGGCGCTGCTCCCAATTCAACTCGACGGGCTTGACGAACTGGTCGATGATCTCAGCATCGCCCGGCTTCCGAACGCGGGCCATTTTGCGCCGTGGGAAGCGCCCGATGACGTCGCCGCCGTGCTCGAGCCCTTCCTTGCTGAGGACGTGGCCGCTACGGCCCCGGCGGCATGAGTCACGTCCGATCCCGTTCGCGTTCTGCGGCCCGCCTTGCGGCCGTCCAGGCGCTGTACCAGCATGAAATGGAGGGCACGCCGCTCCCAGGGCTGCTCAAGGAATTTCACGACCACAGGCTCGGCGCCGTGATCGAGGATGAGCAGTATCTGGACGCCGAGCGCGACTTCTTCGACGATATTGTGACCGGTACCGACGCCCGCCGCGGCGAAATCGACCTCTTGATTGCCGGGCGGCTGGCCGAGGGTTGGACCCTGGAGCGGCTCGACCGGCCGATGCGGGCCATCCTCAGGGCCGGGGCGTACGAGCTCATCGCTCGGGCCGACGTCCCGGTGGCGTCCGTCATCTCGGAATATATCGACGTCGCGCATGCTTTCTACGACAAGCGCGAGACCGGCTTTGTGAACGGCCTGCTCGATGCCATCGCAAAAGAGGCGCGACCGGCCAAGGCGGACTGATGCGCGAGACCGACATGATTGCGAGGCTCAGGCGGTTTGCGACCGATCCGGCCGCGCGCGGATTGCTCGATGACGCGGCGCTGTTCCATGGCCTGGTTATCACCCACGACAGCATCGCCGAGGGGGTACATTTTCTTCCTTTCGACCCGCCGGCGAGCGTTGGCTGGAAGCTCGTCACCGTCAATCTGTCCGACCTCGCCGCCAAGGGCGCGGCGCCGGCGGCCGCCTTGCTGTCGCTGACCATCGCGGGTGACGGAGAATGGGAAGACGAGTTCATCACGGGCGTCGAGGCCGCGTGCGAAAGTTACGCGCTACCGCTGATCGGCGGGGATACAATCGCACTTCCGGATGGCGCGCCGCGCGTGCTCGGCCTGACCGCGATCGGCCATGCGGGCGAGTGCGTGCCCAACCGCTCAGGGGGCGAACCCGGCGACCGGCTATGGCTCATCGGCACGATTGGCGAATCGGCAGCAGGGCTTGAGCAACTCCTTGAAGATCCCAAGGCCACGGGGCCTTTGATCGACGTCTACCGCCGCCCGGTTCCGCAGCTCGTGGCAGGGAAGGTGCTGGCCCCGCATGCGAATGCGATGATGGACGTTTCGGACGGACTGCTGCTCGACGCCTTGCGGCTCGCCGAGGCGAGCGGCTGCGTGGCCGAAATTGAACTTGACGAGCTGCCGCTATCGGAGGGGTTGGTGCACGTGCTCGGCGACGATCTCGATGCGCGGCTGTTCGCCGCAACCGGCGGCGACGATTACGCCTTGCTGGCCGCGCTTCCGGCCGACCTCGATCCGTCAACACTTTCTTTACCAACCGGGACCAGCATTAGGCGGGTCGGGACCCTCGGCGCAGGCCAGCCGCAACTCAGGCTGACCAGCGGCGGACGCCCGATCGAACTGCCGGAGACATTGGGCCATGAACATCGCAGCAGTTCCGCTCCGCCAATGGCTGGTCGCGATTAGCGGCCTGCTGTCGGGCGCGGCCGTAGCCCTCTTCCTCCGTTAAACCCCGATAGTTGCAAGCTCCGCCCGCGCCTCATAAAGGGGCGCCACAATCCGGACGCACCCGCGCGCCCGGCTTTCTTTTTGCCGCCAAACGGGGAAACCAATGAACTTGCTTCTGATCGCCATTGCCTGTGGCGTGATCGCCGTCCTCTATGGGATTCTGACCACCCTGCAGGTGCTGAAAGCGCCTGCCGGCAACGAGCGGATGCGGGACATCGCCAGCGCCGTCCAGGAAGGCGCGCGGGCCTATCTCGCCCGCCAATACCGCACCATTGCCGTCGTCGGCGTGGTCGTCGTTGCCCTGGTGTTCTATTTCCTCGGGCCGGTCTCCGCGATCGGCTTCCTGATCGGCGCTTTGCTGTCGGGCGTCACCGGCTTCGTCGGCATGAATGTGTCGGTGAAGGCCAATGTCCGCACCGCCGAGGCGGCCCGGACGTCGCTCCAGGGCGGTTTGACCATGGCGTTCCGCTCGGGCGCGATCACCGGCATGCTCGTCGCTGGCCTGGGCCTGCTCGCGATCTCGGTCTTCTTCTATTGCCTGACCACGCTCGCCGGCCACGCGCCCAACGACCGAATCGTCGTCGACGCGCTCGTCGCCCTTGCCTTCGGCGCTTCCCTGATTTCGATCTTCGCCCGTCTCGGCGGCGGCATCTTCACCAAGGCCGCCGACGTGGGCGCCGACCTCGTCGGCAAGGTCGAAGCCGGAATTCCGGAGGACGATCCCCGCAATCCCGCCACCATCGCCGACAACGTCGGCGACAATGTCGGCGACTGCGCCGGCATGGCCGCGGACCTGTTCGAGACCTATGTCGTGACGCTCGGCGTCACCATGGTGTCGATCGCGCTGACCGTCACCGGCGGCGCCCCCGACATGCTGCTGAAGCTGATGAGCCTGCCGCTGCTGATCGGCGGAGTGTGCATCATCACCTCGGTGATCGGCACCTTCATGGTGCGGCTCGGCAAGGGCTCGATCATGGGCGCGCTGTACAAGGGCTTCTGGACCTCGGCCGTGCTCGGCGCGATCCTGGCCTATCCGGTCACACAGTACGTGCTCGGCGACATGAATGCCGTCGTCGCGACGATCCCGGGCGTGGGCGATGCCCAGATCCAGCTGACCGGCATGAAGCTCTTCTACTGCATGCTGATCGGCCTCGGCCTCACCGGCCTGCTGGTGTGGATCACCGAATATTATACCGGCACCAACTACCGCCCGGTCCAGAGCATCGCCAAAGCGTCACAGACCGGCCACGGCACCAACGTCATCCAGGGCCTGGCAATCAGCCTCGAATCGACGGCGCTGCCGACGCTCGTGATCGTGATCGCGGTCATCGCCGCCTACCAGCTCGCGGGCGTGATCGGAGTTGCCTTCGGCGCGACCTCGATGCTCGCCATGGCCGGCATGGTCGTGGCGCTCGACGCTTACGGCCCGGTCACCGACAACGCCGGCGGAATCGCCGAAATGGCCGGGCTCGAGGAAGACGTGCGCACGCGCACCGACGCCCTCGACGCGGTCGGCAATACGACCAAGGCCGTGACCAAGGGCTATGCGATCGGCTCGGCCGCGCTCGCCGCTTTGGTGCTGTTCGGCGCCTACACGACCGACCTTCGGCAATTCTTCCCGAACGTGACGGTCGATTTCTCGCTCTCCAACCCTTACGTCATCGTCGGCCTGCTGATCGGCGCGCTGCTGCCCTACAGCTTCGGCGCCTTCGGCATGACCGCGGTCGGTCGCGCTGCCGGCTCAGTGGTCGAGGACGTCCGCGCCCAGTTCCGCGACAATCCGGGGATCATGGAAGGCACCAGCCGGCCCAATTACGGCCGCACCGTCGACCTCGTCACCAAGGCCGCGATTCGCGAGATGATCGTTCCGTCGCTGCTTCCGGTGCTGGCGCCGATCGCCGTCTACTATCTCATCACCCTGGTGGCCGGTCAGGCCTCGGGCTTCGCCGCGCTCGGTGCGCTGCTTCTCGGAGTGATCGTTTCCGGCCTGTTCGTCGCTATTTCGATGACCAGCGGCGGCGGCGCCTGGGACAATGCCAAGAAATATATCGAGGACGGCAATTACGGCGGCAAAGGCTCGGAGGCCCACAAGGCCGCGGTGACCGGCGACACGGTGGGAGATCCGTACAAGGACACCGCCGGCCCGGCCGTGAACCCGATGATCAAGATCACCAACATCGTCGCGCTGCTCCTGCTCGCAGCGCTCGCGGGACATGCCGCCGGCTGACCTACCTGCGTTATAAGGGGAGCCCCGTCTCGGTCCGCCGAGGCGGGGCTTTTCTTTGACCCAACGCGCACCCATCTGCGGTCTCATGCCGCACGCGATCCGTATCAATGAGACCGGAGGACCCGAAGTTCTCAGGTGGGAAGAGGTCGACGTCGGTGAGCCCGGCGCGGGCCAGGTGAGACTCCGCCAGGAGGCTGCCGGGCTCAACTATATCGACGTCTATCATCGCGTCGGCCTCTACCCCCAGCCGCTGCCGTTCACTCCGGGTGTCGAGGGCGCGGGGGTAATCGAAGCTGCCGGACCCGGGGTCACCGGCCTAAAGGTCGGGGACCGCGTTGCCTATGCCGGCCCGATCGGCGGTTATGCCGAGGAGCGGCTGATCGATGCCGACCGGCTGGTAAGACTCCCGGATTCGATCAGCGGAGAGCAGGCCGCTTCGATGATGCTCAAGGGCATGACCGCCCATATGCTGCTGCGGTCGGTCCATCGGGTCGAGCCGAGCGAGACGATCCTGATCCACGCCGCCGCCGGAGGCGTGGGGCTGATCGTCTGCCAATGGGCGAAAGCGCTCGGAGCGACCGTGATCGGCACCGTCGGTTCGGACGAGAAGGCCGAGCTCGCCCGGGCCCACGGCTGCGATCACCCGATCGTCTACACCCGCCAGGACTTCACCGCCGAGGTTGAACGGATCACCGAGGGCAAGAAGCTTCCGGTCGTCTACGATTCGGTCGGGAAGGACACCTTCCTGAAGTCGCTCGATTGCCTGAGGCCGCGCGGCTTGATGGTGAGCTTCGGCAATGCGTCGGGGCCCGTCGATCCCTTCCCTCCCGGAATCCTCGCCCAGAAGGGCTCGCTGTTCCTGACCCGGCCGACGCTGTTCAATTACATCGCCGATCGCGCGGAGCTCGAGACTGCCGCGCGCGAGCTGTTCGATGTGGTCGAGAGCGGCAAGGTGAAGATCGAAATCAAGCAGCGCTACCCCCTCAAGGACGCGGCCGAGGCGCATCGCGATCTCGAAGCCCGCAAGACGAGCGGGTCGACGATCCTGACGATCTAGGAGCCTCTTTTCTTTCGCTTCCAGCGTGTTAGCCTGCTCCCAGGGGGTGCGGATGCGAAGATTGCTGTTTTTCGGTGCGCTGGTAGTCGGCACGAGTCTTTCGCCGGTGTTTGCAGACCCTCCCGCGCCAGCCCTCATCTCGACCAAAGAGTTCGCGGCCCTGCCTATTCTTCGCCGACCGCAACTCTCACCCAACGGCCACCGTGTAGTAGCTCGATCCATCCAGGACGGTAATACAACGTTGGTGGTCGTCGATGCCGACAAGCCGGAGGGACCGAGCCGCAAGATCGCCCTCGGCAAGACGACAATCGCTGCGCTCGAATGGGCTGGGGACGGACGGTTGCTGCTGACCGTTAAGTCGAAGCAGACGCTGCCGTACTACGACGAAATCGCCTTCCTTCGACTGATCGCGATCGATGTAGACACAGGACTGTCGCGCGTCGTCGATAAGAAGAGCCGGGGTCTCTACGCCGGCGACGTCCTCTACACCGATCCGGCCGGAGGCTGGGCGCTGGTCGCGAGCCAGGATACCGCCGACGTGTATCCCTCCGTCAAACGCGTTGACCTCGCTACGGGGGACGCGACCGTCGTAGAGAGAGCCAAGCCCGGTGTCTGGGACTGGTATGCGGACGAGCACGGCGTCGTGCGCGCCGGCATCGCCTACGAGGGTGATCGCTGGACCGTCTGGTACCGCGATAAGCCCGAGGAAAAGTTGCGCGCCATACATGGCAAGTTCCCCAAGGACGACGACAGCACGGTCGATCGATTCATCTTCCGCGGCGGCAACAGCTGGGTCGTGACCAACGAACGAACCGGGCGCTTTGGCCTGTACAAGTACGACCTCAAGACCGGCGCCGTCGGACAGCCGATTTTCGAAAACGCCAAGGTCGACCTCGACGACGTCCTCTACGATGCCATCACAGGCGACATCAGCGCGATCAGCTATACGGACGAGCGGCCAGAACTGCAGTGGCTGGAGCCGGAGATGCAGACGCTCCAGAAACGGCTCGACCGCGCCCTCCCTGGAAAGGTCAACGTCACGACCGACTGGTCTTACGACGAAAAGCGCGTGCTGGTCTGGTCGGGCGGCGGCGCCGATCCGGGCCTCTATTATCTGCTGGATCGCAATTCGTCGCAGATGCATCCGGTCATCGATCCTTACCCCGGGATTGATCCGAACAAGCTGTCAGACGTGAAGGCGGTCACCTACAAGGCCCGAGACGGGCTCGATATTCCGGCCTATTTGACCCTTCCGCGAGGACGATCGGCCAAGGGCCTGCCCCTGATCGTCTTTCCGCACGGCGGCCCGCATTATCGCGACGACGGGATGTACGACAGCATTGCCCAGTTCTTCGCCAGCCGCGGTTATGCTGTCCTGCAGCCCGAGTTCCGTGGGTCGACGGGCTACGGCAAGGATTTCGTCAGCAAGGGCTATGGCCAATGGGGCAAGGCCATGCAGGACGACCTCGACGACGGCGTCGACTGGCTCGCCAAGTCCGGCCAGATCGATCCCAAACGGGTGTGCATCGTCGGCGAGTCCTATGGCGGATATGCGGCGATGTGGGGCGCGATCCGCAACCCCGATCGCTACCGCTGCGCGGCGAGCTGGGCCGGAGTCTCGGATCTGCCCGGGATGCTGCGCTATGATCGCAAGACCTTCACTGCGACGCGCTATTTCAAGCAATGGCGGTCCAAGGTGTCGGGGGAAGGTAAAGCGGATCTCGCGGCGGTGTCGCCGATCAATTTCACCGACCGCCTGAAAATCCCGATCTTCATCGCGCATGGCGAGCAGGACGACAACGTGCAGCCGAAGCAAAGCCATGCCATGGTGGCTGCGCTGACCAAGTCGGGCGCGAACGTCACATCGATGTTCTACAAGGACAGCAGTCATGATTTCGGCAGCAGCGCCGACATGGAGGACTGGCTGAAGCGGCTCGAGGCTTTCCTGGCGAAATACAACCCGGCCTAGGCTGCGCTCTCCCGCCTTCCCTTTTCGGCCCTGCGCCGCTAAGCCTCCGCGACTTTTTGCCAGAACGAAAGAGGATTTGCTTGGCCAAGGAAGAATTGCTCGAGATGCGTGGGCAGGTTGTGGAGCTGCTGCCCAATGCGATGTTCCGCGTGCGCCTCGAGAACGGCCATGAGATCCTCGGTCATACCGCCGGCAAGATGCGCAAGAACCGAATCCGCGTGCTGACCGGCGACGAAGTCCTGGTTGAGCTGACGCCCTACGACCTCACCAAGGGCCGCATCACCTATCGCTTCATGCCCGGCCGCGGAGGCCCGCCCGGCTACACGGGTTAAGGAAAGCGAGTGCGGTTGATCCTCGCTTCGGCGAGCCCGCGCCGCCTCGACCTGCTTGCCCGCATCGGAGTGACGCCGGATGCGGTCATTCCTGCCGACGTGGACGAAGGCGTGCCTAGGGGCGAATTGCCGCGCGATCACGCGCTGCGACTTGCACGTGAGAAAGCCGAGGCGGTCGCGAGGCAGGAGACGGATGCGCTGGTGCTCGCCGCCGACACTGTCGTCGCAGTCGGGCGGAGGATCCTGCCCAAGGTCGAGGACGAAGCGACGCTCCGCGCCTGCATGCGATTGCTGTCGGGACGCCGGCACCGCGTCCTGACCGGGGTCGCGCTGGCGGTTCCCGGTCACGGAATTCGCGAGCGGCTAGTCGAGACGATGATCGCGATGAAGCGGCTGAGCGACGAGGAAATCGGATATTATGCGAGCCATGGCGAATGGCGCGGGAAGGCGGGCGGTTACGCGCTGCAGGGCTATGGCGAAGTCTATGTCCGCCACATCGCCGGCAGCTATTCGAACGTGATCGGACTTCCGCTCGCCGAGACGCGGGTGCTGTTGAAGTCGGCGGGATATCCCATTGCCTGAATGGCTGATCGAAAGGGGGATCGGCGAGGTTCGGGAAGCCCTCGTCGAAGGTGGGAAGATCCTGGAAGCGCGCATCGCTGTGGAAGGCGTGATTTCCGTGGGTACCATCATCAAAGCGAAGTTGATCGACGTCGGGCGTAACGGGCGGAACGCCGTCGCGGAGGCCGAGGGCCAAGAATATCTGCTTCGGGGAACGCCAACCGGGATAAGCGAAGGCGCGACCTTCGATCTCGAGGTGACCCGTTCGAAGATACCGGGAACCGAACCGTGGAAGCGGCCCCTGGGACGAGCCGCAAACCCGCTTCAGGTTGAAAATGAGAGTCCGCGCTCGTCGGCAGCCATGCCTGCCGAGGATCAGCTTGGCATGGCGGGCTGGAATGACCTGATCGAGGAAGCGCGAAGCGGCGTCGTTCGCTTCGCCGGCGGCGAGCTCCGGATTTCGCCGACGCCCGCAATGACCCTGGTCGACGTCGACGGCCATCTGGCGCCCGGCGAGCTGGCGGTGATCGGGGCGAGGGAGGCGGCAAGGGCGATCCGGCGGCTGGATATCGGGGGCTCGATCGGGATCGACCTTCCGACTGCCGGGTCCAAGGCGTCGCGGCAGGACGCCGCGGCCGCAATCGACGCAATGCTTCCCCAGCCGTTCGAACGGACCGCCGTCAATGGCTTCGGCTTCGTGCAGATCGTCCGGGCCCGCCGACGGGCATCGCTGGTCGAATTGGCGCAGGACCGCGCGCGGTTCGAGGCACGGGCGCTGCTGCGGCGCGTCGCCTTCGAGCCCGCGGGGCCAAAGCGGATCGTCGCCCATCCGTCGATGGTCAACGTGCTGGAAAGCCGGCCCGACTGGCTCGACGCGCTGGCCCGGCAGATCGGTGGTTCGGTCGGGTTGCGGGCCGACCCCTCTCTACCCATGTCGGGCGGGTATGCCGAAAAGCACTAACGCCAAGCTGTGCCCACTGTGCGGCGAGCCCGAGGTCAAGGAGCATGCGCCGTTCTGCAGCCGCGGGTGCAAGGACCGCGACCTCCTGAAATGGCTCGGCGAAGGCTATCGCATCCGCGGCCCGGCGGTTGACCCCGAAAGGGTGGACAGTAGCGAGGGCGACAGTTAGGGAGCGCGACGCTTGAGCGGGCTGCCTGCCCGTCCCCAAGAGCCCAGGTAGCTCAGTTGGTAGAGCACGTGACTGAAAATCACGGTGTCGGTGGTTCGATTCCGCCCCTGGGCACCATTGCTACCCGGAGGACATCCGGGGGATGTCCGAGGACAGCGATCCCGAACGAAGTGAGGTTGCGGCCCGCGCTCTAGCGCCAGCCCTTGTCGCGCGCCGACTTTTCCTGAGCAGCGTCGAACGGCTCGCCCGCGATCGTCGAATCGACGAGCGCCGCAAGGTTCGGGTCCATGCCCGCGGCCATTCGATAGGAGCCTGACTGACCCTCTGGAGCCGCGAACAGTCCGCGTACCTGCCAGCGGCCGCCATTGCGGCACGCAAGGCCGCTCGTCGCGGTTTCGCTAAAGCTGCGGCAGACCGCGCCCGACTGGTCGCGGAACGTCATTCCGATACGAACGTCGCCCGCCGGCGCGCTGGCCAGCTGGGCCGTGAGAGCGCTGTCGAGCGCGGCCGCGGCGTAGATTTTCCCGCCCTCGACCGTGACCGGCGCTTCGCTCCGTTCAGGGACCATCGTTCCGACGAAAATCCCGACCGCGAGCGTTGCCGCAATTGCAGCCCATTGCGGCAGCGGCGCCCATGTCCGGGCCTCACGCGAACGCCTCGCCGCGCCGAGATCGACGACCTCGGGCTCGCTTCGGCGGGTAGCGGCCAGCAGGTGATCCGGGATTGGGGCATCGGCAACTCCGTCGAACGCCTCGCCAAGGCTTCGCCGCAACGCGCGGTGCTGCTCGGCGCGGGCGGCAAGGTTCGGATCCGCCTGGACCTCCGCCGCGACGCGCGCCGCCTCGTCGGACCCAAGTTCGCCATCGAGCCAGGCAAAGAAGATATCGTCGCTGACCATTTTCACGTCCCCACCATCTCAAGCAACGCCGTGCGCCCGCGCACCAGCCGGCTCGAGACCGTGCCGATGGGAAGCCCGAGCATCTCCGCCGTTTCGCGATAGCCGAAGCCCTCGATGAGGATGAGCGCGACGACCTCGCGCTGTTCGTCCGGCAAGCGCTCCATCGCGGCCATCATCCGCGAAAGATCGATCGAAGCGTCCATGCCGGCCGTCGGATCCTCGCCGATCCGCTCCGCCTCCTCCGCGGGCGCCTCGACCTTCTCCTTGCGGACACGCGCCCGGACCGTGTCGATCCACAGGTTGCGCATGATCCGATAGGCCCAGCTGTCGAGCCTGCTGCCCGGCTGCCACTGATCCCTCGAACGGAGCGCGCGCTCGATCGCCGCCTGGGTCAGGTCGTCCGCGTCGGCCGGGTTGCGCGACAGCGCGTGCGCGAAGCGGCGCAAGCGCGGAAGCAGCGCAACCAACTCGCTGTCGAACGAAGAGTAAGGGCTCATTTATCCTCATGTGGGATGAAACGTGGCGACTCATGCGTTTCATCCACAGGCAACGCAATTGTGAGATAGAGCCATGATGCGCTTTTCTCGGGTGATAGTCCCGGCCGTTGCGGCCTTGCTCCTCACGAGTCCCGTCTCGGCACAGCTGCTGGGCGGCGGCGGTCCGGTGGGCGGGGTCGTCGGCGGCGTTACTGGGGCCGCGGGCAATACTATGGGCCAGGTCGGCAACGCGGTGGGCGGAGTTCTCGGCTCGCCGGGATCCGGCCCCCTCGGAAGCGTAACGGGCCCATTCTCGAATGGAGTGGGCGGGATTGCCCCCTCGCTGGATTCGGTGAGCGTTCCATCGGGCCTGAGCACAGCCACTCCGATGGAGATCGAGAGCTACCGCGAGGCGCGGCTTCGCGCGCTGATCGAAGCCAATCGCGCGGTGCTGGACCGCGATGACAACGGCCAACCGGTGCGCAAGCGCGAGCTGATCGCCACCAATCCCGACGCGGCATCGCTCGCGATTGCGGCAAGCTCCGGCTTTCAGGTCATCGGCGACGAGCAGGAGGCCCAGCTCGGAATCCGCCTCGTCACGCTCGCAATTCCCAAGGGCATGAACGTCCGCCAGGCACTGAAGGCGATCCGCCGGGCGGCGCCGGCGATGCAGGTCGACTTCAACCATATTTACGAGCCTTCGGGCGGGGCGCTTCTCCCCGTCGCGGGAGCGGCGCTTGCCGTTTCGCCGGCGGTCGCCGGCCGCACCCGAATTGCGATGATCGACGGCGGCATTGCCGCGCATCCGTCGCTCGCGCATGCCAGCATCGAGCAGCGCGGATTTGCCGGGGACGCCCAGCCGACGGGACATGGAACGGCGGTCGGCTCGCTCCTGGTCGGTGAACAAGGGCCGTTTCGCGGTGCCGCGCGCGGCGCGCAATTGTTCGTCGGCGACGTCTATGGCGGAAACCCCGCCGCGGGGTCGGTGTCGAGCATCCTTCGAGCGCTCAGCTGGGCGGCGTCGAAGATCCCGTCGGTCATCAACATCAGCCTGGTCGGGCCGAATAATACCGCCCTCGCCCGGGCAATCGACGCCCTGCGGGGCCGCGGAATTCAGATCGTTGCGGCGGTCGGAAACGACGGCCCGGCCGCTCCGCCGCAATATCCGGCCTCCTATCCCGGAGTGGTGTCGGTCACTGGAGTGGACGCGCAGGGCCGCGCTCTCCACGAGGCCGGCCGGGCCGCTCACCTCGATTTCGCCGCGCCCGGCGCGGACATGATCGCCGCCTTTCCCGGCAAGGGCTATACGACCGTTCGGGGAACGAGCTTCGCGGCACCTCTCGCCGCCGCCCGCCTCGCGCTCACCGGATCGTACCAGCGCCTCGCTCAGGAAGCCCAGCCGGGACAGGGCAAGGTCGGCCACGGTATTGTTTGTGCCGCCTGCCGCGTCGATCCCCGGGTCATCCGCCGCAAATAAGGCTATTTCCCAGTCGAGGGATGAAGTTCCGACCCCCTGTCGTTCTCATTGGGCAGGGGGGATGGGTTCCTCATGTCCCATCCTCCGCGATCAAGAAGGAGGAACGAGATGCGTACGTATATCCTCATCGCCGGTACGGCGCTCGCTTTGGCGGCGAGTCCGGCATTTGCCGGCGGACCGCTTGGCGGAGTCACCGGAACGGTCAACGGCCTGATCGGCGGCGCTAGCCCGGGCGGGCTTGGGAACGCGGTCGGTTCGCTCGGCAATTGCCTGTGCAATACGGTCGGCAACATTGTTGGTGGCGCGCCCATCGGCGGCGGCAACAGCGGCATCCCGGGAAGCACCGGCGCTGTCACGTCGCTCGTCAACAGCGTCGTCGGGCTCGCGCCCACCAACGGCGGCGGCAACGGCCATCACGGCCACGGCCTTCCCAATGTCGGCCTTGCCGGCGTGGTCACCAGTGCGACGAACGCCGCAGGGTCGGTGAGCGGGCAGGGAGCGAATGAGCTCAACCTTGCCGGCACCGTCAGCAATGCGACAGGTGCCGTCGCTTCCGTGACCCGCGGGAACGGTAACGGATCGGGCCGCGGTTTGGCTCTCGCCGGAACGGTGAACAGCGTCAGCAATGCGGCCGCTTCGGTCACTCGCGGCGCCAATGGAACCGGCAATGGCCTCGCGCTCGCGGGGACAGTTACCAACGCCACGAATGGCGCGCTTGCGCTGACTCGCGGCGGCAACGGCAACGGTCACGGCCTGAACGCGACCGCCGGACTCAACGGCGCAGCCAACGCCGCCGCGTCGGTCACCAAGGGCGCGCAGTCCGTCCTGGCGAATGGCTCAGCATCGGGCAACGGTTCGGCAAACGCCAGCGCCGGCAAGCATCATGCAAGCGCCAACGGCTCCGCCTCGACCAATGGATCGGGCATGCTCGGCCTCGGTCTGGGGCATGGCGGAAACGGCAATGGCGGCCTCGGGCTTCCGGCCGGGATCCAGATCATCAACGGAATCCCGTGCGGCCCGGACGGCAAGCCGCTGGCCGCTCCCCAGGCCAGCGCTGTGATGGCGATGCTGAACAACTCGGGCGGCAGCGGACAGCAGGGCAGCTCGTCCACGAAGAGCGGCTCTCCCAGCTCGTCGCAGTCGAGCCAGGCCCAGCGGCAGAGCTCGTCAAAGTCGACGAGCGACAGCCGTCCATTCGCCGCCGGCCAGCGGCACTCGCAAGTCAGCCACTAGGTTCGTTCGCAAGAACTGGGCCCGCCGCTCTCCCACAGCCCGCGGCGGGCCCCTTTTTCGTCAGAGCTTCTCGGTCAGCTCCGGGACGATCTTGAACAGGTCGCCGACGAGGCCGATGTCCGCCACCTGGAAGATCGGCGCTTCCTCATCTTTATTGATGGCGACGATCGTCTTGGAATCCTTCATTCCGGCGAGATGCTGGATCGCACCCGAAATTCCGATCGCGATATAGACCTGCGGAGCGACGATCTTGCCCGTTTGCCCGACCTGATAATCGTTGGGCGCATAGCCGGCGTCGACCGCGGCCCGGCTTGCCCCGACCGCGGCGCCGAGCTTGTCGGCGAGCGGATCGAGCAAGGCATGGAATTGCTCGCTGCTCCCGAACGCCCGGCCGCCCGAGACGATGATCCGGGCGCTCGTCAGCTCCGGCCGTTCGCTCTCGGAAGCCTCGAGCCCGACGAAACTGCTGATGCCCGCATCGCCGCCCGTATCGACCTGCTGAGTGGTTGCGCTGCCGCCCTCGCGTGAGGCTTTTTCGAAGCCCGTGCCGCGGACCGTGATGACCTTCTTTGCGTCCCTGGACCGGACGGTGGCGATCGCATTGCCGGCGTAGATCGGCCGGGTGAACGTGTCGGCGTCCTCGACCGAGATGATGTCGCTGACCTGCATGACGTCGAGAAGGGCAGCAACCCGAGGCGCGATATTCTTTCCGAAGGTCGAGGCGGGAGCGACGAATGCGTCATAGTCCGCCATCAGCTTCGCGGCGACCGGCGCGACATTTTCCGCAAGATCGTGATCGAGATGCGGAGCGTCGGCGACAAGCACCTTTGCGACCCCAGTTACGCTGGCCGCTTCGCCCGCAACGCTGCCGATATTCGAGCCGGCGACGAGCATATGCACTTCGCCGAGCTTCGCCGCGGCCGTCACCGCCGAAAGCGTCGCGTCCTTAAGCTTGCCGTCCGCGTGCTCGACCAGAACCAGGACGCTCATTGCACCACCCCCAGAGCCTTGAGCTTGCCGACCAACTCATCGACCGATCCGACCTTGTCGCCCGCCTGCCGCTTCGGCGGCTCGGCAACCTTTAGGGTCTCGATGCGCCGCGAAACATCGACCCCGAGCTCGTCGGGAGTCTTGGTCGCGAGCGGCTTCGACTTGGCCTTCATGATGTTTGGCAGCGAAGCATAGCGCGGCTCGTTGAGGCGCAGATCGGTCGTCACGACAGCAGGCAGCTTGAGCCGGTCGGTTTCGAGCCCGCCATCGACCTCGCGGGTCACGGTCACCGCGTCGGGCGCGGGCTCGACCTTCGAGGCGAAGGTGCCCTGCGGCCAGCCGAGCAAAGCCGCGAGCATTTGGCCCGTCGCATTATTGTCGTCGTCGATCGCCTGCTTGCCGAGGATGATCATTCCCGGCTGCTCGTCGGCCGCGATCTTCGCGAGGATCTTGGCGACGGCGAGCGGTTCGACCTCCGAGCCAATATCATCTGGGGTCTGGACCAGGATCGCCCGGTCCGCGCCCATGGCCAGCGCCGTGCGAAGCGTTTCCTGCGCTTTCGCCGGGCCGATCGATACGGCCACGATCTCGCTCGCCGAGCCCTTTTCCTTGAGTCGGATGGCCTCTTCGACCGCGATCTCGTCGAACGGGTTCATGCTCATCTTCACGTTCATGAGATCGACCCCCGAGCCGTCCATCTTGACCCGCGGTTTGACGTTGAAATCGATCACCCGTTTGACGGCGACCAGCACCTTCATTCGCTTGCTCCTGAAATCCTAGGCCTCGACCGGCCTCTTCACTTCGGCAACGATCTTCCTGGCGGCATCGCCGAGGTCGTTGGCAGGAACGATCGCCAACCCGCTCTGGGCGAGGATGTCCTTGCCTTGCTGCACGTTGGTGCCCTCCAGCCGCACGACGAGCGGCACCTTCAGGTCGACCTCGCGCGCGGCCTCGACGATTCCCTCGGCGATGATGTCGCAGCGCATGATCCCGCCGAAGATGTTGACGAGGATGCCCTCGACCGCCGGGTCGCTGAGGATGATCTTGAAGGCGGCCGTCACTTTCTCCTTCGACGCGCCGCCGCCGACGTCGAGGAAGTTGGCCGGGAACGCGCCGTTCAATTTGATGATGTCCATAGTCGCCATGGCGAGCCCGGCGCCGTTCACCATGCAACCGATGTTGCCGTCGAGCTTGATGTAGGCGAGGTCGTATTTCGACGCCTCGATCTCCATCGGCTCCTCTTCGGTGAGGTCGCGCAATTGCTCGAGATCCGGGTGGCGGAATTCGGCGTTGTTGTCGAAACCGACCTTGGCATCGAGGACCAGTAGCTCGTCCTTGTCCGTCACCGCGAGCGGATTGATCTCGATCTGGGATGCGTCGGTCCCGACGAACGCGTCATAGAGCTTCGCCACGACCTTGTTCGCCTGCTTGGCGAGGTCGCCGGTAAGGCCGAGCGCGGCGGCGACCGCGCGGCCGTGGTGCGGCATCAGCCCCGTTGCCGGATCGATCGTCAGCGTGGTGATCTTCTCGGGCGTATCATGAGCGACCTTCTCGATCTCCATTCCGCCTTCGGTCGAGGCAACGATCGCGATGCGCCCGCTCTCCCGGTCGACGAGCAGCGCCAAATAGAATTCCTTGGCGATGTCGACCCCGTCGGTGACGTACAGCCGCTGGACCTGCTTGCCCGCCGGACCCGTCTGGATCGTAACAAGAGTCTTGCCGAGCATCTCCGCTGCATTCTCGCGGACCTCGTCGATCGACCGGGCGAGGCGAACGCCGCCCTTGGCATCCGGCCCGAGTTCCTTGAACTTGCCCTTGCCGCGGCCGCCGGCGTGAATTTGGGCCTTGACGACCCACAGCGGGCCAGGAAGCTTCCCGGCGGCCGCGATGGCCTCGTCGACGCTCATTGCGGGGTAGCCGGCGGGGACCGGCACGCCATATTTCGCGAGCAATTCCTTCGCCTGATATTCGTGGATGTTCATGGGGCGCGGCCTTAATCAGAACCTCGCTGCGATGCAAAGCGACACCCGCCCGACCCGCAAGATCATCCATGTCGATATGGATGCCTTCTATGCGTCCGTAGAACAACGCGACGATCCAAGCCTTCGGGGCAAACCGGTCGCGGTCGGCGGGCAACATCGCGGGGTCGTCATGGCGGCGAGCTATGAGGCCCGCAAATATGGCGTCCGCTCGGCCATGCCGTCCGTCACCGCCAAGCGCCGCTGTCCCGAGCTGGTCTTCGTCAAGTCGCACTTCGATGTGTATCGAGCGGTCTCGCAGCAGATCCGGGCGATTTTTTTCGACTATACGCCGCTGGTCGAACCGCTCTCCTTAGACGAAGCCTATCTCGACGTGACCGAGGATCAGCTCGGCCTGGGCAGCGCGAGGGCGATCGCCGAAGATATCCGCCGCCGGATCCGGCAGGAAACGGGGCTCACCGCCTCCGCCGGCGTGTCCTACTGCAAGTTCATCGCCAAGCTCGCTTCCGATCACCGCAAGCCCGATGGGCTCACCGTGATCACCCCCGAGCGCGGGGCGGAGTTCGTTGCCTCGCTTCCGGTCGCACGGTTCCACGGGGTCGGCCCGGTGACCGCGCGGAAGATGGAGCAGCTCGGCATCATGACCGGCGCCGACCTTCAAGAATGGAGCGTGGCGGCGCTCCAGGCCCAGTTCGGCAGCTCCGCCGACTGGTATTGGCGGATTTGCCGCGGGATCGACGAGCGCGAAGTCAAGCCCGACCGGCCGTACAAATCGGTCAGCGCCGAACGCACGTTCGACGAGGACCTGAGCGACACCGATCGGCTCGCCGCCGAGCTGGAGCGCATCGCGGGCTACGCGTGGGATCGGGTCAGGCGCGCGGAAGTCACCGGGCGGACGGTGACGCTCAAGGTCAAATATGGCGACTTCACCATCATCACGAGGTCGAAGAGCTTCGTCGGTCCAGTCCCGGACCAGGCGGCATTCGTCGCTACCGGTCAGGCGCTCCTCGCCGCGCTGCATCCGCTTCCCAAAGGCATCCGCCTGCTCGGGTTGGGGCTTCATAATCTATGTGAAAGCGGTCCTTCCGAGCCGCTTCAGCTGGGACTCGCAATTTGAGGCTGGTTCTGATATAAAACTGTCACACGGGGCCGCGGGCGATTCAGCTGCGGCCTTAAATTCATAGGGAAGCCAAGAAATAGGCTGGGAGCCACGACCAACGGTCGTTTTGGGGAACGATGCGAATGCGTCGGCTCTGCTGCCGCAACTGGAAAGGTGTGTAATGGCTACAAAGGCGCTTAGCTTCGACGTCGGAGATTACGTTGTGTACCCCAAGCATGGCGTAGGCCGTGTCGTCGAGCTGCAGAGCACCGAGATCGCCGGGACCCGTCTCGACCTCTACGTGCTGAGGTTCGAGAAAGAGAAGATGACCCTGCGTGTGCCGGTCAACAAGGCGGACTCTGTGGGCATGCGCAAGCTGTCGTCCGACAAGACCATGAAGGACGCGCTCGAGACTCTGAAGGGCAAGCCGAAGGTCAAGCGCACCATGTGGTCGCGCCGCGCCCAGGAATATGAGGCGAAGATCAATTCGGGCGACCTGACTTCGATCGCCGAGGTGGTCCGCGACCTGTTCCGCCCCGATGACGCCCCCGAGCAGAGCTATTCCGAGCGGCAGATTTTCGAGGCCGCCTCGTCACGCCTCGCGCGGGAGCTCGGAGCGATGGAGCAGACCGACGAGAAGTCGGCGCTGGTCAAGATCCTCGAGATCCTCAACAAGGCCTCGGTCATCCATCATAAGACCAAGGAACCCGCATAAGCCGTCAAAGGCTGAGCCGAATACAAGGGCGCCCTTAACCGGGCGCCCCTTTTTTTGCGCTTGCGGCTGATTTTGGCCTAGTGTATTGCCGATATAACACAGCACGTTTGGAGGTCTCCCATGCGCAAGTCCATCGTCGCGGCCGTGATTGCCGCTTCCGCAGCCACCTCGGCCTGCGGCCACAGCCGGAGCGAAGACGGCGGGCCGACGGTCGCGCGCAATTACCAGGTCGGAGGCTTCGATCGGATCGAGGTCGCCGGGCCCTATGACGTGACGGTTCGCACCGGCTCCGGTCCGACCGTTTCGGCCCGCGGACCCGAAAAGATGCTTGAGCACATGGTCGTCGAGGTGAAGGACGGAAAGCTCGTCATCCACGCCGAGCGGAACAAGAGCTGGTTCCATTCCGGCTGGAACTTCCATGGAAAGGTCGAGCTTGCAGTCACCGTTCCGCAACTGCGCGGGGCGACGATCGCGGGATCGGGCGACATCAAGGTCGACCAGGTGAAGGGTGACCGCTTCGAAGGCACCGTCGCCGGATCGGGCGGGATCGACGTCGCGGCCATGGACGTCCAGAGCCTGTCGCTGGCGATCGCCGGCTCCGGCGCCGCGAAGGCCGGCAAGGGCAAGGCGCAGACCGCCAAATTCGACATTGCCGGATCGGGCGACATTGACGCCAAGGGCATTCAGACAACCACCGCCGACGTGTCCATCGCCGGGTCGGGAAGCGTCTCGGCCAACGCGACGGGGACCGCCGACGTCAGCATCATGGGATCGGGCGACGTCGACGTGACCGGGGGCGCCAAGTGCAACGTCAGCAAGGCTGGATCGGGCAACGTCAGCTGCTCTTAAAGGCCCCTTAACCATGCTGTAGGAAGGTGGCCGCGATGCGTACCCACCTTGCTCTCCTTCTCGCGCTGGCCGCGATCGCCGCGCCCGCCGGCGCTGAAACCCGCAACTTCGGAGTCAGCGGCTTCGACAAGGTCCGCGTCGACGGACCGTTCAAGGTCCGGCTGACGACCGGAGTCGCGCCGTTCGCGCAGGCCGCCGGCTCGGCGCGGGCGATCGACCGGGTCGCGATGGATGTCCGGGGCCAGACCTTGATCGTGCACGTCAATCAGTCGTCCTGGGGCGGCTATTCGGGCGACAACATAGGAACCGTCGAGATCGCGATCGGAACGCATGACCTTAGCGCGGCATCGCTCAACGGATCGGGCAGCCTCGACATCAATGCGGTGAAGGGCCTCGCCTTCGATCTTTCCGTGCAGGGCTCGGGCGGAGCCACGATTGCCGAGACCGACGTCGATCAGCTTCGAGTGAACGTCATCGGCACCGCGAGCGCTTCGCTCGCCGGCCGCGCCGGCAGGATGACCGCCATCGTTCGAGGGATTTCATCGCTCGACGCCGCCGGGCTTACCGTCAAGGACGCGACGATCGGCGCGGAAGGCGCGGCGACCGTCAAAGCCGCAATCACGAATGCCGTGACAATCGACGGCACAGGGACGGCGACGATCGCTTTGACCGGCGACCCATCCTGCACCGTCCGAGCGCACGGGTCGGCCAGCGTCAGCGGCTGCAAGAGCTCGGGCGCCGGCTACTGAATCGCGGCTCGGGCCTCCACGCCCGACAGGAAATTCCACAGCGCCCCGGCCAGCTCCTCGCCGGCGGCGACCGCTTCGGCTTTCTCGTCCTCCGGTAGCCGATCGAGCAGCGCGCGGCAGACCGAGCTATGCTCGACATCGGCATATTCATGGACCCGGAAGAAGCGCAGGGTCGGCTCGTCCGAGATCCCGTAACGGTCGATCAGTCCCTCGATCTTGGCGCTTGCGACCCCCGGGAACTGGCTCTCGTAGGCATAAAGCGCGCCGAGGCCAGCCGCATAGGACCGCCGCGACAGCTTGCGGAATGTCTCGATCAGCGCCTGGGTTTCCGGGTTGAGCTGCTGGGCGCGAACCGCGTCTTCGCTCTCGCCGAGGCCGGTGGCGAACATCAGCCACAGGGTCGCATGATCCTGCTTGCCCGCCTCGACGCCCTCTTCCTCGGCGAGGTTTTCCGCGAGCATCCGGCGTCCGTCCCGGTCGGGGCAGCCGCTGTGCACGGCGCTGACCGCGCGCGGGAAGGCCTCGACATGGTGGAAGTACTGCCGCGAGTAATCGCGGAGCGTTTCGAGAGGCAGCCGGCCTTCGGTCCAGGCCTGGTAGAAGGGATGCTTCAACATGGCCCGCTCCGCGACTTTGGAATCGATTAGCGACGAAGTGGTCATTCTGGCCTCCTGTTGATGACAACGACGCGATAGCGTCGGCAAATCGACTAGACCAGAGCCAGGGCGGCGAGACGCCCATAAAGCTGTGGCGGAAGCGCTCCGACGCCGGTCCCGTCGTCGTCGCCGGATGGCGCATCCGCGTTTTCGAGATAGCGCCAGCCCTGGTGCGCGCGGCGCGGCGTCGGGGCGACGGTCTTAAGGTCCGCCGAGCAGACGATGTCGATTCGCCCGTCCTCGCGATCCTCGAAGCGGAGGATTTCTAGGCCCGCGACCAGCCGGTGCTTGACGATCCAATAGAGATTGCCGCCGATGAGCTCGTCCACCCGCTTTGGTCGCATGCGCGTGGCGATCCGGATTTCGCCGTCGGTTGCTCGTCGAGCGACCCGCTCCTGGAGCGCTTCGAGGTCCCGGCAGGCGAACGCGACCTTCGTCAAATGGAGATTCGGCACGCGATTGCGATGCCGCCCTATCCCATGATTCGCAACGTCTTAGCGGCCCAGGCCGACGGCCGAGGCAAGCCCGAGGAAGCTGAAGAATCCGGTGACGTCAGTAATAGTGGTGACGAACACCGCTGAGGAAACGGCTGGATCGATGCGGAACCGATCGAGGGTGACCGGGACGAGGATCCCGCCGAGCCCAGCTGCCAGATTGTTGATCACCATCGAGGCCCCCATGACGGCGCCGAGCAGCGGGTTGTGAAAAATCAGGGCCACTCCGACCCCGATCAGCACTCCGAGCGAGACACCATTAGCGAGCGCGATAGTCAGCTCGCGACCGAAAGCGCGAATGGTGTTCGACTCAGTCAACTGATTCGTCGCGAGCGCGCGGACCGCGACGGCAAGCGTCTGCGTCCCAGCATTGCCGCCCATTCCTGCGACGATCGGCATCAGCACGGCAAGCACGGCATATTTGCCGATCTCGCCTTGAAACAGGCTGACCACGCTGGCCGCGATAATCGCGGTGCCGAGGTTTATGACCAGCCAAAACAGCCGCCGCCGAACGGTGAGCGGGATCGGCTCGTTGATGTCGCCTTCGCCCGCGCCAGCGAGCAGCAGCACGTCTTCGCCCGCCTCTTCCTGGATGATGTGGACGATATCGTCGACGGTGATCATTCCGACCAGCCGTCCTTCGTCGTCGGTCACGGCCGCCGAAACGAGCGCATATTTCTGGAAGCGGAGCGCGACGTCTTCCTGGTCCATGTCGACCGGGATCAGGGTCTGCTCGCGGGCCATGATGTCGGCGACTTGAGTCGTGCGCGGGGTGCGAAGGATCGTCGAAAGCTTGCACGTGCCCACCGGGTGGTGACTCGGGTTGACGACGAACACTTCCCAGAAGTCGGTCGGCAGCTCCGCCGTCGAGCGGAGATAGTCGATGACCTGGCCGACCTTCCAATGCTCGGGAACAGCGCAGAGATCGCGCTGCATCAGCCGGCCGGCGGATTCCTCCGGATAACCCAGCGCCTCTTCGACCGCGGCGCGATCGTCGGGCTCCATCGCCTGCAGCACCGCCTGTTGGTCTGCCCGGTCGAGATCCTCGATCAGGGCGACCGCGTCGTCGGTCTCGAGCTGGCCCGCGATGTCGGCGACCTGCTGCGGCTCCATCTCGTCGAGCAGGCTCTCGCGGACATAGTCGTTCATCTCGGCCAGCACGTCGGGGCCGACGATTTCCGCCAGCGCCTTGACCAGGCCTTCGCGCTCGTCGCGCGCAGCAAGCTCGATGAGATCGGCAACGTCGGCGGGGTGGAGCGGCTTCACCAGCTCGCGCGCGGTCGCGTCGTCGCCGGCTTCGACCGCGTCGAGGACCTTGTCGACGAATTCCGGCCGAAGGCGGTCTTCCTCGTCGATCACCGCGGATTCGGGTGGGGGCGCGGCGGCGATGTGCTCGCTCTCGCTCATTCGCGCTTCCCTTCGACTGAACCCGGTGCCGCCCTCCTATTGAGGCCGTGAGTCTGGCGCAAGGCGTCCTTCGACCCTAAATCGCCGCCTCAAATCGAACGAATGGAGCTAGGAACATGGCCGACCGCCTCACACTTTCGCTTTCAACCGGCGGCGACGTCGTCATCAAGCTTCGTCCGGATCTCGCCCCCGGCCACGTCGAGCGCATCACCGAGCTTGCGAGCGGCGGCTTTTACGACGGGGTCGTGTTCCATCGCGTGATCCCCGGATTCATGGCCCAGGGCGGCGATCCGACAGGTACCGGCTTTCACGGCTCCGACCGGCCCAACCTCAAGGCCGAGTTCAGCGACGAACCGCACGTGCGCGGAGTCGCGTCCATGGCCCGTTCCAACGACCCCGACAGCGCCAACAGCCAGTTCTTCATCGTCTTCGACGACGCTCGATTCCTCGACGGGCAATATACCGTCTGGGGCGAGGTCGAGAGCGGCATGGAGCATGTCGACGCGCTCCCGGTCGGCGAACCGCCGCGCGAGCCCGGGCGGATCGTCAAGGCGACCGTCGGTTGAAAAAGGTTGCGCTGATCACCGGCGCGTCGGCGGGCCTGGGAGTCGAATTCGCCCGCCAGCTTTCGAAGCGCGGCCATCGCCTGGTGCTCGCTGCGAGGCGCAAGGACCGGCTCGACGCCCTCGCCAAGGAACTCGGCAATGCACGCGCCGTCGCCATCGACCTTTCCAAAGCAAACGCCGCCGCCAAGCTGATGGCGGACCTCGAAGCCGCTGGCGAGCAGGTCGAGATCCTCGTCAACAACGCCGGATTCGGGCTGATCGGCCGCTTTGCTGAGCTCGATCCCAAGCGCGAGCGCCAGATGATCGACCTGAATGTCGGCGCTCTCACCGACCTCTGCCGAGCGGTCGCTCCGGGAATGATCAAACGCAAATCGGGCGCGATCCTCAACGTCGCTTCGACTGCGGCCTTCCAGCCGGGTCCGAAGATGGCGGTCTATTTCGCGACCAAGGCCTTCGTCCTGTCGTTCACCGAAGCCCTTCACGAGGAATTGAAGCCGCATGGCGTCAAAGTCACCTGCCTCTGCCCCGGGCCGACCCGAACCGAATTTGGGGAAGTGGCCGGGTTCGGGGGCAATGGCGCCTTCGACAAGGTGGCCATGGAAGCGGGCGAGGTCGTCGAGGCCGGCCTCAAGGGCATGGACCGAAATCGCGCGGTGATTGTTCCCGGTTTGGTGAACAAAATCGGCGCGATCAGCACCCGCTTTGCCCCGCGATCGGTCGTCCGCAAAATCGCCGGGGCGATCAAATATTGAACCCTTGGCGCATCGAAGCTGTTACGCGTCCGGTATGAGGGCGCTCCTTTAGGAGAGATCATGGCTGACACGGACACCATCGACCGGGTGAAATCGCGCAAGGTCCAGGTCGCCAGCCTTCCGCCGGCGGACAGCGGACGTGGATTCGCGCGCCTTCCCGACAGCCTGATGGATGAGCTCGGCCTGAAAGAGGGCGAGGTGATCGAGATCGTCGGCCGCCGGTCGACCGCCGCTCGCGCAATTCGTCCCTACGGTGAGGACGAGGGGATCGACATCATCCGGCTGGACGGCCTCCAGCGGGCCAACGCTGGGGTTGGCTCAGGCGACTTCGTCGAGGTTCGCAAAGGCGAATCCAAGGCAGCGACCAAGGTCGTCTTTGCTCCGGCGCAGCCGAATATCCGCCTTCAGGGTTCGGCCGACGCGCTGAAACGAACCTTCGCCGGACGTCCTCTCGTGGAAGGCGATACGGTCTCGACCACTGGCCACCAGCGAGTGAACGCCGACGTTCCCGAGCCCATCCGCCAGATGCTCAATGCCCCGGCCTTCGCGCTTCAGGAACTGCGGCTGGTGGTCGTCACTGCGGTGCCCAAGGGCATCGTCCACATCGATTCCAAGACCAACGTCGAGCTGCTCTCCGAATTCTCCGCGACCGACGGCCAGCGCCGTGCCGACGTCACCTACGACGATCTCGGCGGGATGCGGGACACGATCGATGCGCTGCGCGAAATGGTCGAACTTCCGCTTCGTCATCCGGAGCTGTTCCAGCGCCTCGGAGTCGATCCGCCCAAAGGCGTCCTGCTTCACGGGCCGCCCGGCACCGGCAAGACCCTGCTTGCGAGGGCCGTCGCCAACGAAAGCGCGGCGCAGTTCTTCCATATTGCCGGGCCGGAAATCATGGGCTCGGCTTACGGCGAGAGCGAACGCCGCCTGCGCGAGATTTTCGAACAAGCGGCCCAGGCCGCGCCTTCGATCATCTTCATCGATGAGATCGATTCGATCGCCCCCAAGCGCGGGCAGGTGACCGGCGAAGCCGAAAAGCGCCTCGTCGCCCAGCTGCTGACCCTGCTGGACGGGATGGAGCCGAGGCAAAACACGGTCGTGATTGCCGCGACCAACCGCCCCGAGGCGCTCGACGAAGCGCTTCGCCGACCCGGCCGGCTCGATCGCGAAATCGTGATCGGCGTTCCGGACGATCGCGGACGGCGCGAGATCCTTGGAATCCACACGCGCGGAATGCCGCTGGCGGCCGACGTCGATCTCGATGAGCTGGCGCGGCGAACCTACGGCTTTGTCGGTGCCGACCTGGCCGCACTCACTCGCGAGGCCGCGCTCGAGGCGGTTCGGCGGATTATGCCCAAGCTCAATCTCGCCGAGGAAACGATCCCGACCGAAATCCTCGACGCATTGTCCGTCGAACTCAGGGATTTCGACAACGCGCTGAAACGCGTCCAGCCTTCGGCGATGCGCGAGGTGATGGTCGAAGCGCCGCGCATCGGATGGGACGATATCGGCGGCCTCGACGATGCACGCGACCGGTTGCGCGAAGGGGTCGAGCTTCCGCTGAAGCATCCGGAGGCGTTCAAGCGGCTCGGGATTCGCCCGGCCAAGGGCTTCCTGCTCTACGGCCCTCCGGGAACCGGCAAGACCCTACTTGCCAAGGCGGCGGCGCGCGAAAGCGAAGCCAATTTCATCGCCACCAAGTCATCCGACCTCCTTAGTAAATGGTATGGCGAGAGCGAGCAGCAGATCGCCCGCCTGTTCGCCCGCGCCCGCCAGGTCGCACCGACCATCATCTTTATCGACGAGCTCGACAGCCTGGTGCCGGCGCGCGGCGGCGGGCTCGGCGAGCCGCAAGTGACCGAGCGGGTGGTCAACACCATCCTGGCCGAGCTCGACGGACTCGAAGAGCTGCAAAATGTCGTTGTGATCGGCGCGACCAACCGGCCGACGTTGATCGATCCGGCACTGCTTCGGCCGGGCCGGTTCGATGATTTGATCTATGTCGGTCCGCCCGACACTGCGGGCCGGCGCCGAATTCTCGCGATCCATACGGAGGACATGCCGCTCGCCAATGACGTCGACCTGGAATCGCTCGCCCGCCGCACCGACAGGTTCACCGGGGCGGATCTCGAGGATCTGGTCCGGCGCGCCGGCCTCGTCGCCCTTCGCCGCGGCCTCGACACCGCCCAGGTGACCATGGCCGATTTCGAAAGCGCGCTTGCCGAGACGCGCGCATCGGTCACTCCGGAGATGCTCGAGGAATATGACCGCATCCGGGAGACGCTGAAGAGCGACGCGGTGAGGCCGATGGGCGGGATCGGCTTCGTGCTGCCGGGAATGCTCCGGCCGCGCGAAGGCGGCAAAAGCTGAGGAATTGGGCGATCAGAACGGCCTTTTCGTCGCGGATTTAGTTGCCAACAGACGATCCATTTGCCAACGGTCGCCACCCGCCGACCCCCAGACGGAGCATCCATGCCGACTTCATCAGCGCGAACGTTAAAGGGTCCCAAGCGACTTACGCGACGCCGCGATCGCAGAAGCGCCAATCCCCAGTGGCAGTTTCTGCGCGGCTTCCTGAAGAATCCGGTGATGGTGGGATCCGTCATACCATCGAGTCGGGTGCTGATCGAAAAGATGCTTCGCCCGGTCGACTGGGAGAATACCAGGCTGTTCGTCGAGTATGGCCCGGGGGTCGGAACCTTCACTCGGCCGATCCTCGAGAAGCTGCCGGAAGATTCAGCGCTGGTGACGATCGACACCAACCCCGACTTCACCAAGTTCCTCAGGGAATCGATCGACGATCCGCGGCTGGTCGCGGTGACCGGATCGGCGGCCGACGTCGGGGGCATTCTTGCCGACCGGGGGCTCGGCAAGGCCGACTATGTGCTCTCCGGCCTCCCGTTTTCGACACTTCCGCCAGGGGTCGGCGAAGCCATTGCCTCGGCGACCGCGCAAGCGATCCGTCCCGGCGGCGCCTTCCTCGTCTACCAGTTTAGCCCCAAGGTCCGCGACTTCATCAAGCCGCATTTCGAGCGAATCGACCGCGGCTTCGAATGGGTCAACGTGCCGCCTGCCACCCTGTTCTGGGCGTGGCGCGAGCCTGACGAGGCTTAAGGGACTCGAAGAGCGAGTCGCCTGGTGACCGTGTAATCGAACGAGGTCACCAGGAACCAGCCGATCCTCCAGCGAAGGCGCTGCAGCCAGCCCGCTTTGTCGTGCACTTCCTGGGTGATTTGCGTGCAATGACCGAGCTCATGCTCGAAGTAGCTGCGCATCATGATCGCGAAGTCCGGATCGTGCACTCGAAGCATCATTTCCATGTTCAGGTAGAGACTCCTCAGGTCGAAATTGGAGGAGCCGACGTGGACGACGTCATCCATCACCAGCAACTTCGAGTGGAGCTTCGCGGGCTGATATTCGAACACCTCGACGCCGCGTTTGAGCAGGCGCGTGTAGGTGCTTCTGGCGGCATCGATGGTCGCCCGGTTGTCCGATTTGGCCGCGGTGATCACCCGCGCGCGCCCGCGCCGCGCGACGTCGCCTATGCGGCGGAGCATCCCGCCCATCGGCGCGAAATAGGCCGCGATCATTTCGAGATCCTTCGCTTTCGCGAGGTCGTGGATGGTGGCCAGGGCCCATGGCGACTTCAGCTGCATCGGCCCGCCATATAGCCATTGAAGCGGGCCCCTGTGCTCGCTGAAGCGGCGAACCACCGCCCGCAGGGCTTTCAGCCGGGACCGGCGATTGAGCGCCCACGCCATGAGCGCTTCGTAATAAGGCGCGACTCGCGCCGCCGCCGGGCCTTCGACCAGCAAGCCGATGTCGCGCCAGGCTTTGTCCGAGAAGTCGCCGAAATAGCTGTCGTCGATGTTGAACCCGCCGATCAGGATCCTTTCATCGTCGGCGAGCGTGAGCTTCTGATGGTTGCGAAGCAAATATTGGCGGCCGTAGGAGGGGTTGAACCGGCAGAAGGTCGCCCCTTTGTCGACAAGTTCGCGAAAATAGCCCTCGCCGGTGCGGTTGCTTCCGAAGCCGTCGATGAGGAGCGAGACGGCAACGCCGCGGTCCAGCGCCCGGCCCAGCGCCGAACGCACCGCCGCACCGGAGTGGTCGGCGGTATAAATGTAGTAAAGCAGCCTGAGCGACGTGCGCGCGCTGTCGATCAGCTCGATCAGCACCTCCAGCCGCTGCTGCCCATCGGGCAACAGGGTCAGCCGGTTGCCGTCGACCAAAAGCGTTCGATCGCTCGTTGTCATGCTCCCGTCTCGCCTTGCGCGCGCCACAACGCAAGGCGGGGGCCGAAGAGGCGATTTCATTGACTTTGAGACCCGCCGTCCCTAAGTCGCCGCCTCCCCACCGACCAAAGACTTTTAAAGAGGCGACGAATGGCGCGCGTTACCGTTGAAGATTGCGTAGACAAGGTTCCGAACAGGTTCGACCTCGTCCTGTTCGCCGCCCAGCGTGCGCGCCAGATTTCGGGCGGCGCCGATCTTACGATCGACCGCGACCGCGACAAAAATCCGGTCGTAGCGCTGCGCGAGGTCGCCGAAGAGACGGTCAAGCCGAAGGAGCTCGAAGAATCGCTCGTCACCAACCTGCAGAAGGTTCGGGTCGACGAGGAGGACGAGACCGAGGAGCTGGCGTCGCTGAGCGATGCCGCCGAGGCTCTGCGGCTGACCGCGGCCGCGCCGCCGCGGCCGACGCCCTCAGGTGGCGACTACGAATAAGTCCCACGCGCAGCCTGTCCTGGGGACAGGCAAGCATGGGGCTCAATTCCTTATTCGGCCGCCGTTTGCAGCGCGGCCTGGATTGAAACCCGCTTCCCGTCCGGCCTGACCCACGTCA
>Ga0207647_10000516_pt1 | contig 30815 bp, 25 predicted proteins | sample KBSCornC2_FD_184295 | JGI IMG/M metagenome (GOLD analysis project Ga0207647, IMG submission 184295) | Corn rhizosphere microbial communities from Kellogg Biological Station, Michigan, USA - C2 (SPAdes) (version 2) | ecosystem: Host-associated > Plants > Roots > Rhizosphere ... | reverse complement strand
CTTGATCGTGCAGCCGCCGGTTGCAGCGGCTGGGCGAAGTTTCTCTCTCTGCGCGCGGCAACGTCGAGGGGTCCAGCGCCTCTGTCGACAGATCCCTTACCCGAAGGTGCAATTGCTCCAACAATGCCCCGCGCAAACTACTGTCTCTCGCGCGGCGAACTTGCCACGCGAAATACGACCGCAGTCCTGGCAGTTACGTCTCGTGGGTAGACGATCTCCAATGAACCGGCCTTCTGCCGCCAGTGGAGCTTCCCCCCATGACCGAGCATCGTGACTTCCGTAACGCGCGAATCAAGTAGCTTGGCGTCGAAACCAAGCGATCTGATTTTCAGGGTTGCGCCTGGGTCGGGTACGGCCAGAGCGAACGCATAGACTGCGCCATCGCTGCCCTTGACGAAACGAAAATCCCGCGGGCCGAACGTGAACGCGGCGTGTATCTTGTCCAGCTTGCCGCCTGGCAGCTGCTTCAGTTGGCCGGCGACGATCTCTCCTTCGCCGGGCACTTTCCACGCGCGGCTTCCGTAGATCGCGCTGCTATTCACGCGCATCCAATCCCCGACTTCGCGCAGCATCCGCACGCTGCCGTCGTCGAGCGAGCCGTCCGGGAGCAGCGCGATCGACAGCGCGGCGTTGCCGTCGCGCGCCACCGCTTCGATCACGTAGCGGATCATCATCCCGGAATCGTAAGTGAAGCCCGGGCTGTAGAACCAATCGCCCACGGGCGCTTCGGCGATCCATGGCTGGTCTGCCTTGATGTCGCGAGGAACGCCGTTCTCCTCGGTATTGACCGTGCCGTTCGTGCGCGGGCGGAACTTGATGATGCTGAAGGTATCGACCTTGCCGCGCCGCTCGAGCGATCTGTTGTAATAGTGGGCCATCACGCGCTGCAGCGCATCGGCCTTGTATCCGGTCCCCGTACCCGAGCCGCTGAACGGCTGCCGGTCTGTCCCATCGGTGTAAATGAAATCAGGGTCGTAATGATCGATCACGTCGATCATCCTCATGCCCCATTGGGTCGCGTACCAATGGGCATAATCGAGGTGACGCGAAAATATTCCCGGGGCCGGAACGTCCCAATCCGTGTTCGCCGCGTGGGTCATACCCTGATATTCGCGCAGATCGATACCGTAGAGCAGCCGCGGGTCGAGTCCTTCCCACCATTTGCCCTTACCGTCCGCGAGGCGAAGATGGCCGTCATAGGGAACGCCAGCTTTGGATCCTGCCCGGTCGGCGCCGAACGCGGTTTGCCACCAATACCAGGTGTACTCGTGATGAAACGTCACGCCGTAGCGCATGCCCGCGGTTTTCGCCGCCTTTGCCCACTCTGCGATCAGATCCCGCTTCGGCCCGATGCGCATTGAGTTCCACGGATGATATTTCGAATCCCATAAATCGAAATTGTCGTGATGCACGCCTTGCACGATCAGGAAGCGCGCTCCGGCGTCGTGGTAGATTTTCGTGAGCGTCGCGGGATCGAGCTTGGTGGGATTCCAGTCGCGCAAAACCTCCTTGTAGCCGACTTCAGAAGGGTGTCCGAAGTTCTTCAGATGATTTTGATACGCGATATGGCCGGGCTTGTAGAGATTGCGTGCATACCAGTCGCCGCTCTGGCCCGCTGATTGCGGCCCAAAATGCACCCAGATGCCGAACTTCGCTTCGCGCAGCCACTCCGGCGGTCCCGGGTAGTTTCTCTCGATCGAAGACCATGTGGGTTCGAACGTGCCGACCGCGATTGCAAAATCGAGCTTCACTTCAGGGAATTGCGCGGCCGATCCCATCGGCACCGAATTCTCCGGTGCGGGCGATGGAATCTCAGGCAACGGCGCTGCCTCGGCACTGGTGAACGCCCGCGACGTCGCGACATTGTCCGCCCAGCTACCTCCCGCCCAACTTAACGCAAGCGGCGACGCTGCCAGCCAGCGGGTGAAACGGCGACGGGAAACAGACGTATCCAGCATGACATTCTCTTAAGTCGTGGGCTTCCGTGCACAACGGTACACAGGTTGGTGCGCATTGCACCCTGACCGTTCGGAAGTCCTCGCGGTGCGCGCTCATGAGCGAACTCTGCCAAACGCCCGATTTTCACGCTCAGAGCCTGAAACCGGACAATCCGCTTGCGGCCACTCTCTGCCGTTAGGGCGTGCCCGGTTTTCACCCAATTCCCGCCTTTCTTCGCACGGAACTGAGCCGCTGTTAGGAGTGAGTGTGGCCTTTTGAGCCGCCGCCAAACGGAGTTGGCGTCCGCTGCAGAAAAGAGGCTTTCGCAGTTTTCCGTCACTTTCCGAGCCAGTCTTAACGATGCTCATCAGACCTCGCGAAAGCCGCCGCCTGCTAGCCGAGATTATCATGCGATGCGGTCCTCGCGGGCGCCTGCCGCGATGATCGTGCGCCGAGCGGCCCCGCGCGGCCGGCTACAGCACACTCATGGATAAGGGGGAAATCGGCTAATCCCCGCGCGCCAGCTAATCGCGACTCTTGTTTTCGCCGTCCCGGCAGCCTGGATCCATCCGCAGGAATTTTTCATACTGAGCCGCAGTGGCGGCCTGAGGGTCGTTGCGTGCGATCGCCGACATGACGGCGGACGTCAGCTCGAGATAGATGGTCTTGTCCGGTTGGCGATCGAGCCCGGCCGAGCCGTTCCAGCACGGGAAAGCCTTGGCGCTGCGCAAGAAGAGATCGATCAAGGGGTTGTCCAAGGTCGCGAACTGGCTTTCTTCCACATCGAAGATGAGGTCAGCCTGTTCGCTCGCCGTGGTGGCGTTGCTGAACGCCTCCAGTGCCATCGCCATCCTCGAAGCATCGGCCGCAGTCGCACGCTGCGCGGCAAATGCGACGGCAGCCGAACTCACATGGCCGAACAGCGAATAGACGGCAGCGGGAGTCAGGTCGCAGGACGCGAAATAGCATTGGGCGAGACGGCAGATCGCCCCAGGGCCGGGTCTCGTCAGCAGGAGCCCATGGCCGCGGCCCGCGCGTGACACGACTGCCCCCTCGCTCTCGAGGATGCGCACCGCCTGACGCAGCACGCAGCGATCGACGCTGTAGCGCTCACACAGGTCCAACTCGGCACCGAGTTTGAAACCTTCCTGCCATTGCGCGCCGTTATGATCTTCCATGATCCGGTGTGCGACATGCGTCGCACGCGTGCGCAATCGTGAACGGATCGACTGCCCAACCGCGCATGGCGCGATCGCAGCCTCGGCCGCTTCCACGATGATGTCGAAAAGCGGCAGGACGTGGCCGGCCGCCCAATTCGCCGCCTCAGCCGCCCGGTTTGCGCCCGAGCGCACTGTCGCTTCCTCGACGCTCCTTCTGACCGCGGCCAAGAGGCGGCGTGCGTCGGCAATCTGGGGGGCCGTGCAGCCGAGCGAGCGGGCATAGCGGATTGCCATCCCGAGCACGTGATGTTTTTCGGGCTTCTGCACCAGCAGCCCGCCATTGGGGCCGCGCCGCATGCGTGCAGTGCCCCTCGCCTCCAAAATCCTGACCGCCTCGCGCACGACGACCCGGCAGACGCTGAAACGCCGCGCGAGCTCATGCTCCGAGCCGCGAATATCGCCGATCTGCCACCCTTGGACGATGAGATCTTCTTCGATGGCGTTGGCGATACGGCAGGCCGATTTGGAGGGCCGGAATCCCTCCCCCACCATGCTCGAAAACAGGTCCCGCCGTCGCGTCCAAAAATCCGCCGGCTGCCTGCTCGGCGCGGTCTTCGGGGACGCAAAAAGTGCGGCGCTGCCCATGGCTCATCTCCAACTTTTTTTCTGAGCCAATTCTACCCGATTTTGCACAATATGCAAATTCGGGACTCTTATGCCATGCCCCGTTTTTCAGGCGTCACGGCGTAGGGCGGCAGCGCGAGCGATAGCGCGAAGCCAATCGCGAGAGCGGCGGCGACCGGGAACATCAGTGGCAGATAATGCCCACCCGTCATACCAACCATGAAGCCGATGATCACCGGACCACCTCCCATCATCAACGTCGAAAGACCGAGGGATATACCGAATATCGCCGCGGCATGGGCGACGCCGAAATAGCGCGTCGCTAGGTAGGGGAGCAGACCGGAGGTGGCGCTGAAGCCAATCCCCATCAATATCAGAGCCGGCACGGCGGAGGAGGGCTGTGTGAACAGCAGCCCCGCCCCTGCAAACGGGATAAGGAAGAAGACACTCAGCACACGCGGTGTCCGAGCATGATCCGCGAGCCAACCCGCGGCGAGCGAGCCGACCGGGCCGGCGAGGGAAAAGATCGAAAGCGCCTCAGTTACCAGCTTATGGTCGATGCCGAGCTGGCCGCTCCACGGTATCAAATGGCCGACCACGCCATTTATGGTTCCGCAACACAGACCCACGGCCAATAACAGCATCCAGAAGCTGCCGGTCCGCAGCGCCTGCGAGGGCGCAAGACCGAACGTCGGCGCCCGGGCGTCGGCCGGCACATCGGGAACAGCGTCGGCTTCACGCAAGAAGAAAAAGCAGAATGGTAACGGAACGGCGATGATCGAGGCGGCGAGCCAGAGGTAGGCCGTCTGCCAGCCGAAGCCCGCCACCAGGCTGTTTGCAACCACGATCGCCAGCGCGGTCGAAGCCGCCGGAGCTGCGCTGAGCACGAGCCCCAACGCAACGCCGCGCCCACGGTCGAACCAGCCGGAAACGATCTTGGCCAGCGCGACCGGGCCGCAGCTCGCTCCCGCGACGCCGATCGCGATCGCGTCCGCGTAAAGGCGCACGCGACTGGCATCGACAAACCGCAAGGCCGCGAGCGCTGCGGCCCAGGCGACCATCGCGGGCAGCAATACCTTGCGCGTACCAAAGCGGTCCATCATCCGGCCGGCGATCGGGCTGGCCAAGGCCCCGGCAACCCCGGCGAGCAAGAGCGCTTGGGGAAAGAGCGACGCATCCCATCCGTAGGCGTTTGTTACCGCAGGAAAGAATACCGGAAAGGTTCCGATAAACATGGGCGCCAGACCGAAGCCCATGCAGAGCGCACAGGCGATTGCCGCCAAGATCCCGGTCCGTCCCGCTCCGGCCGTCATGTCAGGACCGAACCCCCGGCGGGCTCGACGATACTGGCGAGGAACGCTTCAATATTGTCGTCAGCCTCTCGCGCGAGCGGATGGGGAGATCCGATGAAACCATGACCCGCGCCGGGCCAGACGGCAATCCCCGCGCGGGCCCCCGCCGCTATCCAGCGACAATACATGAACATGCTATCGTCGAGGAACGGGTCCAGCGTACCGACGGTAAACAGCGCCGGCGGCATGTGCGACAGATCGCCATATAAGGGCGAGACATCGGGATTTCGCGCCTGGGCAGGGTCGGGACAATAAGCCGCCGCGCACCGGCTGATCTCGCGCGCCGTGAGGATGCCCTTGTCCGCCCTGCGTTGGCTGGGCGTCATGGAGGTGTCGAAACAGCCGAAGATGAGGTTCGCCGCTTCGATCCCTTCATAGCCATGCTTGTCGCGCAGTCGCATCAAGGTCGCCACCGCGAGCAATGCACCCGCGGAATCGCCGCCGATCAGGATGCGGTCGGTTCCGAACTCGGCCTTGGCATTCTTGATCAGCCAGACCGCGGCGGCCTCGCAATCGTCCCAGGCGGCCGGATACGGATTTTCCGGAGCCAGCCTATAGTCCACGCTCACGCAGGTGACGCCCAGCCGATCCCCCAAGCGCTCCAGCATCGGGTCCTGGCCATTGGCCGCCCCCAGGACCATCCCGCCGCCATGCATATGCAGATACAGAGCTTTGGCATTATCGGTCGGGATGATGTGGAGGCGTGTCGCCCCAATGTCGCGATCGTGGGACCGTGGGGACGGCGGTGAGATCGGCATGAAGCCACCGCGGCGGCCCGCCTCGAGACCGATCTCCCAGAGCCCGGGCTTGCCCTCGAGCATGGCTTCCATCCTGGCGTTGAAGGCAGCCACTTCCGGCGTGATGGCGCCAGGAAGGAACAGCTCGGCACGAGGGGTCGAGGAGCTCGAATGCATGAAAAGCCTACTCGGGTAGAATGTTGGAGGGCCACAGCGGGAGGGACGAAGGCCCAGGGGGCCTTCGTCCGGCCTCGTCAGCGGAAATGATGGCGCAACGTCAGCGACCATTCTCGCGGACGGCCTGGCTGCCCTTCGAGGACTCCGAGCCCTCCCGCGATCAGATCGTTATAGTTCACATAGTAGAATTTGTTGGCGAGGTTGGTGACGCCGAGCGACAGCGACCAGCCCTTATTCTTGCTGACATAAGTGAGCCGCGCATCCAGCAGCGCCATCGAGGGCGTCATGCTGCGGGGGCTATTGTCGTTCGACCAGAAGATGGTCGATTGATAATTCACATCGAGCCGCGGCGTAAGCGACCCGGCATTGCCGAGATCGATGGCATACTCGACCCCGCCGTTGGCGGTCCAACGCGGCGTGCCGATCGGGATGCTGGAATAAAGCGGGTTGCCCGGCACGCAATTCACGCCAGGATTGGGCGCGGCCACGCTCGGATCGGCACAGCCGACCGCACTGCCGAGCGACTTATATTTATAGTCCGCCAGACCGACCGAACCGTTGATAGCGAGTCCGGCCACCGGCTTTGCGGTCAGTTCCAGCTCGAAGCCTTTGATGTCCGCCTTGCCGACGTTGAGCGGCCCCAAGAAGGGAATTCCAGTATTGTCCGGACGCGACGAGTTCAGAATTAGGTTGGTATAGCGGCCGTAAAATGCGGACCCATTGAGGATGAGGTGGCGATCAAACCAATCTGTCTTAAATCCGACTTCATAGCTCTGCAGACGTTCTGGTGCGAATGGCGTCAGCTGGGTCGGGGAAAACGGTCGAGGATTGAAGCCGCCCGCGCGGAACCCCTTCGAATAGCTCGCATAGACCATTGCGTGATCACTGAGCTTGTAATCGACCGACAGGTGCGGCGTCCATTCGTTATAGGTCTGCGGCGGGGGCGCCGCGGTGAAATTATGCCGATAGAGGAAGTCCTTGGTCTCGTGCGTGTAGCGGACCCCGCCCGTGACGCTGAGCGCGTCGGTCACATGATAGGTGGCCTGCGCGAATGCCGCCTTGTCCCGAACATGGGAAGGATCATCCTGGTTGAAGGTAAGCCCGAAGGGATTGATGCTGACCGACCCCTGCAACCTACTGGTCGAGCGGAAATAATATCCGCCCAACGCCCATTCGAGCGTGCGGTTGAAGGAATCGCCGACCAGCCTCAGCTCCTGACTGAATTGGTTATGCTTGAAGACATTATAATTATAGCCCAGCGAAATCGGCGCATTCTGGACGATGGCCGCGGTCGCGCCACTATAGGCCCGGTAACCCGTGATCGACTTGAGCTTGATGGTATCGGTAAGCTCGAGATCGATAGTGCCTGCCACGCCCCATGAGCGGACGCTGTTCACCGGCGGGATCGAGGTCGAGGTAACCGGGTTGCCGGGCCCATTGTTGATCAGAATGTTGTCGTAGGTCGCATAGGTCTGGAAGTGCTTCGGCGGGACGAACCGGCCGTCCAAGGGAATGCCGAAGTTCGGGATCGCAAAGTTGGCGTTGAACGGCGCAAGTGGTCCGAACGCGAGCTGGTTGGGGTCGACCGCGACGAGTTCGCTCGCCACCGCTTCGCTGCTATTGTCGGTATAGTCACCCGCCAGATTGATCTCGAGCTTGGAGCTGGGCAGGATGCGCAACGCCACGCGCCCTCCCTTGACGTTCTCGCCGCCTTGGGTTCCGACCTTGCAATTGGCATCGGCATTGGCTGGCGCGGTGAGTTTGCCGGCCTCGGCGGGCCGTGCGCAGGCGAAGCTGATCCGGTCGACATAGCCGTCGCGCGATTTCGAAAAGCCCGAGGCGCGCAGGAAAAGCTGATCGGGGATGAGCGCCACGTCGAACCCCGCCTTCATGTCGAGACGGTGATAGCTGCCGGTGGTCAGTTCGGCCTGGATCGACCCGTCGCCGTCAGGCTTGGCGGAAACCAATCGGATCGCGCCGCCGATCGCATTCTTGCCGAACAAGGTGCCTTGCGGACCGCGCAGCACTTCGACCCGATCGAGGTCGAGCAGGTCGAAGGTCGAGCCGAACAAAGTCCCCTGATAGACGTCGTCGACATAGACGCCGACGCCTGGCTCGAGCACGAGATTGGAGTCGGTCTGGCCGATGCCGCGGATGAATGCCTGCACCGCCTGGCCGTTGGTGTTGCCGGCAAGGCGGAGCGACACGTTGGGAGCGGTTTTCTGGATATCCTCGATCTGGGTCAGCCCGCGGTCGGCGAGCGTTGCCCCGGTGACCGCAGTGATCGCGATCGGCGTGTCCTGCAGTTGCTGGTTGCGAAACTGGGCGGTGATGACGATATCGGCAACCGCCGCATTGTCCACGGCGGCGGCTGGCTGCTCCGAAGTGGGTTGGGCAGCCGGCGTCGGCTGGGTCTGCGCCCATGCCGAGGATGCCAAGGCGGTCGCCGATACGGCTGCCAGTGCACAAGCAATGCTCTTCCGGGAATTGATGGTCATCGAGTCTCCCCTCCCCCTGGCCTGTCGTGCGTGATGCCGCGGCCTCATCATCACTCTTTTCTTTTGGGGGATCGAAAACCAGTCGTCGTTTTCCGAGGAGATCGTCACGATCCCGACTGGGCGCAAAGCGGCAGGATTCGCGGACCTCGTCGATCATCGGCATTTGCAGATCGACGACCAGATGCCAGCAGCACGTCACCGTCTGGTGAGAGAACCAGTCTTTTCTCCACTTTCTATCAGATGTCGTCTGTCATCGCCGCCAGCGCCCGGTGGGCCGCTTCGGTCTGCTTGCGCCGCATGTCCTCGAGCATCAGCCTGCCGGGATCGATGTCCTGGTCGGCGGGAAAGCAGGACAGGATTTCGGAGAAATGCGCAGCAAGCTCGTCGCGAAATTCCGCATGGCTCAATATGTAACCGCGGTTTGCACGAATGCCCGCGACAACCGCTCGACCGACATCATACGGGTCCATCCCCGCATCGGCCGGTGGCACGACCGGACCCGGCGGCGGTGCATTGTCGGCCGCATCGCCGAAACGGGCCTGCCGATTCTTCTCCGACTGCAGCATCCGGCTTCGGGTCAGGCCGGGGTAGAGGACCGATACGCCCACCTTCCGCGAAGCAAGCGACAGTCGGAGTGAATCGCTCAGGCCGCGGATCGCATATTTGGACGCGGCGTAGATGAAATTGTCCACGGTTGGCAGGAGGCCGGCCATCGAGGCGGTCGAGACGATATGACCGCCTTCGCCCTGGCGCAGGATATGGGGGAGGAAGGCCATCAGGCCGTTCACGGTTCCGCCCAGATTGACGGACATGACCCAATCCCAATCCTCGTATCGCATGTCCTCGACACGCGGCACGGTACCGACGCCGGCATTGTTGACGAGGATATGGCAGGTACCGAAGCGGCTGATCACATCCCGCGCGGCCCGCTCCATCGCGCCTCGATCGATCACGTCGACGCGGACGAAGTCCACATCGTCGCGGGGTCCGAGCGCTTCGCGCGCCTCATCAAGGTGGTCGACGCGAAGATCCGCCACCATTACCCGCATGCCCTCGTCGAGGAAGGCTTTGACAATCCCGAAGCCAATCCCGCTGGCGCCGCCGGTGACGAACGCCACCTTGTCTTTCAGATTCTTCATTGGGCTCCTTCCTGGGGCGAGTGGCCGGCAAGGATCGCCGCCTCCCGCAGCGCAAGCAACGGACCGACCGCCGCGTCGGTGAAGACGTAGGGCTCGCCGCGATCCATCGCGGCAACGGCGCGGCGCCCCACCTCGCGCGGGTCCGCGCCTAAGGAGAGGATCGAGCGCGCCATGTCGCGCATCCGCTCCGCCTCGTCCGGCGCTCGTACGAGCCCGCTGTCGGAGAGATGCTCCGGCCGCAATGCTTCGTGATCTAGGATGTTCGTGTTGACCGCTGCGGGACAGAGCACGGTGGCGACAATCCCTTCGCCGGCGAGTTCCGCCCTCAGCGCCTCGACCAGCGCAACCACGCCGAACTTGGCGCAGGAATAGATTCCGCCGTCATTGGCGGCCACGAGCCCGCCCATCGAGGACGTAGCGAGAATGTGCCCCCCGCCGCGCGCCCGCATGCCGGGAAGGACCGCCGCGAGTCCGTTCGTCACCCCGGCGAGATTGACCTGCATCAGCCACCGCCAATCTGCGGGGCTGCTGGCGAGGATGTGTCCGAGAACGCCGATGCCGGCGTTGAGGCACAGCACGTCCACCCCCCCAAAGCGCTGTTCGATCTCACCGACCGCCCGGCTCCAGTCGCTTGGGTCGGCGACGTCGAGACGCTGCGCCATCAAGCGCGTGCCGTGGCAGGCGAGGTCGGAACGCAGGGAAGCAAGATGCTGCTCGTTCACGTCTCCCGCCGCCACCGACAAGCCGCGGTCGAGCAATGCTTGGACAAGACCACGACCGATGCCGCTGGCACCGCCGGTCACCAAAGCGACGCGGCGCTGGCCGATCCCAGGCGAGGCAACCGCCCCGGACGAACTCTCCATCACGTTCATACTCCGATCCTATGCCCCCCGGCGGACGAAAACAGATGCCTGTTTGCGCCGATTGCGTTTCGTGTAGGACCGGGGCCGGTGCTTAGCTTAGTGCGTCGGCGCGGAAACCCCTCTCGCGGTTGAGGAACTGATGAAGGAACGGGAAACAAGTTCTGACAAGACGCTGTCGATCATCGATTTGTTTACGCCCGACCGGCCGCAATGGACGATAGAGGAAGCTGCGGCAGTGCTCGGCATGTCTCAGAGCACAGTCTATCGTTATTTTCGCTCGCTCGCGGCCGCGGGGCTGATCTTCAGCGTGTTCCCGGGCCGTTACCTTCTTGGCCCCGGGATTATCCAGTACGAACGCCAGTTGCGCAACAGTGACCCGCTTTATCGCGCTGCGCGGCCGACGCTGGAGGCGCTCGCATCCTCATTGGGCGAACGCGGCATCCTGTTCATCGCCCGAATTTATCGCGACCACCTGATGCCGATGTTCGAACAGCCGCTCGGCGTCGAGCGGTTCCCATCGTCCTTCGAGCGAGGCAAATTGATGCCCGTCAACGAGACCGCGCCCGCGCTTGCGATCCTCGCCCACCGGCCGATACGCTCATTGCGCAAGATGCTGCGGATCGAGGAGGATCCTCAAGACTGGCCGCGCGATCGATGGACCAACCTCAAGCGCATTCTCCGCGCCGTGCGCACCTCGGGTTACAGCGTCACGAACGCGCCCGATGATACCGGAATATACATCTCCGTGCCCCTGCTTCATCCCGATGGCATGGTCGCGGGAAGTCTTACCTTCGGCACCGATCCGGATGGGACGAGCGAGCCTTACCTGATTGCATGCGCGCAGAAATTGAAAGCCGCGTCCGAGCAGATCGCGCGCGACTTGCTTGGCGAGACGGACGCCGTCACTCAATAGCCCATTCGGACATCTGTTTTCCAGCTGGGCGGGTCCTAAATCCCCACGGCATCAGATATTGCAGGGCCGTCTCCTATGCCGCACCTCCCGATCCCAATTATCGACTTCGGCGCGGGACAGCTCGTGTCCGATGCCTTGGCGGTTCGAGGCCGCGCCAACATGGTCATGGGGGATGAAGAAGGTCCCACTTCAAGCGACGGGGCGTGCCTGATTCTGGCCTTCGGACATTCATCGCAGGCGACATCAGACGTTGGCAACTGCGACTGGACCCAGAACGTCCATGCGCCGCTCGACCGCTGCTTCTCGATCATCCGCCGGCTTGGCCCGAGCATCCGCGACAATGGCGGATTGATCATTGCCGTCCTGCCCGGCGAGGCCCTGCTCACGCGGCGCGGAGCCGGGGCGAAATCTGTCCTTTACCGGTCGGTGCTCGGCTTGATCGAAGGACTCCGCGCAGAACTGCTCCCGACCCAAGCGCGCGTCAGCGTCGTTATCACCGATCCGCGGGAGGGGCTCGACGGTCTGGCGCAGCGCCTCGCCGTGACGATCGCCGACCGCGCGATGTATTCGCTTCCCGCCTGCTTCGACGTTGCAGCCATACGGGCAATCTTCGAGCAGATGTCCAAGGCCTTAGCGCAAACGCCCTCTGACGCGAGGCTCCCGCCAGCGGGGCCGATGGGAGAAGTTTACCGGGAGGCGATCAGCGGCTGAGACGAGGGCTGCCCAGGATTGAGAGCAAGCGCCGCCGCCGACCAGCGTCACACGAGCTGACCGGATCGGCGGCCGGCCAGCTGTTTCCTATCGAGCCTGCCTCACGCGGCGACAATTGGATTGCGCAGTGTCCCGATGGCCGGGATTTCCACCTCGACGATGTCGCCCGGCTTCATCCAGACCGGCGGCTCGCGTTTGGCCCCCACCCCTCCGGGTGTGCCGCTGACGATCACATCGCCGGGCGCCAAGACGGTGAATTGCGAGATATAAGCGATGATGTCCGACACCGGGAAAATCATCTCATTGGTCGGTTGATCCTGCATGACGACACCATTCAGCCGCGTCGTCACGCGCAGGGATGACGGGTCCTCAATCTCGTCCGCAGTCACCAGCCATGGGCCGAAGGCCCCGGTGCCCGCGAAGTTCTTGCCGGGCGTGAATTGGGTGGTGTGCCATTGCCAGTCACGCACCGAAGCATCATTGTAGATGCTGTAGCCCGCCACCACGTCGAGCGCATCCTGCGCGGCGACTTCACGGCAATGGCGGCCGATCACGACCGCCAGTTCGCCTTCATAGTCGAGCATCGTCGACTGCGCCGGGCGCACGATCGGCTGGCGATGGCCAACCTGGCTGTCCGCAAATCGGACGAACACCGAAGGATGGGCGGTCTTGGCACGACCGGTCTCCTTGCGATGGCTTTCATAATTGTGGCCGATGCAAAGGATCTTGCCCGGATGGGTCACCACCGGCAGCCATTCCAGGTCCGAAATCGGCAGAGACGGCGCCAGCGCTTTCCAGTCATGGACCTTATGCAGGTCGTCGGCCGCAATTGCCGATTGAAGCGTCGGATGCCCGGATGCCTCCATGAGGTCGAGAATGCGGTCGCCCTCGATCACGCCCCAGGAAGGGCCGGCTGCGGCTTTGAAACTTGCAAGCTTCATCCATTCCACCTTTGCTAAACGATGTGGCGCCGCGTTTCCGGTCGCCCGACGGGACCACGTACCGATCGCTTCGGGAGAGGCTATTCGGTCGCCGAATATCGCGCCCCGGAGGCAAAACCAGACGACGGAAATCCCACGGCGCATCGGCGCCTTGAGGCTCAGGCCGACGACGCCTCCAATGTGGAAACCTGCCCGAACCGCCCCTTATGAAAGATCAGCGGGGACGCGAGCGTATCGGCGGACATCGCCTTGACCCGGCCCAGCACAAGGAAGTGATCCCCCGCTTCGATGACGGAATAGACGTCGCAATCGAGCCACCCCACAGCACCATCGAGCACCGGGAGTCCCGCGTCCGAATGGCTATGGGCGATCTCAGCGAACCGATCGCGTGTGGGTCCCGAAAAGGTGCGACATATCGCCTCCTGATCGCTCGCGAGGATATTGACGCAGAATTGCCCTCTCGCGCCGATCAGCGGCCAGCTCGTCGACTTCTTGTCGGGAAAGAACCCGATCAGGGGCGGATCCAGCGATACCGAGGTGAAGGTACCCACCGTCAAACCGACCGCGACGCCTTCAGGGGTACGGCCGGTGATCACACAGACGCCGGTGGGATAATGGCTCATAACGGTGCGGAAAGAGGCGGAATCAAACTCCATTCTTCATGCTCCCCTCGAGCTTCTGCGATTTGGGTCGGCAACGCCGGCTCGGATCGAACACCCATGAAACTACATTGATTATCATAATAGGACAATCATTGTATTTTTGTTCGCATGTGGGGGGTCGCAATGATCGCCCCGGGCCCGCGTGGCCTCGTTCCGGGTATCGCTTGTCAGATCTCCAGGTCGCACCACCTCGGGCTGGGCCCTCGCGAGCCGGGCAGGCCGGCCGCCGAATTCCGTCCGCTGGTTTCTCTCGATCGCTTCTGTAGCCTTTTACGCTCGCCCTTCTGGCTGGCGTCCGGTCGCTATGCGCCGTCGGCCATGTCCGGCGGAATGTTCCTCGTGACGAGATGCGCCAATGATGCGGACCAGAGCCGAACTTGATCATCTGGGTCTGTGCTCGCCCGAGCCGGCCGACCTCGCTTCCTTCTATACGCGCGCGCTCGGGATGGCCGGTAGGCAGGAGGGAGATGATTTCATCCTGGCGGCGAAGGACAGGAAGCTCATCATCTCTCAGGGAGAGGCGGGCACGCTTCGCTTCGCCGCTTATCGCGTTCCCGATCACGCCGCGCTCGAAGCACTCAAGCTGCGGGTGACGTCGCAGGACTGGACATGGCGCGACGCGGCATCGCCATTTCTGGCGGAGGGTTCGATCAGTGTCCGCGACCCCGACGGCAACCTGTTCCTGTTCGGTCTCGGCCGGCCGGTCGAAGCTGTGGCAGATGATCCCGTGGCCAACCGATGCGCCCGGCTCCAGCATGTGGTGTTCGGAAGCCGGAATGCCGCGCGGCTGGCCACCTTCTTCGACGAGGTCCTGGGGTTCATACCGACGGACGAAGTGCTCGACGAGGCAGGCCAAGTCCGAACCACCTTCCTGCGCAGCAGCGACGAGCATCACAGCCTCGCCGTCTTTCAGACATCACAGGATCGGCTCGATCATTGCTGCTACGAGGCGGGAAGCTGGGACCTCATCCGCGATTGGGCCGACCATATGGCGGGCGAGCATATTCCCTTGAAATGGGGCCCCGGTCGGCATGGACCGGGTAACAACCTCTTCTTCTTCGTTCATGACAGCGACGGCAATTGGGTGGAGATTTCCGCCGAACTCGAGGTCGTGAAGCCGGACCGTCCGCTTGGCGCCTGGCCGCATGAAGAACGAACGCTCAACCGCTGGGGGATCGGCCTGCTCCGCAGCTGACCCGGTCGAGCGGGCAAAAGCAGCGCGCGGCAATGGTGAAGCGGCGACCGCATCAGGCGATTTACGACGACTGGTTTGGCCGATCCTGACGCGTCATCACAGCGCCAGTAGCAAAGGCGAGGATCAGATGAGCGGCAAGAACCGGACGACCCTGCACGAATCGGCTTATTCGACGCCCGTTGGCCGGCGGATTCGCGATGAGGTTTCCTCGCTCGTGCCGATGATCCGTGAGAATGCCCGCGACGGCGAGCAGCTTGGATGCCTGCCGCTTCCCACGCTCACGGCCTTGACCGATGCCGACGTGTTCCGGGTCTCGGTTCCGCCCGAACATGGCGGTTTTGCACTCGGCGCGCGCGATCTAGCCGAGATCGTCACCGAAATCGCGCGAGGCGACGGGTCGGCGGCGTGGATCACGATGATCGGGTCGGGTTTCGCGCGGGTCATGCTGACCTTTCCCGATCAGGCGGTGCGCGAGGTCTATGGTAAGATTCGCGGCTGGAAAGGACCCGTGGTTGCGAGTGCGTCACTTTTTTCCGAGAAGATCCAGCGCGCCCGCAAGGTCGAGGGCGGTTATATCGTCGAGGCGGGTGGCAAATGGGGTTTCGGCAGCGGCTGCAAACACGCCGCCTTCGTCGTCGTGGGGGCGCAGATCGACGATGATCGCGGCATGATCCTGCTGGAGCGGGGCCAGTACGAGATCGTCGATGACTGGAACGTCATGGGCCTGCAAGGCAGCTCCAGCAACAGCATCACGATCAGCCAGGACGTCTTCGTTCCTGACCATCGGTTCGCTAATCTGGCGGATCTGCCGAAGAACCTGGACGGCCTCCGCAACCGGTTCGGGGGCCGCGGCTACAAGCTGGATGGGCTCGGCCTGATGCTCATCGTCGCCATGGAAACGATGTCGATCACGCTCGGCATGGCGCGCGGTGCGTTCGAATGCTTCGTTGCACAATGCGAGAAGAAGAAGCCCTTCAACCTGCCTTATCCGACCTTGGCAGAAACGCCTTCGATCCAGGTGGTCGCCGGCAAGACGCGGGCCATGATCAACGCCGCCGAAGCCCTGATTTTCGGCCGTGCGGATTATATCGATCGAAAGGCCGAAGCCGGCGAAGGCTTCACCCCCGGCGAAGAAGCCGAGATCATGATGGACTTCGTGCACGCGGGCAACATCTGCGGGTCCGCGATCGACATGATCCAGATTGCGCTCGGCTCGTTCACCGTCAGCCTGTCAAACCCGATTCAGCGTTTCGCCCGCGACACCCGTGTCGCGCTCACCCACGGCTCGACCCGCCTCGATCCGGCAGCCGAAATCAGCGGCCGATTGCTTATGGGCTTGCCGCCATTGGGCGGTTTCGCGGCCGCCGTGCCGGGTGTCGAAAAGGCTGCGCAGGGAGTCCGCGCCGCCTGAAGGGCGAGATGGGGCCGAGAATCTGTGTCCAATCAGCGGGACCGGGATGTCTATGCAAAACGCGAAAGGCGGTCGAGCCGAGCTCCTCCAGCTTGGACAGCGCTATCTCGATGCCCTGGTCCTCGGAGACCCGGACCATGTTCCCCTCACGAGCGATTACCGGGCGACCGAGAATGCGGCGACTACCAGGACCGGCGAAGGCCTCTGGCGCACAGCGCGAAGCTTTCCCGGGTATCCGAGCCTGCTCTGCGACGAGCTGCTCGGTCATGTCGTCGTCGTGGGTGCGGTGGAGACCACATCGCTCCAACCGATCGCGTTGCGCTTGCGAATAAGTGGCGGCGCCATCGCCGAGGCGGAGGCGATCGTCAGTTCAAGTGCCCACGGATTTTTCGCAGATGTCGACAAGCTCTTGCATTCGGACCTGATCTACGAAGCGCCCGTCCCCGCAGGGAGGGGCGCAACCCGAGAGGAACTGCGTCATATTGCCGACACCTATTGGATCGCCCTGGGCGAGAGCGACGGCAGTCTCGTCCCGGTCCACTATCGGGCGGACCGTTTTGCCAACGGCAAGAAGGTAACCCATAATCTCGAAATCTTGCTGTCGCCGGACAAAGCCTTCCACAGCATTTCGTCGCTTCTGACCGCCACCCGGCCTGCACGGCCGCAGGTTCGCGAGAAGCGTTTCTTCATCCTCGATGCCGAGCGCGGTGTGGCGGTGTCGACCGCGATGGTCGATTTTGCCGACGATCCGCGCAATCCGCGCCCGGACACGGGATGCTTCTATATCACCAACCTCCTCAAGGTCACCGACGGTCAGATCCGGATCATCGACGCCATCCATCAGGTCCTTCCGCGGGGATCGTCCTCAGGATGGGGTGCCGGTGACGGGAGCGTGGCCTAACCATTCTCAATTGCACTCCATGTCGCGCAAGGTAGTGCCCGAATAGGTCCCTCTGTTTCCAGCCGACCGGTGGCCGAGCGAGGCGTTGCGGTAGCAACGCGACGGCTTGGCGGACGGGACAGTTTTACGCCCCGACGCTCGGAGCCGGATGGCGCAACAGGCTCTCGCCCACGATGAATCCACTTCCAGCAATCATGGCCGCGATAGCCAGCCAAACTGCGCCGTTGAATGATCCTCCGGCGATCATCGGCGCCGCAACGGCAGGCCCGAGCCCCATGCCGAACGTTTGGATCGCCGCCATCGCACAGACAATGCGCCCGCGGGCGTCGGCGTCGCAGCACATGCCCGACAATAAGGGCTGAACAAAGTTCCAGCCGAACAGGATCAAAATGATCGATATCAGATAGGCAATTGGCCCAACCCGACCGACCAGCATCTGGAACCCGACGATGATGCAGAGGCTTCCCAGCAGCAAAGGAATGAGGCGCCCCAGACGCTGGGGCAAAATACCAGCAAGTCCCGCGCCAACGACGCCCGCCAAGGTGCCGATCGACAACCCTCGCGCGATGACTTCAGAGGATAATAGGCTGGCGGCGCCGATGCGTTCGGCATAACTCCACACCGCGCCGATTGCGAAAAACACCAGCGCAACCGCGCCCAAGGCGGTAACCGCCACGCGCCAGTTGATGCCTCCGCCTGAATAGATTTCGTCCTCCTCGCGTTGGCCGTTGGGAAAAACCGGCAGGCTCAGCCCCGCGAGCGCGGTCAGCACGGCATTGGCGAGAAAGATGGTAGCGGGCGTGAACTCCGTCTGCAGGATCGGCAGCCCGTACAACAAGCCGGCGCTCAACACCGCGCCGACCACGAGATAAATTGAGAAGGCGCGGTCCGGATTGTTGGCGCGCCCCAGCGCGGCAAAGGAAAAGCCGACCGCGAGCCCCTGGCCCAGCCCTGCCACGCAAGAGGCGAAGGCAATCATACCATAATCATGGACAGCGGCCGTCGCGATATTGCCGAGCGTGATCAGGGCCAGCGCCAATATGAGCGCGCGCCGCCAATTCCATCGCACGAGCAAGAAGGTGCTGGCCGCCATTCCCGCGCCCATCGCGTTTATGTCCCAGGCGGCTATGTAGCCGAGGTGCACATCATCCATTCCCGACTGGGCAGCGATCAGCGCGAGCATGGCGGGCGTGATGAAGATGAACAACGCGCCGATGAAACCGATGCCGATGGCGCTGACGAGTCCCGCGGTGGTCAGACGCCGGTCATGCCTAGCTGCTTTGGCGACACCTTCGAGCGGTGAGACATGCCCCGTCGAGATATGTTCCATCACGAACTCCTCCCCGTGCGCCGGTTGCCTTCCATCCAAGCAGGCTCGGCTCCATCTGCAGCCTGATCGAACCTTATTGCAGGTTCAGGCTAATCACTTCGTCCCGCCCCGCGTAGTGCGCACCCCACGAGAGTGGAGTGTCGCCCCTTGGTTAGACGGCGGCAATGGCTTCAACCTCGACCAACAATTTTTCGTCCGCGAGCCTGGGTACGAAAACCAAAGTTGCCGCAGGGCGGATGTCCCCCAAATATTGCAGGCGAAGCCGCCTGAGAGCGTCCGGATCGATGGGTTTGACCACATAGGTGGTGAGCTTGACGATGTTCTGCGGAGAGGTCCCCGCCCCGACCAAAATGTCGCGGATCGTCTTCACCGTGAGCTCATATTGGCTTTCGATGCTGTCGGGGATGCTGTCGTCGTCCGCCAGGCCGACCTGACCCGAGAGGAACAGCAGTTCCGCATCCGCTTTCACGCGCGCGACATGCGAATAAGGACCGAACGGAGCCCGTACGCTTGGCGGACTGAGGAAGGTCGCGGGCACGGTCATCAGGTTGTTCCTGTCAATGTTGAGGTTCGCCCCTGCCTATCCTCATTGTTTCATTTCATCAACCAATATCGATCAAACAGGTTGTATGTTTCGATAACGCAATCTAGAAGCAACATATCGAGGCCGCGCCAACATCGTCCTGCGCCACTCTCTCCAGGGTTCGGATGGAAGGTTCATGTTGGCGCCAGGCGCGCGGCAATGCGGGAGGCGCTGATGACCAATTCGCGGTACGAGATTCTGTTCGAGCCCGTGCGGATCGGACCGGTCACGGCGAAAAATCGCTTCTATCAGGTCCCCCATTGCAACGGTATGGGACACCGCGCCCCTTCGGGCATGGCCGGCATGCGCCGGATGAAGGGGGAGGGCGGCTGGGGCGTGATCTGCACCGAGGTGTGCGAAATCCACCCCAGCGCGGACATCTCGCCGCATTCGGAAGCGCGCTTATGGGATGACCGGGATATTCCGGCGTTGGCGCGTGCCGCCGACGGCATTCATGAATTTGGCGCGCTCGCGGGCGTGGAGCTGGGTCATCATGGCTTCCGTGCCCAGAATCGGACGACGCGCGAAGTGCCGATGGGCCCCTCAGCGCATGCGGTCGCTTCCTATGATCCGGTCCAGTCGCGCGCGATGGACAAGCAGGACATCCGCAACCTCCGGCGCTGGCACCGCGCGGCTGCCCTGCGCGCGAAGCAGGCGGGGTTCGACCTGATCTACGTCTATGCCGCGCACGGGCTGGTCACGCCGATGCAATTCCTGTCGCGCAAATATAATCAGCGCACCGACGAATATGGCGGCTCGCTGGAGAATCGCGCGCGGCTGCTGCGCGAACTGATCGAAGACACCAAGGAGGCGGTCGGAGACACATGCGCCGTCCCCGTGCGCATCTGCATTGACGAGCTCATCGGCGCGGGCGGCGTTTGCGCGTCGGAGGAAGGCCGGGACGTCATCGAGATGCTGTCGGACCATGCCGACCTCTGGGACGTCACCGTCGGCGACTGGTCCGACGATTCGCTTCCGTCGCGGTTCGGGCCGGAAGCGGCTTACGAGGACTATGTCGCCCATGTGAAGAAGGCCACGGGCAAGCCTGTGGTCGGGGTCGGGCGCTTCACATCGCCGGACACGATGGTATCGCAGGTCCGGCGCGGTGTGCTCGACCTGGTGGGTGCGGCGCGCCCGTCGATCGCGGACCCGTTCCTGCCCAACAAGATCAGGGACGATCAGCTCGACGACATTCGGGAGTGTATCGGCTGCAATATCTGCGCGGCCTCGGATAACACCTACACGCCGATCCGCTGCACCCAGAACCCGACCATGGGCGAAGAATGGCGCCGTGGCTGGCACCCGGAGATCATGCCACCCAAGGAGAGTGAGGATCGCATCCTGATCGTGGGCGCGGGCCCGGCCGGGCTGGAGTGCGCGGTGACGCTGGGCAAACGCGGCTATCAGGTCGCGCTGGCGGATGCACGCGAAGAGCTGGGCGGTCGGGTAGCGCGTGAATCCCGCCTGCCGGGCCTGTCGGAATGGGGACGCGTCCGGGAATATCGGATGAGCCAATTGCATCAATTGCCCGATGTCAGCGTCTTCCTGGCGAGCATGATGACGGCCGAGGACATTCTGGAGGCGGAATTCGACCGGATCGTTCTGGCGACGGGATCCAAATGGCGGCGCGACGGCGTGGGACGCTGGCATCGCAATCCGGTGAGCCAATTGCAGGCCGATCGGATTTTTACTCCGGACGACGTGATGGACGGCACCGCGATCGAAGGCCCGGTGTTCGTGTTCGACGACGACCATTATTATATGGGCGGCGTCATCGCCGAGAAACTGCGCGATCAGGGTCTGGACGTCACCTTGGTCACTCCGGCACCTTTGGTGTCGGCCTGGACCGTCAACACGCTCGAGCAGACGCGGATCCAGGCGCGCTTGCTGCGCAAGGGCGTGAAGATCGCCCCCTCGCGCGCGCTCACCGGCTTCGCCGATGGCGTCGCGACACTGGCCTGCGCCTTCACTGGCGAGGAGATCAAGGCCGACTTCACCGCGGCGGTGCTGGTCACCTCGCGTGCGGCCGATGATCAACTCTATCGCGAGCTGGTCGCCGACGAAGCGCGGTTGGCGCAGGCCAACATCAAGTCGGTCACGGCGATCGGTGACAGCCTGGCGCCCGGCACGATCGCGCAGGCTGTGTTCGGCGGCCACCGCTATGGGCGGGAATTTGAAAAGCCCATGACGGATGACGTGCCCTTCAACCGCGAAATCAGCGAGCTCGGCCCCTGGCCCTGATCGGCCGCCTGAGCGCTCAAATCGTTCGGAGAAAGACCGATGAAGATACTCGTGCCCGTGAAGCGGGTGATCGATTACAATGTGAAGCCGCGGGTCAAGATGGATGGGACGGGTGTCGACCTGACCAACGTCAAGATGAGCATGAACCCGTTCGACGAGATTGCGGTCGAGGAAGCGATCCGGCTGAAGGAGAAGGGTGCGGCAAGCGAGATCGTTTTGGTCTCGGTCGGCCCGCAGAAGGCGCAGGACACGCTGCGCACCGGGCTTGCCATGGGCGCCGATCGCGCGATCCTTGTCCTGTCCGACCAGGAGGTCGAGCCGCTCGCCGTCGCCAAGCTGCTGAAGGCGGTGGTCGACGAAGAGCAGCCCGGCATCGTGCTGCTCGGCAAGCAGGCGATCGATGATGATTGCAACCAGACCGGCCAGATGCTGGCGGCGCTGACCGGGCGTCCGCAGGGCACCTTCGCCTCCAAGGTCGAGATCAAGGGCGACAGCATCGAGGTGACGCGCGAGGTCGATGGCGGGCTCGAGACAGTCAGCCTGACGCTGCCGGCGATCGTCACCACCGACCTGCGCTTGAACGAGCCGCGTTATGCGAGCTTGCCCAACATCATGAAGGCCAAGACCAAGCCGTTGGCCGCCAAGACGCCGGCCGATTACCGCGTCGACATCGCGCCGCGCCTGACCACGCTCAAGGTCGAGGAACCGGCCAAGCGCCAGGCGGGCGTGAAGCTCGGCTCGGTCGACGAGCTGGTTGCCAAGTTCAAGGATCTGGGAGTGGTCGCATGAGCGTGCTGGTGCTGATCGAGCATGAAGGCGGCGCCATCAAGGATGCGTCTTTGTCCACCGTCACCGCCGCCCAGAAACTGGGCGAGGTCCATGCGCTGGTCGCTGGATCCGGTGCGGAAGCGAAGCAGTCGGCCGACGCCGCCGCGCAGATTGCGGGCGTCGCCAAGGTGCTGCTCGCCGACGATGTGGCTTATCAGAATATGCTGGCCGAGAATGTCGCCCCGTTGGTGGTGGGTCTTGCCGGAAGCTATGATGCGCTGCTGTTCAACGCCACGTCGAACGGCAAGAATGTCGCCCCGCGCGTCGCCGCCTTGCTCGACGTGATGCAGGTGTCCGACGTGCTCTCGATCGAAAGCGCCGACACGTTCACGCGACCGATCTATGCCGGCAATGCGATCGCGACGGTCAAATCGTCGGACGCGAAGAAGGTGCTGACCGTACGCGGCACCGCCTTCGCCAAGGCGGCGGCGCGCGGCGGCAGCGCCGCTGTCGAGACGGTGTCCGGTCCGGGCGATGCGGGGCTGTCGCGCTTCGTCGGCGCCGAGACCAGCAAGTCGGAACGGCCCGAGCTCACATCCGCCAAGGTGGTGGTCTCGGGCGGCCGCGCACTGGGCTCGTCGGAAGAGTTCCACCGGCTGATCGATCCGCTCGCCGACAAGCTCGGCGCGGCGGTCGGCGCGAGCCGCGCGGCGGTCGATGCCGGCTATGCGCCGAACGACTATCAGGTCGGCCAGACCGGCAAGATCGTGGCGCCTGACGTCTATGTCGCGGTCGGCATTTCGGGTGCGATCCAGCATCTCGCGGGCATGAAGGATTCGGGTACGATCGTCGCGATCAACAAGGATGAGGATGCCCCCATCTTCCAGGTCGCAGACCTCGGCCTCGTCGGCGACCTGTTCCAGATCGTACCGGAGCTCACGCAGAAGCTGTAGGCCTCCAGCCCTCACTCGTTACCGCGCGGCCAGCGCGAGCCGGACGAAGCGATCCAGTCCCGCGTGGGCCTGGACTACTTCGCCGCTCCGCGGCTCGTAGTGACGTTGGATGCGCAGGCTGAGGAACCCCCTCTGCGTCACGCGGCGCGCGGGGGCTCCACCTCCGACAGCCAACGGTCCGCCTCCTCATAGGTCGCGAACACCTCGCAATTCTCCAGCCCCTCGAGCGTCCTCTTGACCTGCATGCGCACGAGGGCCTGCTCGATGATCATGGCATTACGACTGATTGGCATCTCGCGGACGATATCCGGAAGCTGTTTCGTGATCTCGACAACGTCCTGCGTCTGGGGAGGCCAGTCCCGCAGGTCGTCGAGCAGGGTGAAGGTGCCGCCCAGGGCCGCCTGGCGCAGAGTCGCCCGAAATTGGCCGACGATCCGCAGAGCATCCGCTGGAGACCAGAAGCCGCTGTAACGAATATGCAGACGCTGGGTGTCGGGATCGAAGACCGGGTCGAACATATATTCCTCTGATTGCCGGGAGCGCTGCTCTGACTGTCGCGCCGGCCTGGCGCTGCTGAGAGCGGGTCGCCCCATGCGCGGTGCGGAAAATCACACCGCCAGACAGATGCTCTTCATCACGACATAATCGTCCAGGCCATAGCGCGATCCCTCGCGCCCGACGCCCGATTCCTTAATCCCGCCGAACGGCGCGACTTCGGTCGAGATGAGACCGGTATTGACCCCGACCATGCCATATTCGAGCGCCTCAGAAACGCGCCAGAAGCGCCCCATGTCCTGGGTGAAGACATAGGCCGCGAGACCGCTTTCCGTGGCATTGGCGAGCCGGATCGCCTCTGCCTCATCGCTAAAGCGGACCAGGCCGGCAACCGGGCCGAACGTCTCCTCGCGGCAGAGCAAGGCGTCCGCCGAAACCTCCGCAATCACTGTCGGCTGGAAGAAATGGCCGGGACCTTCGATCGCGGCACCGCCGACGAGCAGCTTGCCTCCACCTTCGATTGCGTCCGCGACATGCTCGGCAGCCTTGGCCACGGCGTTCGCGTCGATCAAAGGCCCCTGATCCGTCGGACCATCCAGGCCATGTCCGACGACGAGGCCGCGCACCCGATCGGCCAGCCGCGCCGCAAAGCGCTCGTAAATCCCGGCCTGGACCAGGAGCCGGTTCGCGCAGACGCAGGTCTGGCCCGAATTGCGGAACTTGGATGCGATCGCGCCCTCGACCGCCGCATCGATGTCCGCATCATCGAATACGATAAAGGGCGCGTTGCCGCCAAGCTCCAGCGAGAGGCGCTTGACCGTACCGAGACAGCGTGCGCCCAGCATCTTTCCGATTGCGGTCGAGCCCGTGAAGGTGAATTTGCGGACCCGCGGATCGCCGGTGAGGACGTCCCCGATCGCGCGTGCTTCCCCGGTCACCACGTTGAAGACACCTGGCGGGACGCCAGCCTCCTCCGCCAGCTCCGCCATGGCGAGCGCGCTGAATGGGGTCTGTCCGGCGGGCTTGACCACCATCGTGCAGCCGACCGCCAAGGCGGGCGCCGCCTTGCGCGCGATCATCGCGAGCGGGAAATTCCAGGGGGTGACGGCAGCAACCACGCCCACCGGCTGGCGGATGACGATCAGACGGCGATCGCTACGGGGCGGCGTCAACACATCGCCATCGAGGCGCCGCCCCTCTTCGGCAAACCATTCGAGATAAGCGGCGGCATAAGCGACCTCGTCCTTCGCCTCCTGCAGCGGCTTGCCCTGTTCGGCGGTGAGGATGCGCGCCAGATCGGATTTGTGCGCGATCATCAGGTCTGCCCAGCGGCGAAGGATGATCGATCGCTCCTTAGCCACCCTCGCGCTCCATGACGGAAAAGCGCGATGCGCGGCGTCGACCGCCGTCTCGGCGCCCGATCGTCCCAGGTTCGGCACGGCGCCGACCAAATCGCCTGTTGCTGGATTGAGGATGTCGAAAGCGGCAGCACTCCCCACCCACCGGCCATCCAAATAGGCGGCTTCCCGCAGCAATCTGGTTTCAGTCAGATCCAGCCTGGCAGCGGCGTCGCTTTCCCTGGCGTCCACGGAAAGCGACGCCTTCCTAGTTTTGAGCTGATCCAACAAGCTCGTCCCCCGATCGTCCAACTGAGCGCCCGCCACGCTTTCTCTGGTCATCCCACCCTCCTTCGCCGTTCCGCGATTCGCCGCAGTTTGTTTCCCAAATGCAACATATATCGAGAAACATCACACTACGTTGACGAAATACAATAGTCCGCTCGGCCCCGTCAAATCCTTCGCTTTGCAGGAGGGGAACGACCGGATCGGGCGCGGGCGAAGCCGGTCTTTGGCAAGGTGGACCGACCGATCACGGTTCCTCATTTGCAACAATCACTCTGAATTTACGTATTGTGTTGCTGTGGATCACCATTGGCGTTACGCTCGGCCTCGGGATCGGACACCTGCGATGGCAGGGAGGGAGACAAGCGAGCATGGCTAAGGGGAACTCGAAATCTCGGCTGATGGCGGCGACATGCCTGCTGTGCATAAGCGTTGCCGGATCGGCGAGCGCACAGACGACGCCAGCATCCGGTTCGAACGCGCCGCCTGCGCCCGGCGAGATCGTCGTGACGGCACAGAAACGCGTCCAGAAGATCCAGGATGTGCCGCTCGCCATCACCGCTGTCGGCGAACAGGCGGTCAAGGACCTTGGCCACCAAGACGTCACCGCGCTCGTCACGCGCGTTCCCGGCTTGCAGGTCCAACAGTTCAGCCCGACCATCGTCGCGTTCAATATCCGCGGCGTTTCGCAGAACGACTTCGCAGATTCGCAGGAGGCGCCGATCGCCTTCTACAATGACGAAGCCTATGTCAGCGCTATGTCCGCCATCAGCGGCCAGAATTTCGACCTTGAGCGGATCGAGGTCCTGCGCGGCCCTCAGGGCACCTTGTTCGGACGCAACGCCACTGGCGGCCTCGTCCAATATATCACCGCCAAGCCGACCCGGACCTTCCAGGCTTATGCGTCACTGACGGTCGGCGATTATGGAGAGATCGGAAGCGAGGCGGCGATCAGCGGCCCGTTGTCCGATCGCGTCCGCGGGCGCCTATCCTTCAGCAGCGACGATTATAAGGGCTACATCATCAACCGCATTGGGCCCGATGTGGGCAGCCGGCATTTCCGAGCGGGGCGCGCTCAACTGGAGGCCGATGTCGGGGCTGAAGGGCTGCTGCGGATCAAGGTCCAGGGAATGCGCAACCATCACGAAACGAGCGCACCTTATACCTGGCTCGCAGCCCAGCCCGACGCGGATGGCCTCGGCGTACCGATGCCGGGAAGCCCCGACAATTTCGGCTACAAGGAGCCCGACAACGACCCCTACACCGCCTCGTTCAACAACGTGCCCAACTTCGACCGGACCTATTGGACCGCAAGCGCGCGCTACGAGCAGGGGCTGGGTGGCGGCATCCAGCTGACGTCGATCACCGACTACCAGCATTTGCGGAAGGATTACGGCGAGGACAGCGACGGCACGCCGCAGGATAATTTCAATTATTATCAGCATCAGCGCCTGTGGCAGGCCTCCGAGGAGCTGCGCCTGTCGGGCAAGTCGGAACGCTTCAACTGGGTGGCAGGCCTTTACGGGCTGATCATCAATTCCAATGCGCATGCGATCGTGGAGGTGCCCGCCTTCGGGCTGACCGTGACGGCCGGAGGGCCGCAATCGACGCACTCCTTCGCCATCTTCGGGCAGGGGGATTATGCGCTGGCGGACACGCTCACCTTCACGCTCGGCGCGCGTTACAGCTATGACCGCAAGAAAGACGATTACACGCACACGCAGAACGGCGCCGCGGACCTCGTCTTCAATCCGTCGATCAGCGGCCTCGCCGTCCAGCATTACAAGAATTGGTCGGGCAAGGCGGGGCTGGAATATCGTCCCGTCAAAGGCGTGTTGCTCTATGCGACCGCCAATCGTGGAACGAAGAGCGGCGGGTTCGATATTCCGAACTTCCCGGTGACCGATTCAACCGGTGCCTACATCCCCAACATCTTCGAGACCATTCCCTACAAGCAGGAAGTGCTGACCAATTATGAGGGCGGCTTCAAGCTGACGACCGCTAACCGGAAGATCGACTTCAATGGGTCGGTGTTCCACTATGATTACAAGAATTATCAGGCGTTCATCTTCCAGGGCCTGACCGCCGTCATCCGCAACCTCCCGGCGCGGGTCACCGGCTTCGAGGTCGAAACCAACCTAAGACCGGTGCGCGGCCTGACGCTCAATGCCTTTGCCACCTATCTCGACGGCATCGTGAAGAACGTCACGCTCCCGGCCGGGCGCGTCACCGATCGCAAATTGCCGCAGGCACCCCGGTGGAGCGTTGGCGGCAATGCGGCTTATTCGTTTGCGATCGGAGATGGCGGGACGGTGAGCGCCTCGACCGACTGGCGCTATGACGGCGGCAGCTATTTCTCGACCTTCAACGCCGCGATCGACTATGAGCCGGGCCACGTCATCGGCAACGCGCGCCTGAGCTACACCGTCTCGCAATGGACGGTGTCGATGTTCGTCAACAACGTCACCGACAAGCGTTTCCGGGTCTATGACCTCGACAATAGCGCGACCTTGGGGTCGTCGCAGGCGACCTATACGCATCCGCGCTGGTTCGGCGGCACGTTCACCTATCGCTACTGAGCCAAGTGCCGCAGCGCGACCTGATCGCGCGACAGGAGGGCGAATGACCACCGATCCATCACCTGGGCGATCGGATCTGTTCGAACGCGGGCTCGAGATCAGACGCGAGGTGCTCGGCGCGGACTATGTGCACCGCGCGCTCGATCAGGCGGATAATTTCAACCTGCCCTTCCAGCACTTCCTCACCGAATGGTGTTGGGGGGCATGCTGGGGCCGTCCCGGCCTGTCGCGCGACACACGCAGCATGCTCAACATCGCCATGCTCGCCGTGCTCAATCGGCAGGACGAGCTGAAGACGCACGTGCGCGCCGCATTGGGCAATGGCGTCAGCGAGGATCAGATCCGCGAAGTGCTGATCCAGGTCGCCGTCTATGCCGGCGTTCCGGCTGCAGTCGAAGCGTTCCGGACTGCGACAGCGGCTCTCAAAGAGCGGGGCAACGGCGCGTAGGGCGCGACGGACGACCAACGGCGGGACGTATGCCGGTCCTGGTCAGCTCCGCCATCGACATTCCGTCGGCCTCAGACCAGCGTCAGCTCGCTAGCGGCTCCAGCGAAATCGGATCGGCCTTGCCTTCCTCTTTACGGAATTGCTCGATCGTCTCCCGGCCGGCATCGCACAGGGGCGCGAATATCTCGAGCATGTGGCCGTCCGGATCGAAAAAATAGAGTCCGACCGCGACGCCATGGTCAAGGACCTCGTGCACCTTGACCTTCTTTTCGAGGAAGGTCGCATAGACCCGCCGCAGCTCGTCCAGGTCCTTCGCGCAGTCGAGTTCGAGCGCGATATGCTCAATCTCCCGGCCCTTGGGCACGTCGGCTTCGCCGGGGAATAAAGCAATGTCATGATCATGCTCACCGAAGGTGAGGAACACTCCGCCTTTGTAGGGCCCGCCGCCGATGCGCGAGCTGATCTCCATGCCAAGCACGTCCTTGTACCAGGCAGCCGAGACCTCTGGATCGCGGACGAACAAGACGATGTGTGCGATGCGCTTGATCTTAGGCGTGTACATGCGGGAGTCCTTGATTGGCGGGTACCGCCGGCAGCCAGGTGATGTCGGTGATTTCGTTGAACTCGCGCCATTCCTTGTGCCAGCTCTTGCCGCCGTCCGTGCTCGAGAAGAGATCGCCGAACTTGGTCCCGATCAGCACGAAATCCGGGTCCGCGGCATTGCCGCCGGCGGCCCAGAAACAGGAATTGGGCTGTACCGGCAGATCGATCTGCTGCCAGGTCGCGCCGGCGTCACGCGATCGCAGCAGCGCGCCGGTGGTGCCGGGCGTCCCGTCACCGATCCCGAGCAGAAGGTCGGTCTCGCTGCCGTCGATCCGCGAAATGAAGCGCGAATAGCGCAGGCCCCAGCTGTCCTTGGCGCCGGTCCGCATCCAGGTCCCGCCACCGTCGGTCGAGCGGTAGAGCGCGTTGACGACCAGCACGAGCACGATATTGGGCTGGCCCGGTAGGACGAGGATGCTGTGGATGTCCGAGCTGCCCGGCGCATCCGGCCAATCGGTGTCGATGCGCCGCCAATTGTCGCCGCCGTCGCGCGTCCGGAACAGCCCGCCCTCCTCGACGCCGACCCAGACGTCGCGCGCGTCGTCAGGGTCGATCGCCATCGCCAGCATGCGCGGCCGACTGACGCCTGCGCATTTGGGGGGCATTTCAAGCGGCGTGCGCTCCCATGACCGTCCGCCGTCGCGCGAACGGAAGAAGATCGCCCGCGTTGGCGAGCCGGTGCCCGCATACATGATGTCGGGATTGCGCGTATCCGCAGCCAGCTTCCACACGGCATAATCGTTGAGCGCGCAGTCGATCCGTTCCCAATGCACGCCGCAATCCGCGCTGTGGAACAGGCCACGCTCGGCCCCGGCGAACAGCGCCTTCGGGTCGCGCGGATCGTTGAGCAGGCACCTCACCCGATCATCATATTCGAGGTCCTGGTCGATCGAAATGCGATACCAGCTCTTGCCGTCGTCATGGCTGCGAATGATCGCCTGGCCGTCGGTGGAAACGATGATGGTCTTGTCCATGGTTTCACTCATGATCTTTATCGGAAGCCGGGTTTGAGGATGTGAACCGATCGGAAATCATCAGCTCAGGTTGATCCACACGCTCTTGGTTTCGCTGTACAATTCCATTGCCTGGCGGCCATGCTCGCGCCCCCAGCCCGATTGCTTGAAGCCGCCGAAGGGCGTGGATGGATCGACCAGATTGAAGCAATTCACCCAGACCGATCCCGCCTTGACCGCGGCGGCCAAGCGGTGCGCGGTCTTGAGATCGTTGGTCCAGATGCCAGCCGAGAGGCCGAAGTCTGAATCGTTCGCCTGGGCGACCAGATCTTCCGCCTCCGACCAGGGCAATACGCTCAAGACGGGCCCGAAAATCTCTTCGCGCACGATCCGCATGTGGGGCGCGGCATCGAAGATGGTCGGTTCGAAGAAAAAGCCGTCCGGAAGGTCGGCGGGGCGCCGGCCGCCCCGCACCAGATGCGCGCCCTCCGCCTGTCCGATTTCAACATAGGAGCTGACGCGATCCCACTGCTCCTGCGAGACGAGCGGGCCGAAATTGACCTCCGGATCGAGACCGTTGCCGATCTTCAGACGGCTCGCATGCTCGGCGATGGCTGCCAGCAATTTGTCGTAGATCGACGCATGCGCATAAAGCCGCGACCCGGCGGTGCAGGTCTGCCCCTGATTGAAGAAGATGCCGTTGGCGATCGCCGCAGCCGCACCCTCGAGATCGGCGTCCGGGAGCACGATCTGCGGCGACTTGCCGCCAAGCTCGAGCGAGACCTTCTTGAGATTGCCCGCCGCCGCCCGCACGATCGCCTTGCCGACTTCGGTCGAGCCGGTGAACGCCACCTTGTCGACGCCGGGATGGGCGACCAAGGCCGCACCGGCATCGCCGAAGCCGGTCACGACATTGATCACGCCCGCCGGGAACCCCGCCTCGAGCGCGAGCTCGCCCAGCCGCAATGCCGTCAAAGGGGTCTGCTCGGCCGGCTTGAGCACGACGGTGCAACCCGCC
>Ga0207647_10000515_pt1 | contig 30820 bp, 28 predicted proteins | sample KBSCornC2_FD_184295 | JGI IMG/M metagenome (GOLD analysis project Ga0207647, IMG submission 184295) | Corn rhizosphere microbial communities from Kellogg Biological Station, Michigan, USA - C2 (SPAdes) (version 2) | ecosystem: Host-associated > Plants > Roots > Rhizosphere ... | reverse complement strand
GTGATCCTGCTCGACGAGGTGGAGAAGGCGCACCCGGACGTGTTCAACATCCTGCTGCAGGTGCTGGACGACGGCCGCCTCACCGACGGCCAGGGCCGCACCGTGGACTTCCGCAACACCGTCATCGTGATGACCTCGAACCTCGGCTCGCAGATGATCCAGGACGCGGCGGAAAGCGGCGGCGACGCGGAGGAGCAGTACACCCAGATGAAGGCCTCGGTGATGGGCGTGGTGCAGGCGCACTTCCGCCCCGAGTTCATCAACCGCCTCGACGAGATCGTCGTGTTCCGCGCGCTCGACAAGGCGCAGATCCGCCAGATCGCGCGTATCCAGACGCAGTATCTTGCAAAGCGCCTGGCCGAGCGGCAGTTGACGCTGACACTGACGGACAAGGCGCTCGATCTGCTCGGCAACGTCGGCTTCGATCCTGTCTACGGCGCGCGGCCGCTCAAACGGGTGATCCAGCAGCAGCTGGAGAATCCGCTGGCCAAGCAAATCTTGCAGGGCGAATTTCAGCCGGGCGATACGATTGCGGTGGATGCGGCGAATGGCCGTCTTGCGTTTCGCAAGACGGCTTGAGTTCAGTCGTCCTTCGCCGCTTCAAGCCCGGCGAGGCGGCGTTGCCATTCGCTCGCCTTGATGTCGTAGCTTTTGCCCGGCTCGGCTGTGCTCCACACAGTATACAAATCCACGTAGGCGTGCGCGCAGTCGCGCGCGTCGCGTGAGGTCGGGCCGAAATCGGCGGCGACCTTCCAGGCGTCGTCCAGCACGGTTTGCGCGGCAGCGAATTCGCGTTGGCCGATTCTGGCCCTGGCAAGGACTGTCAGATAGCGCACGCGCTGCCAGTTGTCTTTGAAATGGATGCGCATCGTTTCTTCGGCGGGCGCAAGCAAGGTCGTGGCTTCGTCGTATTTGCCATGACTCACGAGCGCCGCCGCGTCGCTATTGAGCGCGACAAAATAATCGTAGCGCTGGCGCGCCGAGAGCAGGACTATCGGATCGTCGGGCTTCCAGTCGGCGGGTGGTTGATCCGGCAAGCCAAAGAACCGGGCACGGTTCTGCAGTGCAGCCATTTCTCCATCGGTCGCGTTGTCGTGAAGCAAGCGCGAGTATGGATACGACATCTGTTTGTCGATGCTTAGTTTGCCGACGACGTCGTCGAGATAGGTGTAAAGCTTGCGCCGTTGTGAGGCTGCATCGGCTTCCGGTTTGCCTTTTGCCAGGGCCGTGACCATGGCGACGCCAATCATCTGCGTCATGAGGCCGCCGTTCGAGTATGTCATCGCCTGGCCGACGGCGAGGCAATCGGCAACAACTTGGGGGTCGGTCACGGGTGCGGCGCCTGTGCGCGTGCCGCACTGGTCGATCAGGCGCGGGTACGGCGGAATGGCGAACTGCGCCGCTTCTTGCCATGCAATTCCGGATTCTGCGCGATCATTCGGGGCGACGATCCGCATCGGACCCGCGATCAGCGGCGGCGCCGGTACAGCCGCGGTTTCAAACGCCTTGGCGTAAGCCGCATACGTGGCGTCCAGATAGTCGTTGATTTGCGATCGCTGCGCCGCCTCGTGCAACGCCTCGTTTTTCTCCTGTGCATCGTCTGATAGCATCGCCAGCAACATCCAGGAATACATGTTCGCGCCGTTCAGGCGCACGAGCTGCCTGGCGGACTCCGCTTGCGGTGGGCAGTGCGACTCCTTTCCGGTGTCGGAGCAATAGACTGCGGCGATCTGCCACAACAGTGGATCGTTGGGATGCTCGGCCAATGCATTTTTGACGGCGGCTGCGAATTCATCGTGCGATTTCGAATTGCTCGTGTCGTTGAATATCAGCAGGGCGGTGTAAAGGTGCCGATAGGGATCGGAGGCGGCTTCGAGGGCGCGGATCGTTTGCCGCCGGTAGTCGCTGCCAAGCACCCAGACGATCTTGCTTGCCAGCGTTGCCGCGGCATCGGCGCTTTGGCCTTTGACGGATGCGGTGAATGCGGTCAGCGCATCGGCTTGTTGGCTCTCGTCGCCGGGTAACCGCTTGCGCAGCCAAGCAAGCAGGTCTTCGGTGCGCTTGTCCTCATCGCCTTTGTACGCAAACAGGTGTGCGCCAATCTCGCTGGCGATGGTTGCGCGATCGCGTTCCGCAGAGGCGTGTTTCCACTGCCATGTCGTCGCCGCAGCGCCGATCAGCAAGGCGAGCACTGCAATGCTTACGGCAGCAGCAAATTTCGGCTCACGCCGGCCCCAGCGCTGTACGCGCTCGACGAAGCCTATGCGGCGCACGCTCACCGGCACTCCGTCGCGCACCCGGCGCAGGTCATCGGCGAGTTCCGCGGCACTCTTGTAGCGATCGCCGGGCTGCAGCTCCAGGCATTTCATGCAGATCGCGTCGAGATCACGCGGGATTTTTGCATTCAATTCGCGCGGCGGGCGGATCCGTCCGGCGGCAGCACGGCGGATCACATCGTCGGCCGCGCCTTCGCCATGCGGCGAGTGATCGGTCAGACACAGGTACATGATTGCGCCGAGCGCGTAGATGTCGGTCGCGCGCGTTAGCCGGTATTGCTTGATCAGAATCTGCTCGGGAGCCATGAACGAAGGCGTGCCCGAGACCTCCTGCGCATCGACGCCGCCGCGATCGTCCATGTGCCGCGCCAGGCCGAAGTCGGCGATCTGCGGTTCGCCGCGCGCGTCGATCAGCACATTGGCGGGCTTGAGGTCCAGGTGCAGCAGGCCGAAGTGATGCGCGTAGTCGATGGCCTCGCACAACTTGAGCAATAGCTGGATCATGGCAACGGTGGACAGCGCGCCGTCGTCGAGCAGCGATTCCAGCGAGCGGCCTTCGATCAGTGGCATCGAGAAGTAATGCACGCCTTCGACCGAGCCGACTTCGTGCACTGGCACGATGTTCGGATGCAGTAGCCGCGCGGCGGCGCGCGCCTCCGCAAGGAAGCGCGTCACGTTGCTGCTATCGGCGAACCAGTCAGCAATGAACTTGATCGCAACGTCGCGCTCCAGGCTCTTCTGACGCGCGCGATAGACCACGCCCATGCCTCCGCGACCGAGTTCTTCGATCAACTCATAGTCGCCGAACTGGCGCTGGCGCGGATCGGCCAGGTCGAGCTTGGGCCATGCTGCAACCCCACCGCTCGTGCCGGGTGCGAGCGCGGCGCGCGCAAGATGCACCAGAATCGAGTCGGACGGATTGGCGACGGCGAAAGTCGGCGTGGCTGATTCGGATGTGTTCATGCGATTTCCCCTTGACTGAACACAGTACTACGGTGGCAGCGCCAAACGTGACAGATCAATCGAAGCCGCCGAGCACCTGCTGCAGGATCGTCCATTCGAAATCCAGTGTCGCCTGGTCGGCGCACAGTTGCTTGAGTTCCGCCCGCACCTGTTCGCGCAGGCGCTTGCGCAAGCGCGCAAGTTCCACTGTCAGCGTATTCGCGCGGATTCCGAGTGAGCCAGCGATGCGCTGCAGCTCGCCGTGTTCGGGCGGCGAGCCGAGCGTCGCCAGCAATTGCTCAAACAGCTCGCCACGATCGCGCTTGCGGTAGTCCGCGCGCAATACGTCCACGGCGCGCGCGGTCAATGCGAGTGCGAAACGTGCGTCGAAATGTTGGTCAGCGGCCGGAGCAGGATCGGCGAGCTCGGCGTCGTCGAACTCGGTTCCGCCATCCGACCTCGCGCGCAGGTGGCCGAGATGGCGCCGCAGCAGCAACAACAGGAATCCGCGAAAACTGCCGGCCTCGGCATCCGCGCGTGACCACCAGGCATGCTCGTAGCTTTGGGCGAGGAAAGATTGGGTGGCATCCTGCGCCGAGCTGGCATCGAGTCGAGCGCGGAAGAAAGCGAGGATTGCATCGCGGTAGGCGGTGGCCAGTTCGCCGAACGCCTGATGGCGCGTCGACGGCGTGCCGCCGCTTTGCCGGATCAGGCTCCATTGTGTGCTTGGAAATTGCGCCATGCGGGCATCATAAACAACAAGCCCGGCATTGCGCCGGGCTTGTTTCAAGCTTTGCGGAGAATCAGAAGTCTCGCGTCACGCGCACGCCGATCGTGCGCGGCTGCACCGGGATGATGTAGGTCTGCGGTCCGCAATGCAGCTCTTCGCATTCGGCATAGCGCGCGAGCTGGCCACGGTTGTCGAACGCGTTCTTCATATAGAAGTCCAGCGCCCATTTTTCGTGCTTGCCGCCGACGGAGAAATCGACCGTGCCGTACCCCGGCAGATCGCCGATCACGGAATTCTGCAGATCGCGCAGCTCCGAGCGGCGACGGCCTTCGAAGAACGCCGCGCCCTGGAAGTAGGAGTCCCAGCCGTGGAACGCAAAGTTGTAGCGTGCAGTGATATCGCCTTTCTGCTTGGCCGTGATCGGTAGTTGGGTTCCCTTCGCGGCTTGTGGGGTCTCGCAATTGGTGGTCGGCTCGCCGTTTTCGTCGACGGTTTCGCAATACGGCGTCGTGATCTCGGAATGGTAGAGGGCGATGCCTGCGGACACCGTCAAGTTGTACGTCGCCGCCCAGGCGATATTGGATTCGAAACCGCGAATGCGCGAACCCTTCGCGTTGTGGATCTCAGTGAGGCTGTTGAGGCCGAGATAGGCGATCTGCGGATCTTTCCAGTCTTCCTGGAAAATCGCGCCGTTCCAGCGCAGATGATGGTCCATCCACTCCGTCTTCCAGCCGAACTCGTAGTTGGTGAGGAAGTCAGCCTTGTACGGCGGAATCGTGCCGCGGCGGTTGATGCCGCCGGGACGAAAGCCTTCCGACCATGTGGCATAGATCATCTTGTCCGGCGTCAATTTGTAGGTCAGGTTCGCGCGGCCGACGTGATCGCTGATCTTTGTGGACTTATCCAGGTTCACGCATGGCGCGCCTTCGAACGGCGGGCCGGGGTTGGCCGGATCGGCGCACTTGCCGAGGCCGGTGCTGGAGTAATCCAGGTCGCCGAAACCGAAGAAGCCCTTGAGGCTGTCTTGGGCATGGAAGAAGCGCGCACCGGCAGTTGCGGTCAGCTGCTCGGTGATGTCGTACGAAACTTCGCCGAAGATGGCCTTGTCGTCGTCGTGGCGAAGCTGCTTGGTCAGCCACCAGGTGTCGGGCCAGCCGGGCACCGAAATCTCCGGGGCAATGTTGTTGATCTTGTAGCGCTGCTGGATATCGTGCGATTGCCTCTGCGCGAACGCGCCGACCGTAAAGCGGAAGCGGTCTTCCTTCGGTGAAGACAGGCGCAGTTCGTTGCTGGTCTTGCGGTAGACGTCGACGGCCTGGATGTACTGGCTCGGATCGACCAGGTTGCCGTTGCTGTCGTGCAGATACGTGCCGTAGCTGCAACAGATGTCATAGAAGTACGAGTAATCGGTGTAATCCGACTGCGTGTGATCGCTTCGGTTCAGATGCGCGGCCGAATAGACGATGTCGAAGTTGCCGATCTTGCCCTGCACGGTCAGCGCGGACTGTACCCAGCGGTCTTCCGCAGTCTCCGGAAAGAAGTGCGTGACTTTCAGGTCGCCGATGTGTGGATCGAAAGCGAAGATGCCATTCGTCGATTGACTCTGGCCCATCACCGTGGGGGTGATGGACCAGGTATCGTCAAGATCGATCTTCAGCGCCGCACGGGCGCCGCGCGTGTCGGAATCGTTGTAATTCTTTTTCGCGGCCGAACTGTTGTTGATCGTGATGCCGGAAACCGGATACGTGCGCGTGCCGTAGACATTGTCGATATAACCGGCCTCGCGCTTGTCCCAGCCGACGACGCGCAACGCCGTCGAGGGCGAAAACGGAATGTTGACGAAACCGTCGACGACATAACCGGTACCGCCGTGATCGACGGCATTGACTTCGGCGCGAACCTGCGCGGAATAGGCGGTCGGGTCGGGTTTGTTGGTGATGATGCGCAACGTGCCGGCTTCCGAGCTCGCGCCGTACAGCGTGCCCTGCGGACCGGCCAGCGCCTCGATGCGCGCGATATCGTAGATGTGCGGATCGATCGCACCCTGAATCGTGGTGATCGGCTGTTCGTCGAGGTAGACGCCGACGCTCGGCAACGGCCCGGAATGATTGCCGTTGCTGCCGTTGGCGACGCCACGCATGTAAACCTGGGCAAAGCCCGGCGCGAAGCTCTGCGTCGACACGTTCGGCAGCATCTTGATGTAGTCGTTGAAATTGGAGACGTTCATCTCCGTCAGCTTGTCGTTGCTGAGCGCGTCGATCGCGATCGGCACGTCCTGCGCGTTTTCGGAGCGTTTCTGCGCCGTCACGGTGACGGTGCTGAGCTGCGTTCTCTGGTCGTCGCTGCCGGTCTGATCGGCATCGGCGGCAAACAATGGAGCCATACAGGCGAAATGGATGGCCGCGGCGAGCGGCAAATGGACAAGTTTGGAATGGCGCGGTCGGCAGTTGCTTAGTGGTCTTTTCATGGTCTGACTTCCCCGTACAGTGGATGCGACTCTTTTTTGACTATCCGGCGTAATCGGTCAACGCCGGTCCCAACGCGGTTTTCAGTGGATCGAGCCAAGGCTCGTAGTGTTGCCAATGGTCGACGCCGCTTTTGTAAATCGGCTGGCGCACCTGTTCGGAACTTGCCGTGCGCACTGGCCGCTCGTTCTCGAAGAAGCGCAGGCAAGCGTCTTCGAACGGCAGGCCGCAGTAGTCCAGCAGGCGGCGCACTTCATGTTCCGTGTCCGCCACCAGTTGCTCATAGATCACGCGATGGATGCGGCCCGGCAATACGGCATCGAAATGCCGCATCAGGTCAACATAATCGCGATAGTAGCGGCCGATATTGTCGAGTCCGTAACTGAAACTCTGACCGTGCGCGAAGTGCTGCTTGAAGCCGGAAAAACAGCAGGCGAGCGGATGCCGTCGTGCGTCGATGATCTTCGCGTTCGGCAGGATCAGCTGAATCAAACCGACGTGTGCGAAATTGTTCGGCATCTTGTCGATGAAGAACGGCTTGCGCGATTTGCGGTGCACGCGGGTGCGCGCGAGGTAGCGCTCACCCAGATCGCGCAGCTCATCTGCGCCGAGCCGCAGGAGAGTTTCGTGGTAGGTGCCGCCACGCGTACCACGCAGGTCGCGCGTGATCGAAATCAGGTCGGGCAGCTCCATCGTCCCTTCGACGGCGGAGTGACTGGCGAGGATCTGCTCTATGAGGGTTGAACCCGCGCGCGGCAGGCCGACGATGAAGATTGGATCGGCGGCGCTGCTGCCCGATTCTTCGCGCTCGGCGAAGAACTGCGCCGAGAACGTTTCGCGGGCGCGTTGCAGGCGCGCGGTGTTTTCGTCGGCGTTGTATGGAATCTGTTTGAGCCGCAGCGCATTGCCGTGTTCGTAATGACGGAATGATGTTTCGTATTCGCCGCGATCCTCCAGGGCCTTGCCGAGTGCGAATTCGAAATCAATGCGATGGTGACCTTCCAGACTGCGCGGCAGCGCGGCGCGCATCGCGTCGATCTGCAGGTCGGTGAAGTGAAACGTCTTGAGATTGGCCAGGCTCCAGTACGCTTCGCCGAAGTCTGCATCGAGTTCGATGCAGCGCGTGTAGGCGCCGATCGCGCAGTCCTGCTGGCCTGCAGTTTTCAGCGCATGACCGTAGCTGAGCCACAACGGCGCCTGCTGCGGAAACTGGCGGATCAGCTCGTTATAAATGTCGATTGCAGTGGCGTAATCGCCGGTGTGGCACAGCGCGACCGCCTTGAGATTGCGGTAGGCCGGATTGGCCGCGTCGATGTCCAGCAGTTTTTCGAGTTCGACGATTGCGTCCTGCGGCCGGCTGAGGCGATTGAGCACGATCGCATAATTGTGCCGCGCTTCATGGAATCCGGGCGCCAGTTCCAGGCAGCGCTCGAGCAATGCCTGCGCGTCCTCGGTGCGATCCACGCGCACGGCGAGCTCCGCGAGCATGCGGATCGCGGCGACGTCGGTCGGCGCTTCCTTCAAATGCTGGCGCAGACGCAGCTCGGCTTCCGGAATGTTGCCAGCGTGCAGCGCGGAGGCCGCGGCCATCAGTGTCGGGTCGTAAATCGCGTGGCGCACATGCGCCAGATACGCCTGTTCGGCACCGGCACGGTCGCCTGTGGCATCAAGATGATCGGCCAGCTGGCGCCAGATTTGCGGCCGGCAGGGATTGAGCGCCGTCTCGCGGCGCAATGCAGCCAGCGTAGCTTCGAACGAGCTGGTTTCCCTGGCTGCAACGATCATGCGCCGTCCCACTTCGGTCCCGCGCAAGCATAGGGGTTAGCCCCCGCAGTCGCAACACGCGGGGCTTGCAATTGCGCGCCGAAACCACATAGTTTGCAGCGGCTCCACCATTTGCGTTTTCCTTCATGCCCATCTACGAATTCGAATGCAACTCCTGCGGCACGCGTTTCGATCGCCTGCAGAAACTGTCCGATCCGGACCCCGAAACGTGCCCCGACTGCGGCGCGCCCCAAGTGAGGCGTCGCGTGACGGCGCCGGCGTTCCGCTTGTCCGGCAGCGGCTGGTACGAGACCGACTTCAAGAAGGATGGCGACAAGAAGCGCAATCTGGCCGGCAAGGAAGAAGCGCCGAAGGCCGACAAGAAGGACGCCGCCACTCCAGCAGAGAAGCCGGCGACGAAAACCGAACCGCCGAAAGCCACTCCGGCGTGATGGAAATCGGTTCAGCACGGATTGCATCGAACCGGTCAAAACTGAACGCAGCCCGGATACACTCATCCGGCCATCAACTGACCAACTGGAGGTGTGTCATGTCGATTCGCTTAATTGCAGCCATTGCCCTGCTCGCTCTTACTCTGCCGGCCGTAGCACAGGATCCCCGCTACGACCGCCATGATGACCGCGGCCCGGGCGGCGATGCGGTGGATTGCCGCAGCAACAACTATTCGTTCGAACACTGTCGCGTGCCATGGCGCAACGCGAAGCTGGTGCGCCAGCTCTCTGACACGGAGTGCGTGCGCGGCGTGAACTGGGGCCTGGATCGCGAAGGCATCTGGGTCGATCGCGGTTGCGCCGGACGCTTTGTCGCCGCCGGTGGTCGCCGTCATTACGACGAGCGTCGCGTGGAGGCCGGAGGCTGGATGCCCCCGTCCGGCTGGGATCAGCGCTTCCAGGTGCGTTGCGACAGCAACGATTACCAGTACAACTTCTGCGCGGTGGATTTGGGCGGCGGCGGCAGGGCGCGCATCGAACGCCAGATTTCCGGATCACCATGCGTTGAAGGCCAGAACTGGGGCTGGAACCGTGCCGGGATATGGGTGACCCAGGGTTGCGCTGCGGTATTTCTGGTCGACCGCCGTTGGCGTTGAAAACTTGACATTAGCTTGGCAGACGCCCGCCGTTCGGCGGGCGTTCTGTTTGCAGTGCAGCAAATTCCCTCGTAGCATGCGCGATTCGCCGGCGCTGGCCGGCATCCAGCTAGCCGGGAATCATGCGAACTCATTACTGCGGCCTCATCGATGAGGCCTTGATCGACCGTGAAGTCAGCCTGTGCGGCTGGGCCGATACGCGCCGCGATCACGGCGGTGTGATCTTCGTCGATCTGCGCGATCACGAAGGCATCGTGCAAATCGTCATCGAGCCGGAAAATGCAGCGGCGTTCGCCGCCGCCGAACACGTTCGCTACGAATATTGTCTGCGCATCACCGGCAAGGTTCGCCCGCGGCCGGCAAGCCAGCTCAACGATCGCTTGCGCACCGGCAAGGTCGAAGTCGTGGCGGCGAAAGTCGAAGTGCTCAACGCCTGCGCGCCGCTGCCGTTCATGCTCGACGATAACGTCGGCGAAGACGCACGTCTGCGTTATCGCTATCTGGAAATCCGCCGCCCGGACATGCAGCGCAAACTGCGCATGCGCACGAAACTCGTGTCGGCGTTGCGCCATTATCTGGATTCGCGCGGATTCCAGGACATCGAAACACCGATCCTGACCAAGGCGACGCCGGAAGGCGCGCGCGACTACCTGGTGCCTTCGCGCGTGCATCCGGGCGAGTTCTACGCGCTGCCGCAGTCGCCGCAGCTGTTCAAGCAGATCCTCATGGTCGCCGGCATGGATCGCTATTACCAGATCGCGCGCTGTTTCCGCGATGAGGATCTGCGCGCCGATCGCCAGCCGGAATTCACCCAGCTCGACATGGAATTCGCGTTCGTGCAGGAGCGTGACGTACAGGACACCGTCGAGGCGATGATCCGCCATGTGTTCAAGGAAGTGGTCGACGTGAACCTCGTCGATCCGTTCCCGCGCATGACCTACGCCGAAGCGATGCGCCGCTACGGTTCGGACAAGCCGGATTTGCGTATACATCTGGAACTTGTGGACATTGCGGAAAAAGTCAGGCACGTCGAATTCAAGGTGTTCAGCGGACCGGCGAACGATCCGGGTGGCCGCGTCGTCGCGCTGCGCCTGCCCGATGGCGCCAGGCAGCCGCGCAAATATCTGGACGATCTCGGCGTGCACGTCGCCAAATACGGCGCGAAAGGCCTGGCCTGGATTCGCATCGATGATTTGGCCCGCGGTCGCGACGGCATGACCAGCCCGATCCTCAAGTTCCTCGACGACGCGGCGCTCAACGGCGTGCTCGAGGCGGTCGGTGCGCAGAGCGGCGACGTGATCTTCTTCGGCGCCGGCCCGTACAAACTGGTATCGGATTTCATGGGTGCGTTGCGGATCAAGATCGGTCGCGACAACGGTCTTGTCGAGAACGCGTGGAAGCCGTTGTGGGTCACGGATTTCCCGATGTTCGAATACGATCACGAAGGCAAGCGCCACGTCGCGCTGCATCATCCGTTTACCGCGCCGAAAGTCGACGATATCGCGGACCTGAAAGCGAATGCCGATATCGCCGTGTCGCGTGGCTACGATTGCGTGCTCAACGGCAACGAGATCGGCGGCGGTTCAATCCGTATCCATCGGCCCGACATGCAGAGCGCGGTCTTCGAGCTGCTCGGCATCGGCGCCGAAGAGGCGCAGGCCAAGTTCGGCTTCCTGCTCGACGCACTCAAGTACGGCGCGCCGCCGCACGGCGGCATCGCATTCGGCATCGACCGCATCGCCGCGCTGATGGCCGGCACCGAATCGATCCGCGACGTCATCGCCTTCCCGAAGACGGCGAGCGCGCAGGATCTGATGACCGCCGCGCCATCGACCGTTCCCGAAGCGCAACTGCAGGAACTGCATGTGCGCGTAGTGAAGCCGCAAAAGGCGTAGACTGCGCGCCGCCAATGAGCGAGCACGTCATATTGCTGCATGGATTGTGGATGCGCGGGTTCACGCTCGCCGCGTTGCGCGGGCGGCTGCAACGCGCGGGTTTTGCCGTGGATCTGTTCGACTATGCGAGCGTGTTTCGCGACCCGGAAATCAGCATCGAACGTCTGACGGCGCGCGTGCAAGCAGCGCCGGGACCGGTGCACTTCGTCGGTCACAGTCTCGGCGGCCTGATCGCGCTGCAGACATTGCAGCGTGCGCCGCAACTGACGCAAGGCCGCGTCGTGTGCCTGGGCGTGCCATTGCGCGGCAGCGCGGCCGCGCGCGGAGTCGCACGGCTTCCGGGCGGCTCGCTGATCATCGGCAAGAGTCTGGAAATCCTGCGCAACGGGATTGAGCGCTGGGAAGGTCAACAAGCCGTCGGCGCCATTGCCGGCCGGCTGCCGATCGGATTCGGCGTCGCCATGCGCGCCTTGGCCTCGCCGCATGACGGCACCGTCAGCGTTGCGGAAACCGAACTGCCGGGTTTGACCGATCACATCGTCGTTCCGGCCACGCATACCGGTTTGTTGTTTTCGCAGCAAGCTGCCGATCAAACGATCACGTTCCTGCGCGGCGCGCGCTTTGCGCACGCCTGAGACTGTTGCCGACATGACCCGCATCCTCGGCATCGACCCCGGCTCGCAGCGCACCGGCATCGGCATTATCGACATCGATGAGCGGGGCGCGTCGCGGCACGTGTTTCACGCCGCCGTGCAACTGCTCGGCAACGATACGTTTCCGCTGCGCCTCAAACAGATTTTCGACGAGGTCTGCGCATTGATCGCCGAACACGGGCCGAGCGAAGTAGCGATCGAGAAGGTGTTCATGGCGCGCAATCCGGATTCGGCGCTCAAGCTCGGCCAGGCGCGCGGCGCGGCGATCTGCGCCGCGGTGCACAGCGGCTTGACCGTCACCGAGTACGCAGCGAAGGAAATCAAGCAGGCCGTGGTCGGCAGCGGCGGCGCGGACAAGGCGCAGATTCAGCACATGGTTGGTGTACTTTTGAATATTTCCACAAAGCTGCAGGCCGACGCGGCCGACGCGCTCGCCGTCGCGCTCACGCATGCGCATACGCGCGCGAGCATCGCTCGCATCGGCATTCCGCGTACGGCCTGGAGGCGCCGCCGATGATCGGCAGACTCAAGGGCACATTGCTTTCCAAGCAGCCGCCGTGGCTCGTCATCGATGTCGGCGGCGTCGGCTACGAGCTGGAAGCACCGATGTCGACGGTGTTCGACTTGCCCGAAACGGGCAGGGAGGTGACGCTGTTCACGCACTATGCGGCCAAAGAGGACACAGTCGCGCTGTACGGTTTCCTGCGCGAGCACGAGCGCGCGCTGTTCCGCGCGCTGCAGAAAGTCAGCGGCATAGGCGCGAAGACGTCGCTCGCGGTGCTGTCCGGCGCGTCCACCGATGAATTCGCCCGGCTGGTGCAGACCGGCGACATCGCCGCGCTGACGCGCATTCCCGGCATTGGCAAGAAGACCGCGGAACGCATCATCGTGGAGCTGCGTGATCGCGTGGATGGCATCGCTCTTGCACTTCCAAACACCAGTGGTGCCGTGCCGAAAGATCCTATCAGTGAAGCCAGCGTCGCGCTGCAGCAGCTCGGTTACAAGCCGGCCGAGGTGGCGCGCCTGGTCAAGGAAGCTTCTGAACCAGGCGATACGGCGGAATCGATCATCCGCAAAGCCTTGAAAGCCGCGTTGCGCTGACCGACATAGGGAACAGGCATGGAATCCACGCAACCGACTGAAACGCGCAAGGCATTCGCGCGGCTCGCGCTCGGCGCGCTCGGCGTCGTCTTCGGCGACATCGGCACGAGCCCGCTGTACACGATCCACAGCACGTTCGTCGGCGAAAACGTCGCCGTCACCGAAGCGAACGTGCTCGGTGTGCTGTCGATGATCTTCTGGTTGCTGATCATCGTCGTCTCGCTCAAATACGTCACGTTCATCATGCGCGCGGACAACCGCGGCGAAGGCGGCATCATGGCGTTGATGGCGCTCGCGCAGCGCGGTGCGCGCGACAGCGTGTTGCTGCGCCGCTGGGTCGTGATCTTCGGCCTGCTCGGCGCCTCGTTGTTCTATGGCGACGGCGTGATCACGCCGGCGATGTCGGTGCTCGGCGCCGTCGAAGGCCTGAAGGTCATCGACCCGGACCTGGGACATTCCATTGTGCCGATCACGCTTGCGATCATGGTGATCCTGTTCTTGGTGCAAAACCATGGAACCGGCAAGGTTGGCGTCGTGTTCGGGCCGATCATGCTGGTCTGGTTCGCCGTGATCGCCGTGCTCGGCCTCAAGGAAATCGCCACTCAGCCGCACGTGCTCTACGCAATCAATCCGCTCGAAGGCTTGTCGTACTTCTGGAACAACGGCTTCCACGGCTTCCTCGCGCTTGGCGGCGTGGTGCTGGCGATCACCGGCGCCGAAGCGCTGTACGCGGACATGGGGCACTTCGGCAAGAAGCCGATTCGCGTCGATTGGTTCGGGCTCGTCTCGTTCGCGCTGGTGCTCAATTATTTCGGCCAGGGTGCGCTACTGCTCAACGATCCGACCGCCGTGGACAATCCGTTCTACAAACTCGCACCGGCGACGTTGCAGCTGCCGTTGCTCGTGCTCGCGACGGTGGCAGCGATCATCGCCTCGCAGGCGGTGATCACCGGCGCCTTCTCGATGACGCGAGAAGCGATCCAGCTCGGCTATTCGCCGCGCATGGACATCAAGCACACGTCGCAACAGATGCATGGCGAAATCTACCTGCCTTGGGTCAACCGAGCGCTGTTCGTCGGCGTGATCGGCGCCGTGATCGGGTTCCGATCCTCCGACAATCTCGGTGCGGCATACGGCGTCGCGGTGACCGGCACGATGTTGATCACTTCGTTGCTTGCCCTCGTCGTGCAGCGCCGGCTATGGGGATGGAACGGATGGATCGTTGCCGGACTCGGCATTGTCGGCCTGTCGATCGACACCACGCTGTTCGGCGCGAACGCCGTGAAGATTTCGGAAGGCGGCTGGTTTCCGCTCGTGCTCGGTCTCGTCGCCTTCATCGTCATGACGACGTGGCGCAAGGGCCGCGACCTCGTGCTGCGCGAGCTGAAGACCAGCAGCATCGCTCTGCCTCCGTTCGTCGAGAGCATTACCACGCATCCACCGCTGCGCGTGCCGGGCACGGCGATTTTTCTTACTGCCAACGTGCACGGCGTGCCGAGTGCGATGCTGCACAACCTCAAGCACAACAAGGTGCTGCACGAACGCAATATCCTGCTCACGGTCGAGACGCTGGATGCGCCCACCGCGCAATACGGCGAGCGCACCGAGATCACCGCGCTCGGCCACGAGTTCTATCGGCTGATCCTGCGCTTCGGTTTCGCCGAAAGCCCGAATATCCCGCAGGCGCTGCAAAGCTGCGAAGCCAAAGGGCTGGGCTTCGACATGATGGACACGACGTTTTTCCTGAGCCGGGAAAGCATCATCGCCACCGATCGACCCGGCATGCCGCTGTGGCGCGACAAGCTGTTCGTTTTCCTCGTGCGCAACGCAAGTTCGGCGACCGCGTTCTTCCGCATTCCGGGCAATCGGCTGATCGAACTCGGAACGCAGGTTGAGATTTGAGTCTGTCATAATCGGCGCATGACCGATTCGCGCGTTATCGCCCCCACCGCCAGCCGCGAGGACGAGGCGCTGGAAGCCAGCATCCGCCCGCGCAAACTCGACGAATACCTTGGCCAAAAGCCCGTTCGCGAGCAATTGGCCATCTATATCGAAGCGGCGAAACGGCGTGGCGAGGCGCTCGATCATGTGCTGATCTTCGGTCCGCCGGGTCTGGGCAAGACGACACTGTCGCATGTGATCGCGAACGAACTTGGCGTGAATCTGCGCAGCACGTCGGGCCCGGTCATCGAGCGCGCCGGCGATCTCGCCGCGCTACTGACCAATCTGCAGCCGCGCGATGTCTTGTTCGTCGACGAGATTCATCGCCTGTCGCCGGTGGTCGAGGAAATCCTCTATCCGGCAATGGAGGACAACCAGATCGACATCATGATCGGCGAAGGGCCGGCCGCGCGCTCGATCAAACTGGATTTACCGCCGTTCACGCTGATCGGCGCGACCACGCGCGCCGGATTGCTGACGAGCCCGCTGCGCGACCGTTTCGGCATCGTGCAGCGTCTGGAGTTCTACACGCGGGATGAACTGGCCGCGATCGTGCGACGCTCGGCGAAAATTCTCGGCATCGCCTGCGCCGACGACGGTGCGGTGGAAATCGCCAACCGCTCGCGCGGCACGCCGCGTATCGCCAATCGTCTGTTGCGGCGCGTGCGCGATTTCGCGCAGATAAAGGCCGACGGCATCATCACGCGCGACGTCGCCATTGCCGCGATGAAGATGCTCAACGTCGATGTCGAAGGTTTCGATGCGCTTGACCGTCGTCTGCTGTCGACGATCGTCGAGCACTTCGACGGTGGGCCGGTCGGCGTGGATTCGCTCGCCGCGGCGTTGTCGGAGGAGCGCGGCACCATCGAAGATGTGCTCGAGCCATTCCTGATCCAGCAGGGATTCCTCATGCGCACCGCGCGCGGCCGCATGGTCACGAGCAAGGCATATCGGCATTTGGGCCTGAAATCACCGAAGCGGGTTCCGGCTCCTGAGGACTTGTTTGAAGCATCGGAAATCGGAAACAGGAAACCGGAAACCGGAGAGCAGGCGTAATGCCGGAACGGAACGCTCTTCCCATTCCCGATTCCCGGTTCCCGGTTCCCATCTTTTCCTGGCCCGTCCGCGTCTACTGGGAAGACACCGACGCCGGCGGCGTCGTCTATCACGCCAGCTACGTGCGCTTCCTCGAGCGGGCGCGCAGCGAGTGGCTGCGCGTCCGCGGCGTCGCGCAACAGCGCGTGCGCGAGGAGCACGGTATCTTGTTTGTCGTCGCCGACATGCAGCTGCGATTCCTCGCGCCGGCCCGGCTCGACGACGAACTTGAAGTTTGCGTGAACGGGTTCACGCGGCGTTCGGCTTCGCTGGTGTTCACGCAATGTATACTTCGCCCCGCCGATGGGGTAACGCTGATCCAGGCGCAAGTGCGCGCCGCATGCATAGACGCCGTAACCTACAAACCGGTTCGCATTCCCGACTTTCTGCTTCATTCCTGATCGAACTATGGAGAATTCCAGCGCATGAACAGCGGCGGCATCAATTTCCTCGAACTCGCGCTCAACGCCAGCCTGTTCGTCAAGGTCGTGATGGGCGTACTGCTGGTGTTCTCGTTCCTGTCGTGGGTGATCATCTTCCGCAAGATGACCATCCTCAACCGCGCCATGTCGGGCGCGGACGAATTCGAGGAGCGTTTCTGGTCCGGTGCCGACCTCGCCGCCTTGTTTCGCGAAGTCACCGCGCACGGCGAGCGCGTCAACGGCATCGAGGGCATCTTCGAAGCCGGATTTCGCGAATTCGCGCGCCTGCGCCAGCGCCGCGGGCAGATGGATCAACGCACGATCCTTGAAGGCGCGCAGCGCGGCATGCGCGTCGCGCTGACCCGCGAGCTCGATCGACTCGAACAGAACCTGGAATTCCTCGCCAACGTCGGCTCGATCAGCCCATACGTCGGTCTGCTCGGTACCGTGGCCGGCATCATGGTCGCGTTCGTCGGCTTGGCCAATGTGAAGGAAGCGACGATCGCGATGGTCGCGCCGGGCATCTCCGAGGCGCTGATCGCCACGGCAATGGGCCTGATCGCCGCGATTCCGGCGTCGTGGGCGTATAACCGCTACTCGAACAAGGTCGAGCGCATCGTCACGCGCTACGAAACTTTCGTCGAGGAATTCTCGTCCATCCTGCAGCGCCAGGCTCACCTCGACGACGCGTAACCCTGAGCCGCCCCTTGCAACGTTAGAGTCGGAACCATGCATACCACCGGACGCAGGAAGCGGCGCAAGCTGATGTCGCAGATCAACGTCGTGCCGTACATCGACGTGATGCTCGTGCTGTTGATCATCTTCATGGTGACCGCGCCGCTGCTCAACCTCGGCGTCGATATCCACCTGCCGCAGTCGGCCGCGAAATCCGTCCAGGACACCAAGGAACCGGTGCTCGTCAGTGTCGACAAGGACGGCAATTTCTTCCTCACGCTCGGCGGCACGCAACACGAGCCCATCGACGCCGACAACCTCGTGCGCAAGGTCTCGGCGTTCGTGCGCGCCAATCCGCAAGTGTCGGTGATGATCGGCGGCGACGAACGCGTGGATTACGGCAAGATCTATCAGGCGATGGTTTTGTTGCAGCAGTCTGGCGTGGCGAAGGTCGGTCTGATGAGCCAGCCCGTGCAGGAGACGAAGCACTAACCGTGGAAAGTTTCAGCGACAAGCTGCGTGCGTATGTTCTCGCGGCGCTGATCCATCTGCTCGTCGCGGCGTTGTTGCTTGCCGGTTTGTTCTGGACCGCCTCGACCGCCAAGCCGACGATTGCCGGTCCCGTGATCGAGGCCGAGCTGGTCGGCCTCACCGCCGCGCCGAAACCGCGCGCTTCGCCGCGGCCGCCCGCGCCGAAACCTCCGGCGCCCAAGCCTCCCGAGCCCACACCAACGCCGACACCGCCCGCGCCGACGCGCAACGACCAGATCGAGCGTGAGAAGGTCGCCGAGATGGCTCAGCAGCAAGCCGAACAGGAAAAACGTGCGCAGGAGGAAAAGCAGCATCAGGAGCAGATACTGCTCGAGCAGCGCGAGCGCGAGAATTTGAAGAAGCTCGAGGACATCAGGAGACAGCGCGAGGCGGCCGACCGCAAATTGAAACTTGAGCGCGAGAAACTGGCGCAGATGAAGGATTTGCAGAAGAAGCCGGCGCCGGAAACCCCGGCGGTGCCGGAAGCGCCGGTGGCCAAAACCGGAGCGGCGGGCACCGATACGAGTCTGGCCGCCGAGTATTTTGCTGCCATTCAGAACGCGGTGACTCAAAATTGGCTACGACCGGATAATGCGCAACCAGGTCTGCGCTGCATGCTGCGCATTGTGCAGATTCCGGGTGGCGACGTGATCGGCGTGCAGATCAGCAGTCCATGCAACGCCGATCCGCAAACGCGCAATTCGATCGAACAGGCGGTCAAGCGTGCGACGCCGCTGCCGTACAAGGGCTACGAAAAAGTGTTTCAACGCGACATCAATTTCAACTTCAGCTACGACGGATGAGAACAAAAACCATCATGAGCATCGCCAAACTGTTCGCCCCGATCCTGTTGCTGTTCTGTGGCTCCGCGATGGCGGCGCAGGGCTTGAGCAGCGAAGTACCGACGATCGACATTCGCAACGGCACCGCTTCAGCGATACCGGTCGTCGTCGTCCCGTTCGGCTTCGAAGGCACCATGCCGCCCGAAACGGATGTCGCCGGCGTGGTCAGCGGCGATTTGAACCGCTGCGGCCAGTTCAAGGCGCTCGACAAGAAGGACATCATCGAATCGCCGACGCGCGGCAAGGACATCAAGTTCCAGACCTGGAACCAGCTCAAGCAGGCCTACATCGTCGTCGGCCGCGAAATCGAAAACCCGGGCGGCGACGTGCGCGTGGAATTCGAATTGTACGATGTGGCCAAGCAGCAGCAGATGCTGGGCTTGGCCATCACCAGCCAGAAAACCGGATTGCGCGACGTCGGCCATCAGGTCGCGGATCTGGTCTACGAGAAAATCACCGGCGTGCGCGGTGCGTTCTGGACGCGCATCGCCTACATCACGTCGACCGGTGTCGGCAGCAACATCAATTACGCGCTGATGGTTGCCGATTCCGACGGCGTCAATCCGCAAACCGTCGTGCGCTCACGCGAGCCACTGCTGTCGCCGGCATGGTCGCCGGATGGTCGCAAACTGGCCTACGTGTCATTCGAACGCGGTAATTCGTCGATCTACATTCAGGAAATCGCCACCGGCGCGCGCGAGGTCGTTTCCAGCGCCAAAGGCATCAACGGCGCACCGTCATTCTCGCCGGACGGTTCGAAACTGGCGCTGACGCTGTCCTACGGCGGCAGCCCGGACATCTACGTGATGAACCTGGCGACACGCGAAAAAGTCCAGCTGACCAAGCACTTCGCCATCGACACCGAACCGACCTGGATGCCGGACGGCCAAAGCATAATCTTCACGTCCGACCGTTCGGGCAAGCCGCAGCTGTATCAGGTGTCGGCCAATGGCGGCGAGGCGACGCGCGTGACGTTTGCGGGCGAGTACAACGCCAGAGCCACAATTTCCTATGACGGCAAGCACATAGCTATGGCGCAAGGCGCCGGAAATGTGTATCGTATTGCGGTTCTGGACCGCGCCACGGGCGAAAGCAAGGCGGTCTCCGTCGGCAACCTCGATGAGTCGCCGAGCTATGCCCCGAATGGAAGCATGATTCTGTACGCCGCGACGGAAGGTCCGCGCGGTGTGCTTTACGCCGTTTCGGCGGATGGCAGGGTGCGGCAGCGCCTGATTCTAGCCGACGGTGATGTGCGCGAACCCGCCTGGTCGCCGTTCCGCCAGCGTGGTCAGTAACAAGTTTCCGCGGACAACAGCGGATGCGTTGAAATCACAACCGAGCATGAGGCCGACAATTATGAAACTCCCGATTCGCATTTTACTGACAGCCGCCGTGGCAAGCGTGACCCTCGTTGCGTGCTCCAGCAACAAGCCCAAACCCGGTCCGACCACGGGTACGGAGACCAACACGAACACGACCGGTACCCAGACCAAGGGCGCGTACACGCCGGAAAGCCTGGACACCGACTCTTGCCTGCGCCAGCGCGTCGTTTACTTCGATTTCGATCGCAGCGAAATCAAACCGGAATTCCAGGCCCAGATCGCCTGCCACGCCGCCTATCTGCGCCAGTTCCCGGGCGCGCGCGTGACACTGGAAGGCAATGCCGACGAGCGCGGCACACGCGAGTACAACCTTGGCCTCGGCGAGCGCCGCGGCAACGCGGTGTCGAGCGCGGTCGGTGCGGCCGGTGCCTCGTCCAGTCAGCTCAACGTCGTCAGCTACGGCGAAGAGCGTCCGGTGTGCAAGGAACACGGTGAAGGTTGCTGGCAGAAGAACCGCCGCGTAGAGATCGTCTACACGGCCAAGCAATAACAATCCCGCAAGGGCTTGCATCGAAGGGCCGGTCGCAGAAAATGCCGATCGGCCCTTTTTCTTTCTGATTCCGGAATTCTTCTCAATGCGTATCCAGAACCGCCTGTTTGCACTCGCCGCCGCCGTGCTGTTCGCAACCATCGCGCTGCCCGCACAGGCGCAGCGCCTGAGCCTCGCCGAGCGTGTCGACAAACTGGAACAGCAAGCTCACGGCAATCCGCAGGGCAACATCGAGCTGGTCAACCAGATCAATGCGCTGCAGGCTCAGGTGCAACAGCTGCAGGGCCAGATCGAAGAGCTGCATCACCAGGTCGACGAGCTGAAGAGCCGCAGCAAGGATCAGTACATCGACCTCGATTCCCGCATCGGCAAACTCGAAGGCCGCAATCCGGCCGCGCCACCGGCCGCAGGCCCGGGCAATGCGAACAATGGCCAGATGCAGGACATCGAGCTTGGCACGCCAGGCGCCGCTGCGCCGGGCGCGGCAGCACAGCCGCTTGCCGGCGGGCCGGGCGCCGCCAACGTGCCGCCGCCGAGTGCACCGCCAGCGGTAGTGGAAGACCCCAAAGCCGCGTATGACGCCGCTTTCAGCGCACTCAAGGACGGCCGCTACGCTGAATCCGCGCGGCGTTTTCAGAGCTTCATCGAACAGCATCCGGGCGACGAGCTGACGCCAAACGCGTATTACTGGCTCGGCGAGTCGTACTACGTCACGCAGAATTATCCGATTTCGCAGGACACGTTCCGCAAGCTGCTCGCGCAATATCCGAACAGCCAGAAAGCGCCGGACGCACTGCTCAAGATCGGCTACTGCCAGTACGAACAGAAGCAGTGGACACAGGCCGAGGCGACACTCAACCAGGTGCTGCAGAAGTATCCGAATACGACGGTCGCGAATCTGGCCCAGGGTCGTCTGCGTGCGCTGAAGTTGGAAGCGCAACACTAGTTTTTTGCTCGTCATTCCGGCGAAAGCCGGAATCCAGTGTCTTTCTGGTGGCATCCTGCCTGCTGGATTCCGGCCAATCCATGGCCGGAATGACGGACCGAGATTTGGCCGCCATGTCCGAAGAAACCTCGCAGGCTCCGCGCCTGCGCATCACCGAAATTTTCCACTCGCTGCAAGGGGAGGCGCGCGACGTCGGCCGGCCGACCGTATTCGTGCGCCTGACCGGCTGCCCGTTGCGCTGCGTCTGGTGCGACACCGAATACGCGTTCCACGGCGGCCAGTGGCGCGATATCGACGAAATCGTGCAGGAAATCGCAAAGTATAAAACGCAGCGTGTCTGCGTCACCGGTGGCGAGCCGCTGGCGCAGAAGCGCTGCCTCGACTTGCTCGCGCGCTTGTGCGATGCCGGTTTCGCGGTGTCGCTGGAAACTTCCGGCGCGCTCGAGGTCGGCGACGTCGACGCGCGCGTGTCGAAGGTGATGGACCTCAAGGCGCCCGCGTCCGGCGAATCCGAACGCAACTTGTGGAGCAACCTTGACGCGCTCACTGCGCACGACCAGATCAAGTTCGTGCTCGCCGATCGCGGCGATTACGATTGGGCGCGTCGGATAATCGACGAAAGGGCGTTGACGCAGCGTTGCGACGTGCTGTTTTCGCCGGTCTACGGCAAGCTTGCGCCGCGTGATCTGGCCGAGTGGATACTCGCCGATCGTCTGCCGGTGCGCATGCAGGTGCAGTTGCACAAGCTGCTGTGGGGAGAACAACCTGGCCACTGAGACGAGCAAACGCGCCGTCGTCCTAGTTTCCGGCGGCATGGATTCCGCTGTCACGCTCGCGCTCGCCCGCGAGCGGGGGCTTGCCTGTCACGCGCTCAGCGTCGATTACGGCCAGCGCCATGTTTCCGAACTGGCCGCGGCCAAACGCGTCGCGCAGCAGCTCGGCGCGGCGGAGTATAAAGTTGTACATGTGGATTTGCGCAGCATCGGCGGCTCTGCGCTGACATCCGACATTGAAGTCCCCGAAGCGGGCGGCGCCGGTATCCCGGTCACTTACGTGCCCGCGCGTAATACGATCATGCTCGCCGTCGCGCTCGGTTGGGCCGAAGTGCTCGGTGCCACCGACATCTTCTGCGGCGTCAACGCCGTGGACTATTCCGGGTATCCGGACTGCCGCCCCGAGTTCATTGCTGAATTCGAACGCCTGGCGAACCTGGCGACCAAAGCCGGCGTCGAAGGCAAGACGTTGCGCATTCACACGCCGCTTATCCGGCTGAGCAAGGCCGACATCGTGCGCGAAGGCGTGCGCCTGCGTGTGGATTTCTCGACGACCGTGTCCTGCTACCAGGCCGACGTCGAAGGCCGCGCCTGCGGTCACTGCGACGCCTGCCGCCTGCGCGCGCAGGGCTTTGGCGAAGCCGGCGTTGCCGATCCCACGCGCTATCGCTAAACTGCGCGACCCTCCTTTGTCCGGGCCGTTAGCTCAGTTGGTAGAGCAGCGGACTTTTAATCCGTTGGTCGCTGGTTCGAATCCAGCACGGCCCACCAACTCGATCAGGCATGCGATCCGTCAAGGTCTGTGCGGATCGCGCTCGCTCGCCGCTTGACCGAATGTTCACAGCTCCCTGATCAACAGAGTCGAGGAAGCTGACGCGTACAGATTGCCGTCGGAATCGATCAATCGACCCTCGGCAAATGCGACTCGTCGTCCAAGCGAAATCACACGGCCTTCTGCGCGGATTCTCCCGATCTTGTCGGTCAGCGCCTTGTGGTACGCGATCTTGATCTCGAGTGTCGAATACGACTGCTGCGTGCCGAGGCTCGCGTGCACGGCGCAGCCACAGGCGGAATCGAGCAATGTCGCCGCGTAGCCGCCATGCACCATGCCGATGGGGTTATAGGCATGCTGCCCGGGCACGCCCTCGAAAGCAGCGAAACCCGTGTCGACCGCTACCAGGTCGAATTGCAGCGATTCGGCGATTCCCGGTCGCCGGCCTGAAGCGATCAGCGCGCGCAATTGCTCCAGGCCGTTCGCGGCCTTGATTGCGGAAACCTCGGAAATCAAAGTCATGTCGGCGTTCCAGCGTTTGCTGCTGGCGGCTTCACGCGGACCACGACCTTGCCTTTTGCGCGCCCGCTCTCAACGTAAGCCATGGCGTAATTCGTCGATTCGAAAGGAAAGACCCGATCTATCACCGGACGTATCGCGCCCGAATCGATGAGAGAAGTGATCTCGCGGAGCTGGCGTCCGTTGGCCTGCATGAAAAGAAACGAGTAGTCGACTTTGCGCTGCTTAGACCTTCTCCTGACGCCAAAGCTCAGCAGCCGCACGATGGATTTCACGAACCACGGCGCACCGATCCGTTTTGCAAAATCAGGGTCAGGCGGACCCGATATTGAAATCAGCTTGCCGCCGGGTTTGAGAATGCGCAGGGATTTCGCCAGCGTCTTTGCATCTTGGCTGTTCAGCACGACATCGTAGTCGTGCAGCACTTCCTCGAAGTCGTCCTTCTTGTAATCGATGACCACGTCGGCGCCCAGGCGTTTCACCCACTCGATATTGGCAGCACTGGTCGTCGTCGCAACGAATGCACCGAGATGCTTCGCCAGCTGGATCGCAAATGTTCCCACGCCGCCGGAACCGGCCTGGATGAAAACCTTCTGACCCTTTCTCAAACCGGCGTTTTCGACCAGCGCCTGCCAAGCGGTCAGTCCGACCAGAGGAATGGAAGCGGCTGCTTCCATCGTGATGCTCTTCGGCTTGTGCGCGAGGGAGTCTTCCTTGACCGCTATGAATTCGGCGAAAGTACCGATGCGAAAATCATCGGGTCGGGAATACACTTCGTCGCCGGGCTTGAATTGCCGCACTCGAGGGCCGACGCGAACAACAACCCCGGCGACGTCGTGGCCGAGAATGAGCGGCAGTTTGTACGGCAGGATGAGTTTGAATTCCCCATTCCGGATCTTGGAGTCGAGTAGATTGACGCCTGCGGCGTGGATCTGCACCAATACCTCATCCTCGCGCAGTTCCGGCATCGGCCTATCGGCTGCCCTCAAGGCAGACTTTTTTCCGTAACGGTCGACGACGAATGCTTTCATGGTGTTTTCCTGTTCACGCGCTGATATCAGCAGTGCGGGGCAGCAATGGCGCCTTCGCGTCGAGCCGCAAGTCTTTTCGAACGCCCGCGTCGACCAGGCCCGCCGGTGCAAACCGGCGCAGAAGGCGCAGACGCTTCGCGAGCGTGCCGGCGGTGTAGCGTAATTTCGGGTGTGCGGCGCCGGCGGCTTTCAATACCACATCCGCGACGGTGCTCGGCTCGTCAGCGCTTGCCATTACCTTCGTCATCATCTTGTTCAAGGACGCGCGAGCTTCGCGATACTCATCGAGCTTGGCATCCGGCTGCAGAAAATTCGCGTCGAACTGTGTCTTCGTATACGCAGGTTCGATGACCGAGACACGGACGCCCCTGGTGCGCAGTTCATGATCGAGCGATTCCGAATAGCCTTCGACCGCGTGCTTGGTCGCCGCATACAACGCTGCGTATGGCATCGGCAAGAAGCCGAGCACCGAGCCGATATTGATGATGCGGCCGCTGCCCTGGCGACGCATGTGCGGCACGACGGCGCGGATCATGCGCACGATGCCGAAGAAATTGGTTTCGAAAATCGCCCGCGCCTGCTCGATCGAACTTTCTTCAGCGCCAGCCGGCGCGACGCCGAAACCGGCGTTGTTCACGAGCAGATCGATGCGGCCTTGCAACCGGATCAGTTCCCCGACGGCGGCTTCGACCGACTCATCGGAGGTTACATCGAGCGGCAACATCTCGAACGCGCGCTGGCCGGATCCGGCGCCGCGCCTGCTGGTGCCATAGACCGTGTAACCGGCTGCCACGAGCCGCTCAGCCGTGGCCTTGCCGATGCCGGATGAGGCGCCCGTGACGAGCGCGATGAGTTTCTCGGTTTTCATGGAAAATCTCCTCGGTCGGTGAGTTTGAATATGATGAGCATCATATGTCGGCGCAAAAACAATCGACGCCGGTCCGTGCGTCACTCTGTTGAAGGCGAAAGATGGTTCAATGCCGCTTTGCGCAGCGCATCGGAAAGCCGGCCATCGTCCACTGCGCGCGCGAGCACCAGTGCGCCAACCATCGTGGCAACCGTTACCAGAGCCTGCTCGTGAGCGCGCGGCTTTCCCCAGTCGGGCAACTGGCGCGCGACAAGATCGATCATTTCCTTGATCCGGCGCGTGGCGGACCGGCGCACTTCAGGCGCCTGGCGTGGCATTTCCGAGCAGAGTGCGGCCGTGGCGCAGCCGTTTTCCACATCCGCCACATGTTCCTTGGAAAGATAGGCGCGCAGCAAGTATTGCAGCGACTTTTCCGGCGGCGCGTCGGCGATGATGCTCGCCGACGTGGCAACCGCCGCAGCACCGGCGCGATCGGCCGCCTCGGCCAACATCGCCTCGCGCGAGGGAAAGTGGGCATAGAAACCGCCGTGGGTCAGGCCAGCATCTTTCATGATGTCGGCCACACCGGTGCCAGCATAGCCACTGCGACGGATGGCGCGTGCGGCAGCGTCGACAATGCGCTCGTGGGTAACAGCCTTGGACCGTGTCGGTTGGAGCTTCATATGACGCTCATCATATTGTGTCTCGGGCATCAACGCAAGCCCTGCGCCCGCGACGGTATTCGTATTCAATTCCCACTTGCGCGGAAAACACTGCAATATGCAGCCTCTTCGAACCCGGCACGAGAGACCTCGCATGAACAGCGTCGCACTCAACGGCACCACAACCTCTGCGATCAGCGTGGAGAACACGCGCTTCATCATCCTGATCAGCGTGGTCGCCGCGATCGGCGGTTTCCTGTTCGGCTACGACAGCGGCGTAATCAATGGCACCGTGGATGGACTGAAGCGGACCTTCAGTTCGGACGCGGCCGTGACCGGTTTCAACGTGGCCTCGATCCTGCTCGGTTGCGCGGCAGGCGCCTTTATCGCGGGCAATCTGGCCGACCGCTTCGGCCGCCGCACCGTGATGATTGCCACGGCGCTGCTGTTCACCATCGGTGCATGGGGTTCCGGCATCTCGCATTCGTCGGCGGAATTCGTCACCTATCGCCTGCTCGCCGGCCTCGCGATCGGCGCGGCGAGCGTGATTTGCCCGGCCTACATCAGCGAGATCGCGCCGGCTGTCATTCGCGGCCGCCTCGCCTCATTGCAACAGCTCGCGATCGTGCTCGGGCTGTTCATGGCCTTTCTCAGCAACTATCTCATTGCGAACGCTGCCGGCGGCGCCTCGAAACCGTTCTGGTTCGGCTTCGAAGGATGGCAGTGGATGTTCTGGGCCGGAATGATCCCGGCACTGATATTCCTGCTGACGCTGCTTTTCATCCCCGAGTCACCGCGCTATCTCGTCGCGGCGAAGCGGTTCGGCCGTGCCAGGAGCGTGCTCGCGCGACTGGACCATGCGACCGACGCCGACGCCAAGGTGCGCGAGATCGAACAGACGCTGATGGCCGACCACAAACCGAGCATGGCCGACCTGATCGAGAAGGCGACCGGCAGAGTCCGCCCGATCGTGTGGATCGGAATCGGCTTGGCCGTGTTCCAGCAACTGGTCGGGATCAACGTGGTCTTCTATTACGGCGAGGTGCTGTGGAGCGCCGCGGGTTTCACCCAGAGTGACGCGCTGTTGATCAACGTCATTGGCGGCGCGGTGAACGTCGCATCGACCTTCGTCGCGATCGCGCTCATCGACAAGCTCGGCCGCAAGCCATTGCTGCTGGGCGGCTCGATCGGCATGGCGATCGCGTTGGGTGGACTGGCCTGGATATTCGGTAGCTCGCCGATGGCGGGCGGGCACCTTACGTTGTCGAGCAACACGGGCACTGCCGCGCTGCTGCTCGCGAACGCCTACGTGTTCTGCTTCGGCACATCGTGGGGCCCGGTGATGTGGGTGATGCTCGGTGAGATGTTCCCCAACCGCATCCGCGGCTCGGGTCTGGCAGTCGCCGGTTTGTTCCAGTGGCTGGCAAACTTTGGCATAACCTGGACCTTCCCGATGCTGCTCGCCGGCACGGGTCTGGCCGGCGCTTACGGATTCTATGCGGTCGCATCCGCGGTCTCGGTGTACTTCGTCTTGCGTTACGTGCACGAAACGCGCGGGAAAGAGTTGGAAGAAATGCAGGGCTGAGTTCGAATCAGTCTTGCGGAGTACGCGAAAGCTGTAGGCGTCAATCGAATACGTATGCAGACGCGTTCGCAGGGCGGCGCGCCCCGCTAAGCTTGCGCGATTACAAGAATCTCGGGGACAAGGGGCGATGTCCGAGTCGACGTGGTGGCGCGGCGCCGTCATCTACCAGATTTATCCGCGCAGTTTTCTCGACACGAATGGCGACGGCGTGGGCGACTTGCCGGGCATCATCGCGCGCCTGGATTACATCGCCAGCCTCGGCGTCGACGCGATCTGGATCTCGCCGTTCTTCAAATCGCCGATGGCGGATTTCGGCTACGACATCGCCGACTATCGCGAGGTCGATCCGCTGTTCGGCAACATGGCCGACTTCGAGCGGCTACTCGCCAAGGCGCATGAGCTCGGCCTGAAAGTGATGATCGACCAGGTGCTCAGCCATACCTCGGTCGAGCACGCCTGGTTCCGCGAGAGCCGCGAGAATCGCACCAATGCCAAGTCGGACTGGTACGTATGGGCCGATGCCCGTGATGACGGCATGCCGCCGAACAACTGGCTGTCGATCTTTGGCGGCGTCGCCTGGCAGTGGGAACCGCGTCGTGGCCAGTATTTCCTGCACAATTTTCTCGCCTCGCAGCCGGATCTGAATTTCCACAATCCACAGGTGCGTGCGGCAACGCTCGACAATCTGAAATTCTGGCTAGACAAGGGCGTCGATGCGTTTCGTCTCGACGCGATCAATTTCTGTTTCCACGACGCGCAGCTGCGCGACAACCCGCCCAAACCGAAAGCCGAGCGCATCGGCCGCGGCTTTTCGCCCGATAACCCGTACGCGTTCCAGTACCATTACTACAACAACACACAGCCGCAAAATCTCGAATTCATCGAACAGCTGCGGCGACTTGTCGACGCTTATCCAGGCACCGCGACACTCGGCGAAATCTCCTCGGAAGATTCACTGGCGACGATGGCCGAGTACACGAACGGCCACCGTCTGCACATGGGCTACAGCTTCGAGCTGCTTACCGAAGACTTTTCGGCCAGCTTCATCCGCCGCACCGTCGAAGCGCTGGAAACCAAGCTGGTCGACGGCTGGCCGTGCTGGGCGATTTCCAATCACGATGTGAAACGCGTGCTGAGCCGCTGGGGCGGCGATGCGCCGTCGCCGGCGTTGGCCAAGCTGCTCACCGCGCTGGTCGCTTCGCTGCGCGGCACCGTGTGCATTTATCAAGGCGAAGAGCTCGGCTTGCCGGAAGCGGATCTGCACTTCGAGCAATTGCAGGATCCGTACGGCATCGCGTTCTGGCCGAATTTCAAGGGCCGCGACGGTTGCCGCACGCCAATGCCGTGGAGCGACGCGGACGCCGCCGGCTTCAGCAGCGCAAAGCCTTGGCTGCCGGTTCCCGAGAGCCATCGCGCGTTGGCCGTATCGCGGCAGGAGCGCGATCCGCAATCGGTGTTGAGCGGCTTCCGCGAATTCATGCGCTGGCGACGGCAGCACGACGCCCTGCGTTTCGGCAGCATCGAATTCCTCGATGCACCGGAACCGGTGTTGTTGTTCCTGCGCCGCCACGCCGGGCGCGCCATGCTGGTCGCGTTCAACCTCAACGCGCGCGACGTCACTGTGCCGGTTCCCGCGGGAATTCGCTTGCGCCAGCTGCAATGTCCCGGTCCGACGAATGGTCGCATCGAGCGCGGCGAGCTTAAACTGCCGGCCAACGCCGCTGTCTTTGCCGACGTCGAATCATGACGGCCAAACCGAATCTGGGCTTTGCGCAAATCTGGAACATGTGCTTCGGCTTCATGGGCATCCAGTTCGGTTTTGCGCTGCAGAACTCCAATGTCAGTCGCATCTTCCAGACGCTCGGCGCGAGTGTCGATGACATCCCGATCCTGTGGATCGCCGCGCCTTTGACCGGACTGCTCGTGCAGCCGATCGTCGGCTACCTTTCCGACCGCACCTGGAACGGGCTTGGCCGACGCCGTCCCTATTTTCTCGGCGGCGCGATTCTCGCCACGCTCGCGCTGATCGCGATGCCGAACTCGCCGACGCTGTGGATCGCCGCCGGTTTGCTGTGGATGCTCGATGCCTCGATCAACATCTCGATGGAGCCGTTTCGCGCGTTCGTCGGCGATCAATTGCCTTCATCACAACGGCCGACCGGTTATGCACTGCAAAGTTTTTTCATCGGCGTCGGTTCCGTGGTCGCGAGCCTGCTGCCGTGGCTGCTCGCACAGTGGGGCGTAGCCAACACCGCGCCGCCCGGCGGCATTCCGGACACCGTGAAGTTCGCGTTCTATGCCGGCGCGGTGGCGCTGTTCGGCGCAATCGGCTGGACGGTACTGTCCACACGCGAATATCCGCCCGAACAGCTCGCCGCATTCGATGTCTCTCGCCCGAACGCGCACGCGAGCGCCGACCCGGCCGCGATGCAACGCAACGGCGCGCTATGGTTCGGCGCGGGTCTGCTGGCCTTGGCGCTGGTGTATTTCCTCAAGATCGACAAGCAGCTGTATCTGCTCGCCGGCGGTCTGCTCGCTTACGGCACCCTGCAGCTTGCGGTCGCGCGCAGCCGCACGCACAACCTGTTCACCGATATCGTCGCAGACATGCGCGCGATGCCGCCGACCATGCGTCAGCTCGCGCTCGTGCAGTTCTTCTCGTGGTTCGCGCTGTTCGCCATGTGGATCTACACGACCGCCGCCGTCACCGAAGTACACTTTGCGACAAAGGATACTGCTTCGGCGGCATACAACGAAGGCGCGAACTGGGTCGGCGTGTTGTTTGCCGCTTACAACGGGTTCGCCGCGATCGCCGCCCTGCTGATCGCACGGATGAGCAAGCGCCTCGGTCTGCGCGTGAGTCATTTGATCAACCTGTGCCTCGGTGGCGCCGGGCTGATTTCATTCCTGCTGATCCGCGATCCGCATTGGCTGTTGCTGTCGATGGTCGGCGTAGGTTTCGCCTGGGCGTCGATCCTTGCGCTGCCGTATGCGCTGCTCGCCGACTGCCTGCCCGCGGCCAAGATGGGCGTGTACATGGGCATCTTCAATTTTTTCATCGTGATTCCGCAGCTGCTCGCCGCGAGCGTGCTCGGCTTCCTGCTGAAGACATTCTTCGGCAATGCGCCGATCAATGCGTTGCTGGTCGGCGGTATCAGTCTGATCGTGGCCGGCCTGTGCACGTTGCGCGTGAAGGAGGCGGGATGAGACGAATGCTCACGACCTCCTCTGAACACCCATCCGTTCGCGTTGAGCGTAGCTCGCGCAGCGAGCGGAGTCGAAACGTTGCGTGCCCTTCGACTCCGCGCCTTCAGCGCTACGCTCAGGGCGAACGGAAATTCCAACCCCATCAATTCCGGAAAGCAACGACTCT
>Ga0207647_10000513_pt1 | contig 30852 bp, 28 predicted proteins | sample KBSCornC2_FD_184295 | JGI IMG/M metagenome (GOLD analysis project Ga0207647, IMG submission 184295) | Corn rhizosphere microbial communities from Kellogg Biological Station, Michigan, USA - C2 (SPAdes) (version 2) | ecosystem: Host-associated > Plants > Roots > Rhizosphere ... | reverse complement strand
CCGCTGTCGGGGCAAGCCAGGTTGCTCGATCTTGGCGACGTGGAAGCCAACAACGGCCTGGGCACCACGACGAGCGACGACACGATCCGAATGAGCGTCTCCAAAACCGGCGCCATCGCTTTCATCGGCACCACGGCCAATCACCCCAGTGAAGTGTACATTCTGGCTTCCCCGAACGCCAAGCCGCGGCGGCTCACCAACGTGAATGCCTTCGTGGACAACCTCGATCTGGGTCGCACGGAGTCCATCGAGTGGGAAGGTCCGGATGGTTTCCGCGAAGACGGCGTGCTCACCTATCCGGTCGGTTATGAACGAGGTCGCAAGTATCCATTGGTGCTCGTGATCCATGGCGGCCCGATGATCACTTCCAACGAGGGTTTCCAGCGGCTAGCACAATTGCTGGCGGCCTCCGGCTTCGTGGTATTCCAGCCGAACTACCGTGGCAGCACCGGTCTTGGCGATGCGTACCAGCACGCCATTTACCGCGACACAGGCGACGGCCCGGGCAAGGACGTAATGGCGGGGCTGGCCGCCGTCGAGAAGCTCGGCATCGTCGATGAGAATCGCATCGGCGTGAGCGGCTGGTCCTACGGCGGCTACCTGACCGCATGGCTCACCAGTCATTACGACGTCTGGAAGGCTGCCGTCGCGGGCGCACCGGTCACCGACTGGCTGATGGATTACAGCATCTCCTACTACCAGGAAGGCGACGCGTACTTCTTCGGCTCATCACCCTGGACAGATGCCGGCTGGGAAATCTGGCGCCAGCAGTCGCCGATCAACCACGTGCGCAATGTCAAGGCGCCGACATTGATCATGGCGGACGTGATGGATTCGAACGTGCCGTTCGTGAACGCCATGGAGTGGTATCACGGACTGCGCGACAACGGCGTGCCCGTCGAGTTTTATGCCTATCCCATCGAATCGCACGTGCCACACGACATCGTGCAGACCACCGACATGTATCGTCGATGGATCGGCTGGATGAAAAAGCATCTCGAATGACGGCCGAATCGCCGCCGCCTGCTACACGTTGAAGCGGAAGTGCAAAACATCGCCTTCCTGCACGCGGTACTCCTTGCCTTCCAGGCGCAACCGGCCCGCGTCGCGCGCGCCTGATTCGCCCTTGTACCGGGTGTAGTCGTCGAACGACACGGTTTCGGCGCGGATGAAACCCTTCTCGAAATCGGTGTGGATCACGCCCGCGGCCTGTGGCGCGGTGGCGCCCCGCTTGACCGTCCACGCGCGGACTTCCTTTTCGCCCGCGGTGAAGTAAGTCTGCAGGCCGAGCAGCGTGTAGGCGGCGCGGATCACGCGATCCAGGCCCGGTTCGCTCAAACCCATCGATTCGAGGAACTCGCCGCGGTCGGCTTCATCGAGTTGCGCCAGCTCTTCCTCGATCGCGGCGCACACCGGTACCACCACCGCGCCTTCGGCGCCCGCGCGCTGGTGCACCGCGTCGAGATGAGGATTGTTCTCGAAGCCATCCTCGCGCACGTTGGCGACGTACATCAGCGGTTTCATCGTCAGCAGGAACAGGTCGCGGATCGCGGCGCGCTCCTCGTCGTCCAACGCCACCGACCGCGCAGCCTTGCCTTCGTTCAACGCGGCTTGAAGCTTCTCCAGTACCGGTCGCTTGGCCATCGCTTCCTTGTCGTTGGCCTTGGCGGCTTTTTCCACCCGCGCCAGCGCTTTGTCCACGGTTTCGAGATCGGCGAGCGCTAGTTCGGTATCGATGGTTTCGATGTCGGCGACTGGATCGATCCTGCCCGCGACGTGAACGATGTCGGGGTGCTCGAAGCAACGCACCACGTGCGCGATCGCATCGACCTCGCGGATGTGCGCGAGGAACTTGTTGCCGAGGCCTTCGCCTTGGGACGCACCCGCAACCAGGCCCGCGATGTCCACGAATTCCACGGACGCCGGGATGATTTTCTGCGGATGCACGATGTCCGCGAGTTGCTGCAGGCGCGGATCGGGCACCGGCACCACGCCGACGTTCGGATCGATGGTGCAGAACGGAAAGTTCGCCGCGGCGATGCCCGCTTTCGTCAGCGCGTTGAAGAGCGTGGACTTGCCGACGTTGGGCAGGCCGACGATGCCGCATTGGATGGCCATTTGGAGCTCCGGGAACAGGGAACAGGAACGAAGAAGCGGGACAAAGAGCAGACGCGCAACCCAGCGCCTGCTTATGTTTCCCGTTCCCCGTTCCCCGTTCCCGTTGTATGGGTATGCAGCCGCTTCATCGCCTCGTTGAACTCGCCCGCGACGACGAGCGGCAATATATCCCGAGCGCGCGCGATCGAATCCAGCATCGCATCCTCGTCGGCAGGGTTCGGATTGCCGAGCACCCACGGCGTCACGCGATTGCGGTCGCCAGGGTGGCCGATGCCGATGCGCAGGCGATGGAACCTGCCGTGTCCGAGCTGGGCGACGATATGGCGGATGCCGTTCTGGCCGCCGTGGCCGCCATCGAATTTCAGGCGCACGGTGCCGGGCGGCAAATCCAGATCGTCGTGAACCACCAGCAATGCTTCGGGCGCGAGTTTCCAGTAGTTGAGTGCCGCGACGACCGCGTGGCCGCTTTCGTTCATGAACGTGTCGGGCTTGATCACCCGCACCTGCTCGCCACCAATCGTGACGCGACAGGTTTCAGCCTGCACGCGTTTTTCCGGTGCGAAGCGCACGCCGTCGCCCGCCGCCAGCACGTCGGCGAACCAGAAGCCGGCGTTGTGACGGTTGCGCAGGTATTCGGGCCCGGGATTGCCCAGACCAGCGATGAGTCGGATGCCAGGCATTCGGAGATGCGCTTAGGCGATCCGGTGTCGTTGCCGGCCCGGATCGCCGTTGCGCAAGGATTACTTCTTCTCGGCAGGCTTCTTGTCGCCGGCCGCCGGCGCCGCGGCCTTGGCCGCCTCGCCACCCGCCGCAGGCGCCGCGGCACCCGCGGCCGGTGCGCCTTCGGCACCCGCCGCTTCGGCCGGCGCTTCCTCGGCCTCCTCGCGAACTGCCTGCGCAGACACGACGGTGTGGTCGTATTCCTTGCCGATCTTCAGTTCAGGGATTTCGACGCCGGCGGGAAGCTTGAGGTCGGACAGGTGCAGCACGTCGCCCAACCCCAACTCGCCGAGATCCAGGTCGATGTACTCGGGAAGATCCTTCGGCAGGCACGACACTTCGACTTCGGTGATGTTGTGCGAGATCACCACCCCGGAAGTCTTGGCGGCCGGCGACTTTTCCTTGTTGAGGAAGCGGATCGTCACGTACACGCGGACCGGCTTGGATTCGTCGATGCGCAGGAAATCCAGGTGCAGCAGCTGCGGCTTGACTGGATGCTTCTGCACGTCGCGCAGCAGCACCTTCTGGCGGTTGCCGTCGACCAGCAGGTCGAGGATCGCCGACGAGAACCAGTCGTGCTTCGCGGCCAGCGAGAGCTTCAGATGATCGAACTGGATGTTTTCCGCAGGGGAGCCCGCGCCGTAGATGACGGCCGGAACCTTGCCGGCGCGACGCAGGCGGCGGCTCGCACCTTTGCCCTGGTCGGCACGGCGTTCGGCCGTGATTTCATGAATGGTTGCCATTTTCGTGTTACCTCAGGTTGCATGATGTCGCCTCGCGGCGACTTGGAATGACTTCCCCGCGACCAGGGAAGTCGTTGATTCGAGATTCACGGCTTCAATCCACGTACAACGAACTCACCGACTCGCCATACGCCATTCGGCGCACGGTCTCGGCGAGCAACTGCGCGACGGACAACTGGCGAATCTTTTTGCACGCGGCGCCTTCGGCGCTCAGCGGGATGGTGTCGGTGACCACCAATTCGTCCATTTGCGATTTTTCGATGTTGCCGATCGCCGGCCCCGACAGCACCGCGTGGGTGCAGTACGCGACCACTTCCTTGGCGCCGCGATCCTTCAGCGCCTTCGACGCGGCGCACAACGTACCGGCCGTATCCACGATGTCGTCCACCAGCACGCAGGTCTTGCCGACGACCTCGCCGATGATGTTCATCACCGTCGCCTCGTTCGGACGCGGACGACGCTTGTCGATGATTGCGAGATCGGCGTCATCGAGGCGCTTTGCAACCGCGCGGGCGCGCACCACGCCGCCAACGTCGGGGCTGACCACCGTGACGCCCTCGGTGCCGTGCTTGCGCCAGATGTCGGCCAGCAGCACCGGCGAGGCGTACACGTTGTCCAGCGGTGCTTCGAAAAAACCCTGGATCTGGTCGGCGTGGATGTCCACCGTCAGTACCCGGTCGGTGCCGACCGCATCGATCAACTGCGCCGCGACCTTCGCGGTGATCGGTACGCGAGCCGCGCGCAGCCGCCGATCCTGCCTCGCGTAACCGAAGTACGGGATCACCGCGGTGACGCTGGCCGCCGAAGCGCGTTTCAGTGCATCCACCAGCACCAGCAGTTCCATCAGGTTTTCGGCCGATGGCGCGCAGGTGGATTGCATCACGAACACGTCTTGGTTGCGGACGTTCTCGTCGATCTCGACCTGCACCTCACCGTCGGAGAACTTGCCGACCACCGCCTTGCCCAGCGGTTCGCCGAGCGTATGCGCGACGTCCTCCGCCAGCTTGCGGTTGGCATTGCCCGAGAACAGCATCAGGCTGGATGTGTTGTGCATGATTCCGGTCTCTCGCCTGCAACGCCAATGTGGCTGGGGCGGCAGGATTCGAACCTGCGAATGCCGGGATCAAAACCCGGTGCCTTACCACTTGGCGACGCCCCACCATGAGCAAGTTGGGCTCCTGCCGAACCTGCATTGAAAACGGTCGCGGCAAAACTGCGCCACGTTTGCAACAGCCAAGCACGCGAGGCGGCCACCCGACTCGCGTGCTGAAAAGCCGCCTATTGTCGCGGCCGGCGCAATTCGTGTCAATTCAGGCGGTTGGATGCCGAGTCGCGGCTTCGAGGGATCCGCGCCTCAGGGCTGCGTCGAGCCGATGCCACTCCATTGCTCGATGAATACCCGCACCGTATACGGCTCGCGGCTGGCGTACACCTTGCGCGGCAGCGGCGGATTGCGTTCCGCATACCAGTCGCGGTAGTCGACGTGCCAGCCGTCCTGGTCCAGGGTGGCGGGCAGTCCATTCGCGCCGAAGGTCAGGATGGCCGGGCGACCGGGTGCGCGCAGGCCGCGCACCCACCACGCCAGATCGGCCACGGGCACGTCCCAGCCGAACTCGGCGTTCAGCACTGCGCCGGCGTCGCGGCCCGCCAGCGGCTGCCTGCCGGCACCGGTAAGCACCGCGCCGTCCGGCCCCCCATCCAACTGGACAGTCTTGCCGGTGACCGGCGCGCGCAACGTGAATCGATACTGCCGACCTTCTTGCTGCCAGGCGATCCCGCCGCTGCCGCCGTGATGGCCGTCCGATGCGGCGAAGCGGCCTTCGAGGTTCCAGTCCTGCTGCGCGCCGAGCCTCTGCTCGCGCGCGGCCTGGGCCGCGAGTTGCTGCGCGGTGCCCGGTTGGCGCACTGGCACTGGCGCGCAGGCCGCCAATACCAGCATCGCCGACGACGCGATGCTTGCGAGCCGCCACGGCCGGGTCACGGCTTCAATCTCCGCTCGGCTTGCAGCAGCGCCGGATTGTGCGGATCGAGCTTGCGTACTTTGCCGAACACTTCGCGCGCGTGCTCGTGCTGGCCCAACTTCCACAGCACTTCGCCGAGGTGCACGCCGATGTCGGGATCCTGTTGCTGGCCCCAGGCGCGCTGCAGATAGGTTTCGGCCTGATCGAGGTGGCCCAGCCGGTATTGCAGCCAGCCCCAGGAATCCATGATCGCCGCCGCATCGGGTTTGGCGGTCAGCGCCTTGCGCAGCAGCCGGGTCGCTTCCGGCAAATCGCGATCGGCGTCGGCGAGCGTGAAGCCCAGCGCGTTCATCGCCTCGACGTTGTCGGGATTCTGCGCCAGCACCTTGCGGAAATCATTGAGCGCCGCGTCGGTGTTGCCGGCATTCGCATATTCGATGCCGCGGTCGTAGGTGAGCGCGGGATCGCCCGGCATCGCGTCCAGCGCGCGGTCGTAGGTGGCAACGGCCTCGGCGTGCTTGCCATGCTGCGAATACATCTGCGCATCCAGTTCGTACGCGGTGCGCAGGCTGTCGGGGTCGTCCGCATAATCCTGTTGAAGCCGCGCGGCCAGCGCGTGCGCCTGCTCCGAGCGTCCGGACTTGTCCAGCAGTACCGCGCTGCGCACCTGGGCATCGAACGCATGGGGACCGTCCGAATCGACTTCGCCGTACCACGTGAGCGCTTGGGGATCGTGCTTCAGCAATTCGGCGAGTTGGCCCAGCAGGAAGGCATTGCCCGTGCGCTGCGCTTCGGGTGCGCGTTGCAGATCGGCGTACAGGGCGCGCAAGATGGCGTCATCCTTGGCGCGTGCGGCGTACGCGACCCGCGCCGTCCACGTCGCGTCGGTTTGCGGACCGCGCTGCAGGATCTTCAACGCTTCGCCGTATTTATCGCCCTCGGCCAGCAACGCGGCGTAACCCAGCCGCAGTTCGACGTTGCGCGGGTGTGCCGCGACGCCCTTGGCGTAGAGCGCGATCGCGCCCGCGCGATCGCCGGTGGTCACCCGCAGGCTGGCAGCCCAGCGGATGGCGTCTGGCGCACCGAACCGCTGCACGGCCGCGTCCGCCAGCTTGCGCGCGAAGGCGTGGCGACCCAAATGCTCGCCCAACTGGCTCAAAGCCACCCAGGTGCTTTCGTTGGCGGGCAAGCGCTCAGGCGTCGCGAGGTCTTCCAGCACGTGCCCGGCCAGCGCAGTGTCGCGCGCGGTCAGGAGCGTGGCGGCGAAGGTTTTCCAGTCGTCGGTCTTGCCGGATGCGAGCAGCAACCGGTACTGGTGCTCCGCGTCGGCACGATCCCCGCGCAACATCGCGAGTTGCGCACGGACCGCCGCGAGATCGTGGGCGTCGGCGCCCAATGCTTGCCAGCGATCCAGCAGCTTCTGGGCGCCGGCGGCGTCGCGCGTGGCCAGCGCAAGCTGCAGCGCACGCTTGGCCACGGCCGGATCGTTCGAAATCTGCGCGGCTTCGCCATAATCGGCCGCGGCCTTGTCCACATGATTGTTCTGCAGCGCGAATTCGGCCGCGATCACCAGCGCCGTGGCCCTGCCATTGGTGCTGCCCACCGGGAGGTCGAGTCGCGCCAGCGGCTGCTCCGGCGCCGTGCCGGAACGGCCGTGGACCGGTGCCTGCGCGCACCCGCCGAGCAGCGCCGCCACGGCGAGCGCGGCCGCAAACGCGCTAAAATGTGCGCGCGTCCTGCGCCGTGTCTTGAACTTGTCGGGTTGGGTCCGCACACTCCGCACCGGGATTCCGGTCCTCTTTTTGTCTTGTTGCCATGCGACAGCTTAGCCTGTCACAGCATTCGTTCCCATGCCGCTGATCGCACTCGGGCTCAACCACCTCACCGCGCCGGTCGCCCTGCGCGAACGGGTGGCCATCGACGCGGACGCGACCCCGCCGGCGCTGGCGGAACTGGCCGCGCAGCCGGGCGTGGACGAGGCGATGATTCTTTCCACCTGCAACCGCACAGAGTTGTATTGCAGCGTTCGAGAGGGTTCGGAAAGCGCACCCGAAGCCTGGCTGCACACCCGCAATCAAATGACCCCGGGGCGGCTGGACGAGTTCCTGTACCGCCACACCGACGGCGATGCCGTGCGCCACGTGTTTCGCGTCGCCACCGGGCTCGAATCGATGGTGCTGGGCGAACCGCAGATCCTCGGCCAGGTGAAGGACGCCTGGCGCGCCGCGCATTCGGCCCACACCTTGCAGGCGCCTATGGACCGCCTGCTGCAGAACGCGTTCGCGGTGGCCAAGCGCGTGCGCACCGAAACGCGCATCGGCACCGGCCCCGTTTCGGTCGCATTCACCGCCGTGCGGCTGGTGGAGCAGGCGTTCGCGGACCTCCGTGAATCCTGCGTGCTGCTGATCGGCGCGGGCGACACCATCGAACTCGCGGTGCGGCATTTGATCGAGCGCGGCGTCAAGCGCCTGATCGTGGCCAACCGCACCATCGAAACCGCGCAGGCGCTGGTGAACCCGGTCGGCGGCTACGCGATCGCCTTGGCCGATTTGCCGAAGCATCTCGCCGAAGCCGACATCGTGATTTCGGCCACCGCCAGCCGCGAACCGATCCTTGACGTGCCGATGCTGCAGGACGCCCTGCAGCAACGCCGTCGCCGCCCGATGCTGCTGATCGATCTGGCGGTGCCGCGCGACATCGACCCGGCCGCAGCCAAATTGCCCGACGTGTTCCTGTACACCATCGACGACCTGCAGCAGGCCATCGACAGCGGCCGCCGCTCGCGCGAGGCGTCGGTGCGCGAGGCCGAAGCCATCATCGACCTGCAGGTCGAACGTTACCTCGCCTGGCGGCGTGCGGCCGAGTTCGATCGTCCGCTGCGCGTGTACCGCGCCAGCGCGGAAGCCCAACGCGACGAAGTGCTGGCGCGTGCACGGGAGATGCTGGCCAACGGCCGCGATCCCAACGAGGCGCTGGATTTCCTCGCCAACACGCTGACCGGCAAGCTGCTGCACACGCCGAGCGTGCGGCTGCACGAAGCCGCGGAACACGGCGACCAGGCGCTGCTCGACGCGGCCACGCGCCTGTTCGGCACGCACGGGCGCGATGCGTGACTCCACAACTGCAGCGCCGGCTGGAACAATTGCTGGAACGCCATCACGAGGTGGGCCTGCTGCTGGCCGAACCCGATGCTGCAAATGATTCCGCGCGCTTCCGCACGCTGTCGCGCGAATACGCGCAGACGCAGGAACTCGCCGAAACCTTCGCCGCTTCGCGGAAGGCCAATGAAGAATTGGCGCACGCGCGCGAAATGCTGACCGATCCCGACATGCGCGATCTGGCGCGCGAGGAAATTGCCCGGCTGGAAGCCGCCCACGCCGAACTGGAAGAACGCCTGCAATCGCTGTTGATCCCGCGCGATCCGCTGGACGACGCCAACCTGTTCCTGGAAGTGCGTGCCGGCACCGGCGGCGACGAAGCCGCGTTGTTCGCGGGTGACCTGCTGCGGATGTACCTGCGTTACGCGGAACGCCGCGGCTGGCGCAATGAATTGATGTCGGCCCACGAAGGCGAACACGGAGGCTACAAGGAAGCCGTGGCGCGGATCGAAGGCGAAGGCGCGTACGCCGCGCTGAAGTTCGAATCCGGCACCCATCGCGTGCAGCGCGTGCCGATCACCGAAGCGTCGGGCCGCATCCACACCTCGGCCGCGACGGTCGCGATCCTGCCGGAGATGGAAGAAATCGAAGACATCGAATTGCGCGACGCCGATCTGAAGGTCGATACCTTCCGCGCATCCGGTGCGGGCGGCCAGCACGTCAACAAGACCGATTCGGCGATCCGGATCACGCATCTTCCAACCGGCATCGTGGTCGAATGCCAGGACGAACGCAGCCAGCACAAGAATCGCGCGCGTGCGATGTCGCTGCTGAAAGCGCGGCTGCTGGATTCGCAACGCGCCGAGCAGGCCGCGAAGCAGGCGGCGACGCGCAAGCTGCAGGTCGGTTCCGGCGACCGCAGCCAGCGCATCCGCACCTACAATTTTCCGCAAGGCCGCGTCACCGACCATCGCATCAACCTGACCTTGCACCAGTTGCCGCAAATCCTGGATGGCGATCTCGACGATCTCGTCGGCACGCTTGCACGCGAATCGCACGCGGAAGCACTGGCTGCACTGGGCGAAGGGCCATGAGCAACCGGGGTTCCGATCTCGGCACGCGCCTGACGCGCATCCTCGGCAAGGTCGGGCAGACGGCCGTGCCCGCCCCGCCGCGCGCGCACGCCACGGCCGAATCCACCACAGTCGCGACGCCGCCGGCGTTGCAGCAGCACATCGCGCGCATCCTGGAACTGCTCGACCAGCGCGACCCCGCCGCCGCCGAACGGCTCGCGCAAGCGGCGTGCATCGCATTTCCCGACTCCGCCGAAGCCGCGCGCCTGCAAGGAATCGCGCTGCTGATGCTGGATCGGGCGCCGGCCGCGCGCGGAGCCTTGGCCGAAGCCGTGCGGCTTGCGCCCGACGATTACCTCGCGCGCTGCAACTACGCCGCGGCGCTTATGGCGTGCGGCGAAGCCGAAGCGGCGGTCGAGATACTGCAACAAGTCGTGCGGGAACACCCCGACGATCCCGGCATCCGCAACAATCTCGCCAATGCGTTGCGCGCGGTCGGTGACGATGCGCGCGCGCGCGACGAATACCTCGCCGCACTGAACGCCGCGCCCGGCCATCCGGGCGCACTGCTCAACCTCGCGGCGGTCGAAGTTTCGCTGGGCATGCTGGACGCGGCCGAACAGCGCCTCCGCGCATCGCTGTCGCGACAGCGCCATCCGCAGGCACTGCTGTTGCTCGGCAATATCCTGCACCGGCGCCGCCTGTTTGCCGACGCGCAGGCCGTGTACCTGCAGGCCGCGCAGCTCGCACCCGCCGCGGCGGAATTTCCGTATCAGGCCGGCCTGATGGCCGACGAGCAGCATCACTACGCCGAAGCGGCACGCTTCTACCGGCGCGCCCTGCAACTCGATCCGAGCCTGCATCTGGCGGAGGGCCAGCTGTTGTTCGCACTGCGGCGCATGTACGACTGGACGGCCGCCGAACCGCTGGGCGCACGAAGGCGGGCGCGCGTGATGGCGGGTGCGGACGACGTCGACCCGTTCGCATTCCTGGCCGAAGACTCGACGCCCGCCGAACAACTGGCCTGCGCCCGCGCCCACGCGGCGCGGACGGCACGCGAACAGCAGCCGCTGAAGGAAAAGTTGCATTTCGAACACGCGCCGCGCGCAGCCGGCGCCCCGTTGAAAGTGGCATTCGTGTCCGCGGGTTTCGGTGCGCCACAGGGCGTACCGCACGCGACCGCGGTGCTGACTGCCGCGATGTTCGAGGAACTCGGCAAGCTCGAAGACATCGAGCTGCACCTTGTCGCCACCACCCCCGATGCCGGCAGTTCCATCCGGCAACGCCTGCGCAATGCCGCGTACGCCTTCCACGACGCCGACGAACTGTCGGTGGCGGACATCGCGCGGCTGGTGCACGGGGCGAACATCGACATCCTGATCGACGTGGACGGCTGGTGCGCCGGCGCCGTGCCGGGCGTGTTCGCGCTGCGGCCCGCGCCGGTGCAGGTCAACTGGCTCGCCTATCCCGGCACGTCCGGCGCGCCGTTCATCGATTACCTGATCGCGGACCGTTTCATCGTTCCGGAAAGCGCGCGCCGTTTTTATTCCGAAGCGATTGCGTGGCTGCCGCGCTGCTATCAGCCCTCCGATACCAGCCGGCTGTTGTTCGACGCACCCCCGCGCTCGTCGTTCGGATTGCCCGACGATGCCGTGGTATTCGCGAGCTTCAACAACTCGTGGAAGCTCAATCGCGCGAGCTTCGCACGCATGTGCGCGGTGCTGCGGAAGGTGCCCGACGGCGTGCTGTGGCTGCTGAACACCGATCGCGAGGCCGACACGCGCTTGCGCGACGCGGCGCGCCGCCAAGGCGTGGAACCGCAGCGGCTGGTGTTCTCCCCGTCGCTGCCGCACCTGCAACACCTCGCGCGCTACCGCCTCGCCGACCTGTTCCTCGACACCAATCCGTATAACGCGCACACCACCGCGTCCGACGCGATCTGGGCAGGATGCCCGGTGCTGACGCGGCCCGGCGACACCTTCGCGTCGCGGGTCGCGGGCAGCCTCAATCACTATCTCGGCTTGCCCGAACTGATCGCGCACGACGACGGCGCGTTCGTCGAAACGGCCGCGCGGCTCGGCAACGATCGCGGGGCGCTGGCAGCGCTGCGCCGGCGGCTGGAAACGCAACGCGAGACCTCCGGCCTGTTCGACATGGAAGTCTACGCGCGCGATTTCGCGGCGCTGCTGCGCGACATGGACGATCGTTATCGGCAAGGTCAGCCGCCGAAACCGATCGCACCGCCGGAGCCGGTGCGCAACCGCTGGGGCAACTTCGACGAATGAGCGCCCGGAAACGATTTCGTTCTGCGGAACTTCTCGGGAAAGAAGTCCTACTCCCAACTAGCTCGAATTAACGAGAGCGCCTCCCACGAGCTATGGCCGGACAAGTATGGTAAAAGCCACCCACACAAAAAGCACCAAGTAGCATACATAAAGCACACGTAAAGTACTGCAGTCACGTGTTAATTTTGCGTCATTTAAATTAACATACTGCTTTTGCGCTATGAATCTTAGAAATAATAGCGTTCGGCCTGCCGAATGATTGAGAGGATTAAACGTTATGTCGGGTGTGCTTGGATTACTTGCGTAGTACTTCTTTAGGCGCTGTTTGATGATAACCTGCACAGAAGTGCCAACGATAAATAACGCAATCAGCCCGATCAAGCTCGTGATAAACACCCAATTCGGTAACATGATGCGAGTTCCTCAATGATGGCAACCGCAACCCGCGCCACCAGCGGCGGCACTAGTGGAGTGGAAACTGCCAATATCTCCACTGTAACCGACCGTTGCGGTCGCCCCGGCACCTAACCCAAGTCCAACGCCAGCGGAAGCGCCCGGACCACCATTGGCAGCAGATGCCGAAGCTGCGCCTCCACTAAAGGCGTCACCACCTGCAACTGACCCCTGAACACCGAATCCGGTCGGATTGCCAATGTGTGCATTGGCGGTGACGGCGGTTCCAAAACCAATGCCGATGCCAATTCCAACGCGACCACTGATTTGAACGCTTGATCCAACTTTTGTCAAAGTTAGTGACCCTTCGATGCCGAAACCGTCTCCAGCATCAAGAGTTATCGTGTCGTCCACATGCGCTTCAACAAAATTCTGAATGGCTTGCAGTATACGTTGTGCTGTCGTGCACTGGAGTCCGAGTGGATCAACATTGCTGATCGGGTCATTCCCGACATAGGCATAGGTATTGGCCCCGCCCGCCAACCCGACCGGGTCACTCTGAGCATAGCGGCCAAGATAGCCGTTGTATTCCCGATAGCCGTTGTGGGTGTGCCCGTGCGCCTCGTATTGTCCGGGAAACTCGAAATTGAACGCGCCGAAGCTGTTGGTGGTGATTGGGGTCGTGAACGGCAAGCCTTCCGCTTGCCATACCACCGACTTGGCGGCGTTCGTCAGCGTCAGCGTCCGGCCAGTCTGGTCGTCATGCGCCGCATACACCTGGCCTGCCTTGACCACTGAAACCAGTCGCCCATTGAGATACACGTAATCCTGCCAGGTCCCACTTAGTTCCTCGGCCAGCAACACTCCGCCCCGATCCGGTGCGAAGTACGTCATTGCCAACCCGGACTCGCGCAGCCGCTGGTCTTCCGCGCTGACCACATAGTTCCAAGTCGCATTGCCTACATCCACCCGTCCGAACGGGTCGTAGTGAAACAAGGTGGTGGTGTTGGCCGTGAGCACATTGCCGTCAGCGTCGTAGCCGTACGTAGTGCCGCCCGAAACCAGCAGGCGGTTGCTGTTGCTGGCAATGGTGATGCTGATGGACGTTCCGTTCAGCACCTTGTGGGTGCGGTTGCCATTCTTGTCGTACGTGTAGCTTTCGTTGTCCACGGTCGAGGCGATCGTAGCGATTCGGCCCATGGCGTCATAACCAATGTTCTGGGTAAGCGAAGCATTAATGCCGTTGGTGATGCCAGTGACATGGCTGGCCAGATCGTACGCGAAATTCAAGCTCTCCACGTTCGGCACCGAGATGCTGGTCGGACGCAGGTCACTGTCGTAGCCGACGCTGTTGGTGAGACCGTTGGAAGAAGTCCAACCCGACATCGCCATGTTCATCGGACGATAGACCACACTGCTTGCCGCGTATACGCTGGACGCGCCGATCTGTAAGCGCACGTCTGCCACCGCGCCGTGGCTGTAGTCGTAGCTCGCGACGTTACCGTCCGGATAGGTCACCGAGGCCAAGTGTCCCATGTTGTCGTAAGCATAGCCAAGGGCGTAGCTGGCGCCGGAAATGAAGCTGAAACTGCGCGCTGCGATATGGCCTTCCGGGGTGTAGCTGTAACTGACGGTATCATCATTCACGTGATTCGCGGTGCAAAGCCGGCCCTTGCCGTTGGTGCAGGTGTCCCACGTGTAAGTGCGGGTCACGCCGCCTGCGGTCTCACCGGTCAGGCGATTCAGCCCATCATAGGTGTAAGAGGTCGTGATGCCACTGTTGCGGGTTTTGCTGGCCAAACGGCCGTAGATATCGTAGGTGAGGTTGGTGGTTCCGGTATCCGGGCTCTGTTGCTGCCAGAGTTGCCCGAGGCCGTCCCATGCATATGACGTGACCAGACCACGCGGATCTTCTACGCCAATTACATGATCGCCTGCATCGTAGGCATACGACGTAATGCCGCCGGCGGCATCTGTCACACCCACGTGGCGGTCCAATGCATCGTACGCGTAGCTGGTCTTGTGTCCCAGCGCATCGGTCACCGACAGCACGTTGCCGTTGCCGTCGTAGGCATAGGTCAGCACTTGGCCATGGGAGCCTTTGACTTGGTAAATCTTTCCCAGTGCGTTGTAGACATAGCTGGTGGATTTGCCGACGTCGCTGCCGCGCGCGATCACGTCCGAGGTGACATCGCCATTGGCGTCGTAGGCGAAGGATTCGGTCGAGGCGCCGTCCTTGTCGTTGTGGGTGATGGTCTTGACGCGTTTTTCAGCATCACGGGACCACGTGGTGACTTCGCCGTCCGGCGCCGACACTTGCGAGAGCAGCCCGAAACCGTCGTAGGCGTAAGTCCAAGTTGCTGACGTTCCATTCGGATGCGTGGTTTTGGTGGCGACCCGCCCGCGCGCGTCGTAGGTGTAGTCCGTCTCATCGCCGTTCGGTCCCACGACCTTACCCACTTCGCCGAGCGCGTTGTAATTGGAATACTTTGATCGAAGTTAGCAAGCCGTCCGATTCATAAGTCTGGACCGTTGTGTCCTCGTCATGGAGGATCCAAGTCCCGTCCGAATTGTGCGTCAAAGTCGCCAGACCGCCGCCACCGATCTCCGGAAAATTTCCATAAGAGGCGTGATTCCCAGAAAAAGAAACGCTCGAACCATCCGGCCGATAGAGCGTCACTTGATTGCAGGCTATGTTGGGGTTGGTAAAGCCACAATCCGTATCCAGCAGGTAATCGATGCTGGATAGCCAAGGTTCGTAATTGTCTACGCCCGAACCCGTTTCGGAGTGGTAGTACAAAGCGAACGTCAGACCCATCTCGCCCGGAAGAGCGAATAGCGGAATGCTCAGAAGTTTCGCGCCATCATCGACCTCGACGGGGTCACCTACGTGGCCTTGGCACCCGGCCTTGTCCTTCTCTTTGTCTGTGGTCGCGCTCTTCGTATTGTTGAAACTGAAATCCCTGCCGGTACCGTTGAACAAGTTTGGCATTCGCCCGCCGCCGACAGTGATAGCTCCGCCTGTATCGTACCCATATGGGTCATAGGTGGCGGTTACCTGAACCGGTGGGAGAGTTATCGGTGGCGGTCCATTGGTGAACTTGATTGTCTGCGGGCCAGCGGCGACTGCGATGCTCGGCAGCGCAAACGCCAAGAGCAGCATCAAGAACGATGCGACGAAAGGGATGCCAAAATGCGGGCTCCACCGCCGCCACAAGAACAGCGACAACCCGCATGACAGGCCATGCAACCAGCACGGGAAGCACCCCCTTGGCTCGGCCATCTTCTGTCCCCTTGCGAGTTCCGCCCCAACAACCCGGATTCCCAAGACAACGGTTGGCACTCTGCACCAGTTACCTTTCAGCAACCTTTCGTCGATTGGACCTTTCAGATGAGCACCAAAGCCCCGTTTATTCCATTGAGTCTCGCCGTGCTGACGGTTTCGGACACGCGCACGATCGAGAGCGACACGTCGGGGCAATTTCTTGTCGATGCGTTGATCGAAGCCGGACACCGCCTGCAAGAACGCAAGTTGCTGCACGACGACCGCTACGCGATCCGCGCACAGGTGGCGGCATGGATCGCTGACGCGAACGTGCACGGCATCCTGATCACCGGCGGCACCGGCTTCACCGGCCGCGACTCGACGCCGGAAGCGGTGCTGCCGCTGCTGGACAAGGAAATGCCCGGTTTCGGCGAACTGTTCCGTGCGATCAGCTTCGAGGAAATCGGCACGTCGTCGTTGCAGTCGCGCGCCTTCGCGGGGTTGTCCAACCAAACCTTCGTGTTCGCCCTGCCCGGCTCGACGTCGGCGTGCCGGACCGCGTGGGAGAAAATCCTGCGCGCGCAACTCGACGCCCGCACGCGGCCGTGCAACCTGGTCGGGCTGATTCCGAGACTGGGCGAGCGCTGATTGTGTGCCCGCGTATCATCGCGTTTTTCACGGGAGATCCATCATGCACACTGGCACTTGCCTGTGCGGCGCCGTGCGCTACGAGGTGCACGGCGAACTTGGCCCGATCACCGTGTGTCATTGCCGCAAATGCCGCAAGGCCAATGGCTCGGCGTTCAACGCGGTGGCGCCGATCGCGCGCGCGGATCTGCGCCTGCTGAGCGGCAAGGATGCGCTGGCCGAATTCGAATCCTCGCCCGGCGTGTACCGGGTTTTCTGCACGGGTTGCGGCGCACAGTTGTACAGCCGCCGAGACGCGACGCCCGACCTGTTGCGCCTGCGCCTTGGCACGCTGGACACGCCAGTCGAAGGCGAACCGGCCCAGCACATCTTCACCGCGCACAAGGCGGCGTGGTACGCCATTCCGGGCGATGCGCCGCAATATCCGGAACACATCCCGACCTGAGCCGAAGGCTCAGGCGGTGGTGAATCCACGCCACGACTGTTCCGGCAACGCCTCGCGCCGGACGTTTTCGACGCTCGCCGCAGGCGGCCCGTGGTGCAGCCACGCATCCAGCTCGTCGATGGCTTCGCGGCTGCCCGACGCCACCACTTCCACGTTTCCGTCGGCAAGGTTTTTCGCGTGGCCGGTCAGGCCGAGGCGCAACGCGCGCTCGCGCGTGGAGGCCCGGAAGAACACGCCCTGCACTTTCCCGATGACGATGAAGCGTGCGCAAGTCATGGACCTTGCGCTCCGCTGCTGGACCGCGGCGACTTGGACGTCGCGATCGCCGCGTCCAGCAACTTCGCATCGACAGGGCCGATGAAGCGTTTCGCCAACCGCCCGCCCGGCGCGATCAGGTAAGTCGTCGGCAGCGTGGCCGGCATTTCGATGCCACGCGGAAGATCGTCCATGTCGAGCTGCGCCAACGGGTAATCGACCGGGTGTTTTTTCGCGAAGGCCAGCACCTCGGCGCGCGGCGAGCGGTCGTAGGCCAGGCCGACCGCGGCCACGTCCTTGTGCGTGCGGACGTACTTCGAAAGGGCCGGCATCTCGGCGATGCATGGCGAACACCAGGTCGCCCAGAAATTCACGACCACCCACTTGCCGCGCATCACCGCGAGGTCGAAGGTCTTGCCGTCCAGCGTCTGGATGCTGAGCGCGGGCGCCGAGGTCGGCGGTTGCGCGTGCCCGATACCCGTCGTGCAAGCCAATGCCAGCACCAACATCCACGCACCGCGGCGGAACACATTCATCAAGGTTTCTCCTCGGACTTGGTGGACGACTCGCGCGCCGCCGAGGCGAACACGTGTCGCAACGGTATCGCCAGGTTGCCACGCAACGCGGCTTCGGCGCGTTGCAACGCCACCCGCACCTCGGGCAGCAGACCGACGCTGGCGCGTTGCAATGACAACGCATCGTCCGGCAGCCGGTAATCCCCCGCGCGGAACACGTCGTCCAGCGAAGCGCTGTCGAGGTCGCGCGCCAGCACCCATTCGCCACCGGCGGTGCAGCGGATCATCCCGGCCCGCCTGAGATCCACGAGATAACGCTGCAGCAGGTCGGCGGTCAGGAAACGCTCACGCTGCGACAAATCCGATTCGCACAAACCTTCCCCGGAGCGTTGCGCGATCGCGAAATGCTGCAGCACCCGCATCAGGCCCACGAACTCGCAACCCGGCGGCAGCATCTCGTGCGGGTCGTGGTACTCGAACGCGTCCAGCGCGGCGGTGAGCGTTGCGCCCAAAAGCACGATCACCCACGAAAGGTAAATCCAGATCAGCAGGATCGGAATCACCGCCAGCGCACCGTACACCGCCTGATAATTCGCGAGATCCTGCACGTACCAGGCAAAACCGTTGCGCGCCGCCTCGAACAACAAGGCCCCGGCCAGCGCGCCCGCAATCGCGTCGCGCCAGCGCACCCGGCAGTTGGGCACCAGTTGGTACAGCACGCTCAGGCCCACCCACGTGACCGCGAACGGCAGCAGCGCGACCAGCTGCAAACCCAATACGCCCGCGTTGCCGGCGCCGCGCAGCACCGGTTGCGCGAACACCCAGGAACTCGCGGCCACCGCCGCGACCAGCGCCAGGGGACCCAGCGTCAGTGCCCCCCAATACAGCAGGAAACGCGCACTGCCCTTGCGCGGCGAAGGCACGCGCCAGATCCGGTTGAAGCGATCCTCGATGCTGGCCAGCATCATCAACGCGCTCGCCAGCAGGAACAGGATGCCGACGATGGTCAGCTTGCTGGCGTTGTCGGCGAACTGGAGCAGGTATCCTTGCACCGTTTCGCCGGACGCCGGAACGAAATTGCGGAAGATGAAATCGGAAACATGCTCGCGCAGCCCGGCGAACACCGGGAACACGGCAAGGATCGCCACCACCGCGGTCAGCAGCGGCACCACCGCGAACAACGTCGTGTACGAGAGCGCGCCGGCCGTTTCGAAACACTTGTCGTCGCGGAAGCGGTACCACAGGAATTTCGCGAACGCCTTCAGTCGGTCGCGGCGCAGTATTTGGCGAAAGCCCGAAAGCCGTCTCATGCGAAAAGGCTAGTGCAACCGCGGGACAAAGGAAACGCCATGAGATGCGGGCGTTGGCATCCGTAAACCATGGCTTTCGATGACGGGAAACAATATCGGACAATGGAAATACTGATTGTCTATTACAGTCGCAACGGCAGCGTCGCCCGACTCGCGCGGTTGATCGCGCGCGGCGTCGAGGAAGTCGACGGCATGCGCGCGCGCCTGCGCCAGGTGCCGCCGGTGGCAGCGGTCACGCAATCGGCGCACCCGCCGGTGCCTGACGAAGGCGCGCCCTATGTGGAACTGAAGGACCTGCACGAATGCGCGGGGCTGATCGTGGGCAGCCCCACGCGTTTCGGCAACATGGCCGCACCGATGAAGCACTTCCTCGATTCCACGCCGGCCGAATGGGCTTCGGGCGCGCTGGTCGGCAAACCGGCCGCGGTGTTCACGTCCACGTCCACGATGCACGGCGGCCAGGAATCGACGCTGCTGTCGATGATGATGCCGCTGATCCATCATGGCATGTTGATCGTCGGCATTCCCTTCACCGAACCCGCGCTCAATGCCACCACCACGGGCGGCACGCCGTACGGCGCCAGCCACGTGTCCGGGGTCAATGGCGATCGCCCTACCAGCGACGACGAACGCACGCTTGCGCGGGTGCTCGGGCGACGCGTCGCCGACGTCGCGAAGCGCCTGGCCGCAAACGCGTGAACGTCAGCGCACAGCAACGCATCGGCTTCGCAGCCTGGGGTGCGTTGGCGTTGCTTCAGGTCGTCTGGCACGCATGGCTGCTGCCGCCCATGCGCATGCCTGTCGCGGTGGCGATGCTGATCGCGTTGCTGCCGCTGGCGATCCCACTGCTGTATTGGCGCACACCGGCGCGCATGTTGCTGCTGGCCGGCATGATCTGCCTGTTCTACTTCTGCCACGGCGTGGCCGAAGCGTGGTCCGCGCCGGGCGAGCGCGTGTTCGCCATCCTCGAACTCGCGCTGGCGGTCGTCGTGATCCTGTCGTGCGCGCGCAGACCAAAGCGGCGCCAAGGCATAGCCCCTCTCCCTCCGGAAGAGGGTGGCGCGTAGCGCCGGGTGAGGGTACGGTTTCGCAAAGCTCTTCTACGGACAATTCGAAATGGTGCCATGCTTCGATCCTGAACCCTCACCCCCACCCTTCTCCCGGGGAGAGAGGGGCCCGGATCTTCTCTCAACATGAGCTTCGTCCAGCCCGCGCCGCGACTCGCCGATCCGTACCGGGACGACCGCGTGCTGCAATCGTGGTTGTCACGTGTGCTGCCCGATGCGGAACGACACGGCGCAGAACCGGATTTCGTTGCACTCGCCGAGTATGCGCGACGTGCCTACGCGCGCGAGACCACCACCCCGCCCGCCCAACCAGTGCTGACGAATTGGGACGTGTGGGGCAACCGCGTCGATCGCATCGAGCTGACGCCAACATGGTGCGAAGGGCCGGCCATCGCTGCGAAATACGGGCTCGTCGCCGACGGTCACGATCGTGCGCTTGGTGGATTCGCGCGCGTGCAGCAGTTCGCCAAGGTTTACCTGTACCACGCCGCAAGCGCGTTCTACTCCTGCCCACTGGCGATGACCGACGGCGTCGCCACGACGCTGCGCGGCGCGTCAAACGTTGACCTGCGCGATCGCATTCTTCCGCACCTCTTGAGCCGCGATTCCGCGACGTTCTGGATCAGCGGCCAATGGATGACCGAAAACACCGGCGGCTCCGACGTCGGCGGCAGTGAGACCACCGCACGCCGCGACGGCGACGGCACGTGGCGATTGAACGGACGCAAATGGTTCACCTCCGCCATCAACGCCGAAGTCGCGCTGGCGCTGGCGCGTCCAGATGGCAACCCCGATGGCCCAGATGGCCTTGCGCTGTTCTGCGTCGAAACGCGCAACGCCGATGGTTCCTGGAACGGCATCATCCTCGATCGCCTGAAGGACAAGCTCGGCACCCGCGAACTGCCGACCGCGGAAATCCACCTGCACGACACGCGCGCGGAATTGGTCGGCGGCACCACGAATGGCGTGCGCGCGATCACACCGGTGCTGCAGGTGACGCGGCTGTGGAATGCGTTCGGGTCGCTTTCGACGATGGCGCGTTGCCTCGCCTTGACGCGCGACTATGCGCGGCGCCGCGCCACGTTCGGCAAGCCGTTGATCGAACAACCGCTGTTCGCCGATTCGCTGGCCGGCTGGGAAGCCGAGTTCGAGGCTGCGTTTCATTTGGCGATGGAAGTGGCGCTGCTGCTGGGACGCGTCGAATCGGGCGCAGGCAATGACCGGGACGCCGCGCTGCAACGCTTGCTGACGCCGCTGGCGAAAGCGTGGATCTGCAAGCTCGGGGTGCACATCGCCTCGGAAACCATTGAGGCGTTCGGCGGCATCGGCTACCTCGAAGACAGTGGCATCCCACTGCTGCTGCGCGACGCACAGGTGTTCCCGATCTGGGAAGGTTCGAGCAATGTGCAGGCGCTGGATTTCCTGCGTGCGCTCGAAAAACTCGGAATTGATGCGCTCGTGGAGGCGGTTGATGACTGGATCGAAGCCGCCGACGGAGCGGTGGCCGATCACGATGCCGAAGCGACCCACGGCGCGATCCGCCATGCCGATACGTGGCTGCGTGACCACGCCCGCGATGCCGATGCGCTGCAAGCCGGGGCGCTCCGCCTCGCCACGACCTGCGCGCGCAGCGTTGCCGCCGCACTGCTGGCGCGGCATGCGGCATGGGCGCAGCGCGAACAAGGCGATTCCGCTCCCGCGGTTTCCTTGCGCCGCTTCTGCGCTCACGGCATCGACCGCATCCAGGCCATGTAGGAGCGAGTCCGCTCGCGACCAGGGAACGCGAGGTGACATGTTGTGCTTGCGTCGCGCGCGGGCGCGCCCCTACAAATCGTCCACGCGCCGTGCATGAAACGTCGCGATGTAACGCTCGAGTGACTGCGCCGCGATCGCATCACGCAATTCCTGCATCAGTGTCAGGTAATGGTGCAGGTTGTGGATGGTCGCGAGTTGGGCGCCCAGCATTTCGCCGCAGCGGTCCAGATGACGCAGATAGGCGCGCGAAAAGCCATTCGCGCACGCGTAGCAGGCGCAGCCTTCCTCGATCGGGCGCGTGTCGCGCGCGTATTTTGCGTTGCGGATGCGCAGGGTGCCTGCGCGGGTGAACAGGAATCCGTTGCGCGCATGCCGGGTCGGCATCACGCAATCGAACATGTCGATGCCGCGGCGCACGGCTTCGACGATGTCCTCCGGGCGGCCGACGCCCATCAGGTAACGCGGCTTGTCGGCCGGCAGGCGCGGCACCGCGGTTTCGAGCGTCGCATTGCGTTCGGCTTCCGGTTCGCCCACGGCCAATCCGCCGAGTGCATAGCCGTCGAAACCGATCTGCAGCAATCCTTCGGCGGAGCGCGCGCGCAACGCGTCGTGCACGCCGCCCTGCACGATGCCGAACAGAGCATTGCAATTGCCGAATTCATCGAACGCACGCCGCGACCGCGCGGCCCAGCGCAGCGAAAGTTCCATCGATTCGCGCACCACGCCCGCGTCCACGGGTTTGCCGTCCACCGTGTACGGCGTGCATTCGTCGAACGCCATCACGATGTCGGAATCGAGCACCGCCTGGATGCGCATGGATTCCTCGGGCGACAGGAACACGCGCGATCCGTCCACCGGCGAGGCGAACGTCACGCCCTCTTCGGTGAGCTTGCGGCGCTCGGCCAGCGAAAACACCTGGAAACCGCCGGAGTCGGTAAGGATCGGTCCATTCCAGCCAATGAAACGATGCAGCCCGCCAAAAGCGGCGATCACCTCGAGTCCCGGCCGCAGCCACAGGTGGAACGTGTTGCCGAGGATGACCTGCGCGCCGACCTCGCCAAGATCCCGCGGCGTCATTGCCTTCACCGAACCATACGTGCCGACCGGCATGAAAGCCGGCGTGTCGATCAGGCCGCGCGGCAATGTAATGCGGCCGCGGCGGGCGGCGCCATCGGTGGAGAGGAGGTCGAATTGCATGGCCGGAAATCGGGAATCGTGAGCGGGAATCGACAAAGCATCGCAGACCCGCGCGCGTTTTACGATTCCCGATTCCCCATTCCCGATTCCCGGCTGTCCGGCCACACCAGCATCGCATCGCCATAGGAATAGAACCGGTAGCGTTGCTCGACCGCGTGTCGGTACGCCGACAGCACGAACTCGCGTCCGGCGAACGCCGACACCAGCATCAGCAGCGTCGATTCCGGCAGATGGAAGTTGGTGATCAAGCCGTCGACCGACGTGATCCGGTAGCCCGGAAAAATGAAGATGCGCGTTTCACCCGCGAACGGTTCCACCTCGCCGCGCTCGCCACGCGCGGCTTCCAGTGCGCGCACCACCGTGGTTCCGACCGCGATCACGCGCCCGTCGCGCGCCCGCGTGCGATGGATCTTCTCGACCAGTTCGGCGCCCACGTTCAACCACTCGCGATGCATTTCGTGGTCTTCGATCTTTTCAGCGCGCACCGGCTGGAAGGTGCCCGCGCCCACGTGCAGCGTGATGTAATCGAAATCGACGCCGCGCGCGCGCAGCGTTTCCAGCAATCCGGCATCGAAATGCAGGCCCGCGGTCGGCGCCGCCACCGCGCCGGGGCGGCGCGCGTAGACGGTCTGGTAGCGTTCGCTGTCACGCGGGTCATCAGGCCGCGCGATGTACGGCGGCAACGGTATGTGGCCAACCCGCAGCAGCAGTTTTTCCAAAGGTTCCGTGCACTCGAACTTGAGTTCGAAGAACTGGCCTTCGCGGCCGAGCACCCGCACCGGCGTGCCATCGTCCAGTTCGATCAGGCCGCCTTCGCGCGGCTTCTTGCTCACGCCCAGCATCGCCACGGCCGTATGCGAACCGGTAATGCGTTCCAGCATGATCTCGACCGCGCCGCCGCTGGGCTTGTGCCCGAACAGGCGCGCCGGCAGCACGCGCGTGTCGTTGAACACCAACAGGTCACCCGGCCGCAACAGCGACGGCAAATCGGTGAACGCGCGGTCTGCCAGGCTCTGGTGCGGCGCATCGACCTCCAGCAGGCGACTCGCGCTGCGTTCGGGCAACGGCCGCTGCGCGATCAACTCGACCGGCAGGTCGTAGTGAAAATCGGACTTCTTCAAGGGTGCACCGCGCGATGGATGGCCACCCATTGTAGGAGCGCGCCTGCGCGCGACCTTGCAGACGATTGGCCGGCAAGTAGCCGTCCATGGCGCGGGGCGCCGGCCCGGCCATCCATGGCCGGTCGCTCAGCCGGTCACGCGATGCCCCCGGCATCGCGTAAACGACCGTCTTCGCCCTGCAGCAGGCTCCTACAGCCAGCCTTTTTGCCGCGCGAGCCGATACGCCTCGATCCGATTGGCGACGCCCAGCTTGCCGATCGCCTCGGACAGGTAATTGCGCACGGTGCCGTGCGAAAGATTGAGCTTGTGCGCGATCTCGCCCGCGCTCTGGCCTTCGCCCGCCAGACGCAATACCTGGCGTTCGCGATCGTTGAGTGGATCGGCTTCGGTCCAGGCTTCCAGTGCCAGTTCCGGATCGATCGCACGGCCGCCGCGATGCACGAGGCGCAGGCTGTCGGCGAGTTTTTCCGCCGGCGCGTCCTTCAACAGGTACCCCGACACTCCGGCATCCAGGGCGCGGCGCAGGTAACCGGAACGCGCGAAGGTGGTCACGATCACCACCTTGATGGGCAGCTCGTGGCGCTGGATGCGCTGCGCCAGTTCGAGCCCGGTGAGTCCCGGCATTTCGATGTCGGAAATCAGGATGTCGGGTTTGAGGCGTTCGACGTCTCGCCAGGCAGCTTCGCCGTCCGCGGCCGAACCCAGCACTTCGATGTCGGGCTCCAGCGCCAGCAGCGCCGCCAGCGCGCCGCGCACCATCGCCTGATCCTCCGCCAACAGCACCCGCATCATGCGCGGCTGCCCGCGGGCTGTGCCAGCGGCGCGGCGGTGATCGGCACGACCTTCTGCGCCGTCGCGCGATCCACTGGCGCCTGCGGCAATGGCAACCGGATCTCGATCCCGGTGCCCTTGCCCCGCGGTGATTCGATCCACAGTTCGCCGCCATGCGCGGCGATCCGTTCGCGCATGCCGGTAAGCCCATTGCCGCGCTCGTCGACGCCGCCGCGGCCATCGTCGCGGATGCGCATCACCACGCGTTCGGCGCCGACGATCACGGTGACCTCGACGCGATTGGCGCGCGCGTGCCGCTGGATGTTGGTGACGGCCTCGCGCAACACCAGCGCCAAGCAGGTTTCCACTTCACCGGGCAGGTCCTGCGGATCATGCCAGTACTCCATCTGCACGCCGGCGGCTTCCAGCAACAGCCGCGCGGACGCAAGTTCCGCCGCCATTGCCGCGGCGCGGATGCCACTGACCGCGCTGCGCACCTGCGACAAGGCTTCGCGCGACACCCGCGCGACGTCGGCCATTTCGCGATGTGCGGCGTTCGGGTCGCGATGGATCAAGCGGCCGGCCAGTTCCGATTTCAATGCCACCATCGACAACGTGTGGCCGAGCAGATCGTGCAGGTCACGGCCGATGCGTTCGCGCTCGGCGCTGGCGGCAAGGCGGCGGACTTCGTCCATCGACAGGCGCAGGTCGGCGCGGTGCCGGCGCTCGATGCGCCCGGCCACGATCAACCCGGAGATGATGGGGCACAGGATCCACGCGTTGACCAGCGATTCCCACGGGAATCCGAGGTAAAACCACTCGATGCTGTAGGCCACCAGCAGTGCAAGTACCAGCACGCTTGAGCGGCGCGGGTTGCTCCATGCAGCGGCCAGCGCACAGGCGTAGATGAGATAGGTCTGGGTGAACGGGTTCAACGGTGTGGCCGCCCCGCACAGCACGGCGAGCGCGATTGCGAACCATGCGGCGCACCGTCGTGGCGACAAATAGGCCGCCACGTACAAGGCCAGGAAAATCGGCAGGCTCACAAACGTCGCCAGCAGCCAGTGCGGGAAGCCGCGCGCGATGAAAAACGCCGGCCCGAACACCCACACCAGCCAGACCAGCCAGATCCATGGGCCCACGAGGGCGTACCAGCCGCGCGCTTCGGCGGTCGACTCGCGCAACAGCGAATCGGGCGCAATCGCGATCTTCATTCCGGCAACCTCATGGCGCCATGGTACGCGTTCGCACCGCCGTCACCACACATGCGGAATGAACCGCTTGGTGCGAAGCATGTAGTCGCGATACGGTTGTCCAAGATCCGCGCACAACGCGCGTTCCTCGATGCGCACCCGATACCCGTAGCCGATGACCGCTCCGGCCATGATCGCGAGCAGCGCGGCCCAGTTGGTCATCGCAATACCGGTGCCGAGGAACATCAGCAGACCGCCGGTGTAGGACGGATGCCGGATCAGCCGGTACGGTCCGCTTTCCACCACGTATTGCCCGGCGCGGGTCGCGACCGTCCGTGTGAAGAATTTCCCGAGGCTGCGGATCGCGTACCAGCGAAGCGCCAGCCCGGCCAGCATCACCACGATGCCGATCCAGAACAGGGCGTGCTGATGCCACGTGATCGTCGTGGCCGGCGCACCAAACACGAACCCGAACGCCGCGAAGAAGCCGGCAAAGAGCGCGAGTAACAGCCCCACGTGCGATCCGCGGTCCCGGATGGTGGCGCCCTTTTCCACCCTGCGGAACAGGCTGCCGTACCACTCCGGCGCGAAGCACACGAACAACGCGACGTAGAAGACGGCCAAATGAAAATGCGAATGTGCGATCAACGCCGGCATGGCGATTTCCCGTGCGCTCCAGCCTCGCATCAGCATGCCGCAACCATGGAAACCCGTCAGCCCCGGGGCGTCATCGATCGCTTCTGACAGGCGTCATGCGGGTTGCGACGGGGTTACGCCGGAACCGGCCGCCTGATAGAATCCCGGGACGTTTTCTTTTTTGTGTTAAACACTTACGGGCGACGCCGCGGTGCCGCCCCTGCGTTGGAGGCTCCCATGAAATCGATCGACATGCTGCGCGAACTGCGTGAACAAGGCGGCAAGGTCCGCACCCACGGGCTGGACGATGCCACCATCGAGCGCTTCGCCGCACACGACGCCGATCTCGCGGGCGCGATCGCCGACGCCCACGCGGCGTTCGCACAATTGAAGTCGCAAAGCCCCGAGGTGCTGGGGCTGGACGAGGACGCGCAGCTGCATGCGCTGCAATCGGGCTTCGTGAATTTCTATCCTGACGACGCGGTGTGCCCGTTCGTGCCGCTGGCCGCGCGCGGCGCGTGGATCGTCACGCTGAAGGGCGCGGTGCTTTACGACTGCGGCGGCTACGGCATGCTCGGCTTCGGCCACAACCCGCCGGCCGTGCTGAAGGCGCTCGCCAAACCGCAGGTGATGGCCAACGTGATGACGCCGTCGCTGGCGCAACATGCGTTCGCGGACGCGTTGCGCAAGGAAATCGGCCACCGGGCCGGCAAGCATCCGTTCGCGAAGTTCATGTGCCTCAATTCGGGTTCCGAATCGGTGACGCTGGCCGCGCGGATCGCCGACGTCAATGCCAAGCTCCAGACCGATCCGGGCGCGAAATACGCCGGCCGCACGATCAAGCGCCTCGTCGTGAAGGGCGCGTTCCACGGCCGCACCGAGCGCCCCGCGCTGTATTCGGATTCCTCGCGCAAGGCGTACCTGTCGAACCTCGCGAGCTTCCGCGACGAACACTCGGTCATCGCGATCCCGCCGTATGACGTGGCCGCGCTGCAGCGCGCGTTCGAGGAAGCCGAAAAGAACGGCTGGTTCGTCGAGGCGATGTTCCTCGAGCCCGTGATGGGCGAAGGCGACCCCGGCCGGGCGGTGACCAAGGAGTTCTACGCCGCCGCACGCGAGTTGACCCAGTCTCACGGTTCGTTGCTGCTGGTCGATTCGATCCAGGCTGGCCTGCGCGCCCACGGCGTGCTGTCGATCGTGGATTACCCCGGCTTCGAAAACCTGCCGGCGCCTGACATGGAAACCTATTCCAAGGCGCTCAACGCCGGACAGTTCCCGCTGTCGGTGGTGGCCCTGAACGAACGCGCCGCTGGCCTGTACAAGAAGGGCATCTACGGGAACACCATGACCGGCAACCCGCGTGCACTAGACATCGCCTGCGCGGTGCTGGCCGAGATCACGCCGGAACTGCGCGCCAACATCCGCGAGCGCGGCGTGCAGGCGGTGCAGAAGCTGAACGCGCTCAAGGACGAACTGGGCGGCCTGATCACCAAGGTGCAGGGCACCGGCCTGCTGTTCTCGTGCGAACTGGCGCCGCAGTTCAAGTGCTTCGGCTCGGATTCCATCGAGGAGTACATGCGCGAACGCGGCATCAACGTGATCCACGGTGGCGCCAATTCGCTGCGCTTCACCCCGCACTTCATGATGAACGAAGCCGAGGTGGACCTGCTGGTTTCGCACGTGCGCGAGGCACTGCAGAAGGGTCCGCGCCAGCAGTTGGAAGCCAAGCGCGCGGCGGCGTAGTTGCCTTCCCTGGCACCGCCCTGCACGTCCATGTGCAGGACTTTCAACCACAGCCTGCTGCGCTTCCTCCAAGGGGCTTCCGTGGCATGCACTTCGAAACGCCCGGCGCTACGCCGGGCGTTTTTTGCAGGTTGGGCTGACGCCAGCTTCATCGGCGGAAGCCCAACATGCGTGTCGCGCGGAAAAACGTTGGGCTTCGCCGGGCGAAGCGCGGCTCAACACCAATCTCCGCGATCAGGCCGCTTCGGCCTGACGCTCTTCGAGTGCGCGAATCAGAGTGCTGGTGAATGCCGGAATGTCGTCGGGCTTGCGGCTGGTGATCAGGTTGCCGCTCTCGACGACTTCGCTGTCTTCCCAGTGCGCGCCGGCATTTTCAAGGTCGGCGCGCAATGAAGGCCACGAGGTCAGGTGCTTTTCCCTGACCAGGCCCGCGTTGATGAGGGTCCACGGGCCGTGGCAGATCGCGGCCACCGGACGCCCGGTGCGACCGAATTCGCGCACGAAATCGATGGCATTGTCGTGCAGGCGCAGCTTGTCGGGATTGATCACGCCACCGGGCAACACCAGCGCGTCGTAATCGGCGGCGCGCGCCTTCGCCAGCGGCACGTCGACTTTAACCTGCTCGCCCCACTCGCCGTGGTTCCAGCCCTTGATCTGCTGCGCGTCGCCGGGCGAAACCACCGCTGTGGTGGCGCCGGCTTCCTCCAGAAGCTGCTTAGGTTTCATCAACTCCGATTGCTCGAATCCATCTGTTGCCAGAATCGCGACCTTGCAACCTTTCAGCTTGTCCTTGCTCATGCTTTGCTCCCGAACCCTTTGCCATCATGGGAATACGCAGGGTACGCAGCGCGCCGTTAATCCCGTGTGTCGGCAACGGAAGCGTCCCGCAAATCCGGCGCGCCGATTCAGCCGATCGACAGCAACGCACGAGACCGGCGCGACGCGCTGCAACGCCCCCGGCTAACGAGCGCTGCTTTTGGGCTGCAGGATCGTACCCGTGCAGCGCTTGGCGCCGCAGCGGCAGGCCCAGAGTTTTTTCATCTTCGGCGTGTGCGGCACGTCCAGCACGATCCCGTAGTTGTAGGTGAGTTCCTCGCCTGCCTTGATCGCGCGCCGGGTCTCGATGATCACCTTGTCCTTGCGTGCGCCGTCGACCTCCTCGATGTACGCGCGGCAGTTCGGTGCGCAGGAATGATTGATCCAGCGCGCGCTGTTGCCGCCCACGTTGGCATCGACGATGTACTTGTCGTTCAACGTGAACAGGAAGGTATGGCCGGTGTCGGCGCCGTCGTCGTACAGGCGGTCGGCCTGCGCATGGGTGATCAGGCGGCCCTTGTACTGGATCAGCACGGTGTGCGCGGGAATATCGACGGCGGCATACACGCCGTTGCCGTGGATGGGCGAGCGGCGGACGATCAGGCGACGTGTCATCGTGAACCCTTCGGGACAAACGCGTATGATGCCGTGATGTGCAGCCATCACACAACGGAGGTTGCCATGGCATTCAAGATCAAGCGGGCCAACGAGCCCGCCGGCACCGCCGACGGCGCGCGCATCCTCATCGATCGCCTGTGGCCGCGCGGCCAGTCGAAAGAGAAATTGCAACTCACGGCATGGGTGAAAGACATTGCGCCGAGCACCGAATTGCGCAAGTGGTTCGGCCACGATCCCGACAAGTGGGAAGAATTCCGGAAACGCTATCGCGCGGAGCTGGACGCGAACCCCGATGCAGTGGCGGAGTTGCGGGATCTGTTGGGGAAGCATCCGAACGCGACGCTGCTGTTCATGGCACACGATGCCGAGCACTGCAATGCGACCGTGCTGGCCGAATACCTGCGCGAGCACGCGCCGCGCGCACGCAAACGCGCGACGGCCTGACCGTGATGCGACGCGCATGGTTCTGGCTGTGGCTGTCGCTCGCGCCCGCCGCGGCGTTCGCGGCGCAAGGCTTCACGCTCGACAGCCCGACGTTGTCCGCCGGTGCCCGCATGCCGACCACGAACGTGTACACACAGTGCGGCGGCGGCAACGTTTCGCCGGCACTGCAATGGCACGATCCGCCCGCGGGCACGAAAAGTTTCGCCGTCACGATGTACGACCCCGACGCGTCCGGCGGCTTCTGGCACTGGATCATCTTCGAGATTCCGATCGGCGCCCACGGGCTCAACGCCAATGCCGGCGCGCCGCGCAGCGGCAACGCGCCGGGCGACGCCGCGCAGTTGCCCAACGACTTCGGCGACCACGGTTATTCCGGTCCCTGCCCGCCGGCCGGCAAGCCACACCACTACGTGATCACGGTGTACGCGCTCGATGTGCCCGAACTGGGGCTTGGCGCGCACTTCAGCCGCAACGATGCACTCGCAGGCATCGAGAAGCACACGCTCGCGAAGGCGACGTTGACGGTCATGTGGGGACATTGATTCAACGCATCGCGTGGCTGCACCCACGGGCTAGAATCACGCGTTCACCCCTGTGCGGATGCGATGAGGATGCGACGAATCCAGCGACTGGTCGCGTGCGTGGCGGTCGCCGGCGCGGGT